>Ga0334890_1000528_pt1 | contig 66934 bp, 59 predicted proteins | sample GraSluR1_MG_3_FD_207220 | JGI IMG/M metagenome (GOLD analysis project Ga0334890, IMG submission 207220) | Sludge microbial communities from methane-producing bioreactor in Wageningen University, Netherlands - Granular Sludge_31_08-R1 | ecosystem: Engineered > Bioreactor > Anaerobic >... | reverse complement strand
CAGGTCATCGGTATTGGGTCCTAATTTAAAAATGAGGGGTTTTTGAATTTTCTGCCGCAAGTTCTGAATGAGTTGGCATAAGATTTGACTATTACAAGAAAAGCTTTCTCCACCCTGCTCGATATTAGGACAAGAAACATTCACCTCAATAGCATCAATTCGTTCTAATCCATTCATCTTTTTGGCAATATCAGAATATTCTTCAATGGTTTTTCCCCAAATATTAGCAATAATCCTGGTTTGAAAATTTTCTAAGAAAGGAAGGTCTTCCCGAAGAAAGCGGTCGAATCCCTTGTTTTCTAAACCAATTGAGTTCATGATTCCTGCATAAGTTTCATGAATTCGAGGTGGTGGATTCCCCACCCAAGGAGTTGAGCTTATTCCTTTGAGAGTTAAAGCTCCAATACGATCCAGGTCTAAATAAGGAGCAATTTCTCGCCCATACCCAGCTGTTCCTGAAGCCAAAATTACTGGATTGGATAGGGTTAAATTTCCTAAATGGACTTGGAGATTCATAGTTCAATTTCTCCTAATCGAAATACCGGACCATCTTTACAAACATGAAAATACCCAGGAAGCCCTTTCTTTTTCACTGCACAACTTAGACAAACACCGTATCCGCATCCCATACGTGATTCGAGAGAAACTTCAATTTGATTAGGGATAATGTCTTCCATTTTGCTTAAAGCCTGAAACATCCCCTGTGGTCCACAAGCATAAATTTTTTGAGCAGGTTTTGATTGAGAATGATGATGGAGCCAATCCTCAAAAGCATCCAAAACTGTTCCACAATAATAATTAGATAATTGCTCTTGACAACTTAATACCATAGGGATAGAGAGCTCGGAGAGATAATCAATAAGGACTTTTTCTTCCTGATTACGAATGCCGAAGAAAAACTGAAAGGGAATTTTTTTGGAAGTAAAAATTTGGGCTAAAAAATAAAGAGGAACTAATCCCCGACCTCCACCGATTAAAAGAGCTTCTTTGGGGTTTAGCGAAAAACCATTTCCCAGAGGCCCAAGCAGATCGACCTGGTCTCCAATCTCAAGTTGAGATAAAATTTTGGTCCCTCGGCCAACAATATCAAAAAGCAAACCAAAGTAGTTTTCTTGACAAGATAAAATTCCCAGCGGTCTTTTTAAAAAAGGATCATAGGTTGAACCAGCAGAAATCATTACGAATTGTCCCGGACAAGCAAGGCGAGCAATATCGTTTTCTTCTAACCACAATTCTACAAATGATGTTCCAAGGAATTTTTTCTTGACAATTTTGGCTTTTTTCATCGAATAAATTCCCAAAATCTTTCTTGATAATATACTGCTTTTTCTCGAGCTTTTTTCTCAAATCCCTCCCCGGATACATTGTTCAAATCTTCCCGATAAGCAAAAATCACATTGCGAGACACGTTAATAATTGCACCCAAACCATCGTCACGAAAAGCATTGGCCAACGATTTTATATCACCTTTTTGAGTTCCTACTCCAGGAATTAAAAACAGCAACGAAGGAAAATTGGTTCGAAGATATTTCAGGTCATCAGGATAAGTTGCTCCAACGACGATCCCAATAGAACTGAATCCTGATTCACCGATCATTTTTTCTCCCAAGGTTTCAACCATCTTAGCCACCTTAATATAGACTTTATCCGGACCATCAACGTCCTGTAGGGTGGGTGCGCTTTTATTCGAGGTTCGACACAACACGAAAATACCCCTGTCTGCTTTATCTGCCTCTCCTATGAAAGGAATCAAGCCATCTTCTCCCAAATAGGGATTTATCGTTAAAGCATCTACCTTCCAAAAAGATTCTAATTGGCCACCGGGAAAGGAAACCGATGAGAGATATCCCTGTGCATAGGCGAGTGCAGTACTACTGATATCATTGCGCTTTCCATCTAAAATGACGATATATCCCAAATTTTGGGCATATTCGATGGTTGACTTGAGCGCCAACATCCCTGGAATTCCCAACATCTCATAAAAAGCCATCTGAATTTTTATCATACCCACTGCGTCATGAAGTGCGTCCAATATTTTTTGATTAGTTAGAGTGACTGCACGAGCTAAGGCTTCCCAGGTTTTTCCTTTTTCTTTTAATTCTTGCTCGAGGATAAACCGGGGAAGATATTCGATATGGGGATCTAATCCAACCACCAAGGGACCAAACTCTTGAATACAGCGGCTAATTCGATCAGCAAAATTCATACCCTTCGGTTCTCCTTTACTATCTTTCTTAGACTCTAAGCTTCCAATTTCGAATGTCGCATCAATATTTTACCATTTACTATCGTTGTCACCGGCCATCCTTTTAATTGCCATCCATCAAAAGGACAATTTTTTCCTTTTGAAACAAATTCATTCACCTTTACCTCATGGTGGGTTTCTGGGTCAATGATGGCTATATCCGCATCCATACCAATTTCTAAACTTCCTTTTTTGGTTAATCCTAAAAATTGAGCCGGATTGAAGCTGAGTAGTTTCCAAAAATCAAGCCAGCTTATTGATTGATCATCAATCAACGCCTTCACATAAAGTGGGACTGTAATTTCCAAGTTGGAAATACCAAATGCAGCTTCATTAAAATCGCCCTCTTTGGCCTCATTGGTATGTGGAGCATGATCGGATGCTAAAATCCCAATAACTCCTCGCTGAATTCCTTCTTTCAGGGCAACGATATCAGTTTGATCCCGGAGAGGTGGCTTCACTTTGGCTCGACTTCCATATTGGATAATACTTTGATCATCAAGTAGCAGATGATGGGGAGTAACATCGGCGGTCACTTTGGCTCCTTGGTTTTGAAACCATTCAATTAGTTTGACACTCAATGCTGTTGACAAATGGGTAAAGTGAACCGTGGCTCCAGTAGAATGGGCTAGGACTAAATCTCTGGCTATCATTGAATCTTCCGCAACTTTTGGTAAAGACCGGTATCCCATTTTCACTGCCATACTTCCCTCGTTGACTTGACCTTCTCCAGCTATGTCAATATCTTCTTCATGGAGAATAATAGGTAAATGAAAATATCGTGAGTAAGTCATAAGCAGATAAAGCAACCGGCTGTCTTTAACGCATTTTCCATCATCGCTTAATGCTTTTGCCCCGGCATTCATCAGCAGCCCCAGATCGGTCATGGCCTTTCCTTCTAATCCCAAACTGATTGTGGCAGCCGAAAAAACATTGACCAAACCAACCTCACGAGCTCGACTGAGAAGGTAGGAAATCAATAAGGGTGAATCAATGGGAGGACGAGTATTGGGCATACATAAAACGGAGGTAAACCCACCTTTTACCGCTGCTCGAGAACCAGAAAAAAGATCTTCTTTTTTTTCTTCCCCAGGTTCGCGAAAATGAACGTGAAGATTAATAAAACCCGGACCTACCAAATATCCGCTAGCATTGATCCTTTCAGCTTTTCCATCATTGATCCCCGGTTCAATCTGAACGATCACTCCATCATCGATTAATACATCGGCTTCTATGGTTCGATTGCTTTGGGGAAGAATTAAAGTGCCATTTTTTATCAATACCTTATTCATCCGTTTGCCCCCCCAAGATAAGAGTTTCTAAAACCGCCATACGGATGGCTAATCCACAACTTACCTGCTCTTCAATCAGGGAATTCTCCTTTTCAACCAAAGATGAATCGATTTCCAACCCTCGATTGACCGGCCCAGGATGCATAATTTTTTTCCAACGGCCATCAGGACCCTTCGGTTTTTCTTTCAGACCAAAGAAACTGGCATACTCCTTGGCACTGGGGAAAAATCCCGCTTCCTGACGTTCTTTTTGGATGCGAAGTAAATAAACCACGTCGGCTTGTCGGATCGCTTCTTCTACCGGATAAACAACTTGGCCTTCCAATACTTCAATACCCTTTGGGATGAGGGTTGGCGGACCGGAAAAAATGACCTGACTTCCTAATTTTTTGAGTCCTATACTCAACGAACGGGCAACTCGGCTATGGAGAATGTCTCCAATAATGGCTACGGTATTTCGGGTAAAATCTATTCCATCTCTTTTCATGGTGAGCAAATCAAGAAGGGCTTGAGTAGGATGTTCCCTCATGCCATCACCAGCATTGATTATATGAAAAGGAAGAAACTGGGATATATAAAGGGGAATCCCACTGGATCGATGGCGAATAACCAAAGCATCCACTTTCATCCGCGCTAGAGTTCGCACTGTATCACGGAAGCTCTCACCCTTATTTAAACTGCTCAATTCATTGGTAAAGTTTACCACCTCCATCCCCAAAAGTTTTCCAGCCATTTCGAAAGATACCCGAGTTCGAGTGCTCGCTTCAAAAAATAGGTTAATAAGATAATAGCCTGATAATCGCGTTAACTTTTTTGGAGATTGTTCTAACCACTCGCGGTATTGATTTCCTTTCTCAAGAAGAAATCTAATTTCTTCACCGCTCAATTGATCAATACCCAATAAGTGTTTATGTTTCCATTTCACTCCCCATTGACCCCCTTCTTTCCTTTTAATATCAAGATGAGTGACGAGCGAGCAATGAGGAGTGAAAAAGCGTCGTCATCCGGATCGGTATCTTTCCGTATAAGGACTTCATCTTTTCGTCTTTTTGCTCCTCTCACTCTAACCACTGCTTCCCTCCCTTGTACTAAGGGAGAGGTGAGCTTCAAAAGGTCTATCCTGAAAATATAACATCGTTTTACGTTACCGTCATCCTAAGCGGTGTTTACCCAAGTGAGGATCTCATCTGACACCACCGTCGTCATCCTGAGCCCTTGCTTTTTAAGGGCGTGAGGATCTCATCATTTTATTATTTTAAAAAATACTAAATGAGATTGCCACGTCGCATAAAACGCTCCTCGCAATGACGGAGCAGGAAAAAATTCAAATCCCACTAACCCCCTTTGCTAAAGGGGGAAACGATTCCTGGGTAAGTATTTTCACCCTCATCTGGTGTTGCTAGGCAGCATGAAGGTCTATCCTTCTATTGTGGGGTTGCAATACGTTTTAATAACTCTTTTAAAAGTGGCCATAGACAATGATTTTTGGTAAAAAAAAGTCCATCTTTCCTGAAACCAGGAAAAGATGGACTTCCCAAATTGATTTTTATTATTGGCTTTCTTTTTCTCTAACATTCCACAACCCCGAATAAGGATACTCATTTCAATGTTTCATGTCAATTATTTTTCCAGAGAATTTTTATCAATTATCTTCTCTTGCCAGGGTTAAAATTGAATGCTAATCTTAAATTGACTAATACCTTTTGGGAGGAGGATCGCAATGTCTTCTTTTATTGGAATCGACTTAGGGACTCAAAGTGTTAAAGTAGTTTTGTATGATGAGGCAGGGCATCTTCTTTCCCTGGCACAGCGGGATTATCCTCTCTTAACCCCACAAATAGGATTTGCCGAACAAGATCCCGAAGAATGGTGGAAACAAACCTTTTCAGCATTACAGGAAGTCCTTTATTCAGTTTCAAATCGAGAAATCAAGGCGATAAGTTTTTCAGGCCAAATGCACGGTTTAGTTATGTTGGATAACAATTATAAATCCGTTTGTCCAGCTATCATCTGGGCAGATCAAAGAAGCGAAAAGGAAGTACACTTCATACGAGAAAAATTAAGGTCCCGTTTAGCCCCTATTGCCGGAAGCGATATTGCTACTGGTTTTATGGGTGCTTCTTTGTTTTGGGTCAAAAACAATCGTCCTGATCTTTACAATAAAACTCGTTGGGTTATGTTGCCAAAGGACTATATTAAAATCAAATTAGGACTCCCGCCATCATCGGATGTCGCCGATGCTGCCTCTACCCTTCTCTTTGATATCAACCAGAGAAACTGGTCGGAAGAAATCATTAAAGAACTTGATTTAAAGTCATCCTTATTCCCTCCCATTTACGAATCAGCCCAAATTATCGGACAAGTATCATCATTAGTTCAAAAAGAACTGGAAATCACGGGAGATGCTTTCGTAATAGCCGGAGCCGGCGATCAACATTGTGCAGCATTGGGAAATGGGATTATCAACGAAGGAGAAGTCCTCATCACAATCGGCACTGGTGGGCAGGTTTTTACTACTATCCAAAAACCTATTGTTGACAGCTTATTAAGAATTCATACCTTTTGCCACGCAGTACCTCAAACCTGGCATTTATTGGGAGCGTCGCTTTGTGCTGGACTCTCTTTAAGCTGGTTTAAAAAATCAGTTCTTGACAATAATCATCACACCTTCGATTATTCAACACTGGATGAAGAAGCTGCTTGGGGAATAGCTGGAACCAATGGCTTGATATTTCTCCCTTATTTAATTGGTGAAAGAACCCCTCACCGCGATTCATTGGCTCGTGGTGCTTTTATCAATCTCCACCTTACCCATCAGCGAGGAGATATGGTTCGAGCTATTATGGAGGGAGTAAGTATGGCAATCAAAGACTCAGTCAGTATTTTTGAAGAACTGGGTATTCAGGGGAAGAAATTCATCTTTGCTGGCGGAGGTGCTAAAAGCCGATTGTGGAGATCGATTCTTTCTTCTTTCCTTGAACATCCCCTTCAAACCACCAAAGTCAAGGAGGAAGCCGCTACTGGTGCAGCCATATTGGCTATGGTAGGGAGTGGTCATTTTAACAGCTTTAACGAAGCGGTTGAGCAAATGATCCGCTATGATTCACCGGTCAATCCTCAAGATCAATGGTTTCCGGTTTATCGAGAGAGATATCAAACCTATCGTTCTTTATACCCTGCACTCAAGCCCTTCTTTCCTCAATAGATACTTATGTCACCTCTTGCCATAGATGAAAATGAAAATCCAAGATTTGACATGTCATGGCATGTCGTTACATTAATTAAAGAATGGGCACAATACATTGTGCCCCTACAATTTTATATTCTTTGGTAAGGACTTTATTTATCAAGTCCATAAATTGGCTTTCAAGGAAGTATTTTTAAATATTCCACATTATTTAATGACTTTTTGGTTCAAATTCAGGAACGAAAACTATAGGACATACTTTCAATACGACGGAAAAGATCCTCAGTAATATCGATATGAAAAACCTCAGCAATCACTTGGGTCCACCCATGTATAAAGTATATCCATCCATCTTCAACCGTCAGATTTTTCTTTTCCTTTTGATGGAGCGCCTGGTGCATAAAGAGGAGATCGCCTCGATAATTAATCTCCCATACTAAGCTATTTTGAGGAAATTCGCATTGATTAGAAAGCGGTGATCCTGGTCGATCTTTTCCTAAGCCAGTTGCATTGACGATGAGAGAAAAGGGTTTCATATCTTTTAAAATGGTATCGTTGATAGCTACATCCGGACAATGATGGTATTCAATAGGTGCCTTCGGACAGAGCTTTTTCATAATTTCTTTCATCGATTCCAATCGCGGGGTACTTCGATTGGCGACGTACATTTTTGATGGGACATTTAATCCTTTATTTTGATCAAATAGATAGGCGGCCATCGCTCGGGCACTTCCTCCAGCACCCATGATGAACACCTCACCACCGTGGTCATGCCAAAAATTTTTCGGCACAAAAGCTTCTAATGCTAAGCCACTCGATATCGGATCTTTGGCATGTCCTGCTAATCGACCATCTTTTTTAGAAATTGAGGAAAGCTCTCCAAAGGCCTGAGAATAGGGGTCAAGAAAATCAAATAAATCCTTGCAGGCATTATACAAATCAATTTTATGGGTGGTTACCAATGCTCCTAAAGAAAGAGGGTCGTCTTTTATAAAGGAAACTGCTTTACGGTAATCACCTTCCGGTGCATGAATGGTAATATCAATTCCTTTTAGAACGGTTCCATCTAAACCCAACTCTTTTGCCCACAAGGGGAAAAGCTTCATGATGGAAGACTTTTCAGTGGTAACACCGATAAAATACATGGTGGGTTGTGTAGCCTTATCAGGTAATTTCAATCCAATTCCCCCTTATTTATTTTTACGTTTTGGGTTGTCGATAACTGTAACCTTCCCATCAATTTCAACGACCAATTTCGGATAACCTTGTTCTTCAATAGTGGCGTAATCATGACCAGCATCGGCAGGGAAAATACAATAAAAGACTAACGGCTCGTTTCCAACATTCATGGTCCGATGAGACCAATTGGGGGGGATGTAGGAAGCTGAACCAGGAAACATTTCTAAAACTTCACAATCACCATCGGTAGATTCCATGATCAACCTCCCCTGCCCTCGTAAACAAAAGTATATTTCGGCAGTGCTGAGTTTCTCATGATAATGTCCTTTGGTTAGGAAATATTCATTCCCGATTTTTCCCGGATAAATAATGGTCGTGCAGTGGCCTAAGTGCCCCTGCTCTTCGGGTACATCAGCATAAATCACTTCATAAACCAGTGGATCGCCCTTTTGGATTAATTCTTCAGCGGCTTGAGTATCATAAAACATGTTTTTTACGTCACTGACTTTGCGAATAATTCGTTTACCAGGGTCTAGCGTCCCCGATTCAAAATTGATTACGACATTATAAGGTTTCATAAGAATCCTTCCTTTCAGAACTGAGTATATATGATAAGATAACGGATTCTATAATCATTTCATAATAACTCTCGATATTTTTCAAAAACTTCATTCATTTTGTCCATGGTTTCCAAATAATAAGGGATAAATTTTTCATAGACTTTTGATAATTTTTCGTCTGGATAATGAACTTTTTTCTTTTCAACCGAATTGAGAGAAGTTTTTTGCAAATCTTGAAATACACCGACTGCATGACCAGCGATTAAAGCTGCACCCCATACTGCATATTCTTGGCGATTTAATTCAACATAGGGTACTTTTAAAATACTCGCTTTAATCCTATTCCAAAGAGGAGACTTTGCTCCTCCCCCAATCACCCGAACTTCTTTAAAAGTAAGGTTGGGTATCAATTCTCGAATGACTTTTAAGTAAAAAGCATATTCAAAAGCTATGCCCTCCAATATCGCTCGGTATAGATTTTCACGCCGGTGATCCCAGCTAAAACCAGCAAAAACTCCTCGTAGCCAGGGTTGGGTGGGAAAATTTCTTCCTCGTAAGTGGGGAATAAATATAACTCCCGAAGGTTTTGGTGCATTTTGTTCTATTTCCTGAGCCATTAATTGGAAAGCATCACGGGAATCAGCCCATTCCCGAAAGAGCTCTTTTTTTGCCCATTCTAAATCCATTCCACCGCCGTTAATATAAGCCATAACATAATAAAAATCTTTTAAAACAGATTGGGCTAACATGAGGGCTTTATATTTTACATCAGGATTGTATTCATCGACAAACAAGCTAAAGCATGATGCAGTCCCGGCAACATCAAAAGCAATTCCTGGTTCAGATACTCCAGCTCCTAAGGCATTTGCTGCTTGATCACCACAACCAGCTATCAGAGGAATCCCAGCTAACAACCCCATTTCTTTTGCCCATGGTTGTTGCAACTTACCAATTTGCAGACAAGGATCAACTATTCGAGGGAATTTATCCTCTTCAACATCAAATATCTGAAGGATTTCTTTGTCCCAACGAAGATTGCGAAGGTCTCCAAAACAGGTAAAGTGCAAATTGGTATAATCTAAATAAGTTTCTTCACCAGATAACCCAGCTAACTTTTGCGTTATCCAACTGGAAGGAACGGTGAATTTTTTAATCTTTCGATAAATTTCTGGTCTTTCATGTTTCCACCATAAAATTTTTGGACCGTGATTGATACTTGGTCCCATGCCACTCTGACGAATAACTAATTGTTCTGCTTCCTTTTTCATCATTTCAGCATAATCTGCCGAACGAAAATCTAACCAAGAATCATAGGGGGTCGCTGCTTCACCCCGATCATCAACTCCCATAATTCCTGCCATTTGACCATCAAGTGCTATTGCTGCAACTTGGTTCGGAGAAATACCACTCTTCTCCATAACTTTCTTGACCGATTGTATAACCGATTGAAACATTTCATCAGGATCCTGGGTAACACTCCGATCATCGCCATAAATTATATTGGAATCAACCTTCTCAACAACTATCAATTCACCCTTATCATTAAAAAGAGCTGTTTTTGTAGCCGTTGTTCCCAAGTCACAACCAATCAAATAAGTCATTTTTCACCACTCCCCGTCAAAATTTATCGGTTTTTGTTGTTTTATTGATCGGTGGGCATATTCCACCACTTGCACCGCCCGAAAACCATCTACCACCGATGGTTCCGGCTTTTCATCCTTCTGTATACATCGAATAAACGATTTCATTTCTTCCAAATAACCTTCTTTAAAACGGTTTCTCCAAGCATCATGGGTGTCACAAATGGCTTTTTTATCCAAAGTCATTAATACCGGACCATTCCCTTCGGTGGTTCCAATTCTTATCATGCCCTTGTTACCTAATATTTCCATCCTTCCATCGTAAGCGTATCCAACCGGACAACCACCATCAATTGATCCTAATGGACCATCCTGGAAAGTAACAGTCACAATATAATGGTCATAAAAATCAGGAAATTTCTCGCTGGCTTGGGGTGATTTAAAATTTTTTGCTTCCATGTAAATTCTTTCCGGTTTTTTTCCGGTAAACCATAAAACCGAATCAATATCGTGAGCAGAAACTTCGGCCAACATTCCACCACTCTTTGATCGATCCCAAATCCAGGCCGGAGGAAGCCCTGGTCCTCGACCGGTCGATTTAATCACCACCAAATCTCCAATAATTCCATCTTGAACCATTTGATAGGCTTTTCGTATGGCCGGATCGTATCGCCTCATAAAACCGATTTGAAATTTTATCCCAGTTTTATTAACGACCTCTTTAATCTTTTTGGCTTCTTCAAGGTTTTGTGCCAAAGGTTTTTCAGAAAAAACATGCTTCCCTGCTGCAGTAGCTTTTTCAACGATTTCTCGATGAGTAAAAGTCAACGACCCAATACATACTGCATCGATATTTTCTTTTTTTAATATATCATCGAGGCTGGTTGAGTATTTTTTTACTCCAACTTCTTCTGCCGATTGTCTTGCCCTACTTTCATCAATATCAACTATTGCTACCAATTCAGCTTCTGGAATATAGTTCGTTAAATTCCGACCATGAACCATTCCTGCCCTTCCGGCTCCAACCAAAACAAATCTGACTTTATCCAAGTTTCATACCTCTCTTTCTTCAATGATTTTTCTTGATTATTTTCTATTCTGTAACTCCGTGATTATCTTTTTTTTTACATCCGGAGTCCTTGCTCTTTGAGAGCCCAAGGTTTTCATCCATCCGCTCCGCCATTCTGAGGAGCGTATTGTGCGAAGTGAGAATCTCATCTTTTTTAATTTTCTTGACACATTCTATAACCCTCGAGCTTGATAAATCCTGGCCCATTCCGCTACTACATGATACTCCTCCGTAGGAGGAGAATTCTTTATTCGTCATTACTAAGAACTTAGTGACATGGCAATCCCTTATGCTCAATCGTTATTATTTTCTTCTTTTGGATAAAAGTATATATAGAGGGATTCGATTGGTTACCAATAAATTCAAATCCCCCCCTACCCCCTTTGCTAAAGGGGAAGATTGATCTCTGAATAAGTATTTAAATATTTTCATTGTCTTCTCATGCTACCATAGTGGTATGAGGTTCTATCCTGAAAACCTACGGGCATGATAAATCAAGCCCCTACCAAAGAATTTAAAAAATGTAGGTGCGCAATTTATTGCGCCCGATCTTCATTTAATGTAGCAGTATGCTATGGTATGTCGAATCTTAGGTTTTCATCCTCCTCTGGTACTGCTATGTAGCATGAAGGTCTATCCTATTATATTTTTCCTTTTATAAGGAAAAATTATTTAGAAAATACTTCGACTTTAATTTTTCCTTTATCACCCCGAAAACGGGATTGAAAGTAATCCATAATGGTATTTTCTGGAGTATAAGTGATGTTTTTCATGAATATTACCGGAGCTCCTTCGGGAATTTCCAGAACTTTCGAATCAAGGTCATCAGCTACTGTTGCTTCTAAAGTTATCTCGGCTCGAAAGGCCCGAAGGTGGTATTTTTCAAAGAGAGTTCGGTAGAGCGACTTATCGGTAAGGTCTTCATGAATAAGATCAGGGCAGAGAGATAAGGGAATAAAGTTAGAAACTTTGACAATTGGCTCCCCTTCAACATAGCGCATCCTTTGAATGCAGATAATAGGATCATTTTCAGCAATGGTTAAAATTTTCCCAATATTAGGAAGGTCATTTCTCACTTCAATGTTCAAAACTTTGGTGTGAACTTGATAACCTTTCTCTGCCATGTCGTCATAAAAAGTTGAAAACTGTTGAATGAAACCGTAATTAAACTTGGGGCGGGAAACAAAGGTCCCCCTTCCTTTTTCGCGATTGAGGAGACCTTCATAAGCTAATTCTTTTATAGCCTGGCGGACGGTAGGCCGGCTGATTTGATACCTCTCTGACAATTCCCTTTCCGAAGGAATAATGTCTCCTGGTTTTAAAACACCGGTTTCAATATCTTTACGAATCATTTCTATTAATTGATAATAGAGAGGTATGGGGGTTTTACGATTTAAGGTTGACACTTTATATTACTCCTCCATGAGGGATGAAATAGGTTAAGTGGTTAATACCACTTAACATGATATTATAGTGCTTTCCCATAGTCAAGAATGATCACCTTTAAGTTTCTTTCCATTTGCCTTTTCTATATATAGAAATAAAGAAAATATGATCTATCCTCATTATATTTCAATCATCTTGCCGCTTTCAGCCGACTTGATTTTCATGAAATAAATCTCCCTATCCACAAAAACTTATTTATAATTTTTCTTTATTTTAAGACAACACCTCAATATCCAACCCGATTACTGAGGCGATTACTTCTAAGTCAATTTTATGATGTCCGATTAATATACAATTATGATGAGAATAAAGTTTATTCATCAAAAAGTGACCATCGGGAACTCGAATCAAAGCACCATTTCGACAATCGGAACCAGGAAATTGAACATACTTCTCCAAATGTCCTTCTACTACCAATAAAGAAGAAAGCGACGAATCAATTTTTGCAAGGGTTACCTTCCCTTCGGGAAATCTCCCATCAATGGCAGTTGCATCTTCATGAACAATTTCAAGAACTCTTGGTTTTAATTTCCATTGATTAGAAAAAGAACGTGGAATTAATCCAAAATATCCACAATGAGCGACTAAGAGATGATCATCGGGGTTTTGAATCTCAGGGAAAGAATCAATCTTTTCGTGTTTTAAGGCAGCCATTCCCATCAAAAATGGATAAACATTACTCATCATGATTGGGGTTTCTAGTATATTATAAAGGATGTGTTGGGTGAGTAAGGATAAGGTATCGGCTTCACAAGCCCACATGATTCCCTTTTCTTGAAACAACAAATCCCACGCCAAACAGGGAGTGGTGTTAAAATAATAAGATTCATTTAAGCAGTTCGTCCCAATTCCTTTGATCGTCGCATCCCAGTCAATTTCTTTTTTAACAGCAAGATAGAGTTTGAGTGCATTTCCAAGAGCCCGACCCGTTACATTATCAATAGGTATAATCAAATTATTTTGAATCTTGGCAACTTCTTCTTCAGGTATTTTCTTAACTTCTTCTGCTAATTGTTTAAGGCTTTTTCGTATTATTCCAATACCAAATTTTCGGTTGATTTGCTCAGTACATTCCTTCTCCCACCAATAAAAACGCTTAAATATACTGGCTTGCATGCCCTTTCCGGGATTTTCCTGAAAAATAAGAAATTTGGTCGTTTTCATTTCTCTTTTTAGGGCTAAGCATTTGAGGATTTTTTTGGACATTTCAATATTATAAGGAGCAAATACTTCAAGGCCTTTCATTTTTAAATAACTCACCACTTCCCAGTCCCACATAGAAACTGTACCAAACTCCGAGGTTATAACTAAAATCGGGAGTTTAATATTATAGAAATCATCAATTTTCCAATAGGCTTCTCCTAATATTTGTGGGAAAATCACTGCATCAGCTTCGGGAAGTTTTTCTCCCAGCGGAATAGGATTTAACAAATCAATCTCCTCTTTAAAGAGTGTTTTCAAATTGCTCGTTTGCTGATAAAACTTCTCATCGGGGCTTGATTTAAGATAAAGAGGAACTAATTTTGCTTTCAAATCTGTAAACCCTCCCTTTCTTTTGAGGCAAAATATATACAATTTAATTTTTTAATTTTTGAAAAATTATTGATAAATATTCTGTCGAAAGGTTTGGAAAAACTACTTTTAGTTTCTTTTTCAATAATTTTAATTATTTTACCAATTCATGACAAAAAAGAGTATATTATGACCCTTATTGTTGAATTAAACAACATATGCAGGTGGAAAATAAATAAAAGTAAACTTTTCTATTGGTTTCGGTTAAAATTTATTAAATTGAATAAAGGTGGTGGTTGAATGAAGCTCCAAAATTTCCAAATAAAGGACAACTTAGTTATTCAAAAATTTCTCGAAATACGGAAAAAAAGCAACTGGAAAAATCGTTTGAATTTATCCTGGAGTAATTGGGGATTTGGCATTGAATCTTTTGAAACCTCTTGTGCCCGATTGGCAAAGCATAATATCCACTATGTTGAATTACACGGAAACAAGTATGGACCTGATTTAGGCTATAAAGCCAAAGAAATACGTCCAATTTTAGATGATTACGGGATCAAAGTTGGAGGAATCTGTGGTATGGTTTCTCCTGATTCAGAGCTTTCCAGCAACAAACCTCATATTACTCAGAGATCAATCGACTACTTTCACCGGCATATAGAATTTTGCGCCGAAATGGGCGGAAAATATATTCTATTCGCGCCTGGAGCAGTTGGTCGACCTCAAAAGTACGATGATAGTGAATTTTACCGAGCGGGTGATGCCATCCGTATTCTAGCTGATGATTTTCAAAAGCATGGAATCCGAGCTGCAATAGAGCCAGTTCGAGCTGCGGAGGTGAGTTTTTGCCACACTTTCAAAGAGGCGAAAGCTCTCATCGATTACATTAACCATCCTGGTGTTCAACATATTGGAGGCGACCTTTATCACATGTTAGTTGGCGAGGATCATATCGGAACCACCATCATTGAATACGGTAACTATCTAACCAACCTCCACACCGCTGATACTCAAAGAGGAGCACTGGGAAAAGGTTTCCTTGATGTTGATATTTTTATTATGGCTCTCTACTGTATTGGATATAACAATGAATCCTGCTTTGTTACTCCTGAACCGTTAGGACCCGGTGGAGACCCCTATCCTGCTATGTGGGGAAAACCAGATCCGAAGAGTTTAGATGAGTTGGTTGGGCAAACTGCCGATTACTTCTATGAAAGAGAAGAAATTATCCTATCGGCAACCGATGAAGAGTTATTACGATAAAAATTTAAAAAAGAGACGGTAGAGATACTATTCCGTCTCTTTTTTAACCCAATTTTTTTAAGCGGTATGAATAGCCTGAAACATTGCTTCAATATTTTCTGGCGGGACATTGGCCATTATGTTGTGGATCTGTTGAAATACAAAACCGCCCCCGGGTGCAAGAATTCTCACTCTTTCTCGAACATCTTCAGCTATTTGTTGAGGAGTGCCAACTCCTAAAACATCTCGTGTATTACATCCCCCTCCCCAAAAAACCATATCCTTTCCAAATTCCCTTTTTAGTCGCTCGGCTTCCATGTCCTTACAAGTGGTTTGTACCGGATTAATAATGTCTAATCCTGCTTCAATAAAACTCGGCATAAGAGGATAAACTCCACCACAACAATGAAGCATAACCTTTACCTTGGCTAACTTTTTCGCCTGGTTCCAAAGAATACTATGACGAGGTTTAAGAAAGGTATCATACATCTTTTTAGAAATTTGGGGACCGGTTTGCATCCCTAAATCATCCCCAAATTGGATAACATCAATATATTCACCAACGGCTGAAAGGTACTTTTCTAAGTTGTTTAAATGGTATTCAACCAATTGATCTAAAAAGTGATGGGTTTTTTCTGGCTCCGATGCTAACATCATAAACCAATTGTCTGCACGGAAAAGAAACTGAGGGATTTCATGAAGGTTTCCACCAAAAAGACCAACGATTGCTCGATCAGTCGTTTCGCGAAGTTTCTTGGCTCCTTCTTTCAATTTCTGCAAACCTTCTGAATCATATCCCAAAGGAGCAGGTGGATTCGATAACTTATTCCACATTGATTTTTCAAATGCTGCGTCAAAATCGATTGATTTTAGGTCCTTTACCCCAAGCAAGGGGAAATATATTTGATCAAAATAAAGCGAACCTTTCGGTTGAGTAGCAATTCGAGTTCCATCATCAGAGCAGGCATACCAATCACCATTTTCCTTAACCAAATTGATATGGACTGGAATTTTGCAAGGGGTTCCATCGGGAAGTTCCCACTCTTTCCAGTACTCTTTTTCCAAACCAAAACCACGTCCTAATTCAATGACATCTATATGAAAGTGATCTAACACTTCTGGCTCGACAACAGCTAATTGCTGAGGAATGTCGTAAACATAGATATCCCCGCTGGTAATTCCTAAATACTTTTTTAAACGGGCATAGGCAATTGCCATAATACCGCTGGATCGATGACCACCAAAATCAACTGCGACCCGATCTGGTTCTTTATGATTGATTGCAGCCAGCACTCTTTCTCGTGAGGTCAATCCTGTCACCTCCCAATTGTAGATAATTTTTTAATTTATTTCATTGTTATCAAATATCTTAACATTATTTTATATTTATTCCTGTCTTTCTCTTGAATGCTACAAGAAGCTTATAATGAGCCAGAGGTAATTATTCCTGAAAAATTGGGGATATACAATATTCTCTCCCCTTGGCGGGAGAGGGTAAACAAAACATTTCGATTTTTTATTCAATTTCATACACCATACTGGGGCAATTTTACCTATTTATAGGATAATTCTTCGCGAGCGATTTCAATCCATTGCTTGATCTGTTTCAAGTCGTTTTCAAGAGTGCTGACAATTTGAAAAGCGTCAGCACGAACAATGTAATGAAGACCCTGACAGCAATCTTTTATCCTTCTCAGTTTCTCCTTCATCTCTTGAGAGGTTGCTTTTTCCACATCATCAACCGGATTGAGCACAATTTCCAAAATGATATCATGATTGGCAACTGACACAGCTTTTTCTATATCGGTCCAGGGGCTAATGTGAACCATCTTTAAGGAAGGGATCTCCATAATATCTTTTAAAACTGGATCAATCCGACCGCAGCTATGCCAATAATCAATCCCTCCATGGAAAAGACTCATTTTTTTATTAAATAATAAAATATCATTCACACCCTCATAATCACACAGGGTCCTAATGAATAACCCATCACCCCCTTTTATCCTGAGATAAACCCGGCTAAAAAACCTCCGAGTATTTTTTAAGATTTTGTATTTTGCTTTCCAATCATTGGTATAAAAATACCAGCAATTAAAAGCTTATAACTGACTTTCAACTAAATTTCTATTTTGATATTTTTCCATTCTAAATATTGGTCAAGTCCATAATGACCGAGTTCTAAACCAATCCCACTTTCTTTCCATCCCGGATAAGGTGCATACAAACTGTCCGGACTAATATTATTTATGGCCACATTTCCCCATTCCAGATTTTCTGCGACCCATCCAGCCTTCTTGATATCGCTGGTATATACATAGGCAACTAAACCATACCGAGTGTTATTAGCTTTAATAACCGCTTCCTCAACACTGGAAAAAGAATCGATAGCAACGATCGGTCCAAAGGGTTCATCCATCATGATTTTCATTGACGGTGTAACATTAGTAATAACTGTTGGCTCAAAGTAACACCCTTTGCTGAATTTTGGATCCTCTGGTCTCTTTCCACCACATTCAATTCGACCGCCATGAGTTTTCGCATCTTGAATGAATTCTTCCATCCTTTTCACACCGGATTGATTGACCATTGGTCCACAGTCAGGAACTGGATCCTCAAAGGGATCACCGATACGTATTTTTTTGGTCCCTTCAACAAAATTCTTCACAAACTGGTCATATACACTTTTTTCAACAAAAATTCGATTGACTGAATTACAGATTTGACCAGTATTTCGGAAGGCTCTTTTAACACCATCTTTAATGGCTCGGTTCAAATCAGCATCAGCAAAAACGATAAAGGGAGAATGCCCACCCAATTCCAACATCAGTCTTTTAACGGTATGAGCAGAAGCTTTGATAAATTCTTTTCCGGTCTTGGTTGAACCAGTGAGGGCTACTAATTTCACTAATGGATTAGAAAATATTTCATTACTAATCAGGGCATTTTCACCGTTTACTACGTTTAAAACTCCGGCTGGTAATCCTGCTTCATTACAAACTCGCACAAACTCAATGGTGGAAAGTGGTGTTTCTCGAGATGGTTTGATGATGACTGTACAACCAGCAGCTAAAGCTGGAGCAACTTTCCAAGAAATAAGACTAACCGGATAATTCCAAGCAGCAACCGCAAACACGACTCCTATTGGTTGCCGAAGGGCAATACTTCGCAAATTCAAAGCATTTGGGGGTGGAACCTCGCCTAAAATGTTTACTCCTAAACAAGCATAATATTCTAAACAATCAGCTGCTCCGATAATCTCTTTCTCGGCATCCTTGATAGCCTTTCCCTGTTCTTTGGCTAAGATCGTACCGATCTCGGCAGCTTTTTCCCTCGTTTTTTCCGCTGCTTTAAAAAGCAACCGACTTCTTTCAACGGCGAGCTTTTTTGACCAAATTTTAAAAGCAACATGAGCACCATCAATGGTATTTTTCATCTGATTGAGCGTCACTTTAGAAACAGCTGCAATAACTTCACCATTGGACGGATTGGTAACCTCAAAAGAACCTTCTCCTTCTTCCCATTTTCCATTTATAAAAGAATGATAATATTGCACTTTTAGTTCTCCTTTCCAAAATGAAGATAAGCCTGTTGGAAAATATCGTGGAACAACCGAAAATTTTTATACTGCTTTTGATATTCATCAAACCGCGATTCATCGGGAACGTAAACCTGTTTTACTTTTAACCACTTTTCAGCTATCTCATCGACCGGCTCTCCATTTAGGGCAGAAAAAGCCAACAAAGCCGCTCCGATGATTCCACCTTCGGATTCAGCCAGAGTAAATACTTTTTTTTGATAGATATTGGCTTTGAGCTGACACCATAAAGAACTCCGGGCGCCCCCTCCTATCACTGACATTTCTTCAATAGTTCCTGAATACCGCTCTTCGATCTCATCCAAGCTCATTTTTAAATCAAAACAAACCCCTTCCATGACTGCTCGAGCAAAATGCTTTCGCTGATGATGAGGACGCAAACCAAAAAAACTACCCCGTGCCGAGGGAGAACCTAATAGTCTCTCCCCCATTAAATAAGGAAAAAATAATAAGCCATCAGCACCAGCTGGAACATCACTGGCTTCATCATCAATCTGAGCATAGGACATTTTTCTACCATCTTCCTGATGATAAAAAGCCTCTCGAAACCACTTTAAGCTACCACCACCGCTATCCAAAATTCCAAAACTAATCCAACCATCAATAGCGTGGTGGAGATTCATCAAATGTTCGGTCAAAAGTGGTTTTGGACTCAACACCGAAACATCAGCAGCAGTTCCGGTTACATCACAGGAACGCCCTTCTCGAACCATTCCCCCTCCTAAAAGGAGACACAACATATCACCAGCTCCACAAATCACCGGGATAGCAGGTTGGCAGCCAATTTGAGCAGCGATGTCTGGAAGTAATTTACCAATTATCGCATTTGAAGGTAAAATTTCGGGAAGTTTCAATTTATCAATCCCAAACATCTTAATCAGTTCATTATCCCATTGTTTCGTTTTCCAGGAAAAAAGAAAACTACCTGATGCTTCCGAAAAATCAGTATATTTTTCACCAGTAAAACGGAAGTTTAGGTAATCTTTCGCCGTTAGGAAAATTTCAGTTTGTTGATAGACCTGAGGAAGATTACCTTTAATCCATTTCATTTTGGGGCCAGTCCAACTCGGTATGATGAGATTGGCAGTTAATTGAATCTGTTCTTTGGGTAATAACTCTTTTTGGTATTGTTGGCATATATCGGTTGAACGTTTATCACACCAGATTGGGACCTTATCCATCAACAAAGTCCCACGAGAATCAATTGGAACCACTGCATGCATTTGGGCACTGACCCCGATCGCTACAACTTCAATGCCGGGATGCTCAACCATGAGTTGTTTGAGGCATTCTATGGTTAATTCCCACCACTCATCAGGTCTTTGTTCAGCCCAGCCAGGATGAGGTGAAAAAAAATCTGTAGACCGGGATTGAATACCAACAATAGCACCCAAACTATCAATCAGAGCGGCTCTCACGCTCTCGGTACCGATATCTACAACCAGGAAAAAACATTCTGGCATGATGATATCAACCTTCCTTATTGATGGTTATCCATACGTAAGAAAGGGGAAGATGATAAGGATTCTCAGTTCGATGAAATTTAGCAAAAGGGATATATACCACGTCACCGGCTTCTGCTTCAAATTTTTCTCCGTCTATCTCCATTATTCCTTTTCCGGAGGTAATGAAATAAACCTCTTCTAACGGAGCATGTATATGACCACGAGTAAAGCATTGGGGATATATAGTCGTATATCCAACCTTAATTCGTCCTGATTCTGATTCGTTTTCTCTCAGTAGCATGAGAGTATCGCGAACCACATTACTACCAACTTTACTTAGAATATCGGAAAACGTGTTATTACCCGTTTCTGCTTCAGCTTCCAGTAAATTTCTTTTTTTCAATATCTCTTTCAAAAAAATAACCTCCCTGTTTAATTTTTTATTTACTCTTTAATCAATTTACATACAATTTTTCATTCTAAAAAAACCAATATTTAGTCTTTAAATGAATTCCAAGAAAAACACGGCTTTTTTAGATTATTACCTTAACGAATTGACCTTTTTACAAAAAAACTAGAATGACTCTCTATTTATCCTATCAGAAAATTTTTAAAATGAAATATCCCATCTTTCAGGTTATTATCAATTTTAAAGGATTTTGCAAACAAAGATAGGACTAATTAAGGTTTTTTAGCAGTATTAAATAAAGCAGTGAATTAATTTCTATCTTATAAAGAACGAATGAAAGGGCAATAGAATTTTAATTCAATTGAAAAATTCTGAATCTATTTATTAAAATTGAGGTGGTCTTCCTTTCAGAAAAACTCGGTATTGATATTTATCGGCTCGAATAACAGAAATAACCACTTCAAATGGTGTACCATTTTCTAAATAAGTAACCCTTAAAGCATGAAAGAGCGCTGTTTTTTCCGGAACTTGAAGAATAGTAGTTTCAAGAAGACCACTATTATAAGCTTCTATTGTTTCAACTGCCTGATGAAGTCTTAATTTATAATCCTTTTCAAATATTTGATAAAGGCCCTCCTCATAAAGCTGATCTTTTTTATCAGCAAGGTTGGGAACAAACCGAGGTATAATGTAATTGTTCATATAGGCTATGGGTATGCCATCAGCAATTCGGAGACGTTGGACATGGTATATTTTTTCACCTTTCTTAAGATTTAAAAGCGATGCGACTTTTTGAGGTGGATTGATTAGTTCAACATTTAAGCTCCCTGTTTCAATTTTTATGTTTTTCTCTTTGAGGGTTTCGGCAAAAGAAGTAATATAGTTCATATTTTCGATGGTTTTGGTTTCCATTACTACTGTTCCCTTGCCCTGTCTGCGAACTACTAATCCCTCTCTTTCTAACAATCCTAATGCATTTCGAATAGTAGTCCTACTGGTTACGTATTTCTTTTCTAATTCGTTTTCTGTTGGGAGAAGTTCACCAACTTGATAAACACCGTTTAGAATTTCTTCCTTTAGGATGTTACTAATTTTCAGATAAATAGGTATTTGATCGATTGACATAATACAAATAACTCCTTTAAAGTATAGATAAATTTAAAATTAAATATATGAAGATCAAGAGAAGTATTATTGTTTTAAAATTAACAATATCTAATTCATTATTCTACACCCTTTTTATTTGAGAATAATATCTATTTTATAACTGAATTTATTATAATTAACTTATTATTTCATTTACGATATTAATTAACTACCTTAATATTAATATTATAATTAATATTAAGCTTTTATCAAAAGGTAACTATGACTTGACCCGATTAAAGATTTCAACCAAGACTGATTCAGTCTCGGTTTTTTTTAAAGAAAAGAAATAACCAGCTGTTTTTAAAAAAAATCAATCATTTTTCAATGTTGTGTCTACTATTGATTATTTTTTATTTCTCCATGTCTACAAAACTCATAAGGAGTGCTTCGGGGATACTTAACACTTTGTCCTTATCCCAATATTTTTTAAGGGCAGCATAGGAAAGCGAGTCTGATGTTATAACATAATCAGGTTTTAATTCCATAATATCGACAATTCTATTGTTTGCTAATTTTTCTAGATAATCATCAGATAACCCAAGAGGATACACTGCTGGAGCTAAAGGTCTGGCTTCTTCTCTACTGGTTCTAAGTTCTTCATAACGAGTAAATAAAGGCTTTATTAACATCCTGGGAGTGTCGAAATTTTTTAAGTACCTTGCCATAAAAGACCCATCATGATAAACGACCAATCCCTCATTTTTAATAAAGTTTTGTATGTCAGATGGCCTCAATTTATATTCATTATGATGAACAATTAACAAGTTTCTAAAGAAATCGGTTTCTAAAATCACTTCTTTGTTTATCTTGATATTAATCTCTTTATACCACTCGGTTAAAGCATAAAATGCTTTAGGGGATGATACTATTAATTTAGATACAGATAGATTATTTAAATAATCTGCAGTATTCTTGGCTATAGAAACAGCTTCTTCAAAAAAACCAATAGCTTTGATATCGTAGCCAGTTTCAAGCATATCCGAAATAATCGGTTTGATATTCTTTTTATTCATTAATTGAATTGCAGCTTTTGGAGCTTCTGGACTTATTGCTAACATCTCAGCATCGACTAAATAAAGAATACCCCCATTCTTGCCGCTTTTATTCGTTGCTTTTACTTCTTCGAGAATATTAGATACATCACCGTACAAATTCCCAAATTCCTTAATTCGCAATTCGGCTTCTGTCACAAAATCAGTCTTTATTCCTTTTTTAATTATCTCATGTCTTATTTTCTGAATAAGAGGAACCGGATCTCTTGGTTTACCCTTTATTCCATACAAGCAAAACGTTTTGCAAAGTCCACAACTACAACATTGATAAAGTACATCTTGAACATTCTCATCAAGTTCAATTTCATTTTTTATTATACAACGAGCCAAATATACTTTCCTTCCAGGATAAACAGTAGTAGTCCTATTAATAGTAAACACTGGACAGCCATAGACACATTGATCATTACACATTGAACAATCTTCCATAAGATCTTTGTATTTATCCAACATTTGCTTCACCTCCTAATCCTAGAACTGGAGGATTCATTATATTATTAGGATCAATTGCTCTCTTAATTTTTTTCATAATCTCAAAACCATTATTATGTTCGTCAAACATCCATTTGCTTTTCAGTGTACCAACTCCATGATGATGGGAAATAGAACCACCAGCCTTTACACAGGCATCTAAAGATTTCTTAACACATTTAAGAAAATTCTTTTCTGCATCTTCTGAATCCTTACCCCTTATTGTGTGTATGATGCAATACAGATTACCCCCAGTATGATACATATGAGAAAAGTGAACATGTATTATTTGAGCATAAGGTGCTATAGCATTTCTCATAGCTAACCAAACATCTTCTAACTTATCCCACGAGGCAGAAATTTCTAACGATTCCGCAGCACCATTGGGAAGATGAGTTGTACCAAGTCCGTATGAGGTATCAAGTCTGTCCCTTTCCCACTGTTTGGCTGCCTGGTCACCTTTATAAATGCCGCCCTCGGCAAGACAAATTTCGTCACTTATTTTCATTTCAAGATCGACTTGGTCTTTTCTCCCTTCAAAGCCAAGATAAAGTAAAGCATAGCCTTCTTCGAATTTATAGGCATCAATCGTAAAAACCGATTCATACTCATCATATAGTCTAACAACTGCAAGTGTTGCCTGACCTAACGACACCATTTTTCTAACTGCTTCAAATCCATCATGGGTTGTCTTAAAAGTATAAACGGAAAATTTCCTTGCTTCTGGTTGATGCCATATTTTGGCAGTTACCTCAGTACAGATACCATAGGAACCTTCTGAACCAAGAAACAAATAATTTAAATTAATGCCGGTTGAAGCCTTGGGGGCATCTTTGGTAAACAATATTTCACCAGTTGGCAATACTACTTCGAGGGCTATTAACATATCATCAAATTTACCGTATTTCGTAGAGAATGTTCCGATGGCACTGGTTGCTACTGAACCAGCAATTGTAGCTGAATTCATTGATTGGGGAAAATGGCCCATGGTGTATCCGAATCGGTTTAATTCATCCTCTAATTGACTAATATTCCAACCAGCACCAACCGTGACTGACATCCCCTTCGCATTGAGAATAAACTTGGTTAACTTTTTGGTATCGAGGCAGATGCCGCCATTAAAAAAGACCGAGCCCATTACCGAACCTGAACCACCACCATATGGTATCACCACAGTTTTATTTTTATTGGCAATTTTTAGAATTTCAGATACTTGTTCAGTGGTCTCTGGCCAAACCACTACGTCAGGAATATAGGGATATTTACCTGCTTGTATCCATTTATATTCAACATTAAATGCACCATGACATACCGCTAATCTATCCACTATTTTAGTAGAAACGGCATCTTGTGGGAGAATTTTTCTCATTTCCTCTATAACTAATTCATTATAATTATTTTCATATACTTTTGTTTTCATATTTTACTTTTTTATCTCCTTCAGTTTTATGGTCTTATTTCTTTGATTTCTTGATTTCTGATCATTCAAATATGGCAATTTTTTGATGTCATGATTTCTGATCTTTTTTCAATATATTTAAAATTTAACCCAGAACTCTCTTATTTATAAATAATTTTAATTTAATTTATAAATCTATAATTTAAACTAATATCAGAAATATTTTTCTTCCTTTATGTTATTCTATTTTTATACCTTCCTCTAAATCCCGTATATCACAATCGTTTTGTGATGTACCTTTCTTAAAAACAATTAATGTTTTGCATTCCGGTTCGGTAATTGGGAATGGTCCCCAATGCCACGTTCCTTTGTTTAAAACAACTGCTTGCCCACTATTAAAATAGAAGGCTTTAATATCTTTTATTGACTCCTTTTGGTCATTTTGTTTTGCAAAAAAAACCACCGAGTCATTTTCTAATTGAACAAGAATTTCGATTGTTTCCTTGTGTCTTTCTAAGTTTTTCAATACCATTTCTCTTTTTCGACCGATTAATATACCAACAGTCATCTCTCCATCGACTATTAATTTATAAACATCACTTATATATTTAAAATGATCGTTATTTAATATGGGATCCTTTTTGCTCTCGCTTAATAAATATCCATAACCTTTTATGCTCTCTTCGGTTATAATAATTGGCTTCACAGTTTCTCCTCCTTAATCAATTTTATAACTTTAACCATTTTCCATTTTAGCAATAGCGGTGAATTCACCATCATCATTCTGAGATGCATTTTGTTACCTATTTTCCTGCGAGTTCCATATATTTTTTAAATACTTCGTTATATTTTTGATGATTTTCTTCATTAAACCCCACTTTTATACTATTCTTTAAATTACTTTCAATCTTGTTGCGTGCATCCCAAATTCCAGCACCCTGCCCCGCCATGAGTGCAGCACCATAAGCTGCATCACAATATTGTGGGATAGTTGCTCCTTTTCCTAAAACATCAGTCAAAATTGCAACCCAAAATTTGCTTTTAGTACCACCTCCGACAAAAAATACCTCTTTTACATTTTCAAACTCTTTAACTGAGTTAATAACATCTCGCAGGGAAAAAGAAACACCTTCATAAACAGCTCTTAAAAAATGCATTCTTCTATGCCCTGAATTAATGCCATTAAATTTTGCTCTTAATGAAGAATTAAAATAGGGAGCATTTTCACCGGATAAATATGGATGATAAAGAAGACCCTCTGAGCCCAATGGAACAGTTGAAGCTTCTTTATCCATAACAGTATAAGTATTACTATCAGCTGGTAATTCACTAAAAAATACGTCTCTCATCCATTTGATTGATGCAGCACAGGCTGTGGTATATCTCGAGATTATTAAATAATCTCGCATAACACCTCGAATTCCCGGCCATATATCCAGATGTTTAAATTGGTCAACATGAACAACTATACCTATATCTGCTGCCGATCCTAATCTTATAATCATTTTCGACATTCCTTCGATGCCAATAGAATATTTTTCTGAACCTCCATCTCCCCCACCAGCCACAACAGGAATGCCTTCTTGAAGTCCAGTCTCCAAAGCAGCTCTTTTGGTAACGGTTCCAATCATATCGAAACAACCAGTTAGCTCCGGTATTTTTGATTTTTCGACTTCACATAGGCGAATCAATTCATCCGACCAACAATTATTTTTAACATCATTCAATCCAGAAAAAGATAGGTTGTTTTCATCAGCAATGATACGATCGGTTAATTTATAGGTAATAAAATTTGGAGCGAATGTAAACTTATAAGTTTTATTCCAATTACTTTGTTCATGCTCTTTTAACCAAGTAATTTTACTAACAGTCAAAGCGGGAGTCACAAGAAAACCAATTGTTTTTCCCATAATTTCACCAAATTTTTTGTTCAACTCATTGGTTTCACGCTCGCTTCGAATATCATTCCATAGAATCGAATTCCGAACTGGATTCCCATCTTTACCAATTAATGTAATTCCTTGCATTTGCCCGGTAACACATATAGCCACAATTTTTTTTAAATCAACTTTATCTAATTTATTGATTTGATTTAAGCAAAATATAGCTGCTTCGTACCATTCATTTGGATTTTGCTCTACTGTGCCATCTGCTTTGATTGTGGGAAAATATTCCTTCGACTTGGTTATTATTGGCTTACCTTCTTGGTCTAACAATACACATTTACATCCACTCGTTCCAATATCTATGCCTAATATGTATTCCATATTTGCCTCGCACTTAAATATTGAAATATATTTTTATAAGGAGCAATGACTATCATTTTTGCTTATCTTCTTTTTTGTTATAATCACGTATTATTTTTACCAATTCCCAATTATGTTGTGCTCCGGTGTGAGCTGTTAATCCCCCATCAATCACTAAATTGATGCCTGTAATAAAGGAGGCCTGTTCTGAAGCAAGAAATACAACTGCATTGGCAACTTCTTCAGGAAGTGTAACTCTTTTCAATGGATACTCCAAAGAATGTCCTAAGTCTAAAATTTCTTGTCCACCAACTGAATCAAAAAATTTACTATACATTGAAGTTCTTACCGATCCAGGAGCCACCGCATTAACACGAATATTATATTGAGCATAATCAAGAGCCATGTTTCTGGTTAGATTTGCCACAGCACCTTTTGAAGTGTTGTAAGAACAAAAAGTATAGTCACCTTGTAATCCGGAAATGGATGAAGTATTTATAATCACTCCACCACCCTTTTTAATCATCTGAGGAAGAAAATATTTTGACATGTAATAAACTCCATTTACATTTACATCCATAGTTCGCAGCCATTCTTGGGTTGGAGTTTCATGGAGTATATGGGCGTCTATTATTCCTGCATTATTAAATAAAACATCACAACCATGATATTTTTCACTAATATATAAAGCAAAATTTTTAACTTCTTCTTCGTTGGTAACTTCTAACTGCTTATAATCATACTTGCCTTGATAATTTTGATACTTGGTAAAATCAAGACGCTCAGGTTTCTCTATTCCGGTAAAAATTACTGATCCTCCAGATTCAAGGAAATTTTTAACTGTAGCTTCTCCTATTCCGGTTGAACCACCACTAACAACAATAATTTTTCCGTCAAATCTTATATCCATTTTTTTTCTCCTTTGTTTAAAAAACTAAATAATCAATTATAATTTTTTTAATTAATCAATTTCTACTTAACAAACATTACCTTTTCTTTCTCAAAGGATAACGATATGATAGTAATAAGAATTAAACCTTTAACCAATTGTTGATATAAGGTTGGAACATTTAATAGAACTAAACCATTATTTATTACTGAAATGGTAATTGATCCAAGAATAACCCCCAATAATTTGCTATTTGCTCCGCCGGTGAGAGGAGTTCCACCCAACAAAACAGCAACTAAAACATCCCATTCAAAAAAATGTCCGGTTACCAAAGCTAAGGTACCTGCTCTAAAAACACCAAATAAAGAACATACACCCCCAAGCATACCGGATAAAACAAAAGCTAAAATCTTCATTTTCTTTACTGGAACCCCTGAATACTCAGCAACCTTTTCATCAGAACCAATCGCTTTACTGTATTTTCCAACTTTTGTAAATTCAAAAATATAGTACATTGTTAGCACAATAAGAATAAGAATAGGAATTTTATATTGCGATTTATCCAACACAAAAAGGTTAAATGGAATGTAAACATACCCTCCAGGAATATAATCCCATAGAAAATAAGCGAAGTTTCTTAAAACAAAACTTAAACAGAGTGTTGCGACAAAAGAAGGCACCTTTAATAGCGAAAAAATTGATCCGGTCATTAATCCAATTAACATCCCAACCAAAATAACGACTGGGATGAATGAACCAGGAATAGCATTTTCGCTAAAAATTCCAATTAAAGGTGCTAAGACTAAAATAGATCCTTGGGTAAGGTCCAAACTCCCTTGAGACATAACAAATATTACACCCATACCACTAATTATCAATGCAACACTTTGATTTAATATGTGTTTTATATTGGTAAAATTAATGTTTCTGCCTTTTGTCAAAATAGAAATCACACTGACAAAAAGAACAAACACTATTATAGGTATGTATTTATCAATTTTTTTCGACACTTAATTTTCTACTTTCCTTTCTATTTTTTAAATTAATTAACTCATCAAATCATATAATTTATTATTTCTTCTTCTCGTGGCCTTTCGTCTCTAATAAATATTTTTTGACACAAATTTCCTTCTTTCATTATTAATATTCGATCTCCCATCCCGATTAATTCAGTAAGCTCCTCCGATATAAGAATAATCGATTTTTTTTGTAATTTTAATTGATGTAATTTTTGGTAAATATAAGCTTTTATTCCTACATCAACTCCTCGAGTTGGGCAATCCAATATTAAAATCTCACATTCTCGCATCAACCATTTCACTAAACTGACTTTTTGCCTATTTCCACCACTTAGACCAATACAAAACTGATTTATATTGGCGGTTTTTATGCTTAACTCATTAACTCCCTTTTCAGCAAACGTTACTTCGTCTTTTGGACTAATAAATGAACTTTTTCGCTTAATTCGATCTAAAGATACCAGAGTAATATTATCTTTCACGCTTGCCAGCAACATAACTCCTTCAGAGTCCCGGTCTCGAGGTAGGTAGGCTATTCCCTGATTTATCGATTCGACTGGTGAGTGATTTTTTAAATACTTATTTTTTTCTGGTAAATAGATTGTCCCGGTATCAGTTTTTAATAATCCAAAAATAGCTTTCCCTAACTGGGACATACCGCATCCGCTTAATCCACCCAAACATAATATTTCACCTTCATGTAATGAAAACGAAATATCATGAAATGCATCTTTAGAACTTAAATTTTCGACCTTCAACACTACTTTTTCTTTATTAAAGGTCGCTTGATTATCCTCACGATAATAATTAGATTTCAGTTCCCGACCCACCATCATTTTCTTTAAATCATCTTCGGTACAGTTGTTAGAATCGATATTATCTATTATTTCTCCATCTCTCATGATGGTAATTTTATCGGTAACCTCTGAAACTTCTGAAATGGTATGAGAGATATATATAATTGAAACACCTTCGTTTTTAACTTTTCTAATAACATCCCATAATAAATTTTTGTTATCCCGAGAAAAAGCATCTGCTGTTTCATCTAATATTAATATTTCAGGATTTTGATATAAGGCCTTTATTATTTCTATTAATTTTTTGTCTTCAAATGAATAATTTAAAATTTTTTCTTCTACGTTGAATTTCTTATTTTTTAGTATTCTATAAATCATTAGATTGGCAGCTTCATTTATTGCTTTCGCCTTTATAAATCCATTCACAGTAAAATCTTTTTCTCTTCCGAGCAATAAATTATTTGCGATCGATAAATCTTCAATCAATCCACTTTCTTGAGTGACGATGGCAATTTTATTTTTAAAAGCATCTTGAATTTGTTTTGGATTATACTCTTTCCCTTCCTTGAGCATCTTCCCGCTATCTTTTAAAACAATCCCTGCTATTATCATTGCCAAGGTAGATTTACCCGATCCATTTTCTCCAATTAATCCTCTTATTTCTCCCTTTTGCAAACTAAAATCAACATTATTTAACGCCCTTACCGGGCCAAAACTTTTACTCACATTAATTGTTTGAAATAATATATTTTCATCCATAGAATCAATTACTACCTCTTTTATTTATTTAACGATTAAAGTATTTTTACTGCTTCCACGCGGTCCAAATGCCACCACACATATTAATAAAGCACCCATAACCATTTGCTGGATTGTTGTTGGCAACTTAATAATAATTAATCCATTCATTAATAAATTTATGGTTAATTGCCCAACCACAACTGCAATGATTATATTTACCCTTTTGCTTATTGCTAAAGCATAAAAAAAGCCTGTCAGTGCAGGAAATACCAATAATAAACTGGTTAGACCAATTTGAGGCTGTACAAAGCGCCCATAACTTTGATAAAATACCCCCCCAATTCCTCCAAAAATCGCACAGATTAAAAAGCCTATTAATTTCGTTTTGCCTATGTTAACTCCGGCATTTTTGGCGATTTTTTCTGAACTTCCGAGGGTTTGAATATGCAAACCAATAGTGGTTCGATTATATAAAAAATAAGCAATGACCCCGCCAATGATCCATATAATTAAATTATAGGGCGCGTGAGACAAAAGACCTAATCCATCAGGAAGGTATAAGCCTCTACCTTTTGATAAAACACTTGATAAAATTTCATATATCATTACTAATCCTATGGTTAGAATAACTGAGGGTACTTTAAACAATAAAAAACTAAATCCGTTTATTGCGCCAATGATGAGTCCAGTTAAAATTCCTCCTAATAAAAGTCCAATATATCCAAGTTTTATTGCCAAAAGAGTACTAATCATAGAGGATAATATTATGGTTACTCCAGGTGTCATATCATAACTTCCCATTATCATTACAAAACATATTCCCCACACAACAAAAGAAGGAGCAACTGATTGTTGAATAATATTAAAAAAATTAATAAAAGAAAAAAATCTATTTCCACCAAATATGGTAAAAAATACAACTAACAAAGCTGGCAGGCCAATGATTGAAATAATAAAATTAGAATCAATTTTTTTGTTTAGCATATTATTTCCTTCAGTTAATCAGTGAGATATTAATTTTATAAATTGATCTTTTCTTATAATTTAGGTGGAAGAATATTAATCCTTCCACCTAAATTTCAACTTTTTAAATTATTGAAAATCAATTCCCATGTCTATGTATTTTGGTGGGAAGGCTATGCCTTCTTCTTTTTCTTTCATTCTTTGTTGATAAATGGATTCAATACTTATGCTTTTTGCAATTTCTTTAAATTTATCCATATTCATTTCCGGATTGAATTTTACTACCAAGCTTTTTATTTCATCCTCGGTAAGAATTGGCCTTTCAATAAACCAATCTCTATATTTTTGTGCAGCATCTGCTGAATCGATTTGGAACATTTTAACTTCAACATCATCAGTGTTAGAACCTAAAGGATTACCAGTTAAAACGTTATAAGCCCTTATTAGAGAGAGACCACAGCTAATCCAATGACCACCAGAAACTGCAGCTGCACTTCCCTCTTTTATGTTGTCAAGAACACTTAGTGAAATATCTGTACCAGTAACGAATATTTTACCAACTTTATTTAATCTCTTAACTGCTTCAATAGCTCCCATAGTATATGGTCCACCAGTTCCGTAAACACAATCAACTTCTGGATGGGCTGCTATTAATGATTCCAAAGCTTTTGCCGATTCTTCAGCTGTATACAAATCCCATTGAGTTGCCAGTACTTTTCCTCCACCTTTTTCAAAGGCTTCTTTAAATGCTTCTGCCCTTACTTGGTGGACGGTACCATGTTCTGCACTTAGAACGACTGCATTTTTACAACCTTTTTTTAATAATACTTCGGCATTTTGATATCCTGGAACGTTATTATCTGCAGCAATATTTCCTATATAATATGGATTTTTATAGAGTTCATTTTTTATCTGCTGAGGTATATCTTGATCGTAGGTTCCATAGTAGATTTTTGCATTTCCTAAAATTTCTGCACATTTTGGAGTTATAGTACCAGAGGGAGCCCAGGAAATAACCGCATCAGCCTTACTCGATACATAATTTTCCATATTGTTTATTTCATCTTCCGGGCGTACGTTATGATAGGTTACAACTATCTTACAATTCAGTATGTTTGCTATATAATTTGCAAAATTACAAGCTTGGATAGACCATGGATGGCTACCACCCCAAATTGTAATCCCAATGGTATAATCTGGTTCTGCTGCCATACCTACAGAAGAAATACCGAAAGTTAAAGCAATAACCAATATTAATCCTAATTTTTTAATATTTTTCATAAAATGAAATCCTCCTTAAAGTTAGTTAGATAATTAAAATTTCAAACTGCAACTAATAACTACATTTCACCACCTTTCAATTACCAAAATGTGGAAAGTAAAATAAGTTCTTACTAAAAAATACAAGACTTTCTGGATAAAACCTATACTATAACTTGAAATTAATTTTATTTAATGATTAATAAAATTTTTGAAGCAGTATCTTTTTAATAAAATATACCTAAATCTCTAATACTATGAGAACATATTATTAATATTTTGAAAAAATTTAAGCTTGGCTAATCGATAAACTACAGTTTGTTTTATTTCTTTTTTTATATTGTCACCATGAAAAACTAGTGTTATAACACAACAAATAAAAACTAATTATCTTCTTGGTTAATAACCAGACATCATAACAATGGCATTAACAATTATCTTGAGTTATCAAAAAAAAATTTTAAAAATAGCTTCGTGGCTTATAATTACTTTTATATTAAAAACATCACTTTTTTAATATAATGGGAAACAACCAACAAATATAAATTAGATTTTTTAATTAATAGATTAATATTTTAAGAAAAATTTATTAGGAAAGGTAATTTAATTATTAATAAATGTTAACATCTTTATAAACTGGTAATGATGACTTTTGGAAAGTTGTTATTATATTCTCTAAAAATTATTGGTTTGTCAAGAACCTTTTTAAAGAAATTCATTAATATATTTTACTATAAATGTTCAATAATATAATATTAACAGCCATTTCCACTAATATTCAAATTTCTCAATTTTTTTTAGATTGATTTTTGCCGATATTCTTTTTTTAAAATTTGTTATTACCTTTTAGTTAAGAGGGAGGTATTATTATGCATTTTAAAGATCGGTTTGAAACCATTCATTTTATTGAAAGTAAAAAAATCGTGGCTATCATTCGAGCTAAAGAAGGTGGTTCTTTTTTGGATGCAGTTAAAGCCTTGAAAAAAGGGGGAATTGAATGTATCGAAGTTACGATGACTACCCCTGGAGCTCTTAAAACCTTAGAGGAAGTACGATCAAAAATCGATGACGTTCTCTTTGGAGCTGGTACTGTCCTCGATCCCGAAACTGCACGTCAAGCCATCTTATCCGGTGCCCAGTTTATCGTTACTCCATCTTTGAATCTTGAGGTTATTCGTCTCTCTCACCGTTATGATATCCCTATCATACCTGGAGCTTTCACACCAACTGAAATTCTTAGTGCCTGGGAAAACGGTGCTGAGTGTGTGAAAGTGTTCCCAGCTTCCAACGTAGGTCCCGATTATATTAAAGCAATAAAAGGTCCTTTCCCTCAAATTAAAATCTGTCCTACTGGAGGGATTAGCTTAGAAAATATGAAAGCCTTTTTAAAAGCTGGTGCATCATGCTTGGGGGTGGGTGGAAAGTTAGTCGATGCAAGTTTAATTAAAAATCAAAAATGGGATGAACTGACATCAATTGCTAAGGAATACGTCGCCCAATTAAACGACTAATTACCCATCACAATTAAACTAATATCTTCAGTGAGGTTCAAATAAAAATTGTCATTCGTTACTGAATTTGCAAGTTAGATTGAAAAAGTGAGTAGGTTTTAGTTACGAAACCTACTCACTCCAGAGACCGATTTTTTGTTTTTGAGCTTCTTTTTCCAGATGTTTAAATCGATCAACATACCGAACGTTGGGAGGAAAAACCACGGTTTTTGCATACCCATTGGCAACCAACCATTCATTAACCATGATTCCATCTTCGGTATAAACATAAGCTAATAAACGACCGTACTGATCTCTTTGCTCGACATCGAATTCCAATTTTACTTTTCGATTCTCAACCATTTTTCGGTTGGCTTGAAAAGCTTCCTCAGCAAATTGTTCGGCATTTTTTTTAGAGCTTTGAAATTCTGGAGCGTCAACACCAATGTATCTCAGTTTTTCTCCATTATTGAGTTCTATGGTATCTCCATCAATCACTGTTTTTACAATATACTGACCGGATTCCTGCTGGAAGTAGTTGTACATGATAAAGATTATTAAAACCGCCAGTAAAGTGGTTAAAGAATTTTTTTGGACCTTTTTCATTACACCACCCGATAAAGAGGCTCTTTCCCATTAAAAACCCGGATAAGGTTCTCTGCTGCAATATTCCCCATTTTTAGGTTTGCTTCTCGAGTATGAGAGGAAATATGGGGAGTGGTTATAACGTTTGGCAGCGATAAGAGTGGGCTATCAAAGGGAGGCTCATGAGTAAAAACATCCAGAGCTGCTCCGGCAATACGATTTTCCTTTAAGTAAAGATAGAGAGCTTCCTCATTGATAAGCTCGCCACGAGCAGTGTTGATCAGAAAAGCTTCTTTTTTCATAAATGAAAGTAATTTGTCATTTATCATCTCACGAGTATCATCAGTAAGAGGTGCATGGAGAGAGATAAAATCAGCGTCTTTAAATAATTTTTCAAGCTCGACTTTTTTATAAGGGAGTATTTCGTTGTTGATAAAAGGATCATAATAGAGTACTTTCATCGCAAACGCTTGTGCATACTGAGCAACATTTTTCCCAATTCTTCCAAAACCGACAATACCTATGGTTTTTCCTTCGAGCTCTAATCCAAAACTGGTTGCCCCCCATTCCTTATTCTTTATTTGCTCGATGAAATGAGGTATTTTTCGAGCTAAAACAAGCATTAAGGTAAATGCCATTTCAGCAACCGATACCGAATTGGTTCCCGGAGCATTGGCTACCACGACACCATGTTTTTGGGCAGACTGAATATCAATGTTATCAACACCAACCCCGTGCTTTGAAACCACTTTAAGATTTGGGCAATTGGTGAAAACAACTTCACCCACCCGATCCATCCCAACTAAGACTCCTTCGGCATCATTGATTAATTCCGACACAGTATCTTCATTCTCCGGGTTAGGGTTCTTTTTAATCTCCACTTGGATTCCAGCTGCTTCCAACCGTCGCAATGGATCCTTTGCAGAACGAGCAAAGGATCTGGCAAGGATAATCGCTTTTTTCAAAGACCATCACCTCAAGTTGAATTTTCTACTTTCTCACCATCTCCTGATAAAGTGCAAAAGCGACAAATAAATATCCAAACACCCTCAATACCACTAAAAAGTTAACTAATCGATCAGGAGAAACAAATAACGTAATCAAATGAGAAAATCCAAAAATAGCAAAAGCAATTCCTATCAAAAGACTAATAATACTCTTCTTTTCCTTATATCCCCAATAGCCTAAAAATAAAACAAAAATACTCAGCGCACCGTTCACTAAACCTACAGTCATTTAAACGTCCCTCCAAAATCAACTTAAATCTTTTTTTTTTAGGCTTTTCTCTGAAACTAAATGGTACCAAAAATTAACAAAACAAATTAAAACTGTACTTTAACTGGTTCTCGTTCTTCACCCTGAGTTTCAAAATATTCTCTCTTTTTATATCCAAACATTCCGGCAAAAATATTGGCTGGAAATTTTTCAATTGACGAATTATACATGAACACGGTATCGTTATAGAACTGGCGAGAATAGGCGATTTTATTTTCTGTTTCACTTAATTCATTTTGCAAATGCATAAAGTTTTCATTGGCTTTCAATTCCGGATATGCCTCTGCAACAGCAAATAATTGACGAAGCGCTTGGGTAAGCTGGTTTTCCGCTTGGCTTTTCTCAGCGGGGCTTTGTGCAGAAATAGCGACTTGTCGAGCTTTGGCAATATTTTCAAAGACCTCTTTTTCGTGAGTAGCATACCCTTTAACTGTTTCTACTAAATTGGGGATAAGGTCATACCGCCGTTTCAGCTGAACATCAACTTGAGCCCAGCTATTATCGACCTTATTTTTAAGTACCACTAAGCGGTTATAGAGCGATATTATGTAAACAACCACGATCAATATAATTATTCCTATAATCCAACCCAATACTGACACCTCCTTTTACCCTCTTTTTTTAGCTTTTAGTTCGTTTTTTATCTTCATCTATGAAATGCCGATCAACCGGCACTTGAACCTCCGCCACCTCCTCCCCCTCCACCTCCACTGGAAAATCCACCCCCAACCGAAGTAGAAGATTGGAGAGCTCGGGTAAGATTAGCCATATTCGCCATATTTCTAGAGATTGACTCTAAACGGCTAAGGGTATCAAGCGTAGTTACGGTAAAAACAGCACCATAGGAAACCTGATACCAACCAGGATGGGATAGTTCTGAACCGGTCTCCTGGATATAAATTTTTAAATTCTTTAATAGCTTTTCGGCAACTCCTAACGCCACAGCATAGATTAAATATCGATCCCAGATTTGCAATAAAACCGGAGGAGCCTCTTTCATGAGAGAATAATCGGTAATAAAACGTTTAAAAGCTGTCCATCGTCGATATTCAAGTAAGCCCTCTTTACTCCAACGCCCCAAAGATTTTCGAGCTATGAGGGCAAAAATAAGAATCAAGGGAAAAAATAGAATACTCAATGCAACCAACCATGAGCTCCCTTCATAGTCCAAATTTATGGCAGCAAAAATGACCAGAAAAACTCCTCCAATAAAATACGCAACACTAAAAATGAGATAGTATTCTTTTTTGGCTTCAGCCCTTTCGTCATAAGTATAGAAGAAGTGGTTTTCCCACCAATTTTTAATTAACTTCCCCCAATCTTCAATAAACACTAAAAAATTACTTTTTTCTCGAGGGATCTCTTTGCCCCACTTTTCAATTTCCAGGGTCGATACCGTTCGACCATCGTTAGAAATTCGTTGCAATAAACTTAATACATCTTTTTCAAAGGGAAGTAATTCAGAATCAGAACTTATATTCATATTTTTTTCTATGAAGGTAAACACCAAATACTCTTTTTTTATAAAAAGAATCTTCATTTTTTCTTCTTCAACAGTCATATAACCTCGACGTGCCAAGTCAAGCAGCGTAGCAGTAAAAGCTCTTCCCATATCATTTCGATTTAGGGCTTTTTGGTTCATAATGACTCCCAAAAAGGCGGGAGGAATATCTCGGGGAGGCTCTTGTTCATACTGACGTTCATAATCGATTTTTGGTTCACGCCCATATTTTATATAGAATACAAAAAATAAGATTATATAAAGAATTCCAATAGAGATATACAATAAAAACAAACCGATTCCTATCCAGCGATTGGCTTGCCAGGAGGGCTTATCACCCTCTAATTCTTTGGTGGCAGCTTCTTTTTCTTCATCGAGGATTGATTCATATCGTGGAATATTTTGTAAATGCACTCCCGAAAAAACCTGAGGACTAACTAAAAGACGGGCTTCAACAAAGGTGTTGGCAGGTACATCTTCAATTATAAAATCAACTCTCCGATGGTCGGGAGAAAAATTCATCTCCCCTGGTTGAGCTTGAGTGTGAACAAAAAGTTTAAAAAGGTCTGGACTGGATTGAGGAATTTGAAGAATAACATCGAGTATTTCAATCGAGGCATGATCATCTTCAATAATTTTCCAATAAAATTCAGCTACATCTTGATATCGATGGGTTGGATTTTTGAGAAGATATTGGATTCTAAATCCCAGGGTTTGGTTATCAGCTTGATAATACCATTTAATCGTTTTTGAATTCGATTGCTTATTGACCTCATAACGGAGTGGACTTCCGGTATCTACGTCCCAAACTCCTTGAAACTGGATATCATCAACCCCGCGAAGAAGCAAATCCAATTGAGCCCAACTAAATGAGCCAGAAAAAGTAAAATATCGAATATCAGTAACTTCAACATCGCCATTTTCAAGAAAGTTAAAGGTTTGAGAAATTGAGGGATGATAATAAGATTTTGCGATGGTTGGTAGCGATAAAAATAAAACCAACCAAAAAACTATTATCATCTCAACTCTCAACCTTCTCATTGGAATCCTTCCTAAAATTTGCTATAGTTAGCATATCACAGGAAGCAAACTGGTAAAAGAGACATGGGTTTTTTTCTCCAAAAAGTATTGACTTCTTTTATTGAACCTCCAGGAGTATTTATAGCCATTGCTTTGTTTTTTGGTTTATTGGCAAGAAAAAAGGAGAAAGAATCTTTGAAATGGATTACCTTGGCAGTCATAATTTATTTTTTTTCCACTGGTATTGGCGTACGCTTTCTCTTGCCCTCGTCTAACGTAACACCTCAATATACATCAACAGACCAACCACAGGTTATTATTGTTCTTGGTGGGGGTACTTATTTGGATACCTATCAGAATCGATTTCTACCCGGTCCTTATTCTTTTCTGAGATTACATCAAGGGTATACTCTCTGGCAAAAAGAAAAAATTCCTCTTCTGGTGAGCGGCGGTCAAGTATGGGTCAAATCAGGGCCTTCAGAAGCTGATATCATGGCTGACATCCTTAAACAGTGGGGAGTTCCTCAAGATAATATCATCACCGAATCAAAATCAAGAAATACCAAGGAAAACGCTGAGTATTGTTCTCAGATTTTGCTGAATAATCATTGGAATTCTTTTTATTTAGTTACTTCAGAAATTCATTTGAAACGAGCAATGATAAGCTTTCAATCTTTCCTTCCTGATGCCAGCATTATCCCGGTAAGTGCTCATCCTCCTTACGATCGAACCCCAATTGTTCTTTCTGATTTCCTCCCATCTCTGCAAGCATTTTCGGCTTTTGCACAAATTATTCACGAATACCTTGGTTTATTGGTTTTATTCCTTAACTAAAGGGTTAGTAATATTAAATAGCGGTCTTGGTTTTCTTTGAGTGAGCCAGACTCCAAAAGTAACTAAAACCATTCCAATTAAAAATCGATAACCAAAAGGCTCTTTAAAAAAAAGCCAAGCTCCTATCACTCCAAATATCTGCGTAACATATTGAAAAGCTGAAGTCCGGGAGGCACCGATTTTCTTAATCCCATTCATCCAAATTATATAGCCTAATATAGCTGATAAAAATATAGCATACCCCATCGACAAATAAACCGGTAGAGTCATATCAGAAAGATCGAGGTCAATAATTTCAAAATATGAGATGGGAAACATAATAAAAGTTCCAAATATGATACTCCAACAGCTGGTTTTCAATGGTGAATATTTACGTAGTATATGCTTCCCAAAATAGGAATAAAGACCCCAACAAATAGCTGCCAAAAGAGTAAGAATATCTCCTAATAGTATATGGGGAGAAAATGAACTTGGTTTTCCTTGACTAATCAGGAAGGTAACACCTAAAAATCCAATGCCAATTCCCAAAAAATTATACCATTCGACATTTTCTTCTTTTTTAAAATAAGCAATAAGAACAACTACAATTGGAGATATTGAGAGCAGAATAGCCGAATGGGATGCTAAAGTTAATCGAAGACCATAACTCCATAGTGGTTGATAGATTCCAAAACCCAAAGCACCTAAAAAGATAAAATACCAGATATCTTTCTTTTTGATAAAAGGGTTCCCTTCAATGCGCCATAATAAAATTATCATAATCAAACTACTCACGGTAAACCGAATTAAGGAAAAAGAAAGAGGACCAATGATCATAACCCCATGTTTCACAATACTAAAATTTATTCCCCAAATCAGGGAAACCATAAGAAGAGAAATATAAGGATTTTTAACCAAGGGTTCGGATTTCTCTTCAGGGTGAGAAGATGATGTTGGGATGTAGTTTTCGGAATTCCTCATTGATTTGCTCTTTTCTGATTATGATATTTTTGGATAAAAAAGAAAAAAGGGACCCTTTCATTTGGGTCCCTTCACATCGGAAATTCAATCACTAGGTTAATTCAACCTCAGCACCGACAGCTTCCAGTTTGGCTTTAATCTCTTCGGCTTCCTTCTTTGGAATAGCTTCCTTCACTGGTTTTGGAGCTCCGTCAACCAAGTCTTTGGCTTCTTTCAAACCTAAACTAGTAATGGCTCGAACTTCTTTGATAACTTTTAATTTTTCAGCTCCAGCACTCTTGAGAACGACTGTAAATTCAGTTTTTTCCTCTTCAACCGGTGCAGCTGCTCCGGCATTTGGAGCAGTTGCTGCAGCAACTGGCATAGCTGCTGAAACTCCAAATTTTTCCTCTAAGGCCTTTACCAAATCTGCTAATTCCAGAACAGTCATATTCGCAATAACGTCAATAATTTCTTCCTTGGTCATTTATAGGTACCTCCCTTATTGATTGCTTACCTTTTTTTCTTCTATTGATTTAAGAACCCATACCATATTTCGCAAAACTCCGCTTAGAGCACCAACTAACCCGCTAAGCGGTGCAGCGATTCCACCTACTACCTGAGCGACCAAAACCTCTCGGGTTGGTAAACTTGCCAGGTTTTTCACTTGTTCCGGTCCATATTGTTGTTGGTTGAGCCATACCCCTTTAATTTCAAGCTGAGGCACTTTTTTGGCAAAATCCGTTAGTGTCTTGGCCGTTAAAACTATATCCTGATAAGAAAAAGCCAGCGCATTTTGGTCAGTCAATATACTTTCATCAAAGGGAATGTCAGCCTTTTGAAAAGCAATATGAGCAAGGGTATTTTTAACAACTTTCATCTCTCCTTGACTATCTCGTAAAGCTTTTCGGATGGCTTCAACATTCATAACATTAATCCCACGATAATTAAAAGCATAAACTGCTTGACTTTTTTGGAGTTTCTGTAAAATGTCTTCAATTATCTGGTTCTTTTTTACCTTATCCAAAAATAACAACCTCCTTTCTTCCGAAATAAAAAAGCTCCCATAAATACGGGAGCTTCATATCAATAAAGCCTCCCCAGGATATTTAAGCGACCGCCCCCGGTTCATGGGCATAATTATATTCAATTTCGGTTTATTTTAAGCGACCCTTTTCTCCATTCTTGCTAAAGTGTTGTTCACATCCAACTTGAGCCCAGGGCTCATGGTTGAAGAAATAGCAATATTTCTTACATAACGACCCTTAGCTGCTGAAGGTTTCATTCGAACTATTGTTTCTAATAGTGCAAAGAAATTATCTTGTAATTTACTTATTTCAAAAGAAGCTTTCCCGATTGGAAGATGAATATTTCCATAACGGTCATTTCGTATTTCCAATCGACCGGCTTTTATTTCCTTAACCGCTTGAGCTAGATCAAAGGTTACGGTTCCTACCTTGGCATTGGGCATTAACCCTTTTGGTCCCAATATTTTTCCTAATCGACCTACTACTCTCATCATATCTGGAGTGGCAATAGCTGATTCAAAATCAAACCAACCCGATTGGATTTTCTCTACTAAATCTTCTCCACCAACATAATCAGCACCAGCAGCTTGTGCCTCACTGGCTTTTTCCCCCAGAGCAAAAACCAAAACCCGGACTTGCTTTCCTATCCCATGGGGCAAGGAAACCGTACCACGAATTTGCTGGTCTGATTGTTTTGGATCGATTCCCAGCTTAACGGCAACTTCAATGGTTTCATCAAATTTCGCATTTGCTAACTCTTTAACCATTTGAAATGCTTCATCAACAGTATAAATCTTACCTGGTTCCAATTTATTTTTTAATTCTTCAAAACGTCGACTTTTAGTTGGCATACTTCTCACCTCACTCTCCCTAACCCTCTACGACCTCAACACCCAAGCTTCTTGCGGTTCCTTCAATTATATTCATGGCTGCTTCGATTGAATTCGCATTTAAATCAGGCATTTTCTTCTGGGCTATTTCTCGTACCTTAGAACGAGTTAATTTTCCAACTTTGACCTTGTTTGGTTCCCCAGAGCCCTTTTCAATACCCAAAGCTTGAAGAATCAAGAAAGAAGCCGGAGGGGTTTTTGTTACGAAAGTAAATGAACGATCACCATATACAGTTATTTCTACCGGTGTTAAAATCCCCCGGTCTTTTTCTGTCCGAGCATTAAAGGCTTTACAAAATTCCATAATATTCACACCATGCTGTCCAAGCGCAGGTCCAACCGGAGGGGCAGGAGTGGCCATACCCCCAGGAATCTGGAGCTTTACAACAGCTACCACTTTTTTTGCCATGTCTATTCCACCTCTTTACAATTTTTCAATATCGGAAAATTCAAGCTCTACTGGAGTCTCACGACCAAATATTGATAAGAGAACGGTTATCTTACCCTTTTCATGATCAACACTTTCTACCACACCGGTATAATTTAAAAAAGGCCCGGCTATGACTTTTACCGTCTCTCCTTTTTCGATATCAAGACGTGGCTTTCCTTTTTCAACTCCGGTTTGTCGAAGAATGACTTTGACTTCTCCTTCGCTCAGTGGTTCCGGTCGAAGCCCCGAACCAACAAAACCCGTTACTCCAGGTGTATTTCGCACTACATACCAAGAACGGTCATTCATCATCATTTCTACCATTACATAACCGGGAAATACTTTCTTCTTGGTAAATCTCTTTTTCCCCCTCTTTACCTCAATGGTCTCCTCCATTGGAACAACCACTCGAAAAATTTGATCTTGCATCCCCATAGAGGCAATTCTTCTTTCCAAATTCGCTTTAACTTTGTGCTCGCTGCCAGCTAAGGTGTGAACAACATACCATAGTTTATCCATAATGGTGAGATGATGACCTCCGGTAATTACTTAATATATAAACCAATTAGAGCGGTTAGGATTAAATCAATTACTCCTAAAAAAACCGCAAAAACAACTACTACTGCTAAAACTGTAAGAGTACTGGATATTAATTCTTTTCGGCTTGGCCAGGTAACCTTTTTTAACTCACTCCAGGCATCTTTAAAATAATTCTTCAATCTATTGAATAACTTAACGAAAAAATTCACAGCACACTCTTCCCTTTCCCTTTTGAGTTTTTGGGGATACTTTTGATGAACAATCACCGCAACAATAAAAAAGAAAATGGTAGCTAACTTATACCATTCTCCCTATAAAAAACGCATTCAAACGCTGCAACATTTTATCTTTTTTCCTTTTTAGTGTCAACAATCCAGGATCATTGAATCATAAAGAAAAAAATGGCAGGCCCGGCAGGATTTGAACCTGCAGCCCCCGGTTTTGGAGACCGGTGCTCTGCCGTTAGAGCTACGGACCTGCAATTTTTTTATCTACTTCATTTCTTTATGTATGGTATGTTTTCTACAATGAGGGCAGTATTTTTTAAATTCTAAACGGGCACTTTTGTTTTTTTTGTTCTTCATGCCCTGATAGTTACGCCTCCGGCAATCGGTACATTCAAAGGTAATAGGTTCTTGTACCATAATATCCTCCTGATTTACCCGATAATATCGGTTACTACTCCGGCTCCGACGGTACGACCACCTTCACGGATGGCAAAACGGAGACCTTTCTCCATCGCAATAGGGTAGATGAGTTTGACATCGAGGTCAGCATTGTCTCCAGGCATGATCATCTCCACACCTTGGGCAAGCTTGATCTCACCGGTGACATCGGTCGTCCGGAAATAGAACTGGGGACGATAGCCGTTGAAGAAGGGAGTGTGACGACCACCTTCTTCTTTGGTGAGGACGTAGACCCGACCTTTAAAAACAGTGTGGGGAGTAATCGATCCGGGAATAGCCAAGACCTGACCCCGTTCCACTTCTTTCTTCTCGGTGCCACGGAGGAGCACCCCGATATTGTCACCCGCCTGGGCTTCATCGAGGAGCTTGCGGAACATTTCAATGCCAGTGACCACGGTCTTTTTGATGTCATGGGAGAGACCGACGATTTCAATCTGATCTCCGAGATGGAGGACGCCTCGTTCCACTCGGCCGGTGACCACGGTCCCTCGACCGGTGATGGTGAAGACGTCTTCGACCGACATGAGGAAAGGTTTATCCAGTTCCCGCTGGGGATCAGGGATATAGCTATCCAGGGCATCCATCAGTTCCCAGACACTCTTACACCACTCACAGTCCCGTTTGCCGCAGCCACATTCTAAGGCTTTCAAGGCACTGCCTTTGATGATGGGGATATCGTCGCCGGGGAACTCATAGCGGTTGAGGAGATCGCGGACTTCCATTTCCACCAGTTCCAAGAGTTCCGGGTCATCGACCATGTCGATCTTGTTCAGGTAGACCAGGATATAGGGGACTCCCACCTGACGGGCGAGCAGAATGTGTTCCCGGGTCTGAGGCATGGGGCCGTCAGCAGCTGAAACCACCAGGATGGCACCATCCATCTGGGCGGCACCGGTGATCATGTTCTTGACATAGTCAGCATGGCCCGGGCAGTCGATGTGGGCGTAGTGCCGTTTCTCGGTCTGGTATTCCACATGAGAGATGGCGATGGTGATGCCTCGTTCTCGTTCTTCAGGAGCCTTGTCAATCTGTTCAAAGGGAATAAAACTCGCCATCCCCAGTTTGGAGAGGGTCTCGGTGATGGCAGCGGTGAGAGTCGTTTTCCCGTGGTCAACGTGACCGATGGTTCCAACGTTGACGTGGGGTTTAGATCGTTCAAACTTTTGTTTCGCCATAGGTATCCTCCTCTTTCTTAACTCAATTTATCAATAATTTCTTTCATCATATTCTCAGGAACTTCATCATAATGAGAAAACTGCATAGTATAAGTAGCCCTACCCTGGGTAACCGAACGAAGGGCTGTCGCATAACCAAAAAGCGAAGCTAAAGGAGCCTGGGCATTGATAACCTGTAATTCTCCTTTGCTTTCGATACCTTCAATTTTACCCCTTCGTGCACTCATATCCCCAATAACATCACCCAGATAGTCTTTGGGAGTAATGATTTGCACCTTCATAACCGGTTCCAAAAGTATCGGTTGAGATTTTTTTATGGCATCTCGCAAGGCCAGAGATCCAGCAATCTTAAAGGCAATATCGGAAGAGTCTACCGGGTGATAGGAACCATCAATTAAACGAACCCGAATGTTCATAACCGGGTAACCAGCAATAACTCCATTATCCAGTGATTCTTTTACTCCGGCTTGAACCGAAGGAATATATTCTCTTGGTACTGCCCCACCAACAATTTTATCTTCAAAAACAAAATTATCATCACAAGGTTCGATCTCTAAAACAACGTGTCCGTACTGTCCTCTTCCACCGGTTTGACGAACATAACGTCCCTCTCCTCGCCCACTTTTCCGGATTGTTTCTCGATAAGCAACTTGCGGTCGACCCACATTGGCTTCGACTTTAAACTCTCGTAAAAGACGATCGATGATGATTTCAAGATGTAACTCCCCCATTCCCGAAATCAACGTTTGACCGGTTTCTTCATCAGTTTTAACTTTAAAAGTTGGATCTTCTTCGGCTAATTTTGATAAGGCTAAACCAAGTTTTTCTTGATCGGCACGAGTTTTGGGCTCTATTGCTACTTCGATTACTGGTTCAGGAAACACCAACGTTTCTAAAACAATAGGATAACGTTCCTCACAGAGGGTATCGCCGGTGGCTGCATTTCGCAATCCTACAATACCACACAAGTCTCCAGCTTTTACCGCTTGAACATCTTCCCGTCGATTCGCATGAATGATCAAAATTCGACTTACTCGTTCCTTTGCTCCTTTATTACTGTTGTATACATAAGTACCGCTTTGCAGTTGACCAGAATAGACACGGAAAAAAGAAATTTTCCCCGCGTGGGGATCCATGCTTATTTTAAAAACCAAACCCGAAAAAGGCTCTTTCTTCATGGGAAGCCGCTTTTCGATTTCATTGGTTTTCGGATTTTTTCCTTCAACTGGCGGCAGATCGAGTGGGGATGGAAGATACCAAACCACTGCATCTAAAAGAGGCTGAATACATTTATTTCGAAGAGCCGAGCCGCCTAATACTGGTATGAATTTCCCGGTGGTTGTTCCTTTACGAATAGCTTGACGTATTTCTTGGGGATTTATCTCATCTCCATCCAGATATTTTTGCATGATGTTCTCATCGATCTCCGATATTGCTTCCAGGAGCTTATCTCGATAGATCAAAGCTTCTTTCCGATAAGAATCTGGAACATCTACCCAGTCAAATTCCATCCCATCACTGTCTTTTCTATATGTAAAGGCTTTCATTTCGATCAGATCAATAACACCAATAAAATCACTTTCTTTCCCGATAGGAATTTGAATCGGATGAGCGTTGGCATTCAATTTTTTACGGATAGCATTGACAACCGCAAAAAAATCAGCACCAACCCGATCTAATTTATTAATAAATGCTATCCGAGGAATCCGGTAATGGTCTGCTTGGTGCCAAACTGTTTCTGATTGTGGCTCTACACCGCCAACTCCACAAAACACCGCAACTGCCCCATCTAACACCCGGAGGCTTCTCTCTACTTCAACGGTAAAGTCCACGTGGCCTGGCGTATCGATAATATTTATCCGAGCATTATTCCAAAAACAAGTGGTCACCGCTGAGCTGATGGTGATTCCTCTTTCTTGCTCCTGGGGAAGAAAATCCATAGTTGCCATACCCTCATGGACTTCTCCTACCCGGTGAATTTTTCGGGTAAAAAACAATATACGCTCACTGACCGTTGTTTTTCCGGCATCAATATGAGCCATAATCCCTATGTTTCTAACTCTTTCTATATTCAATTGTTCGAATTCTTGTCCCTGATTCAGATTGCTATTCAAAAAATGAAGCCCCTTTCTTAAAACCACCGATAATGAGCAAATGCTTTATTGGCTTCTGCCATGCGATGAGTATCTTCTCTTTTCTTAGACGATGCCCCCGCTCCGTTAGCAGCATCAATAATTTCATTGGCTAACTTCTCAGTCATAGTTCTTCCTGCTCGTTGTCGGCTATAATTAACCAGCCATCGAATACCAAGGCTTTTGCTCCGTTCGGGACGAACTTCCATCGGCACCTGGTAGTTGGCTCCACCAACCCGTCGTGCTCTCACTTCAACCAATGGCATTACATTATTCAGTGCTTGAGAAAATACTTCTAATGGATCACGTTTTGATTTCTCACGAACTATCTCAAAAGCACCATAAACAATTTGTTCTGAAACACTCTTTTTTCCTTTTATCATGACCTTGTTCATCAACCGTGCAACATCAACACTGTTATATACTGGATCTGGTTGGATTTCTCTTTTTGAAACCGGACCTTTTCTCGGCAAAACCCTTCACGCTCCTTATGATTTCGGTCTTTTCGCTCCGTATTTTGAACGGCTTTGTTTGCGATTCTCAACACCAGCCGTATCAAGCGTTCCACGAATAATATGGTATCTCACGCCGGGAAGATCTTTCACACGACCACCACGGATAAGGACCAAGGAATGTTCTTGAAGATTATGTCCTATTCCAGGAATATAGGCGGTTACTTCAATTCCATTGGTCAAACGCACACGAGCAACCTTCCGCAATGCCGAGTTGGGTTTCTTAGGTGTTATTGTCCAAACTCGGGTGCACACTCCTCGTTTTTGAGGAGAACATTTCAAAGCAGGAGCACTGCTTTTCTTCTTAGGCTGTTTTCTGCCTTTTCGAACCAACTGGTTTATGGTTGGCATATCGTTCCTCCTTCTTAATATCTTGCTCTCATGAGTTGAATATATTTATTTCCTTATATTTTTTCCTATTTCTTTATACTATCGGATTTTACAATAGTACCCCTAAGTGCAACGGAGCAATTTTATCAGCATTAAAATTGAATGTCAACTGGGAGTTTCAGTATTTGATTAAAAAAAGTGGGAGTTTATCGCTCCCACTTTTTTCTCCTTTTTTTTAATCGTCAAAATTACTCTCTTCTTCATCTTTATCGCTATCGATTTGACTTTCAAAATGGCCAAACTCTTCAGGATCCTCGTCTATTTCCTCATCTTCAGTTTTGTTTTGATGAGGATGAAGAATTTCTTCGATATCGATTTCTTCTTCATAATTCATCAGTTCACGAAGATCAACACTTTGGTCTCCGTGAAAAGCCAATTCGCTTGTATCTTCCATGTGTTCTTCGGTCTCTAACTTCACCTTCCGATATTCTGGAAAACCAGTTCCAGCTGGGATAATCTTACCGATTATTACATTTTCTTTTAATCCAACCAATTCATCAACTTTTCCTTTTATTGCTGAATCCGCCAAAACGTGAGTCGTCTGTTGGAAAGAAGATGCCGATAAAAAGCTCTCAGTGGCTAAAGAGGCTTTGGTGATTCCCAGAACGACTGGTCTCCCGGTTGCTACCTGTTTGGTACCTGCTAAATAGACTAAATTTTCAACCAAACTTCTGGTTTCAGTTTCGGCGTCCGCTTCTCGTATCAATAAATACTCGACATTATCGTCAGCAATTTTGATTACTCCATCACGATCGATAGTTTGTCCTGCTTTGATCAGTATAGAGCCATTCTCTTCTATGGAAATATCTTGTGCTGCGACTTTCCCTACGACTTCTCGTTCTAAAAGTTCACTTAATCGTCCTTCTATTGAAAAGAAACGTCCATCGCCCAGTTTGACTTCTTTAACATCCTCCATGACCAAACGCCGTGCCACTGCCCGGCTTATTTGCTGACCAGAGGCTATGATCAAATCACCGCTTTTCGGACTAATGATGTCCTTTTCCACTTCTTTCCCAAGAATCTCCTCACGTAATTCTCGAATTAAACTTTCTTTAATTTGGAAGGTCTCAATATTTTTCCAGATTACAATCCAATCGATATTATGACCTTCAATCAGGTCTTGATGATGGGCTTCAACTTTTGTATTGGCGGTGAGAATTACTTCTCCGGTTTTCAAATCGGTCACATCTTCAGCTAAAATTTCACCTTTCAGTTTATCCCAGGTTGACTTCTCTCGGGTTCGCAGAATAACCGGACCTAAGTCAGCTATATGTTCAACCTTCTGCTCGCTAATAACATCACCGGCTTTGACCAAAACCGTTCCATTTTGATCAAGAATGTCATCGACGCTCACTTGGTCTTTCAATTCAGCTTTTAACGACCGGTAGCCTCGAATCATTTTGTAAGGTGTCCGATCTTTATTAACTATATAAAAAGGCTTGCAATCGGTAGATAAAATAACCCTTAGCTTCTCTTCGTCAATTGCTTCTCCTTTTTGTACAATCGCTTCACCCGAAATATCAAAAGCCGGTTCTCGTAAGGTGAACCCTTCAAAAAGCGAGAGTGCTTTTTCTAAAACCAATCGGTTTTCTTCATTAATTCGACTATTTTCTTGCTCAAAATCTTCAATATGAACCAACTCACCGGAGAGGAGTTCGGTATCACCGGAATTCTCAACCATAACCTTATTCAGACGAGCAATTTGTCGAACAATGGTTTCGATGTGTTTATCGTTGATGTTTACACCTTGTGATAGGTAAACCGATTGAATTTCTTCTACCAGATGACTTTGAACCTCTCTTATTCCCTTGATACGAAGGATATCACGAGGATTAATCGGGCCTAAGGTCAAACGATCACCCGCTTTAACCTGAGCATTTTCATTAACCTTAATCCGAATATCAGGTGGAACTAAATAAGCCCGGGCCGATTGATCGGCTTCATCGTCATCAGGATGAACAATAATTTTTCTTCGGTTTCCAATGGTCTCAATCTTTTCTACTTCTCCATCGACATCGGATAGAATAGCGGCTTTTTTTGGTTTCCGAACTTCAAATAGCTGCTCTACTCGTGGGAGACCTTGGGTAATGTCTTCCCCCGCAATTCGAATCCCTCCGGTATGAAAGGTTCTCATAGTTAGCTGGGTGCCTGGTTCGCCGATTGATTGGGCGGCAAGAATTCCAACCGACTCCCCAATATCAACTATTTTACCAGTCGCCAAGTTCCTTCCATAACATTTTGCACAGACTCCATACCGAGCTTTACAAGTAAGAACTGACCGAATTTTCAATTCTCGGATTTTATGTTCCTGAAGTTTCTGAATAACATCCTCATTAATTTCTTCACCGGCAGCCAGTAGAAGCTGATCAGTTCCGGGAACATAAACATCATTGAGAATCATCCGGCCTAAAACTCTTTCTTCAAAATATTCAATAATGTTATCGTTTTCGTCTTTTAAGTCTCCAATAATTATTCCGTCATCAGTTCCACAATCAATCTCTCGAACAATCATGTCTTGAGATACATCGACCAGCCTCCGAGTAAGATAACCTGATTTCGCCGTTCTTAGTGCCGTGTCAGCTAACCCTTTCCGAGCGCCATGGGTAGATATAAAGTATTCTAATACCCCTAAACCCTCACGGAAGTTCGCTCGAATTGGATATTCAATAATTCGACCAGAAGGATCAGCCATCAATCCTCGCATTCCTGCTAGCTGGCTGATCTGTCGAATACTCCCTCGAGCACCTGATTTTGCCATCATATTCACGGGATTAAAATCATCCAGTAATTCCAAAATAGCCTCAGCTACTTTGTTGGAAGCATCGGTCCAAATATCGATAACCGACTGCTCTCGCTCTTCTCCGGTAATCAGACCTTCGTTATAATGGTCGTTGGTATCGCCAACTCGCTGAGTAGCATCCTCAATGATTAAGAATTTTTTTTCTGGGATTTCCAAATCTACAACCCCGATACTGGTTCCCGATTGGGTGGCATAACGAAAACCCAATCTTTTAATTCGGTCAAGGGTTTCAACAGTGATTTGGTTTCCAAATTTTCTAAAACATAAATCAACGATATCCGATAGTTTCTTTTTGGTCATCGGATCATTGTAATAGGGCATCCCCTGAGGAAGAACCTGATTAAAAATAACTCGACCAATTGTCGTCATAGCTACATTAGAGTCTTTCTCCTGAACTTCCCGGATGAAAATCGGCTCATGAAGATCGACTTGTTTGTATTCAAAAGCCAGGAGTGCTTCATCCATATCGAGATATCGCTTCAGAATTGTTCCTTTTGATACTTTTTTCATCAAAGTTAGGTAGTAACAGCCTAACACCATATCTTGAGTTGGTACTGCTATCGGTCGACCTGATGCCGGAGAAAGGATATTGTGAGAAGAAAGCATCAAAATTTCCGATTCAGCTTGAGCTTCTGCAGAAAGCGGAACATGAACTGCCATCTGATCACCATCGAAATCGGCGTTAAAAGCTGGACAAACCATAGGATGAATATGAATGGCATTGCCTTCTACCAGCACTGGTTGAAAGGCTTGAACACTCAACCGGTGAAGGGTTGGTGCTCGGTTCAGGAGAACTGGATGCTCAGCAATAACTTCTTCTAATACCTCCCAAACTTCATCGCGGGTTTTCTCTACCATTCTTTTGGCACTTTTAATATTATGAGCATGACCTTTATCAACTAAACCTTTCATAATAAAAGGCTTAAATAGTTCTAATGCCATTTTCTTGGGAAGTCCGCATTGATCGAAATTCAACTGAGGTCCGGCAACGATAACCGAACGACCGGAATAATCAACCCTTTTCCCTAATAAATTCTGGCGAAAACGACCTTTCTTTCCTCGCAACATATCGCTGAGTGATTTAAGCGGGCGATTGCCCGGTCCTAATACCGGACGTCCTCTCCGTCCATTATCAAATAATGCATCAACGGCTTCCTGAAGCATGCGTTTTTCATTTTTTACTATAATGTCAGGGGCTCCAAGCTGTAGCAATCTTTTCAAACGATTGTTTCGGTTAATCACTCTCCGATAGAGGTCATTCAAATCGGAGGTTGCAAACCGACCACCATCTAACTGGACCATGGGACGCAAATCGGGCGGAAGTACCGGAACCACTTCCAATATCATCCACTCCGGTCGATTTCCTGATTTACAAAAGGATTCGACGACTTGTAATCTCTTGATGATTTTCTTCGCCTTTTGACCGGTTGCTTCTTTGAGTTCTTTCCGCAAACTTCGAGCCAGAGTCTGAACATCCAAAGTTCTAAGAATCTCTCTGACTGCTTCGGCTCCAACGCCGCTTTTAAATTCGGTATCATATTGGGGAAGCAATTTCGCTTCGGTTTCTAATATCATTTGGGCTTTCTTTAAACCAGTTGATCCGGGATCGATAACCAGATAGCAAGGTTCCTCAGCAGTATCGGTCAAGATTTCTTCTTCAAAGAGGTCGCCATACACCTCACGCAATTGATAAACTTCCGATTCGGAAATTTCTTCATCCCGTTGGTAAGGAAAAACCCGAACATCGATCACTTCATAGCGATTATTTTCTAATTCTTCTATCGTAAAACTCTCTTTGTATTTTGTACGAAACCGAGTCAATTCCTTGGTGGAGAGTTCATCGCCAACCGAAAAGGGAAGACTGTGGACTTCGGTAATCCGATGAGCGGTCTCGGCTTTAAAGTTCGGATCATACTTTTGATGGATCCGGTATTCGGTGTCTCGTATAACAGTTTCTGGTTCAAGATCGGTCGAACCCGGTTCAATAACTTTATAGCAGTCTTCTTTTTTTCTTCCTGAGGCAAAATAGAGAACTTTCTCCAGGTTTTTGGGAAGAACACCCAAAAGGAGAGCCATTTTACTGGGAATACTTTTAAAATACCAAATGTGCGAAACCGGAGCAGCTAATTCGATATGTCCCAGACGGGCTCTTCTAACCGAAGATCGAGTGATTTCAACTCCACAACGGTCACAGACCACTCCTTTATGACGAATTCTTTTATACTTTCCGCAATAACATTCCCAGTCTTTGGTTGGACCAAAAATCTTCTCACAGAACAAACCGTCTTTTTCCGGTTTGAGGGTCCGATAATTAATGGTTTCGGGTTTTTTTACTTCTCCTCGAGACCATTTACGGATTTGCTCGGGAGAAGATAAACCAATTTGCATAGCTCCAAGATCATTGACATCTATCAAGGGTTTTTCCCCCTTCTTTTATTTTTTCTCTCGTCCCTGCAGATTAACTCCTAATCCAGGTATATCATCATCGGCATCTTCCATCTGTTCGATGGAAATTTCCTTTTTCCTGGAATCAAACACTTTCACATCGAGACACAAGCTTTGCAATTCCTTAACCAATACTTTAAATGATTCGGGAACCGACGGCTTGAGCACATTTTGACCTTTGACAATTGCTTCATAAGCTTTTACTCTTCCGACAATATCGTCAGATTTCACTGTCAGAATTTCTTGTAAAGTATAGGCAGCTCCGTATCCTTCCAGTGCCCATACTTCCATTTCTCCAAAACGCTGCCCGCCAAATTGGGCTTTACCTCCCAACGGCTGTTGGGTAACTAAAGAGTACGGTCCAGTTGAACGTGCATGAATCTTGGTTTCAACCAGGTGAGCAAGTTTCATCATATATATGTATCCAACTGTCACTTCATTGTCGAAAGGTTCACCAGTTCTTCCATCGAAAAGGATCACTTTTCCATGGGGGAGAAGATTAAACTCCGGCGATATCCTGTCGTCAAAAGCAAAAACCGGATAACGGTTTTCTTGACTGATGGTTACATCTTTCAAGGCTTCTAAAATCTCCGATTCTTTCGCTCCATCGAAAGGAGCACTGGCAATAAACATCCGTTCTTTATTGGCAACCCAACCCAAGTGAGTCTCTAAAATCTGCCCAATATTCATTCGAGAAGGAACTCCCAGTGGATTGAGAACAATGTCAACCGGTGTTCCATCGGGAAGGAAGGGCATGTCCTCCTCAGCAAGAATCCTGGCTATAACTCCTTTATTTCCATGACGACCAGCCATTTTATCGCCAACGGTAATTTTTCTTTTCTGGGCGACAAACACCTTAACCAGTTTATTGACTCCTGGTGCCAGTTCATCATCGTTTTCTCGAGAAAATACTTTAACATCAATAACTTTCCCATATTCTCCATGGGGAACCCGAAGGGATGTATCTCGAACTTCTCGGGCTTTTTCTCCAAATATTGCCCGAAGTAATCGCTCTTCGGGGGTAAGCTCGGTTTCTCCCTTGGGAGTAACCTTCCCTACCAAGATATCTCCTGGTTTTACATCAGCTCCAACTCGGATAATTCCTTCATCGTCTAGATTCCGAAGAATATCATCTCCTAAATTGGGAATGTCACGAGTAATTTCCTCTGGACCTAACTTGGTGTCTCGGGCTTCAATTTCATATTCTTCAATATGAACTGACGTGAAAACTTCTTCTTTAACCAATCGTTCGCTAATCAGAATGGCATCTTCGAAGTTCTCTCCTTCCCAGGGCATGAAAGCTACTAAGACATTTCTCCCTAAAGCAATCTCACCCATTGAAGTACAAGGCCCATCAGCAATAATCTGTCCAGCCTCAACATACTGCCCAACTCGAACGATCGGTTTTTGGTTGATACAGGTACTTTGGTTGGACCGCTGAAATTTTTCCAATTCATAGAGATCAATATCACCATCATCATTTTCAATTTCAATAAAAACTGAATCGACTTGCTTAACTACTCCACTATTTCGGCTAACAACTGTAGCACCTGAATCCTGAGCGACTTTGTATTCCATGCCCGTCCCAATAAGAGGGGGCTTGGAAACCAAAAGAGGAACCGCTTGTCGTTGCATGTTGGTTCCCATCAGAGCTCGGTTGGCATCATTGTGCTCTAAAAATGGAATGAGTGACGCTGAAGCACTGATGATCTGTTGAGGCGAAACATCAATAAAATCAACTTTTCTGCTTTCTACCTCAACAATTTTCGAACGGAAACGAACTACGACGTTTTCATCGCGTATCATCCCGTTCTCATCGATAACAGCATCGGAAGGCGCAATATGATAACGGTCTTCTTCATCAGCAGAAAGATACCTAATTTCATCGGTCAAATGTCGATTTTCAACTTTTAAATAGGGTGTCACAATAAAGCCATACTCATTGATCTTGGCATAGATACATAGAGAGGTAATCAAGCCAATGTTGGGTCCTTCGGGAGTTTCTATCGGACACATCCGCCCATAATGGGTATAATGGACATCACGAACTTCAAAACCTGCTCGTTCACGGCTCAAACCTCCAGGTCCTAAAGCACTTAACCGTCTTTTATGGGTTATTTCCGAAAGTGGATTGATTTGATCCATAAACTGGGAAAGAGGACTGCTTCCTAAAAATTCCTTGATAGCGGCTACCACTGGACGAACATTAATCAGGTTTTGAGGAGTAGCTGAATCGGTGTCGGGTTGGATGGTCATTTTTTCTCGAATGACCTTTTCAACTCGCAGCAACCCAGTTCTAAATTGATTTTGTAGGAGCTCTCCCACCGGTCGAGCTCGTCGATTTCCCAGGTGGTCAATGTCATCATCATAGCCAACACCGTTCAACAAGTTGAGGAGATAGCGAATGCCCCCAACTACATCGGCTTGACTCAAAATCCGTCCCTTTTCCACCCAAATTTTTTCTATACCATGAACCCTTAGGGTCCTTAAGGCCTCTAAGGTCACCATATCGCCTTTTTTAAGGAGGGTTTCTCCGGTCTCCGGTTGAAGCACATCCTGACTTATCGATCTGCCCTCCAACTCGTCGCCAACCAACTCCAATTCATCTTCGCGTTCAATAAATACTTTTATGACCTGATCTTCGTCGTTATACACTCGTATAAATTCGATATTGTATTCCTGGTTAAGCTCTTCTAAGGTTCGAGCTAATTGCCGACCAATTTTGTCTCCTTTACGAAGGAGAATTTCATATCGGGAAGGATTATTTTCATCGATAGCTGCTTGATTGCGAAGACATTGATGTTCTTCATGGTCAAGAATAATATCCTCAGCTCCAACAAACTCTTCAATTCGGACAATGCGTTCTTCCAATTTTAGTTTATTATTCAGTTTATATCGTCCCACCTCACCAAGGTCATAACGACGGGGATCAAAGAACAAATATCTCATAAAATCTCGAGTATTTTCTTCGGTTGGTGGCTCACTGGGACGAAGTCGCCGGAAAATTTCCATGACCGCTTCTTTGGGGTTTGAAGTTGTTTCTCTTTCCAGGGTGGCTTGGATGTAAGAATGATTATCGAACAGTTCGAGGATTTCCTCGTCGTTTGAAAATCCCAAAGCTCTGATCAAAGTCATAGCATTGATCTTGCGCCTTTTATCGACACGAACAAAGAGAATTTCTCCTGGGTCAATTCCAAATTCTAACCAGGCACCACGGTTGGGAATGATCTTAAAACCATATTCCACTTTTCCAGTTGGTGTCACTTCTTTAGTAAAAAATATCCCTGGAGATCGGATGAGCTGCGTTACTACAACCCGTTCCGCTCCATTCACCACAAAAGTCCCCTTATCAGTCATGAGTGGAATTTCACCCATATATACATCTTGTTCTTTTATTTCATTGGTTTCGCGGTTAATCAATCGAACTCGAGCAAATAATGGGGCAGCATATGTCCGACCTCTATCTTTACATTCACGAACCGAGAATACTGGCCTATCCAAACGATAATCGATAAACTCCAGCATGAGTTTCCCGGTAAAATCCTGTATAGGAAAAATTTCGGTGAAAACTTCTTGCAAACCTTGCCTTTTCCGTTCTTGGGGGGAAATATTCGCTTGTAAAAATAGGTCAAATGACTTTCTTTGTATCTCAATAAAATGGGGAAGTTCGGCAAATGAAGTCACCTTTGAAAATGTCTTTCTCTGAATGTATCCAGAATTCACCCAGCACACCACCTTTGTTGAAAATTAAAAGAAATTACTCTTTAAACTAATCAGTTTTTCATCATCATTAAACTGTGGCGAAACGGTGTAAGTTTAAAATGTGGAATGTATGAAATTCACAATGTACAGGTAAAAAAAATAAGAGGACAAATGGATTGATTTTATCATCGATTGGTAAGATAATAATAACACCCACTTAGTAATAATTTGGAACAAAATAGATTAATTTAGTTCCAAAATGAAAGAACCGACAATTTACTATAATATTTTATTCCTGCTTATCTGTCAAGAGCTTCTTTTAAATTTTTCTAAAATATTTTAAATTCTCCATTCCTTGGTCTACTTTATGAAAGAAGTCAGCTTCCCTTTTTTCTCTCTCCTGGTGAGAGAACTTCATCCTTTTTTTCTTCTCCCCTGGTGGGAGAGCTTCTTTCTTTTCTTTTTTTCCTCTCCCCTGGTGGGAGAGGATTAAGGTGAGGGGGATGCTTTGGTATTTACATCAAACTTTAATTTTTAAAACCAAACATGAATCAGAGTCCTGACTTTCACCCTCATCCCAACCTTCTTTTATCAAGGTGAAAAGTGGTTGTAGATATGCGTCATCCTAAGCCCTCGCTTTTTGAGAGCGTGAGGATCTCCTCTTTTATGTCTTTGTTCTTCATAATTATTTAAAAAGATGAGATTCTCAAGTCGCACAATACGCTCCTCAGAATGACAAATTGGGTAAATGAGATTGCGACGTCGTCAAACCAAAAGATGATTAGACTCCTTACAATGATAGATTTGGTTAATGAGATTCTCACGTCGTCAGTTAAAAACACTGGAATCCTCAGAATATCAAACTAAAATAAAAGACTCCATAACTACTGAGGAAAGGCTATGGCAGCGTAACCAACCACTTGGTCATACTGACCGTTGATATCACCACTGGTAGCATAACAAAGAAGAGTGCCTCGGAACGAATGGCGATTTTTTTGAAACTCAATCAAAGCACCAACCCCTCCCGGTCCACAGATTGATATTTTTTTTCTATGAATACAGTGAAAGAATTCCTCTCCATCAAGACGAATAATATTATCAATACAAATTAAATCCTTCTCCCGAGCCACCGTATCCGATTCATAATGAGTAAAATCGGTACTGGCGATTATTACGATTTTCTTCTGTTGAGAAATTTGGTTGATTACTTGACCAATTATTTGAACGGTTTCCAAGGTTTGGTCTAAAAGAGAAATAGGACATATTTTAAAAGAGAAGGGAATAAAATGCTGTAGAAAGGGGATCTGTATTTCACAAGAATGCTCAAATTGATGAGCTCGATCATCGATGGTAAAAATCGCCGAAGACGATAAAAAAAAGTCTACCATTTCCTGGTCAACCTCAACCTTCCCCAGGGGTGTGATCCACGATTCGGCCGAACTTAGCGAAGCTCTTCTTCCCAAGCCTCGGTGATTGGGTCCGATAATAATAAAAGTATCAATTGGATCGATCCGCGAAAGAACCGCATAAGCCCAGGAAGCGACACCACCTGAAAAAATTATCCCGGCATGAGGACAAACCACTCCATTTATCTTAGTGGGAAAATCCTGATCAATTTTCCCGGCAGCTCCGATTTCTGACTCAAAGACTTTATTAATTAAGCTATCTAATTCATTTTTATTCTCTGGATAAAAATAACCGGCAACCGCTGGTAGCCTATCCATTTTCTTACCACCTCCGTGTACGGGCTATACGAATTCTATATAGCACAAACAACAATACTAAAAGCAAAATTATAAGGATAATCAGAAAAAGATTGGATCCACCCAACATCAAAAATGATGTCCAAATATAGGGGATGTAAGCTTTTTTATAACCATATTGAATTGACTTACGATATAATGCTTTTACCGTTGCAGCAGGTTGGGCTGCCCGAGATAGGGTCGCTTTTCGGTAGTAAAGTATCCCCAATTCTTCTGACCAGGTTGAGCGGTTCTCCTCATCTTTCATCCAAATATTTTCAGCCTCAGCAATCATATTCTCTAAATCATCTTTTTTCTGGTAAGCAGCATAAAAAAGAGCACTGATTTCAGGTTTTTGCCGTTTTTCTGGAGAAAGAGAGGCAGCTTCTCTTAAAAATTCATCGATCTTGTCTTCGGACAATAAAGATGCCAGGTAGGCTTCCCGGTTCATTAAAAAGGTCATATCCAGTTTGACCACCCGATTATTACCGGAATCGGCGACCCAAAGATAACCATTCCCATCGATCCATAACCCTTCAGGATTGAGGAGGTGATCACCACCAATTCTATCGACTATCCCAATCAGCTCACCTTGAGTATTATGAATCTTCAAACGGTTATTTCGATAATCAGAAATAATCACCGTTTCATCTTTTACGATTACATATCGAGGCCGATCTAAATCATCGGGACCACTGCCACCTTTTCCAATACGAAAAAGATAATTTCCCACTGAATCAAACACCTTCACTGTGTGATGAAGAGTATCGGTCATCCATATTCTTCCTTGGGAATCAACAGATATACCCCGGGGATAATAGAATTCATCATCTCCCATTCCCTCTTTCCCAATAGTCCTGATCAGATTCCCTTCTTGATCAAAAATCACAATCCGAGAATTCATAGTATCAACCAGATAGATATTACGGCCATTATCCATCCAGAGACCCCGAGGTTCATTCAGAGTAATTCCCTGAATTTTAAGCTCGCTGATCGGCGCAAAAGTAGAACCATCCAAAATTCGAATTCGGTTGGCTTTTTGCTCAGTAAGATAGAGGCGGTTGGTGGGGGAATCATAAACCATCCCTACTGGACCTTCCAAGCCGGGGATAATTTTTTGGGTTTTTCCGTTTTGATCGGTAATAACCAGGCGGTCGTTAGCCCAGTCGCTAATCAATACCAAGCCGCTTTCTTCCTGTACAATAACGCTTACTGGATAATTCAAATAGGGAGTTTTTTGGTCAGTAACTTCTTCAATGCTCAACTCTATTTTTTCGATTTGGGCTTGAACCGAAGAACCAATAACAATCACCACAAAAAAAGAGATGAGACCTGTCAGGCACCAATCGAGCTTTTTACCGATCATCATGAATGAACTCCTCCATCTTTCTTTTTAATCTTTCCTCCCATTCAGACTGATTGAGACCGTTTTGGGGTAGAGGCTCAGAGAAATGAACCTGGATCGGATGAGGTTTGGGAAACCTTGCTCCGCGGGGATAGCTTTCAAAAGTTCCGGTCACCCCAGCCACTACCACATCAGCTTTGGCTTTCATCAATAATTTTATCGCACCGGAGCGAAAATCACCAACTTCACCTTGGTTTCTGGTCCCCTCCGGAAATAGACACACCACTTTATTCTCTTTTATGAGTGCAAATATTTTCTTAACTGCGCTGCGGTCGGCTTCACCCCTTCTCAAAGGAAAGGCTCCTAACTGATTGAGGAAAAATTTAGCAACCGGATTTTGAAACAATTCTTCTTTAGCGACGAAATAGACTCGCCTGGGACAAGCACAGCCGATAACTATCGGATCCAAATAACTGGCGTGATTAGAAACGATTAAGCAGGGAGTTGATTTTGGGAAATTTTTACGGCCACTTACCCGAAAGCGGCAAAAGAGATAGAGAAGAAACAATCCTAAGTATTTGCTGATGTAATAAATCATAAAATCCTCGGCTTTTTAAAAAAAAATAAACCACCAAACCTATGGGTATTGTAATTCTATTCTTGAAGGCTGTAAACCAGATGATGTAAAAAGCAAAAGGTTTACGGAGTTTCCAAATTGGTAAATTCCTTTCTATCCTGAAAATACCGGAATGATTTTTTATGGGTAATCTATATAGAGCAACTAAACAGGATCTCATTCCGGGCTTTCACCCTCATCTTCACCTTCTCCCATTAAAAAAAAACTGAGGGGGTGAGGGGGCGAAAAAAGATTGGCTAAATGAGATTGCCACGTCACTTTGTTCCTCGCAATGACGAGGATTAGGATAAGGGCTTGAGAAACAGGCCCTTATAAATGATTTAAAACGTAGGGGCACAATGTATTGTGCCCAATCTTCATATATTGTAGCGACATGCCATGGCATGTCGAATCTTGGTTTACATCTAAATTGATTCCCCTCCTTGGAGGGGTGCCGTTTTCCGGCGGGGAGGGTGCCTTAAATCGGTCATCCTGAAGCTTCGTATTCAGAAGCCGTGAGGATCTCATCTTTTATAATTTGTGGAATATAAGAATCGTGGAATTGGAAAGGAAGATATTCTTAGGTCGCACAATGCGTTCCTGAGAACGACAAATTAACATTTCAAGAAATAGCCTACCCTTAGGGGTTATACGAAGTGGCGACGTACTTCGTTTTTTATATTTTTTTCCCAATATAAAAAACATATCCATAATACTGTTGGTATTTTGAATACAACTCTGCTTCATACTTCATATATTCAACAAAAGCCTCTGCAGCTTTATTTCCAGCATTTTTTTCCAAAAATGCTTTTTGTATTGCTTTCTGCGGAATAAAATAAGTATTTGTCCAGCATTTTTCAGGCAATGTAAATACAGCAACAAGACTATAACCGGCTTTTTGCATTATTGAAATATTGTGCCCTATTGTACCTATTTCGGGAACAGCATTAACCCAAAACTTTTCAATTTCAGTGGGTCGTTCATCGGTAAACCATGACTCATATGTTACAGCAATATAGCCGTCTTTTTTTAGAAAGTCTTTCCAATAATTCAAGCCTTTTTTAAAACCGATATTGGCAATAGCTCCTTCAGACCATATAACATCAAATTCTTCATTTTGAAACGGTAAATTATCCATTGAACCGACAATGCCTTTTATTCTATTCTGCAAACCGAGCTTTTCAGCGTTAGTATTAAATTTTTCAATAAAATCGGGGGAAAGATCAAGTCCAGTAATTGTTCCTTTGGTGTTTTGTGCAAGAATCATTGTTTGACCGCCGGTTCCACAAGCAAAATCTGCAATATTTAATTCATTGGAAAAATTGTCAATAAAACTTAAAGCCCTAATAGTAGATTCAGGGCTACCAGGCCCCTGCCGTTCCAGCCTTCCAAAATAATCACAAATTAAGTTTAAATCAAAATCGTGAATTAATGTTTTTTCGTTTTCCATATGCAAAGCTATATTTGGATTAAGTAAGTCTTTTTCTTTCATTCAATTTCTCATCCCCCTAATACCGGTTTCGAGTCTTTTAACTTCCCTCATAAAAAAGCCTTGGGATTCATTGTTTTTTGCTGACGAAGATTGAAAGAGATATGTCCAGGTTCCACCCAAAGGGTCCAAAAAAATTTAGGTAAAAAACACTTACATTTAATATGGTCGGGGCGAGAGGATTTGAACCTCCGGCCTCTTGAACCCGAGTCAAGCGCGCTAACCAGACTGCGCTACGCCCCGATAGATTTAAACTATAGCAAAAAAAAAAGTTTCCTTCAACCGGTCAAGCATTTTTTTTAACCAATAAAAAAAAGGCGGGCGATTTGCCCGCCTTTTTCACCGGCGTCTATTTGGTTTCTATTTCTACCTTTTTTGCCTTGGGCTTACTCGGTTCAGTTTTAGGTAAGGTAATTTTTAAAATTCCATCTTGATAGTTTGCTTTAACTCCGTCTTGATCTACTTCGGTTGGTAAACCTATAACTCTTTCGAAATTTCCTCGATATCGTTCCATAATGCAACAACCGGTATCTTTCTGCTCCCATTCATCCTTCACTTCTCCACGAATTTCGATTCGGTCTGCTGTAACATTGATATCGATGTTCTTTGGATCAATTCCTGGTAGTTCAGCTTTTAACACAAATTCAGTATCGGTCTCAGTCATGTCGATCGGTGGATAATTACTCCTTCGCAATGGTACATTCGCTAAAGTAAAATCAAATAAATCATCAAACATACGATCGAAATCGGAACGAAGATCAAATACATCCCAGAGCCTTCGAGCAGGCCTTAATAGCCTATCTTCTTTTCTTAATGATAGGGATTTGTTCACCATGTTTCGTACCCCCTTTATTTTTTTTCTGTTCAGTATTCATTATAATCAAAGAAGGTCAAATTGTCAAGACTAAGGTCAAATTTAGTCAATATTTTCTATAAAATGATATTCTAAAACCTGAGATATTTTTAAATCGGGAATGGATAAATAATATCCTACAATATCCACCAAGCACTCCAGAGGAACCAAACCAATTATCTCCGATCCCTGAATTTCTACACCATAACGACGGGCTTCTATTTTTACCAATTCATAAGCCTGAACAACCGTACTCATTCGGTAATTTAAAAGGTTCATCGACACTTGAACCAGATCTCGACTCCTTAAGTTGACACCGATAGCTTTAACACGGGTTAATCCTCCGTATTCTCCCCTCACTTTTTTAGCAATTTCCTTGGCAATTTTTATATCAGTACTTTTTAAATTTACATTAAAGGCCACCAGAGGATTTCTGGCACCAATTGCCACTGCTCCCAGGGTAGGGTGAAGACGAGTCAGACCATAATCCGGCTTTCGGTCAGCAACTCGATGGATTTCTTGCAGGAGACTTTCATACCCACCTCTCCTTATCAGGGACAAATTTTCATGTTCTGGTATCAAGGCTGCTTCACCATATAAATAAACTGGCATCAAATATTTCTTTGCGATTTCTCTCCCCACACTTTGAGCTAAAACAATACAATCTTCCATAGTTGTAATTCCCCAAGGCGTAAAAGGGATGACATCTACCGCACCTATACGAGGGTGTTCGCCGTGGTGATGGGAGATATCAATAGTTTCATAGGCAATTTCAAAAATAACAAAGACCGCCTTGGTAAGGTTTTTCTCGTCACCCAAAATACTGATTACTGAACGATTGTGGTCGATATCCGAGGAATAATCGGCTACCAAACATCCCGGGATTTGTCCAATGCTCTCGGTCATTTTATTAATAATTTTTTCATCAGAACTGCTGATATTTATAGCACTTTGGATGATTTTCCTTTTCATTTTCGTTTCTCCCTTCTATTCTATAAATGCAGTGAGAAGTGAGTTTTGAGTGGTGAAGAGTAAAAACTTCATTCTCTTCTTAACTTTATCACATTTATCTTATTTTTCCTCCCTCCTGGTGAGAGAGGATTAAGTGACGGGAGAAGGAACTCTGAATCGTCATTGCGAGGAACGAAGTGACGTGGTAATCTCATGAGTCATCTTTTATTATTTTTAGGATTGAGAAATTGTAGAATTAAAAAAGATGGGATTCTTACGTCCCATAATGCGCTCCTCAGAATGACAAATTGGGTAAATGAGATTGCCACGTCGTCGAACCAAAGAACCAATGAACTCCTCGCAATGACGAATTTAGAATGGATTTGATGACTCAAACCCATACAAATAATTTAAAAAGGGGAGGAGTACAAATTTATTATTTCCACGACATTAGATTGAGATTCTCGCGTCCTAAGTTATGCTCTTAGAAATGACGGATTTGGACACGGGTTCCCCACCTTCATCATAAGTTTTCTCTATGATTCTAAACCTTTTTATGCTTAAATAGTAGGAACAAATTTTTGATTCAATCACGCAATTGGAGGAAGGCAATGATAAAGTACATTTTTGGGTATTTTCCCTTAGTTATTCTTGCCTATCTTATCCCTTATACCTTACTGCAAAAGGTTCACAAATTCTATGGAAGTTTTTTATTCTGGATTGGATACACATTAATAGTAATATACCTCATGAAAAAAATGATGGATCGCTGGAAAAATGAAAATTGAACTTATTTGGATATCAATTATTATCTATATGGCTTGGGGAACGCTAATCGCTGTTCTTTCTCGCCGGGGAGGAGCAAGTGGAGTTGTCGACTACTTTCTTGCCGACCGAAAACTAAAAGGATACATCTCATCTCTCTCCTATAGTGCTACGACATACAGCGCCTTTATGCTGGTTGGTTTAGCCGGGCTAACCTATAAAGGTGGCGTTGGGGCTCTCGGCTTTGAACTCATATACCTATCCGGTCTTTTTTGGGCAGTTCTTTTTGGCCCCTTTTATTGGCGAGCTGGAATACATTATAATTGTGTAAGTCCTGCTGAATTGCTGAGCAACCGCTATCAAAATAAAAAAGTTGGCGCCTTATCAGCATGGATTTCTCTAATTTTTCTGATTCCCTATTCTTCGATTCAATTGATGGGAATCGGATACCTATTAGAAACTTTGTCAAATGGAAAAATCCCTTTCTTATGGGGTGCTCTCATCGCAACCTTGATTACTTTGGTTTGGACTGAAATTGCTGGTCTTCGTTCAGTAGCTACGACCGATAGCTTACAAGCTGGGATTATGCTAATCAGTTCAATAATCTTTATTTTTATATTAATAGGGAAATTTTTAGGAGGTTTCGACAACTTTCTTTATCGAATTGAAACTAACTATCCTCTATGGTTATCAGTTCCGGGGAATGGTTATTTTAGTTTTCAAACTTTTTTAGGATTATCTCTTCCCTGGTTTTTTTTCAGCATATCTAATCCTCAAGTGTCACAGCGATTATTCGTTCCCTCTTCGCTTTCGAAAATGCGATCTATGATAAATGGTTTTCTCGGTTATGGTTTTGTTTATACTCTCATTACCATTCTAATTGGATTTTGCGCCCTCCTGCTATTTCCCGGCCTTTCCAATCCCGACCAGGCGACACCAACCCTACTTGCTCAACTCAATATTCCGCCAATTATTGTCCTATTGATGATTGTCGGAATATTTTCGGCGGCCATCTCAACCATTGACTCGGTGATGTTAACCATCTCCTCGATGTTTGTTCGAGATATTGTTCGTGCTCGGAGGGAAATTCCTGAAAAGCAACAGTTGGTTATTGCCCGTTGGTTTATTTTAATTTTGGGTGTCGGAATCTTTCTCTTTGCTATTCAGCGCTTCAATCTTATTGCTGTCCTTTCCGTTGCTTCTTCGGCCGGGCTACTGGCTACCGTTCCATCAACAATAGGCGGTTTTTTATGGAAGAAAGGAAGTGCATCTGGGGCTTTAATTAGTATGATCGGAGGAGCCTGTATTTCCCTGATACTTCAAATAACATCCTGGAAACCTTGGGGATGGTGGCCGGGTGTTTGGACGATTATTATTGCGACTCTCCTCTACATCATCATGAGCTATGCTAAACCTGCAGCAATAAACCAGGAGTTTTTTAAGGTAATTCAAAGCCAGCCTAAAAAAACCTAATTCTCCCATCAAGGGAGAAGAAACTCTTTACTCCGTCAACTTGAGTTATGCCTTCCCGCGTGAGGATCTCATCCACTCAATCCGTCATTGCGAGGAGTCTAACCGTCTTTTGGTTAGACGACGTGGTAATCTCTTAAGGTCAATCATTAATGTTTGTACTCCTCTTTGACTCAATAGGATTATTGTAATTTCCCCTCATTGGAGGAATGAAGTTAACAATTCCCCTCCAAGGAGGGGTGCCGCTTGCGGCGGGGAGGGTGCCTTTAATTCGTCATCCTGAGCAGTATTTTTCCGCGTGAGGATCTCATTTTTAAGTTATTTTGTATTTCATAGATACAAAGGATGGGATTCTCGCGTCGCTTCACTCCTCAGAATGATAGAGAAGGTAAAGAAGTAAAAAAACGAGGGAACGAAAAAAGAATAGCTAAATGAGATTGCCACGTCACTACGTTCCTCGCAATAACGGATTGTGTTGCGGGTTTTTTAGGGGATATCCTCTATCAATGGAACAAAAACGACTGATCCATGTTTTTCAATTTTCAACGATCCTTTTTGTTTTCTTCCCCGAACTAGAGTTTG
>Ga0334890_1000525_pt1 | contig 67078 bp, 45 predicted proteins | sample GraSluR1_MG_3_FD_207220 | JGI IMG/M metagenome (GOLD analysis project Ga0334890, IMG submission 207220) | Sludge microbial communities from methane-producing bioreactor in Wageningen University, Netherlands - Granular Sludge_31_08-R1 | ecosystem: Engineered > Bioreactor > Anaerobic >... | reverse complement strand
GCCCCGCCCCGTGGTGTGTGCCCGGCGAGCCTGCGCTCTGGGAGATGGACGTTCCGATGACGATGATCATCGAGACCGACACCGGGATGGTGAACAACCTGGGCGACATCATCTACCAGTACGAACTGGATCTGCCGGAGCCGTTCTTGCAGGTGGCCGGCAATTACTACTGGCTCGACGTGCAGGCGGTGGCGGTGAACCCGTTCGATCCGCCGCTCTGGCGATGGCAGGAGGCGCGGCGTGACATGGCACCGCCGCTCGGACATGCCCCGGCGGCGGAACGCACCGAGACCGCCCTCTGGAGTTCCATCATCTGGCCGCCGGTGCCGCCACTGTACCCGGAGGAACGGTACAGCGACATGGCCTTCGCCGTGACTTCGGTGGTCGAGCCGGAGCAGGAGGTCAACAAGGTGGTGGCGGACGACTTCAAGTCGGACGGTCGCCGCATTGAAGGCCTGCGGTGGTGGGGCAGCTACTTCGACGAGCGCTACGCCCCCGAGGGAGTAACCGATCCCCTCCACGTGCTGGACGGCTGGCTGATCAGCTTCCACCACGATGCCCCGGACCACGTCTGCCCGCCGGACGCCTTGCTCGGTGATGTGCCGACCGTGCTCGGCGTGTACTTCGCCCCGCCGGAAGCGGTCACCATTCTGGGGCTCGACATGGGTGACTGCTTCGGCCATGGGGTGTACGAGTACGTGGTGAACCTGAGTCAGTGCTGCCTGATCTGCTCCGAGAGCGATCCGCGCCTGCCGAACGGGACGTATCCGGCCCAGCCGGAGGCGTTCTTCGAAACGCACGGGCTGATCTACTGGCTCGACATCCAGGCCGTGACCGGTGCGACGTGGGTGCCCACGGCCGTCGAGCCGGGTTGCGATCTGCGCCTCACCGGGCACCTGCCTTCGGACGAAGCGCCGGACGGCCATTTCTGGGGCTGGCACACCAGTCCCGACCACTGGCGTGAGGAGGCCTGCACGGGGCGGATCGTCGATTTCTCGCCGTATCCGCCGGATTGCTGGACCTACGGCGACTGGAGCAAGCAGCCATGGCTCTGCTGGCTGGAGCCGCCGTTCCCGCCCGTCGACATGGCGTTCGAGCTGCTGACGCCGGAGAAACGGGGTGACTGCACCGGTGACGGCGTGGTTGATTGGGCGGACTACTTGGTGTTCGAGAGCTGCCTGGCCGGTCCGAACGCCGGTTTGGGAGCGGGTTGCGAGTGCGCCGATCTGGACCTCGACATGGACGTGGACCTGGCGGACATCGCGATCTTCCAGACGCTGTTCGAGGGGTAGTCCATTTCCGCTCCAGGTGAGCGGGCGATTCATCATCAGCGGGCGTCGCGCGGGTTATTCTGTTTCCCTCGCGGCGCTCGCATTGTTGCATGCATGTGAGTTGAGGATCATCGGGTCGGGGGATGGCGGATTGCGAACGTTCAGATTGCTCGAACGCCGATGAAGATCAGCAGGCTCAGCACGGCCACCACGGCGGTGCGGCCGAAGCGGGTGCGGCCGGTGCGCCGACCGCCGGCCAGCAGCGCGAGAACCAGCAGCAGGTGTCCGCCGATACCAAAGAGGATCCGGCCCAGCGAATCATCGCCGGCGCCGATGGCGCCCAATCGCGGCCAGGCCGCCATCAGCAGGGCCACAATCAGCCCGACGCCCGCGGCCTGGAACGCGAAATGGGCGGCCGGCTCCACCATGTGCCCGGTCGTGGTCCAGGCCACTGGGCCGTCAAGCTGCTGCCGCCAGACACCGGAGAGCCAGCCCCACAGCCACGCCATGATCGCCAGGGCGATGAGCATCGCGTTAAAGATCATCGGGTAGCGTTTCTGCAACTCCTGCGGGGCGCCTGGCACACATGCGGCCGCCAGCAGACAAACGGACAACGTGATCAGGCCCATCGCCAGCTCGGCCCGCGCCAGGCTCCATCGTCGCCACACCAGCACGAACAGCGCAATACCACCGGCCAGGGCGAAAAACGCATGCGCCAACGCGGCCAGTCGATAGCCGCCCGGCCGCAATTCGAGGGGAACGGCCAGCCCGAGCACGGCCAGCAGAACGAGGACCGCTCCGATCACGCTGCCCGCCGTGTGCAGGAGCGGTGTTTCCGGCAGCGGCTCCAACAGAAGGGTCGGGTCCCTCCGCAATCCGCGCGCCAGACGAAGAGAGCGAACCGCGCCTTCCCGAATCACCGCGGCGCAGAGAACGACGGCCAGCACCCCGGCGAGGATCAGGCCGTTCCGGGCCGCGTCCGTGCCGATCACCTGGGCCGCTTCGGCTGCCATCATCCTCGTGTGCATACCGTCCGTGAAAACCATGCCTTTTCCACGCGCAGAACAGCCCTGTCGCGGCGGCCATTCGCAAGCCCCGATCCGCTGGCTGTGTCCATACGTCCCCGTGGGAACGGCCTGGCCGCCTCCGAACCCGCGGCCATGGGCAGCACGCTAGGGCCCGGGGGCTGCGGCGTCAATGGCTGGTTCCGGGTGCCGCGCGTCTGATATACTACGGCCTTTGCGGCTTCGAGCGAAGCCGTCCACGGCAATCCGAACGAGAGACCTATGAGCGACCATCCGAAGAACCTGACCCTCCGCGACGCCCAGCGCCTCATCGGGGCCATGTATAGCGACAAAGACCGCCGGCGCGGCAGCACGGCCACCTTCCTCTGGCTCTGTGAAGAGGTGGGCGAGTTGGCCGCCGCCATCCGCGAGGGCTCGCGGGAGGAGAAGGCCGGCGAGTTTGCCGACGTGCTGGCCTGGCTGGTCACGCTGGCGAACGTGGAGGAGATTGACCTGGCCGATGCCTTTTTTGGCAAGTATGGCACCGGCTGCCCGGGCTGCGGCAAGATGGAGTGCTCGTGCAACGAGAAGCCGTAGCCGGCCGGCGTCGAGACGACATGGTCATGGCAGAGCTGCGTCTCATTTCGCACGACGGGCCCCCGCAAGCCATCCGGCTGGGCGAGCAGCCCCTGCTCATCGGCCGAGAGCCCGAATGCGACATCTGCCTGCCCGACGTGGGCGTGTCCCGCCGTCACGCCCGCATCCGCCCGCATGAGGGCGGGTATGCCATGGAAGACCTCGGCAGCAAGAACGGCACGCAGGTCAACGGACAGACGACGCGCTTCGTCCGCCTGCGCGACGGGGACGTTGTGGTCTGCGGCACACGCTCGCTCGTGTTCCGGCAGTCGGAGCCGGCGCCGCCGCCGTCGTCCGTGGTGCTGACCGACCGGGCGCCGTCCGACAAGGCCACCCGCTACGCCAGCAAGTATCGCGAGCCCGTTCTGCCCCAGCAGCGGCTGAAGGTGCTCTACAACCTCAGCGGGCGGCTCACCTCGTTACGCGACACGAGCGATCTGCTCAACGACGCGATGGACATCTGCTTCGAGATGTTCCAGTTCGAGCGGGGCGCCATCGGCGTTCGCCCGCCCGAACGCCGCAACGTGGATTGGCCGGTCATTCGCAACGCCACCGGCGCCGAGGGCGAGCTGTCCATCAGCCGGACCATCGTGGCCAGGGCCCTGGACAAGGGTGAGCGCTCGGTGCTGGCGGACACGGACATGGCCGCCCTGGACCCTGCCGTCAGCATCGTCCAGCACGGCATCCGTTCGGCCCTTTGCGTGCCGCTGGAGTATCAGGGGCAGGTCCTCGGCGTAATCTACGGTGATCGCATCACGTCCGGCGCCGTCTACACCGACGAGGACATGGATTTTCTGGCCGGCCTGGCCCGGCAGATATCCATCGGTCTGGTGAACAGCCGGCTGCTCGAGGCCCAGACCCTCAAGGTCCAACTGGAGAACGAGATCGCCCTCGCCCGCGACATCCAGAAACGCCTCTTCCCCGCCCGACTGCCGGACGATGAACACGTTCGCGTGGCCGCTCTGAACGAACCCGGTCGCCAAGTCAGCGGCGATTACTACGACGTGATCTGCCTGGCCGACGGCCGAATCGGCATCCTCATCGCGGACGTCACCGGCAAGGGCGTGGCCTCGTCGCTGCTGATGGCCAACCTGCAGGCAGCCGTCCGCGTGACGCTGGACCCCGCGCGGGACCTCGATGACCTGATGCGCCAGTGGAACGCGCTGGTCTACCACAACACCGATCCCGGCAAATTCGTCACCTGCCTGCTGATGGTGGTCGATCCCGCGCGCCGCTCCCTCCGCTTCGCCAATGCCGGACACTTCATGCCCCTGCTGGTTACCGGCGACCGAACGACCTGCCGCGAGCTCGACGTCGACCGCGGTTTGCCCCTGGGCATCGACCCGAAGGAGACGTACGGCTGCGCCACGCACGACCTGGGCCCAAACCCATGCACGGTGTTCGCCTACACGGACGGAGTGGTCGAAGCCATGAACGCCGGGGAGGAGTTCTTCGAGTGGCCGCGGACGATGGACGCCCTCCATGCCGAGCCGGACCTCGACCCGCATCGGCTGATCCATCGCGTCCGGGCCGCCATGACCGCCTTCTGCGGCCTCGCGCCCCAAAGTGACGATGTCACCATGGTGGCCGTCCACCTGCCCTGATCGGGCGAGCGAGCAGGCGGCCGGCTCTCGAGTCTGCCGGTCCGCACGGCGGACCCTACAATCGGCCGGTCCGCACGGCGGACCCTACTTCCAGTCCCCCGCTTCCAGCTCTCCAGTGTTTGTGGGACCGGCTTCTTCTGTGGGACCGGCTTCTTTTGTGGGACCGGCTTCTTTTGTGGGACCGGCTTTCCAGCCGGTCTTCCTTCCTGCCTTCCAGGATCGAGTCCCCTGCCGAGCCCCGGCAGTCTCGGGCTGCCGTCATCACCCGCCCGGCATGTCCTTGCGCATCACGGAAAACCGGCGAATGACCGAAAGCCCGAATCGCTCGAAGAACCGGCGCGAATGATCGTCCGCCCAGTCCATGGAAACATACCGGCCGTCCGCCTCGCGGATGCGACGCAGCGCCTCCACGAACAGCTTCGCCCCAATCTGCTGATTCCGATCCGCCTCCGTCACGCCGAACGGACCGAAGTGCTCGCATGCCCACTGACAGTACCCGACGACGACACTCTGCCGGCGGGCAATCAGCATCTCGTGCAGCTCGCCGCGCTGGAGCTTCTCCCGGGCCGCCTCGTTCCACCCGCCCGGCCAGGCCGCCGCCAGGTACGCCCGCAGATCCTGAACGCACTCCGGCGTCACCGGCTCGATGTCCACGGCGGGGCCGCCGGCCCACGCCACGGCTCGCGCCGTTTCCGCGTCAAAGTCGATAACGTCCCGGGCCATCGCGTAGACCGTCCGGTCCAGCACAAACCCGAACCGCGCGAACAACTCGCGAACGCCCGGGTACGCATCGTCATCGATGCCCGGCGTCAGGGCGCCCGGCGCGGACAACGGCGTTCCACACACCCAGATCCGTTTCCGCCGGTGCTGCCGAAAGTGGTCCAACGCCGTGTCCAGCAGGGCCGCGCCCACCCCGGCCCGACGACAGCCCGGGTCGACGGCCAGGACCGGAATCCAGCCTTCATTCCGTTCTGCGCCCGGCCGATCGTCCGGCCACCGCCGCACCACCGCACGGCAGAAGCCCACCGGCTCTGCGCCGCGCAACGCCACGAAGAACCCCGAATCCGGCCCCGGCCGGTAGTCCGGATCGGCCAGAATGAAGCGGGCGAACCGCATCGCATCGATCGGATCGCGCTTCATGGTCCGGTTCCAGACTCGCAGCACGCCGGCCAGGTCGCCGCTTTCCATCGCACGAATGTGGATGTCACTCATGTGTCACCGCCCTCTTTCGGCCAGCACTTCGCGGACCAGCCGGTCCACCACCGCGTGACATTCCGGGAACGGCTCCATGTGCCGCAGGTCTTCCGGGTGAACGGCGAACCCGCCGGGGTGTTCCGTGAGCACGGCATCGCCCGCCGTCTCGTCCCATGCCATCCGCCGCTGGTCGCGCCACGTGCGCAGCGCCGCCCGGATGGCGTCTTCATCGCCGGTGACCCACAGCCAGTACAGCAGCCCGCGGGAATTGCCTCGCCAGCCGAGCAGGATCTGCTTCGCGTAGAAGCCCGTGTCCGCCTTCATCGCCGGCGTCAGCTTGGTCCAGTCGCCATCCGGCGGCGTGGGCAGGACCGACTCATCCCACCGGCCCTGCCCGATCCAGCCGCGGACGTACGCCTCCAGCCAGAAGTACCGCTGAATGCCGTACGGTCCCCGCCGGCCGTACTTTGTGTACGCCTCCTGAACGTAGTCCGCGATCATGCGGGCCTGAACGTCCGGGTGATCGCGGCAGTACGCATACACCTTTTCCTCGGGCCAGTCCGGGGTGACCCCGTACGGCCGGCCATAGATGTGCCGCACGTTGTCGATGGTGATCTGCCACGGCCCGATCGTGGTCTGGCCGAGCATGTCCTTGGTCTCGACGGCCGTGGTCCGGCCCCACCGCCGATCCGGATCGTTGAACAGGCCCGCCCCTTCCTGGATGGCCTCGGCAAAGAGGTCTTCCAGCCCGACCGCCGGCCAGCGGCCCTCGGCGTATCCTTCGCGGAGCACGCGATAGGCCGTCTGCAGCACCAGGCGCCCGCCGTCACCGTACGGCTCACACTGTGCCGCCATCGCGGCGTAGCGGCGGTCCAGGTCGGTGACGCGTTCCGTTGAGGTTGCGGCACGCGGCGGGGTCGCGCAGCCCGCCAGCAGCACCCATCCGATTCCTGCCAAGATGCTCTTTCCAGTCATGCCCAGCAGGCTACTCCCGGTGCGGACGGGATGCAATCGCAGCCGGTCCCACAGCGCGGCCGGTCTCACAAAGAGAAGCCGGTTCGGCAGAACAGGAGTAGGGTCCGCCGTGCGGACCAATCCTTGCAGCCCAAAGCTCGCCACAGCGAGTCGCCGGGGCGACCTACAGCCCACACCCTCCCGAGACCGGCTGGAAAGCCGGTCCCACAAAAGGGGCCGGTCCCACAAAAGGGGCCGGTCCCCCAAGTGGGACGGGGTCGCCGGGCGGGTTGCCCGACGACCCCGTCGGAATGGGTCACTGACTCACTGGCGGCCCCCTGCCGTCAGTGCTTCCGGTACGGCTTACAGCGGGCCGTAGAGGAAGAAGGACAGCAGCACGACGTCGGTCTCATCGACCACGCCGTCGCCGTTCATGTCGGCACAGCCGCACAACGGTCCGCCGCCCGCGACGTCGCCCTGGCAGTTCTGCATGAACGCGTAGTCCAGCAGGTCTGCGTTCAGGTCGCAGTTGAGGTCGGAGATACCGCAGTACTTCACGCAGCACTCGTCCGGGATGCCGTCGGAGCCGGGCAGCCCGGTCGCGTTGATGATGACATCCGTGGACAGGCCGCCGTCGATGTCGTCGTAGTCTGCAATGCCGTTGCCGTTGCAGTCCGCGCAATCGTCGATCCTGCCGTCACCGTCCCGGTCGAGGACGTACACGCCGCTGACCTGCCCGGCCGCCACGATGTCGCAGCCGTCCGGGAAGCCGTTCTCGTTGCAGTCGTCGAGCGTGTTGGCGATGCACTCCTCATCGGAGGTGCCGCAGATGTCGATGGAGTCGAGCACGCCGTTCCCGGCGCCGAAGTTGTCACAGTCCGACCAGCCGCCGCCACCGTACCGGGTGACGTAGCACTCCTCGGCCGGGTCGAAGCCCCCGAGGGTGAACACCTCTTCGCAGGTCAGGTCGTTTCCGGCGATGTTCTGGATGTACTCATTCCAGCCGATGTAGGGCAGCTCACCCGCGGTGTCGATGTCGCACACGTCCGGGATGCCGTTGTTGTTGGTATCCGGCGCGCCCAGTGCGATTTCCTGCGGGTCGAGACAGGCCGTATTAACCGGCCCCAGCGACGGCTGGCCGCTGATCCAGGTGCAGTCGTTGTTGCAGTCCTGGCAGCGGTCGGGGATGCCGTCTCCGTTCAGGTCGGCGACCAGGCCCGACGCGATGGCCTCACTGTCAATCACGCCGTCGTGATCGCAGTCCGGCCCGTCCTTGCGGTACACGTTGTCGATCAGCTTCTCGATGGTCGGCGGATTCGACACGAACGCAATGTGCCGCACGTGTCGCTGGCCGCTCTGCAGCGGCGAACCGCCCGCCCAGTCCACCGTGTACGAGCCGACGCCGACCTTGGTAATCGCCACGTGCTTGCGGGTGTTCTCGACCTTGACCTTGAACTTCAGGGTCTGATTGAAGCCCCAGGTCAGGCCGGTACTGAAGGTCCCGCCCGTCGCGTTGTAGGTGTAGACCAGGTACTCGTACATTCCTACGTCGCCGGTTCTGACGAACACCAGCCCCGTCGTCGGGCGGTCCAGGACGAAGTTCGGGCTGGGGGCCTCTCCACCGTAGAACGCGTCATAGAAGTCGGAGAGGTCCACCCACAGAGGCTCGCCTTCGTAATTGGTGCCCGGGCCGAACGTGACCTGGAAGTTCCACTGCATGATGTCCGGCTCCTCGCCGACGTACAGCGGCGAACCGAACACCGAGGCGTGGCTGCCCGGTGCGTTTGGATCGAACTTCACCTGCTGGCTGCCGCCCTGGAACACCACGTTGATGTCCGCCGGCGTGGGGCCGAACGTGCCGCCCCACCAGCCGAGCTGGCCTGCGATGGGCTCGTTCACCACAAACCCCTCGATCGCCTCGAAGCCGATGGTGGAGGCGAACACAACGGCCGGCTCGCAGAAGTCGAGAATGCCGTTGCCGTTCCCATCCAGGGTGCCGCCGATGCCGCCGACGCCGCCGTTGTCATTGATCTCGCACTCGTCGAGGATGCCGTTCAGATCGCAGTCCAGTGCGCCCTCCAGGATGTCGCAGGCGTCGAGGATGCCGTTGTTGTTGCAGTCCTCCGCGCCTTCGGCGATGTCGATCTCATCCGCGATGCCGTTGCCGTTGCAGTCGCTGAACGGCGCGTCCGGCCCGATCACGCAGAGCTGGACGTTGTCCAGGTAGAAGTCGTGCGTCTGGCCGGGGGTGCCTCCGGTCCAGGTCGGCGACCACGTCAGCGTGTTCTCGAACCGGGCCATGTGCTCGCCGTCATCCGACGAAGCGCCGAAGACCCAGATGGTCGGCTCGTCGGAGAAGCTGAACCCGAGGTACGGCGGGTCCACGGCGTTGTCGTTGAAGAGCCAGATGGACATTTCGTCGCATTGGCCGGCGGTCCAGGTGAACGCCTTCGGGTTCTCCGGCAATTGGGTGTTGTCCACGATATAAGCGCCGTCGGCGTCGAAAACGACGATGGTCGGCCGCGGGTCGGCGGGTTGGCCTTCGTCCGCGAAGTCGTAGATGGCGAACTCGAGCCAGGTGACCGGTTTGCCGGAGTTGTCTTCGACCACAACCTGGGTCGCGTCATTGGTGGCGCCGTTGGAGACCATGTAGCTGAACGTCAGCACCTGCCAGTTGTACTCCTCGTCGATATCCTGCGGCAGGCCGAAGTAGGGCGAGGTGACCCGATCGCTGGCCGAGTTGCCCACGAACTGCAGGGCGTAGCCTTCCAGGTTGCAGGCGTCGGCCCAGTTGACGATGTTGAACACGCCGCCGCCGGTCTCCGTGTTGTCCCACCGCATGAGCGGGTCCAGTTCGTCCGCCGGCTGGCCGATCACCGTACCCAGTGCGTAGCCCTCGTCCTCGGAGAAGTCATCCCAGATGATCCAGCAGAAGCTGAAGTAATCGCACACGTCCGGAATGCCGTTCTCGTTGCCGTCGGACGCCGCGCCGCTCAGGATGTCGCAGAAGTCGATGATCCCGTTGCCGTTGCAGTCAATGGCGTTGTACTCGCAGAAATCGAGCACGCCGTTGTTGTCGCAGTCGGTCGCGGACCCGTCGGCGATCTGGCATTCGTCCGGCACGAAGTTGCCGTCACAGTCGGTGCTGATGGCCGGGCAGTCCTCGTCTCCCGTGCATTCCGTCACACCGTCGTCGCAGATGCCTTCTCCGATGTCGCACACGCCCGGCCGGGTGAGCTGGCACACGTCCGGAATGCCGTCGTTGTTGCAGTCCGGGCTGCAGTTCTCCGTGCAGAAGAACGGGCCGCCGGGGGCGGTGCTGTTCTCGTCAATCTCGCACTCGTCCGGAACCGCGTTGTTGTTGCAGTCCTGGCTGGTGCCCATGAGAATGTCAGTGCCGTCGGCAATGCCGTTCTCGTTGCAGTCGGCCTGGTCGCATTCGTCCGGAATTCCATTGGTCGGATCAACGTCGCAGGACGCGTCCACGACCCAGCCGATGCCGAACGGATCCTGGAACTGGCCGCCGGTCTTGAAGTAGGCACAGGTGCCGGACGTGCAGGCCGGGAATCCCAGGCTGTTGCCGCATTCCACCTGCTTCACGTCGACGAAGCGGTCGTTGTTGCAGTCGGTCAGCGACTCGCCCAGCAACTCGAACTGGAGATACGACGGCTGGCCGTACCAGTACGGCCCGTCATTCCCGTAGATGCGGTCGTTGCCCGACGTATCCACCCGGAACGATTGGTTGGTGGCGCCCACGGTCGGGGCGTGTCCCGCGCCGAAGCCGAACGTCATCACGATGCCGCCGTTGGCGCTGGTGGGCACGAACGTGCCGCCCACGCCGCCGGAGCCGCCGACGATGGTGCCGGTGTAGAAGCTCACGAACACCCGGTTATCGCCGTCGTTGGAGACCTGGAAATAATACGGCAGGCCGGCGTCCGCCGCGAGGTAGTTCAGGTCACCGGTCTGACTGCTGGGATTCAGCGTGCCGTAGTAGAGAACGGCCCCGCCGAGGTAGTTCGAGTGGATCGGGCTGACGGTGTCGTTGTACGTGTCGTAGATTTCCACCAGCACAGCCGCGTCCGTGAACGTCTGCGTGGTAGAGGCGTTCACCAGACCGCCGAAGCCGATCTCGGTGACGACCGCGGCACCGCTGGGAGGAAGCACGAGGTCGTACCAGTTGCCCCAGTTCCACGCGTCCGACGCGTAATACAGGCTCTGGTTCTGGCGGTAGAACACGTAGGTGGCCGTCGAGTCGCGCAGGCCGTCGGTCTGGGCCTGTTCCTCGACGGGCATGGGGGCTCCCGATCGCATCACAGGGGTTTGCGCGGCGGCGCCGCCCGTCTGCTCGGGATCGGTTCGCATCGCCTCGATGTCCACCTTCGTCATGCCGCTGGGCTTGACCACCTTGTAGACCTTGCCGTTGTGCGTCACGGTATCCGGCAAGTCCGCCTGGGCCGACAGCGGCGCCAGCACGAAGCCGACCACCGCGATGGCCGCCACCATCCACCAACAACAGTTGTTTACTCTTCTCACGGTCCGTTCCTCCTGTTTCAACTGACGCGTTGCCGGGCGTGCTCCACACACTCAGGCAACCACACGCCAACCCTGCGGAAGCATGCACAGCCCCGCAGAAGGTCCTCCGCCTCGATATATCCGTCAAAGGAAGTCAGTGCGCGCTGAACGGCTGCTTCGTCCCGCCTCACCAGTCCCAACGCTGCTTCCTTCCTGTACGCTCAACCGCAGGCGAATGCCCGCCCATCCACGAATTGGCCAACCCTGCGCCCGGCGGCACACGCCATCCGCAAACCCGATCCCGGGCAACGCAAGTTGACACCCATCCGAATGCTTATTCTAATGGGCGATCCGGTAGCAATCAAGAGTCGTCCGGTTTTCCTGACGCAGGCCGGAATTCGCGCAACGCCATGCCTGGATAACCGGTTACGGCTCGATTCCCGTCGCCTCGGGCGGTTTTTCTCGGCTCCTGCCGGACCCTGGGGCGTACCCCTAGTGGATGGAACTTACAGACAGGGGCGCCGCGAGTGAACCGATACGTCCGTTTTGTGGATCGGCACGGCGAGGCGCAATGGGGCCTGGCCGCAGACGACGGAACCGCCCACCCGCTGCCGAACGGCATTCCGGGCCCTGGCGGCGGCCTCCCGGCCACCCCCCCCGCCGGCAAGCCCGAGCCGCTCACCCGCCTGCTGCCTCCCCTTCTGGTGGATCCGCCGCCCAACGTGTTCGCGATCGGGCTGAACTACCGTCAACACGCGGCGGAGACGGGTGTAGCGGCCCCGGACCACCCGCTGGTGTTCATCAAGGCGTCCACCGCCGTTATCGGACCGGGAGACGCCATCGTGCTGCCGCGGTCCGCCCCGGACGAGGTGGATTTCGAGGCGGAATTGGCGGTCGTGATCGGCCGGACGGCCCGGCGGGTCGCGGAATCGGCGGTGAACGACTACATCCTGGGCTACACGTGTGCCAACGACGTATCGGCCCGGGATTGCCAGAAGCGGCTGGACGGGCAGTGGGCCCGGGCGAAGAGTTTCAACACCTTCTGCCCGCTGGGCCCGTGCCTCGTTTCGCCCCACGAGTTTGATCCGGCAAATGCCGATATTATCTGCGTCCGGAACGGCGAGACGATGCAATCCGGAAACACCGCGGACATGATCTTTTCCGCGGCCGAACTGGTGAGCTACCTGTCTCATCAGTTCACACTGCTGCCCGGGACGGTGATCTGCACGGGGACGCCGCCGGGCGTCGGGATGGCGCGGAAGCCCCCGGTGTTCCTGCGGGCGGGAGACGAGGTGGAGGTGCGAATTGCGGGGATCGGATCGCTCGTGAACCCTGTGTTGGCGGACAGTTAGGGTGACATTGCCGTCGGGCGAGGGCCGCGTGCCGGCGCCCGTCCGGGCAATTGACGGACTTTTGGTGTACCCGTATAAGGAAAACGTAAGCCGCGCTGTCGGTGCAGGTTGCCGTCGGTTCGGGCGCCTCCCATGCCCGGACCCGCCGGAATCGCGAGCGACGGCGTGGACCCGGAAGTGAAACGACCTGCCTGAACGGTCCGGAGTATCTCAAGATGACCCAGTCACGAGTGTGGAATCGGAATCGCAAGGCCCTTGCGATGGGGGCGGTTTGCGCGACGGCCGTGGGGCTTTCGGCGTTGCTGATCAGTTGCGGCAGCCGGACTCCGGGCGGCGCCGGGACGGGCAGTGGCGGGGCGGGCGATCCGCTGCCGGGGGCCATTCTGCTGCAAAGGGACATCGTGGTGTCCCAGGACGTGACGGTGTTCTACACGACGCCCTCGTCGGCCACGAACATCCGGGCGTTCCGCATTCAGGCGTCTGCTACGGGGGCACAGGGCGGCGTGGAGACGGGCGACGAGGTCGTGATTGCGACGGGGCTTTCGGCGCCGGCCGCGATCGGCGAGACCCGGTCGTTCCTGTTCCCGGTGGAGGAGGTGGACTCGGGCCCGTACTTCGTGGGGCTGCGGTACGCCGTGAGCGGCCAGGAGTACCGGGTGCGGAGCGAGTACACGATCACGGTGTCGGGCATCCCGGCGCCGGCGTTCGTGTCGCCGTCGAGCAATCGCAGTCTGTTCGGCGACCAGTCTCTGGAGATCCGGGTGAACGTGGGTGACGCCCAGAACCCGGTGAACTGGCGGCTGTTCTACATATCGGAAGATGCGGACGACACCGTGCCCGCCGACGAACTGGGCGTGGTGATCGACGAGGGCACGCGGAACGTGATTTCGCAGTTCTGGAGCGCGCTGGGCGTGCCGCCGGGTCGGTATCGGCTGGGCATCTCGGTGACGGACACGGGGCAATCGGTGGGCAGCGCGGTCGCCGCGGGGCTGACGGACCGGATTCTGACGGTCTACAACGACCCGTACATTGTCACCGTTCTTTCGGCGCCGCCGGTGCCCCGGCCACCGCGGATCGAGATCATCGAGCCGTCGGACGACGTGACGGTCGGCTTCGGCGTGGAGACGGTGACGGTGCAGTACCGGGCGCAGGTCTTCGAAGGCGAGCCGACGGACCAGCGAGTCGATTTCTTCGTCGATGACGACGACGTGTACGACGGCGACGAAGCCATTCTGCTGGCCAACCGGCCGGTGGACGAGACGATGGCCACGCTGAGCACCAGCAGCCTGGGAGAGGGCGAGTACTTCCTGGGCGCGCTGGTGTACGACGGCGTGAACGAGCCGGTGGCCGGCTACGCCGAGGGGAAGATCGTCAAGGAGGTTTCGCCGAAGGTGACGGTGACGGAGCCGAGCGTGGCGATCAACCGCCGGCCGAACACGGAAGTGGCGGTGGCGTGGACTACGAACCTGCCGGCGGCGGCGGGGAAGGTGGACGCGTACTACCGTCGGATGAAGGACAAGACCGGCGCGCTGGAGGCGACGGAGTACCAGATTCTGGCGCCGGCGGCCCTGTCGGTGAAGACGGCGACGTTCACGCCGACGCAGTCGGGCATTCTGGCGGTGTTCGTGCGGATCGTGCTGAACGACGGGACCGTGCTGACGGGCCAGGCGCCGGCCTACGTGAAGGTGACGACGCGGCCGACGGTGTTCTGGCTGGGCGACCTGGCCAGCCCGCTGGGCGGCGAGGCGACGGCGACCGACTTGCCGATTCCGCCGGACGCGCCGCCCGCCGGCAAGTTCTACGGCGCGGTGTTCGAGGGGCACAACTTTGAGGACAACCTGGGCTCGGGCTTCCTGAGTGTCGCGGACCGGGAGACTCCGGGCCAGTACTTCGGGGAAGACTTCAACGTCGACGGGATCGACGACATGCTGATGATTGCCCGGTTCGGGAAGCCGGACTTCGTGAACCCGACGGGCATCGGAGTCGGCGAGGCGTATCTGATCCGCGGGAGCGCCACCCGGTTTGCCGGAACATTCAACGTGAACCGGACGGGCAGCACGGTGCTGCCGGGCATGGTGTTCTCGGGCGTGGCCACGCCGGGCACGGACACCCTGGGCATCTACGGCGTGACGCGCCTATCAAACGTGGAGAACCGGGTGACCGTGGACCCGGACGAGGTCAGCGAGTTGGTCTTCCAGTTCCCGCGCGTGGCAAACGGGCCGCTGCCGGGGTTTGCATCGCGGGAGTCGGACCTGGTCAACCGCGAGCATTTCAAGCTGGGCGGCGTGGTGATCGTGGCCAGCACCGACCCGTACGTGCGAAGCGGGACGGTGTCGTCCGGGGGACAACTCAAGTCGACGGACATCCTGGGGGTCCGCGTCGCGTTGGAGGAGGTGGGCCAGGACTTCGTATCAATGCGGGTGGGTCCGGAGCCCGACGATGGATCGCTGTGCAGCGGCGAATCGCTCTGGACGGCTGACTTGTGGGCCAGCAATGCGGACGAGGCCGGGTGTTACCCCGACGAAGAGGACATCCGCAACCTGCGCGTGGGCTGCGCGCCGATCATTCCGTGGGGGCCTGCGGAGGCGGACGACGAATGGGACTCGCTGATCGAGCCGTATTTCGGGTTCTCCCCCACCCTCGCGGTCAATTTCATCAAGTGGTGGAAGCGCGACCAGGGGAACATGGGTCGCTTCCCGTGTGATACCAACACCTTCACCTGCCCCACGTGCGTTCCGACGGCCGACCTGGCGGGCGTGTACGACTGCGTGAACAACACCCTGGAATGGCCGCCCGCGGATGTGTGCACCGTCCTGGGCGACAGCTGGGACACGCACGCGCAGTGCGGAGACCCGTACGTGTGTGCCCAGTTTGACCTGTTTGGCGATGTACTCAGCGAGAGCGCCTTCAGCTCCGTGTCGCTGACGGGGTTTTCCTCCTGCATGAAGATATACACCTGGCTGGTCGGAGAGGATGAGGAATGCGTCGTGGACGACTTCGTGGACATCATCCGGCTGGGCATCCCGTTCGTCGGCGACTTCGCACGGGGCCTCGGTCCCGGGAGCCTGTTGTCGGGGATGCACGTGGACCGTACCGCCGGTGCGGAGAACGGGGACGAGGGCGTGGTCTGGAACAAGCCCCTGCCGCCGTACGGGGCTCGGATCATCGGCCGCGACAAGGACGACGAACACCCGGAGGAGAGCGAGTTCGGCGTGTCGGTCGCGCAGAGCGGCAACTACATGGTGATCAGCGCCCCGAAGCGCGACGTCGTGGATCGCGAGCAGGCAGACCTGTCGGGCAGCTACCCGGACGTGCAGGACCTCCTGGACCCGACCAGCGCCGAGGCGAATTCACTGGCAGGTCTGGCGTACGTCATGGACCTGAAGGACCTCTGGACGATGCCTCTGGAGGATGGCGTGCCGGGGGGCGGAGCGAGCCAGATGCCGCCGAAGCCGCACATGTACATGGCGGACGCCGACAGCCACACGTGTTGGTGCCCGATCTCCGGCACGCCGCCAAGCCGCACGGGCACGGGCGGCAACGCACGGATTCCCCGGTCGAGCATCGCGCGCACGGATATGACTTTCACCCGCACGGGCTTCGACACATTGAAGCGCGCGGTCCGTATCGCCGGCCGGGCGAATGACCAGGTGCGAAACGTGCTCGGCATCCTGGACTTCAACAACGACAGCCGCGACGACATCGCCCTCGCGGCGCCGGAGGCCGATCCGTACGGCAACGGGAAGCAGGACGGCGCCCTGTACGTCGTGTACCGCCGTGCCTCCTCGCTGGAGTCCGATTACATCCTGGACAAGCTGGCGTTGGCCCCGACCCATCCACAGCGGCTGGCCGGTATCTTCCTGAAGGGACGTCAGAACGCCGGCTCGCAGTTTGGCGAAATGATCGTGGGCGGCATGGACTTCGGGACCAACGGGGTCCCGCTGAGGGCCGGTGAGTCGCGGCGGCCCGCGTTGCTCGCGTCCAGCCCGTATTACGACAACGACCGTGGCGAGGTCTGGATCCTCTTCCCCGGCACGCAGCAGCAACCGCTGGTCTCGCCGGAATCGGGCGCCAGGATCGAGGATTGGCTGACCCAGCGGAAGGTGGCCCGGATCGTCGGGAGCCGGGCGGGAGACCTGTTCGGGTTCAACATGGTCAATGCCGGCGATATCGACGGCGACGGGTACAACGACCTGCTGATCGCCGCGCCAGGCGCGACGCCGCGGTTTGACTCCAACCCGTTCGATACGGTGGACGTGCTGGATACCGAGGGCGTGGACCGCGAACCGCCGTTCGGGGTGCGCGACGACATCGACGGGCCCAAAGGCGTGCCGAACAACAGCTACAACGCCACGACGGGCGTGAACGACGATCCGTACGACAAGCTGACCCGGGCCGGCCTGGTGTACGTGATCCTGAGCCGCAGTGTGGAGGGCAAGATGCTGGAGGCGGCCAAGTGGCAGACCGATCCGACCAAGCCGATGGAAATCTCCATCGACAAGATCGGCTCGGAGCTGCTGCCCGGCTTCATCATCGCCGGACGCCGCAACAACGATCAGATCGGCGGCGGACGGGCGTCCGATCCGGACCAGGGCAACGCCGCCAAGGAGATCGACCCGGGCCACTGGGACAACGGACGTTCGTTCGGCCTGGCCGGCGCCGGAGACATTGACGGCGACGGATACGGGGACATCCTGATCGGCTCGATCCTGGCCGATCCGCGGATTGACCCGGACACGGGCAAGGGCACGGTGAACGCCGGTGAGGCGTACCTCATCTACGGGTTCAAGCCGTAGCCGTTCGAGGCCCGCAGTGGACGGACCCGGCGGGGGTCGCGGGGCGGTGAGCCGCTTCGCGACCCCCGCTCTCATGTGGGAACGCGGCAGACCGACAGCCCTTACCACGTTCCCTTCCGCGCGAACGTCAGGGCGGGGGCGGTGAGAATCTCCGCCCGGCCGGGGGCGGAGTCGGCGGCGTGGACGGCCAGGGCGGCGGCCCAGAAGCGGTCGGCGTGGCTGCCGCCCGCGTGGCCGGCGTCCAGGCGAAGGTGCCCCGCGGCGGTGACGCTGCGGCGCAGGCTGTGCCAGTCGTTGCGAATGGCCTCGTCCGCCGGGATGCGGATGCGGCCGGCCTCGACCAGAATCCGCAGCCGACCGGCCAGTTCGGACTTGACCGCCGCGGTGAAGCTCACGGGCTCCACCCGATGCGCCCCGAACGCCTCCACCGCCTGCTCGGCCAGTTGCATCCCCAGTCCGCCCGCGTCAATGCAGCAGCGACGCAACGCACGTAGCGACAACACCTCGGAAAGCGTCGCGAACTGCTCGCGGAACGGGGCCGCAGCCAGTTCATAGACGGCCTGGGTCACCAGGTCCTCGCCGTCCGGGGAAAGCACCCACAGCACGGTCAGGTCGCGCTTGCGCCCGATGTCCACCCCGGCGTAGAGGTCCGCGCGAAGCGAACGCAGCTCGGCGAGGTCGCGGTCCTTGGTCAGCCGGACGTCTTCGCAGGCGGCGATCTGCCCGTACGTCAGAAAGGCGGTGGCCTCGTCGAGAAACTCGCACAGAAACTCCTGGCGGAACAGCTCCTCATCGCCCATCGAGCGGCGGATGGCCTCCAGATCCACGTTCAGGCCCTGGGCGATGGCGTCCGGCAGCGTCACCGTGGAGTGGCTGAACTGCTCGTTGTCACGCAGCTCGGCGAACACGTTGGACAGGCCGCGAGGCGTGGAGGCCACGTCCAGCTCGCCGTCGCCGCGCAGCACGGTCGGGAAGACGGCCGCCCAGATGTCGCGGTCGTTCTCGTGCATGGCGAACTCGTCGAGCAGCACGTCGCCGGTGAAGCCGCGGACCGTGCGCGGATTGGCGGGCAGGGCGATGATGCGAACCTGGTGCGGCAGGATGATCTCGCACCGTTTGTAGGTCACCTTGGTTTTGTTCGCGCCAAGGTAGTAGTCATAGACGATCTGAAGTGCCTGGCAGTGCATGCGGGCCTTGGCCATCAGCTCCAGGCTCTGGCGCTCGCTGGCGGACAGGAAGACCTGGTTGCGCCGGCGCTCCAGGCCGCGGAGAATGCGACGCAGCGATTTCGTGAACGATTTACCGGTCTGGCGCGACCAGCAGCTCCAGCGGAACCGCGCGGAGGAGAATACGTCGTCACGCTGGTACGGCAGCAGCGGCACCATGCAGCGTGGTTCGGCGGGTTGGGATGACGCGGGTTCTTCCATGGCAACCGGCCCGGGCAACGCAGGCTGAACATGCGCGGCGATTGGCCGGCGGCTGCCCGGGGCCGATCGGTTCCCGGGCCGCCTGCCCGAGAATCGGGAACCTATCCCGGCTGGGCGGGTCTAATGCGGTGCAGGGGGCCCCGAGACCGGCTGGAAAGCCGGTCCCACAGGCGGTGGCCGGTCCCACAAGTAGGGTCCGCCGTGCGGACCAAGTCCCACAAGTAGGGTCCGCCGTGCGGACCAAAGATAGGCAGGAGGCCCAGACCGGCTGGAAAGCCGGTCCCACAAAAGAAGCCGGTCCCACAGAAGATGGGGATCCCACAGAAGAAGGTGGATCCATACGAGAAGTATGGTCCCATACAAGAAGCCGGCCCCACACAAAGGGGGGCGGCAGGGTCTTCCGGGTAGGAGTTTAAGTCATGAAATCAAAAGCAATTATGGCGATTGTCGGCGGGCTGGTGGTGGGTGGATTCGGGCTGGCGGGGCCGGCCTGGGGGCAGGAGAAGATCACCGAAGGCATGCTCCAGGCGACGGGGCCGGAGGGCCAGGCCCTGGGTCCGTGCCCGCTGGAACATACGGACGTGGACGTGCGGATCACCGGGTTCGTGGCCCGGGTGGAGGTCACGCAGAAGTTCCACAACCCCTTCGACTACAAAATCGAAGGGGTTTACGTTTTTCCGCTGTCGCAGAACGCGGCCGTGGATGACATGACGATGATCGTCGGCGAGCGCGTCATTCGCGGCGTCATCAAGCCGCGCGAGGAGGCCCGCCAGATCTACGAGAATGCGAAAGCGGCCGGGCACGTCGCCAGCCTGCTGGAGCAGGACCGGCCGAACATCTTCACCCAGTCCGTGGCGAACATCGAGCCGGGCGCCCGCGTGGAGATTCGCATCGCGTACGTGGAGACGCTGGACTGGGAGGACGGCACGTACACCTTTGACTTCCCGATGGTCGTCGGCCCGCGCTACATGCCGGGCGCGTCAACGGCGCCGCCGGTGATGCTGCCGGCAGGGCTGCAACCGCTGCGCGGTGACGTGCTCCAGTCGCGGCAGGTGGTGGAATTCGTGCTGCAGGACGCGGCCGCGGACACCGGCCAGCGCGCCGCGATGAGCGAAGAACAGGCCCGGGCCTGCCTGCTGCACGCCGCGCTGGTGCAGAAGCCGGAGAAGTGGCAGTACGCGCCGTGGCACTCGTTCACCATCACGTACGCCGACGGCACGACGGAGGACGGGAGCTTCTACCTGGACGGGCAACTCGGCCGGATCGGCGATCGGTACTTCGCGTACGACCCGGCCGCTCCGATTCCGCAGGGCACAGGTTGGGCGATCGACACGGACCAGGTGCCGGACGCAAGCCGAATCAGCCCGCCGGTGGTGCCGCCGGGGATGCGGGCCGGGCACGACATCTCGATTTCCGTGGACATTCTCGCCGGCTTCCCGCTGCAGGACGTGCGATCGCTCCAGCACGCGGTGGACGTGGAGTACCCGGACGCGGCCAAATCCCAGGCGATCGTCAAGCTGCAGGACAAGAACGCCATTCCGAACAAGGATTTCGTGCTGAAGTACACCACGACCACCAAGGACATCGGCGACACGCTGCTGCCCTACTTCGACGCCCGCGGCGGCTTCTTCACGCTGATTCTCCAACCGCCGCAGCAGGTCCCGCCGGAGTGGATCGTGCCGAAGGAGATGATCTTCGTCATCGACAAGAGCGGATCGATGAGCGGGTTCCCCATCGAGACGGCCAAGAAAACGATGGCCCTGTGCATCGAGAACCTCAACCCCAATGACACGTTCAACCTGATGACGTTCGAGGGCGGCGTGGGGTCCTGCTTCCCGGGCCCGGTGCCCAACACGCCGGAGAACCGGGCCACGGCGCGGGAGTACCTGGCCACTCTCCAGGGCAGCGGCGGCACGGAGATGATGAAGGCCATCGAGGCCTGCCTGGCGGACCAGCACGACCCGCAGCGGGTTCGCATCGTGTGCTTCATGACGGACGGCTACGTGGGCAACGACATGGCGATCATCGAGGCGGTGCAGCGGAACGCCGACACGGCCCGGGTGTTCTCGTTCGGCATCGGGCGGAGCGTGAACCGCTATCTGCTGGACGGGATGGCGGCCGCCGGCCGCGGGGACGTGGAGTACGTGCTGGACCACACGCAGGCGGAATCGGCGGCGAAGAAGTTCTACGAGCGGGTGAGTACGCCGGTGCTGACGGACATCGAGATCGACTGGGGCGGGCTGCCGGTGGAGGAGGTGCTGCCGGCTCGGATTCCGGACCTGTTCAGCGCCAAGCCGGTGGTGGTGAAGGGGCGGTACACGGCCGCGGCGTCCGGCGTGATCACGCTGCGCGGTCAGCGGGGCACGGAGGACTTCGAGCGGCAGATTTCGGTGGACCTGCCGGGCGAGTCCAAACGGTCGGAGGTCATCGCGACGCTCTGGGCGCGGGAGAAGGTGGAGCACCTGATGAATCAGAACCTGGCCGGCATTCAGCGGGGTCAGCCGGACCCCGAGATCAAGCAGGCGATCGTGGACCTGGGTCTGGCGTACCGGCTGCTCACGCAGTTCACGAGCTTCGTGGCGGTGGAGGAGATGACCATCACCCGCGGCGGCGAGTCGGTGAAGGTGACCGTGCCGGTGGAGATGCCGGAGGGCGTCAGCCACGAGGGCGTGTTTGGCGCCGAGGGCGGCCGGGCCGGGGGTGTGGTCATGTATTCCCGGGCGGTTCCCCTGAAGCGCGACGCCGCGGCCCAGGGTGTGGCCAGCCTGGGGTATGGCGCCCCAACGGCGGCGGCGCCGTCGGCCCGGCCCGCATTAGCCGATGCACTTCGCGCGGACGATTCGGGCGTGCTGATGGGATTGTCACCAGATCGATACGACGAATTCATGCAGATGATCGAGACCTTGGATCGGGAAGGGAAGCTCAAGCCGGAGGAGAAGCGGGAGCGGATCCTGCAGATCAAGCTGGCACCGGAGCTTCAGGGGCTGGCCGGCAAGGTGAAGGAGGACGGGTCGTTCTCCGAGGGCAAGGTGCAGGTGACGGACGGCCGCATCGAGGTGACGGTGTACCTGGCCGATGCGTCGGAGGCGACCCTGAAGAAGCTGGCCGACCTGGGCCTTGTGGTGTTGTTGAAGCCGCAGAGCGCCAACATGGTCATCGGCAGCATCGATGTGAAGAAGCTGGAAGAGCTGGCTTTGTTGAAGGAAGTGCGGCGCGTGCAATTGGCGATGTATTCCGAGAGCCAATGACGCGGGGTTGGTGAAAGGAAACCTCCGACGGCGAACCCATGCGGCCCGGCACCACGCCGGGCCGCGTGCGCTGTCCAGGGCTGGTAGGACCCGCCGGATCTGGAAGATGCACTGCTCCAATATACGTCTCTCGGTCCTCCTTGAGAGGAAATCCGTTTCCGCATGGGCGCGCTGGGCCGATCTATGTGCGATGTCGAACGTTGTGCATCGCTCTGAGTGAAGCCCGGCGATTCATCGCCGGGGTCTGGCGCGACACGCGATATTCTGAGCCCCGTCGGGGCGACTGAGTCTCGGACGGATTGTCGGTTCCGCACACAATAGTCCATCGCCCGTTTCACATGGGGCGGTTTCAACCGTCCCTGCGGGACTTGGTTTGTCGAAGGCGGCGCGCCTGCCGGCCTTGAAAAGGCCGGGCTGTATTCACGTGCGGATCGGCTCGGCGCGGCGTGTCTCTTGCTCCCGGTTTGTTGCGGCCGATCACCCTCCTCCCCGGGAACGCCGAAGACTGGGGGACCTTATGCCCTACTCCCACGACCAGGCGAAGCGGTCTTTGAAGTGCCGGTAGTACAGCCCGATGATGCGCATGGTGACGATGTCGAAGTAAATCTGCACGCCCAATGCAAGAATCCCTACCACCAGCGAGTCCACCTGGATGGAGCCGGCACCCGAAGCGCGGTCCATCAGCAGAGCGATGCCCACCTTCATGCCAAACGCCGCGGCCACAAGCAGGAAGATGGTCAGGTACGGGACGAACGTCCGGATCACGGTACGCACGATCAGGTCGAGTCGAAAGAGGTCCGTCATCCCACCGATGGCCACGACCAGTATCGCGATCGGCCACAAAAGCAGGCTGGCCGCACAGAGCAGAAAGAACGGCACCACAACGGCCACGCCAGAACCGCCCACGGAGGAAATCGGACTGAAAATCGTCGGCAGCGCATTGGCCAGACCCTGCGACTGCAGCCGAAGAGCGAAAAACAGGTAGGTCATCGGCGGAACGGCCAGCAACAACGAAACGCCGGAGAACTTGAGAATGGGGAGAATGATGTCTTCCCAGACGCCCTCGGTGAAACGCAACGCGGGCAGGTCATCCTCCCCGGACGCAGCCTCGCTCACGCAGTTGAGCAGGAAACTCCAGACGTAGCCCGTCAGGATGATGTACGCCAGCAGCCCCACGCATGGGGCGAAAATAACGATTTCTCTCGCGCCGAGCATCGCCCAGAGGATCAGGAACGTGATCGCGTTGCCAGGCGTCGTGACGAAGAGGAAATTCCAGCCGACGTCGGCCCAGAACCCGCGCCCGGGGGCGCGGCGGTCGGACACCCGGCCAGCCCGCACCATTTCCTCCGCCTCCTCCAGCACGCGCGGGTCCGAGGCGGCGGGATCGTGGACCACGCTCTGGCTGCCGGGGGCCGGCTCGCGGGATCGGGCTGCGGCAGCGGCCGCCTCGGCAAGAAAGTCATCCGGTTCGCCGGCCAAGGAGATGGGGCCCGCGTGCTCCTCCCGGGCGGGCACCTGGGAGACGTGGCCGCACTTCGTGCAACGGACCTTCCGGCCTTCGGCGCCGGGGGGCAGACGGAAGCGGGCGTTGCAGCCGGGGCAGGTGAAAGTCGACATGGCATGTCCCTCCGCGTGCGGGCGCGGAGCGTCCCGCACACGCCCGACACCTTATCATGCCCAATACGGGGAGACTATTACTCTATGCCAGGGATTTTGTAACTGTGCCCCAGACCCGGCCGCCGGATACGTCCTCGATGCGGACCGCCACTACGTCGCCCGGTGCGGCCTGAGCGGCTTCGAACCAGACAGGGAAGTAGCGGTCCGTGCGCCCCTGGCGCCACGCGGAACCGTCGGGAGCGGCTTTCGGCGAGTCTTCGTCGTCGCCGGCCTCGACGATCACGCGTTCCGTGCGGCCGATGAAGTGCCGCCGGAACGCGAGGGCCGTTTCCTGTTCCAGTGCGGCGACGCGGGCCATGCGGCGGCGCACGACCTCCGCCGGGATGAAGTCTCGACTCCATTTCGCGGCCGCCGTGCCCGGGCGCGGGCTGAACGGGAAGGCGTGGACCTTGCAGAAGCCGCTCCGGCGGGCGACGGCCAGCGTTTCCTCGAAATCCGCATCCGACTCGCCGGGGAAGCCCACCACGACGTCGGTGCTGATGGCCGGGCGGTCCAGGGCATCCCGGACCCGATCGATCATCGCCTGGAACTGCCCGGCGGAGTATTGCCGGTTCATGCGGCGGAGGATGGCATCGCTGCCGGATTGCAGAGGCAGGTGGAGGTGGGGCACGCAGCAGGGGTTTTGCCTCAGAACGGCCAGCAGTCGGTCGTCCACATCCCCCGGTTCGAGGCTGGACAGGCGGAGGCGGACCAGGCCTTCCACGCCGGCCAGGGCCTCGACCAGGTCGGCCAGGGGGTTGGCCGCGGGGTCATTCAGTCGGCGGCGGGCGGTCGGGCGGCCGTAGGCGCCGAGGTAGATGCCGGTAACGACGATCTCCTTATGCCCCGCCCGCACAAGGTCGCGGGCCTCCTGCACGGCGATGGGAATCGGCTTCCAGCGAAGGCCCGGCCGCAGGCGGGGGATGATGCAGTAGGTGCAGTTCGCGTCGCATCCGTCCTGCACTTTGAGGAAAGCCCGCTGGTGGCCGGCGAAGGCGCGGATGGTGGAGCGATCCGTTCCGAGCGCTTCCTTGACATCGGTTGAAGGCTCGAGAATAATCGTATCGGAGTCGGACGGCTGGTCCGTCTCCGCAGACATCCGAGCATTCCGCGGCGGAGCGGCTGCTCTCATACGTACGTCATTCCCGACCGCCGATTCGTCCGTATCGGACGAGCCGCAGGCGGCAGCAACACAGGCCGCGTCCTCCGAATGATGCCGGCGCACCCAACTTGAAAGTAGCGGATCGGTCACGATGCGTCGCAGGGCCAGGCGTACGTTTTGATCGTGCCCGAGAACGTCGATGACGCCGGGGATGTCACGAAGGAACGAGGCGGCGGCGGACGCGTAGCAGCCGACGACCACAGTAGGGACCCGTCCCTGCCGGGTGAGGCGTCGGATGGACTGGCGGCTTTTGCGGGTGGCGGCGCCGGTGACGGCACAGGTGTTGACGATGGCGAGGTCCGGAACATCCGCGTGATCGGCGGCGTAAAACCCGAGGGATTCAAGGGTTTCGCGGATCTGCTGGGACTCGTACTGGTTGACTTTACAGCCCAGCGTGGTTAGCCGATACTTGCCGCCCATAGGGGCTTACTGTACGCCCGGACGGTTGTGCAAACAACGTCGGGGCGGGGTTGGCCCGGAGGTGATGCCATGGCCAGCGGTCAGACAGTCTGGGGAATCGACGTCGGGAGAAGCGCCCTGAAGGCCATCCGCCTTCGAGCCCTGACGGAAGGGTTGGTGGAGGTCGTCGGCCAGACCTACGTGGAGCACGAATCGATCCTGACGGACTCCAGCACGGATCGCGACCTGAAAATCACGCAGGCCCTCGAGAAGTTCCTTTCCCAGAACGACATATCGTCGGACCAGGTGGTGGTGAGCGTGCCGGGGCAGCACACGCTGGCCCGGTTCTCGGCGCTGCCGCCGGTGGACACCAAGAAGATCCCGGACCTGGTTCGATACGAGGCGGACCAGCAGATCCCGTTCGACATGGATGAGGTGATCTGGGACTACCAGACGTTTCAGGAAGAGGAAACGCCGGAGATCCAGGTGGGCATTTTCGCGATGAAGCGCGACCTGATCCGGGACTACCTCAGCCACTTCGAAGCGGCGAGTATTGAGCCGGTCATCGTGCAGTCGGCCCCGCTGGCCCTGTACAACGCGGCCCTGTTTGACGGACTGGTGGGCGAGGGCACGACGGTCCTGGTGAACATCGGCACGGAGAGCACGGACCTGATTCTCGCCGGCAAGGACACGCTGTGGACGCGCTCCATTCCCATCGGCGGCAACAACTTCACGGAGGCGCTGGTCAAGGCGTTCAAGCTGTCGTTCTCGAAAGCGGAGAACCTCAAGCGCCAGGCGGCCACCAGCAAGTACGCCCGGCGCATCTTCCAGGCGATGCGTCCGGTGTTCGCCGATTTGGTGCAGGAGCTTCAGCGCTCGATCGGGCGGTACACGTCGGCCCACCGCGACGCGGAGCTGACGAAGGTGATCGGCGTGGGCAACGCGTTCAGCCTGCCCGTGCTCCAGAAGTACCTGCAGCAGAACCTGCAACTGGACGTGGAGCACCCCAAGTCGTTTGACAAGATGCAGTTCGGCCCGGGCGTGGAGGACGACGAGTTCAAGGGCCGCCTGCCGAACTTCGCCGTGGCCTATGGCCTGGCCCTGCAGGGGCTGGGGCTGACCAAGATCGACACGAACCTCCTGCCGCCGGAGATCGCGCGGCAGGTGGTGTGGCGGAAGAAGCGGCCGTTCTTCGGTGCGGCGGCAGCCTGCCTGCTGCTCGCGGCGGGGATGGTGTGGATGCGGTACTCCTGGGACGACGGGGCCCTGCCGGACCCGAAAGACCTGCCGGCAAGGTCGTTTGCCTCGGCGCAGGACGCGGAAGACTTTACCCGGGGGCCCCGAAGCGGGTCGCCGGCCTCCTGGGCCCAGAGCATCCTGAACGCGGCCCAGAAGCTTCAGGACGAGTACAACGCGGCAGCACAGGGCGGCCGTGCCGAAGAGGAGAAGATCGCCCAGATGAGGGCGCTGCAGGACAACAAGGCCGTCTTCCCGCGCATCGTTGAGATTGTACACAAGGCGCTGCCGGTGCCCGAATCGCTTCTGCGGGCCCAATCGCCGGAGGAATACGCCGAGGCGTTCAAGAAGATGGGGGCGCGCGCCACCCGAGACGTGGTGTACATCGAGTCGCTTCAGATTGACTACATCCCGGATTTGAACGATCCGGAGTACGACAGCTATTTCCAGGACATCGCCTCCGACGCGAACCTACAGCCGGTGCTGGCTCCCGGTTCGGGACCGGCCAGGGGCTTTCTGGTTCGCCTGCAGTGTCGCACACCCATGTCCAGGGCGCCCTTGTTCATCCGCGATCACTTTCAGAAGGCCCTGCGAGAGATCGGCCGGACGCCCGGATTCGGCCTCTACGTCAACCGGGTTGCGCTGACGAGTGTGCAAGAAGTGGGCGGTTCGAAGGATTCCGGGGGTGGCGGCCCTCCGGCCGGACCTCCCCGGACACCGGCGGGCCCGCAATTCGGGCAGCCCGGACCGGGTGGTCAGCCGGGTCGGCCGGGCGCGGCTGGGCCGGGCGCCCCGCCGGGATTCGGTGGTCCGCCCGGTGTGGGCACCGGACCGAAGCCCCCCGGCCTCGGTGGCGGCGGGCCGCCGAGCGGGCCGAAGGGAGAGTTGGATCCGCTGACGGGCGAGCCCGTCGCGTCGGACTGGTTGTTCACGATTTCGCTGGATGTTGTGCTGGGCGACCTGCAGGAGGTCCCCGAAGGGCAAGAGCCCCCGGCCCCTCCGCCGGCGGAGGGGCCGTGGCCGGAGGGACCGCGAGAGTAGGCCGTCCCCACGGCCGGGTCGTCCGGTGGATGGAGGTCCGCGAGAAGAAGTCCCGGAGATCAGGGATATGGAAATCATCCAGAAGCAACTGTTCTTCATTCTTTGCGGGGCGGTCGCACTGGCGGGCGTCGGGCTGGGAGCCTGGGGGATCAGCCAGATGTCGGCCATTGACGCCAAGATGGACGATGCGGTGAATCTGCACCGTCAGCTTCAGAATGCCACGCCCCGGAATCGTGCCGCGATCGCGGCCCAGCATTCACGTGTGGAGGCCGTGAGGAGGAACTATGAGGAGGTGCTGAAGCTGACGGATGAGCATGCAGGACACAAGGAGTTGATTGAGGGGTTCTTCCCGAACCCGGTGTATGCGGCCCAGTTCGAGTTTCCGCGTGTGTATCGGGCGTCGCTGGACGGGTTGTACCAGCGATTGCGCGCCGGTTCCCCGCCGACGGCCGCGGAGGTGCGTGACGCGGAGGAGCGCATCCGGGACGAAGAGCGGGCCCGCGGCGGCGCCGCCTTCGGGGTGGACCCGAACGAGGCCCGGCTCCAGGGCGGCGGCACGCCGGACGAGGACGAGCCGACCAGCGCGACGGGAGTGATCACGACGGCGCAGGCGCGGCGAGACCCCTACGTGCGGGCGAGCATTGCCAAGGCACGGGGCATCTACTGCTACGCGGCGCCACCGGACCACGAGAAGTCCGCGCTGAGCATCATTCCGTCCGTGTACAGCCCGGGCGCCTACGCCCCGATTCCCGAAGCCTGCTGGGACGCCCAGGTGCAGTTCTGGATCCAGCAGGACGTGGTCGAGGCCCTGGCCCGCGCAAACGAAAAGGCGGCCGAACAGCTCCCGCCGGAGAACCAATGGGTCGGCCACCTGCCGATCAAGCACGTGTTCGCGATCAACGTGAACCCGCGATACGTCGGAACGGAAACGGGCCCCACGCCGGAGGCATTCACGGGGAACACGTCCGGCCCGGAGTATGAAGTTCTGTACTTCTCCCTGGACCTGATTGTGGACGCTCGCCATCTGAATTCGATCATTGCGGAGATCTGCAACAACAGCTACACGACGCTGTATCAGCTCGACTACCAGGTCGAGCCGCCCAATCTGCGCATGGAGGAGTACATCTACGGCCCGGAGCCGGTGATCCGTGTGAAGATGAGCTTCGAAAGAATCCTCTACTCCAAGCCGTATTTGAAGCTGATGCCGGACATCGTGCTGCAGGACCTGGGCAAGGAACGTCCGATTCCGGAATCGGAGACGGCGCAATGACAGAGCGGCAAGAGGACCGGAGTCGCACCGGCTGCAGCGCCGCGCGGAGGATCAGTCATGGCTAAGCAGGCGGTCAGCTCGCTCGAACGTCACGTGGAGAAGGCCGTGCTGGGCGTGTGCGGCCTGGTGCTGCTGGCGGCGATCGCTCTCTTCCTGGTCGCGTCGCCCAACAAGAAAGAGTTGGGGGCGGAGACGGCGACGCCGGCCACCGTGTACAACGTCGTGGCCACGCAGGCGGAGCGTCTCTCGCGAAGCATTGCCGACGCGACCCGGGAGGATCCGCCCCCGGTGCGATCCGACGTGGATGTGCTTCGCCAGTGGATGCAGAACCTGCTGGCCGCGGCCCGGCTGGACCGGATGCTGCCGCCGCCTCTGCCGCCCCTGCCGGCGGTCCCCCAGGTCGGCCCCCAGGGCCCGGCGTCGGACAAGATCGAACTGGCCCGTCTTCTGCCGCCGACGCAGGTGAAGGTGGCGACCTCCGGCCGAACACTGGCCGTGATGGAGCCGCCGTTCATCCTCGGCGGGCAAAGCGACACGGCCCTCGGAACGTCGGACTTCGAGATCGCCTTCAACTGGGTGACGGTGTCCGGCGTGTTCGAGCGATCGGCTCAGGAGCGGCTGTTCCGGGAGGCCGGGTACCACGCCGGCAGGCGCGATGCGTACGTCGTGGGCGTCGACCTCCAGCGTCGCGAGCGACGGTGGGACGGCACGTACACGGAGTGGCAGGACATCACGAGCTACGCGCCGATCATGGCCGCTTCACCTCCGGCGATCCAGGTGATTGACTCGGGCCTGATTAAGGCGGTTTCGGAGGACGATCAGGCCCTGGTGGCGTACTTCGCCGATTTGATCCGCGATCCGCAGACGCAGCTCGACCTGATGCGTCCGCTGTTCCCCGTCCCCATCGCCGGAGATTACTGGAAGCTTCCCCAGTACCCGGACCTCGACATCGTAGTGCTGGACGAAGAGTACCATCTCCTGGCGGGCGTCCCTGCCGACAATCGATACCTGGACGTGCTGGAGGAGCCGACGGAAACGGTCGGCCAGCCGGACCCCCGAGAGGAACTCGAGCGGGACATACGACGGCTGGAGAGTCAGCAGGAGCGCGGTTATCTCACACTGGCCGACGCCCAGGCGGCGGAGGACGAGATCAAGGCCCTTCTGAATCAGACGGGCCTGAGCACCACGCAGAACCGGCGTCTGGAGGAACTGCTGATTCGCACGCGGGAGGACGTGAAACGCCTGCAGGCCAGCCCGCAACCCCAAGTTCCGGTGGTGGTGCAATCACCCCAGCAGGTGGTGTGGGCCCATGACGCCCTTCGCAACAGTGTGGTCAGCGGCAAGACCTATCAGTACCGCATGAGGCTTCGGCTCTACAATCGGTATTGCGCGTTTCCCTCGCCGCTGGCCGACCCCGCCGATGCGGAAAAGGTGGTGCTGGCCACCGACTGGTCCGAACCGACCGAGCCGGTGACGATCAAGCTGGACACCGAGTTCTTCCTGGCCAGCGTGTCCGGCGAACGGGTCCGGACGGACGTCTTCAAGTGGGTGGAGGGGAACTGGCTCCGGCAGACGTTCGACGTGGAACCGGGCGAGCCGATCGGCGGAATCCGGCGCGTCACGCTGCCCGGGGAGGATGCGGTGAAGGAACTGGTGGATTTCGACACCGGGGCCATCGTGCTGGAGATGGACCTGCAGCGCATGTTCCGCCCGGTCAGGACGGGCTCGGACGGTTGGTCGGTGGGCGCTCCAAAATCCACGGTGGCCGTCGTTTACGTAGACGCCGCCGGCGACGTCCGGGAACGGTTGCTGGAACTGGACCGGAACAGCGACGGGTATCGGGACTTCCGGCAACTGGCTCGCCAGGCAACCGCGAAGCGCCCCCCGCCCTCCAGGACTCCCCCGACCGCACCTCCGACCGGCATTGGTGGCCCGGGCGGCCCGCCGCGAGGCGGTGGCGGGCGCGGTGGCGGCGGGCGCGGCGGTGGCCTGTGATCCGGGCTCAGGCCGGTTGAAACAGACCGGGTCCTGGCGGCTGGTGGTCGCGGCGGTCCTGCGGGCTTGCAAGCGGGAGAACCGGCCCGTACACTGAGCGGGCCGTGGCGACCCGAGCAGGCGCCGGGTCGTTCCCGCAAACGAGCGAACCTGCCAACGTCCGTGTGACCGCGTGTCACAGGCATCGTTCTACGGGCTGCGAGGGAGCGGTCTCCTCGATCCTCGCCCGGCGGAACGTGGCAAAGGAGGATTCCCTTGACAACGTCTCGAATGCTGACCGGGGCCATTCGTTTGGCATTGCCGTTGCTGTGTCTGTGTGTCGGGGTTTCGGCTGTGGCCGGCCCGGCCGAGGACGCCTTGAACAGGGGGCTTGGCCTGTTCGAGGCCGGCAAGTACCTCGAGGCGCAGCAGAGCCTGCTGGAAATCGACCCGTCCGCCCTGAGCGAGCAGGACCGGGCCCGCCGGGACGAGTACCTGGAGCGGTTGCAGGTGGCCCTGGCGATGGTGGACAAGGCAAACAAGGATCTGGAGGACGGGGAAAAGGCCCTGGCCGCCGGAGACTTGGACACGGCCGAAGAGTTTCTGCTGGGCGTGCTGGACAACGAGTACGCTCCGCCGCCTCTGCGAGCTTCAGCGGAAGGGCTGTTGCAGGAGCTGGGGGACCGGCAGAAAGCGCAGAAGCCGGTGGACGCGCCTGCGGTTGAACCCGTGGTTGAATTGCAGCCGACGCCCCCCCAGCCGCCGGCCCCGCCCGCTGCGGAGGTGCATGGCGGCCCGGGTGTCGACCGGGCGGCGACCCTGATCCGCGAAGGATACGAGGCGTTGGCGAACGGGCGGACCAGCGAGGCCGCTCGCCTGTTCGAGCAGGCGCTGCAGGTGGCGCCGGGCCATCCGGACGCCGTGGACGGCCTGACCGCCGCCCGCCAGCACGAGTCCGTGGCGGCCGGGTCGGCGAACCTGCTCGAGAAGATGAGCGTACGAGACCAGATTCGATGGCAGCGGACGGAAGCCGCCTTCCGCGAAATCGAGAAGGAGGTCCGTCGGCAGATCATTGAGGAACGCTTCGAGTTGGCCCGAGAAGCACTGCTTCTGGCCACCCAGACGGTGGAGGCCGGGCGGCAATACGCATCCCCGATTTCCAAGTACCAGGCGCTGAAGTCGGAGTTGGCGGGTCTGGAAGCGTTTGTGGCGGAAGAGGCGCGGCGGTACGAGGAGACCCGGATCCGCGAGCAGCGCGAAGAAATCGAGAGCCAGCGACGCGACCGCAATCAGCGGATGCGGGAGGCGCGGGACCGCGAGGTGGACGCTCTGCTCGAACAAGCCTGGACCCATCGCAAGAACCACAACCTGCCCGAGGCCATCTCCGTCATGCAGCAGGTCGTGTCCCTCGAGCCGACCAGCGCCCACCGGTTCACGCTGGATGACTGGCAGGACGTGTATGAACTCCGCCGCCAGCGCTCCCTGTACGAGGAAAAGAACCGGAAGACGCAACAGGTTCTGACGGACGTCGAGGTCAGCAAGGTCCCGATCAGCCGACTGCTCGAATACCCGGACGACTGGCCGGAGAAGCTGGCCAGCATCTACCGTGTCCCCACCGGAGCGGAGCAGCGGTCGGCGGAGGACCAGGCCCTGCAGGAAAAGCTGGACGAGAGAATCCCGGTCAACTTCGAAGACCAGGCGTTTGAGGACGTGATGGACCAGTTGGCCCAGTCCCAGGGGGTCAACATCACCGTGATCTGGAACGATTTGGAGGCCGTGGGCATTCGCCCGGACGATCCGGTGACGTTGCGCCTTCCGTCCGAGATTACGTTCCGCAAGGCCCTGAACCTGATTCTCGACCAGGTGGGCGGACCGGACGCACAGGTGACGTTTGTGGTCAGCGAAGGGGTCATCCGAGTGGCGACCAAGCTTCTGCTGGACCGTGACGTGGAAACCGAAGTCTACGACGTAAACGACCTGCTGATGGTCGTGCCCGATTACCCACAGCCGATGATCGGCGGGATGGGCGGTGGACTCGGCGGCGGGATGGGCGGCGGCGGGATGGGCGGCGGCGGGATGGGCGGCGGTCTGGGCGGCGGCGGCGGATTCGGTGGCGGCGGCGGCCTCGGCGGCGGCGGCGGATTCGGTGGCGGCGGCGGTGGCCCCTTCAACGTCAATCCGAATCACCACGGTCAGATCGGCGGCGGTGGCTTTGGCGGCGGGGGTGGCTTCGGCGGCGGTGGCGGTGGATTCGGAGGGGGAGGCGACGAGCAGGGCCGCGAGGGCCGTATTGCGGACCTGATACAACTGATCCAGGACACGATCGAGCCGGAAAGTTGGCGCGAAGCGGGCGGAGACGTGGCGGCGATTGCCGAACTGAACGGCCAGCTTGTGGTGACCCAGACATCATCGGCCCACGCCCAGATCGCGGATCTGCTCGAGAAGCTTCGCCGCCAGCGGGCCATTCAGGTGGCGATCGAGGCGCGATTCCTCACCGTGATCTCCAACTACATGGAGGAACTGGGACTGGATCTGGACATCATTCTCAACCAGGGCAACGCGGGCTTTGACCAGGCGTTGGGGGAGAATCGCTTCCCCATACTCGGCCCGAACGGCGAGCCGCTCTACCTGCCTCGGTCCATGTCACGGCTGGGCTTCACGCCGGCCGTACCGGGCATCGGAACGGAACTGGAGACACAATCGGAGCTGCAGCACTCGTTCTACACTCCCGGACTGGTCCCCCCTCGCGGCGGCATCGGGCCCAGCTCCAGCCACATGACCCCGATCCCCATCCTCTCCAACATCCTGGACTTTACCACGCCCTCCGCGACCAGCGTGGAAGGATCGTTCGGTGGCGCGCAGAACCCCGCGATGCGGGTGTTTGGCACGTTCCTGGACAACCTCCAGGTGGATTTCCTCCTGCGAGCCACCCAGGCAGACCGGCGGAACAGCCTCATGAACGCCCCTCGGCTGGTCCTGTTCAACGGACAGATGGCCAACGTCGCGGTGTTCGACCTGACGTGGTATGTGCAGAGTCTGTGGCCGCAGACGGACGAGGGGGCGGTAGCCGTGGTTCCCACCCCCGCGCAGCTCGCCACGGGCACCATGCTGATCGTGCGGGCGACGGTGTCGGCGGACAAGCGTTACGTGACGATGAACCTGACTCCGAATGTCACGGAGCTGCTGAGCCTGGTGCGGCTGCCCATTTCGGGCGGTGCGGCGGGTGGTGCGGCCAATGACGCGTTCATTCAGTTGCCCGTCACCACGAACCAGACTGTTGCCACGACGGTGACGGTGCCGGACGGCGGCACGCTCCTGATCGGCGGGATGAAGAAGACGCACGAGGTGGAGATCGAGGCGGGCGTGCCCGTTCTGAACAAGTTGCCCGTGCTCAAGCGGCTGTATTCGAACCGCAGCATGGTGAAGGATGAGAAGGTGCTTCTCATCCTGGTCAAGCCGACCATCATCATCCAGCGTGAAGCGGAAGAGGAGGCCTTCCCGACGTTCTCCAGCACGGATATCTGACCGGATGCCCGCCTGCCGTCCCCCGACGGAGGATCGGTGACGCAGTCATCCCCAACGGCCGGTTCGGTTCGCCGAATCGGCCGTTTCGCTGGGTGCGGCGACCGTCGGAGGAGCACGTGCAGGAGCAGCGCCGGGCGGCCCGGCGGGGTCTTGTGACCGACCGGAAGTTGAATGATAATGACGCCTGATGACCGAGCATGCTTCGTGCCACATTGATGCTCCGGGATCCGTGGACCGTCGGCGGCGGATCCTCGCGTTCGGACTGAGCGTTCTGCGCAAGGAGGTGGAGGCCGTTGAGGCGGCGGCCGACGCCCTCGGAGACGCCTTCGTGGACGCGGTCGAGCGCATCGTGAGCTGCCGCGGGCGCGTCGCCGTCACCGGGCTGGGCAAGGCCGGCCTCGTCGGAAACAAGATCCAGGCCACGCTGGCCAGCACGGCCACTCCCTCGTACCGATTGCACCCCGTCGAAGCCTTGCACGGCGACCTGGGCATGATCTGCCCGGACGACGTGGTTCTGATGCTGTCCCGCAGCGGAGAGAGTGAGGAACTGGTTCGTCTGGCGCCGGCGTTGAAGCGGGGCGGCTGCACCATCATTCTCCTGACCGCCTGCCTGCAGTCGCGGCTGGCATGTCTTTCCGACATCGTCATCGACATCGGCAACGTCGCGGAGGCGTGCCCGCTGGGGCTGGCCCCAAGTTCGTCCACGGCGGCGATGCTGGCGGTGGGAGACGCTCTGGCCCTCAGCGCCATGGAAGTGAAGAACGTCCAGGCGGAGCACTACGCGCAATTCCATCCGGGGGGGGCCCTGGGCCGCAGCCTGATGAGGGTATCACAGATCATGCGGACGGGGGATGATTGCCCCCGGGTTGGCGTGTCCGACACGTTGCGAGCGTACTACGACGCGGTGCTGCGGGCGCCGCGGCGCGCGGGGGCCGCATCCGTCGTGGACGCCGCCGGACGATTGGTCGGCTTCTTCACACACGGAGATCTGTTTCGCCTGACCCTGTCTGCCGGAGAGTCAGCCGGGACGGCCGACCGGCCGGTGATCGAGGTCATGATTCAATCGCCCAAACGTGTGCGGGTCGACGACCGGGTGGCCGACGCGTTGACCCTCATGCGGCGGCATCGGATCGACGAGCTGCCGGTCGTGGACGAAGGAGATTGCGTCGCCGGCCTGCTGGACGTGCAGGATCTGATCGCCCACGGCTTCTCGGTCTTCGATGAACCTTAAACCTCCCGCCGGCACCCCGGACCAGTCGCACGACGACGGGCCCGCCGGTTGCATCGAGTCGCCCTGATGAAGCTTTCCATCGTCATTCCGGTGTACAACGAACGTGCCACGCTGGAGGAGCTGGTGTCCCGCGTGATCGCCCAGGATGTGGGGCTGACGCGGGAAATCGTGCTGGTGGATGACGGCAGCACGGACGGCACCCGTGACCTGTATCTGAAGATCGTCGAGCGATGGCCGGCAGAGGAGATCCACGTCCACCTTCAGGACCGCAATCAGGGAAAGGGTGCGGCCCTGCGGGCGGGCTTCGCCCGGGTCACGGGGGACATCGTTCTCATTCAGGACGCCGACCTGGAGTACGATCCGCACGACTATCCCAAGCTGCTGGCTCCGATTCTGGACGGGAAGGCGGACGTGGTGTACGGCTCGCGATTCGTCGGGTCGGAAGCCAAGCGCGTGCTGTTTTTCTGGCACATGGTGGGCAATCGGTTACTGACCCTGTTGTCGAACGCCATGACGAACCTCAACCTGACGGACATGGAGACGTGTTACAAGGTGTTCCGGGCGGAGGTGGTCCGTTCGCTACGGCTCCGGAGCCACGGGTTCACCATCGAACCGGAACTGACGGCCAAGGTGGCCCGAGGTCACTGGCGAATCTACGAGGTGGGCATCAGCTACGCGGGGCGGGACTACAGCGAGGGGAAGAAAATCACCTGGGTGGACGGGGTGCGCGCGTTGTGGGCGGTCTTGCGGTTCCGATTTCGGGACTGACGGGTACAGGAGAGTGTTCGGATGAAGGACCTGTTTGTAGCGAGTGCGATTGGAGTGTGGGCCTGGGCGGCGGTTGCCGTCGGACAGCCGCCGGCGACCCGGCCGGCCGCGACGCAGCCGGACGCCCCGCGTGCGCCCTCGTTCTGCTTTCTGCACGTTGCCAACGCCCCGGTGCGTCCGGGAAAGGAGGCCCCGTCGCCGGATGGAACGGCGTTTGTTTCCTGGATCTGCGCTGAGGCGGGCCGACCGGCGTCCGTGCCGTCCCTGGATCTGGACCCCGCGCCGCCCGCGTTCATTCTCCACACCGGGAATGTGACGGCGTTCGGCGGCACCGAAGGTGTCTGGCCGACCGTGGAAAAGGCGTTTGGCGCCTCGCCGGTGCCCGTTCATTTCGTGGCCGGCCTGGACGACAACGCGTGGAACCCGATCCAGGCGGAACTCCGCCGGCGAGCCGGAGCGGACTCCTTTTCCTTTGACCAGTTCGGCTGCCACTTCGTGGGGTTGCCCTCCACCCTGCCGCAACAGGGCGTTGCATGCATCGACTCGGCAGCTCTGTACTGGCTCCGCAAAGACCTGGCGGGCGTAAGTGCCGGGACGCCGGTCGTTCTCTTCATGCACCATCCGCCGGACAGCCCGGCCCTGGCGCAGCCCGCGTCGTGGTCACTCGTCCACGAGTTCATCGCAAGGCACAACGTCGTGCTGGTGCTGCACGGGGAGGGGCAGACGGCGGCGCACCGGGTGATGGACGGGATCGACACGGTGTCGGCCGGCTCGTCGGTCGGTCCGGACGCGGGGTACAACCTGGTGTCCGTGCGGGGGGGGATGCTGCGCGTGGTGCGTCGATTTCAGGACGCGGCGGAGGCGCCGCGTCTGCTGCTGGAGAAGCCGCTGACGCCGCCGTCCGGGCCCCGGCTTAGCTGCAACCTGAACCAGCTCAACATGTACGGAGTGCGCAACCGCCAGCCGTTCTCGCTGAGGCCGCAGATTCGCCCGAGCGTCAACTCAATCCGCTACGAGGTGACCCTCGACGGTGAGGTGGTGCCGATCTCGGAAGGCGCCCGGGGCGTGCTGCAGGTTCCCGCCGCGGACCTGGACATGGGCGGGCACGTGCTCTTCCTTCGCGCCACGGATGCGGAGGGGCAGCGGTTCTACGGCATGGCCTCGTCCCGGTTCTACTTCAACGATCTGTCTGTGAACATCGGCTGGGTCCGCAATCTGCCCGCCTCGGTGACGGCCGCCCCGATCACCTACGGAGACCCCCTGCGCGTGATTGTCGGGGAGACCGGGGGCGCCCTGCGGGCCATCCGGTCGAACAACTCGGAGCAGATGTGGGAGTTTGACGCGGGCGGGCCGATCATCGGTTCACTCAGCCATGAGGATGACGCGATTCTGTTCGGCAGCGGAGATGGGAACGTCTACTGCGTAGCGGCCGACCAGGGGGTGTTGGAGTGGAAGTACACCGCCGGTTGCCCGGTCCATGGCGTCGCCTCGTTGACCGATGACACGGTGTACATTGGCGATGTCCTGGGCCGACTGCACGCCATCGACATGATCCTCGGCGAGCCGAAGTGGGTGTACGAGCGAGCGGGCGGCTCCATCGAGTGCCGACCGGCGGCCTGGGGTGAGTTCGTGGTGTTCACCGCCTGGGACGGGTTCATGTACGCAGTCCACCGAAAGGACGGCCGCCTCGCCTGGAAGGCGAAAACGCCCAGCCTGGAAGCCGAGGATGCGGACGGACGTGTGGGGCCCGGCGACTGCAGTCCGCTCGTCCGGGGCGATCGAATCCTGGTCTGCGATGCGACCGGGCTGCTGTACTCCGTGTCGCGCGAGGGCAGGCCCGGCGAGCCGATCGCGCGGGACGTGGCGGCGATCTCGTCCGCGGCGGACGGCGAGTCGTACTATGTTCGGGCGACGAACGACCGCTTGGTGAAGCGGGGACCGGACGACAAGCCGATCTGGGAGGCCGCGGTGCCGACCGGCCGGCTGCCGGTCCCTCCGACGGAGGCAAACGGCCGCGTGTACGTCTGCTCCGACACGGGCAAGCTGACCGTGCTGGACGCCCGGAGCGGCGAGGTCCTCTGGCGGTACCGGGCAACGCACGGACACTACGTGCTTGCGCCGGTGACCGTGGATCGCGACGGGGCCGCCTACATTCTGGGCGCCGATGGTTCGATCACGCGTCTGCTGGGAAAGATGGAGAAACCGGCCGCGGCAGAGTCCAGGGCGGATTCGAAACCCTCGCCGTGAGGGGTTTCGTCAGCCGCGTGCGGCGGAGCCGGCGGCGCTGCGGGCACGAAGCGCCTCCACGACCCGTTGCGGAATCTCCGGGGGCGCAGCGGTCATCTGAACGGCCCCGAGATCGGCCGCCACCTTGGGCATGCCGTAGACGACACAACTGCCCCGATTCTGCCCGATGGTGACGGCCCCGGCGTTGTGCATCGCCAGCAGACCTTCCGCCCCATCGGCTCCCATGCCGGTGAGCAGGACCCCGACGGCCGCCCGCCCGATGCACCGGGCTACGGATTGAAAGAGCACGTCCACGGAGGGACAGTGCCGGTTCACTTCCTCCCGATCGCCGTACGCGATTCGGCAATGGCCGACGCGGCCGCGGACGGTCATCTGGATTCCGCCACGGGCCAGAAGGGCCAGACCCGGCGTGAGGACGTCGCCATCGACGGCCTCGCGCACCTCGATCGGGCTGTTGTCGTTGAGCCGATTGGCGAACAGCGCGGTGAATCCTTCCGGCATGTGCTGGACCATCACGACCGGGGGGAAGTCCGACGGCACGCGCGACAGCAGATGGCGCAGCGCATCCGTGCCCCCGGTCGACGCCCCGACGGCCACCACGTGCCGCGTGGGGTCGAGGCCCAGGGAACGCAGGCTGCTCGGTTCACCCGTGGCCGAGAGAGGGATCGGCGGTGGTCGCCGCAGGGCCACCGCGGCGGCCCGCACTTTCAGCGCCAGCTCCTGGGCGAGCCGTTGCAGGGCGGCGCGGTCATTCACCGGCGGCTTGACGACCACTTCGGTCGCACCCTGCTCGATGGCGTCCAGCGCGGCCTGCCGATGGTCGGTCGTCGGGTCGGCACAGACGATCACCGGAACGGGGTAGTGCTCCATGAGCTTGGCCAGGAAGGTCAGCCCGTCCACCCGCGGGAGGGCCGTGTCCAGGATGATGACGTCCGGCCGATGCTGGATGATCCGGTCGCGGGCCTCGAAGGCGTCCTTGGCGTCTCCAACCACGGCGATGCCCTCCTGGGCGCTGAGTTCCCGCACCACCGCCGACCGCACGAACGGCGAATGCTCCACGACGAGAACTTTGATGGGCCCGGACAGCATGGTGATCATTCCGCGGCGGCCAGCCGCTCGTGCATCCCCCGCACCTGGCGGATGATGAGGTTTCCGCTTCCCGTGTTGAAGAGGACCTTCCGACCGTGGTGTCCTCCGGTGTCCTCGCGGATGACGCGCAGGCGAAGCCGGCGGAGGACCTCGATCGCCAGGTCTCGATTCTGCCGGCCGACGAAGGCCGAATGCAGCGCGCCCATCGGACAACCGCCGCCAATGACGGAAGCCACGAGCCGACTCGGCACTCCGCCCAGGGCGGTGATCTCTTCCAGCAGCGCCGGGATGGCCATCACGCCGAACCGGTTCCCGGAATCTTCGGGTCGGCACGGATGGGGCAGCAGGTAATGGTTCACACCGCCGACCTTCGCGACCGGGTCCCACAGGCAGACGGCGATGCAGCTTCCCAGAATGGTCTTGACGGCCAGGGGTGTGGCGCTGGCGATCAGCTCACCGGGTTCCAGGAACCGGTCGACGCGAAGATACCGCGTGGTCACGTGCGTTACCTCCGATAGACCGTGGGTTCGACGTAGCTGAACGGATGCGCAATCCCGTTGAGGCTCTCCGAATGCCCGATCATGAAGTAGCCGCCCGGGTGCAGCGTCTGGGCGATCCGATTGACCAGTGCCGTCTGCGTGGGCCGGTCGAAGTAGATCATCACGTTGCGACAGAAGACCACGTCAAACCCGTGCCGGAAGGGGAATGTGGGCGTCATGAGGTTGAATCGTGCGAAGGTGATGAGGCGGCGGATTTCCGGCGCCACCTGGAGACACGCCTGGTTGTCATGGATGACCTTCTGGAGATACCGGTGACGCAGATCCGCGGGCACGGTTCCCACGCGGTGCGTGTCATAGATCCCGAGCTGGGCCTTGCTGAGCACCTGCGTGGACAGGTCCGTGGCCAGGACCTTGATGGGCACAACCGGCGGGTTGCCCAGGGCGTCATGTACGAGCATGGCGATGGAGTAGGGCTCCTCGCCGCTGGAGCAGCCGGCGCTCCAGATGCGCAGGGTCTTGTGCCGGGATCGCCATTCGCGGCTGTCGGCCCAGCCCTTCACGATCTCGCGGAGCAGGACGAAGTGGCGCATTTCCCGGAACAGATGCGTGGTGTTCGTCGAGATGGCGTCGAGGAGGCTGCACAGCTCCTCTCCGGAGGGGTCCGCCTCCACGTGGCGGAAGTAGGCCTCGAACGTCCGGAACCCGCCCTGACGCACGCGTTTGCCCAGCCGCGCCCGCACAAGCTGCATCTTCTGGTCGCCCAGGTTGATGCCGCTCTTGGCGTGGACCAGCTTGCGGATCAGCTCGTATTCCTTGCGGGTCAGATCCTGAACTTCCAGTTCCACGGCGGCGACACTCCCTGGACGGGTTGGGGGGTCATGCCTGCGGGCGGTAGAGCACCTGCACCCGATGGCCCTGCACGGAGACGCCGGCCGCCTCTTCCTCCGGGCCAGGGGTGAAGTCCGGCGTTTCCGTCAGTTCCTCGATCTCCGGAATCGTCAGATCGAACACGTCCTCCACCCCGTGCCGGGCGGTCACGTACTGGCCGCAGAGGATGTTCATGAACTCCTTGACCGCGTCGCCGGCCCGCCCCAGTGAGTCCGCAGATTCCGGGTCCGTGCCGAGCAGGTTCGCGGCCAGAAGCACCGCGAAGTCCCTCGTGCATCGCAGCCGAAGCGTGCCGTCCTGCGGCCCGCGGTAGCGGATGACGGTTTCCAGCCAGACCTCACCCGGGGCGATTTCCGCCTCGTCCTCGTCATGGAACATGAAGGCGAGGTTCTGGAGGACCTCAGAAAAGATCGAGTTCAGCGTTGGCGTTTTCTGATCCTGCATCGTCTACCACTCCCAAAAGGGGCTTGAGCACGTCGCGGAGCTGTTCCGGCTGGAAGGGCTTGCGGACGTATCCGAAGGCACCGAAGTCTTCCATCTGGGCGATTCGCTTCCGACTGCCCTCCGTGGAGGCGATCACGATCGGAATGTCGCGAAGCCGCGCGTTCTCCTTCATGCGGGTGAGCAACTGGATCCCGTTCATGGTGGGCATGTTGATGTCCACCACCATGCAGGCCACCGTGTGGTCGTTGAGCTGGGCCAGGGCCTCGATTCCGTTGGAGGCCTCATAGACCTCGCCCACGTCCAGCCCCGCGATTTGCATGGTTCGCTTGACCATCTGACGAATGGTCGCCGAGTCGTCCACGATGAGCACGTTCGAGGGCATCGCAAAAGCTCCTAACTGCTGACCGACTGCAGTCGGTCACCGGACGGGGGCGTCGTAAAGAGGGCCTCGACCCGCTTGACATCCACGAGAATCTGGACCCCGGTCTTCTCCAGGTCCGTCTCGTGCAGGTTGTGGCGGGACAGCACCGCGGGATCCGCCCGGTAGCACAGGCCGTCCACACCGATCCCCATCCCAAACATCAGGCACGAACAATCCGCCAGATGCACCACGTCCACCAGATCGTTGGGGGGATCGAGCTCGGCGGGAAGGTGATGATGACGGATGCTCAACACCATGTTCTCCGGCAGCTTCCAGCGCTCGGCAATCAGGCCTCCGATCTCCTGGTGCGAGAAGCCCAACACCTGCTGCTCGGCCTCCATGAAGCTGACCCCCTCCTCCTTGACCTTCCGCACAATGACGGTGAACTCCTCGGCCACGTAATCGTTCAGGATCACCTTGCCGATGTCGTGCAGCAGGCCCGCCGTGAACGCCAGGCTGCCGTTCGCCCGCCGCAGCAGGCCCGCGAACTGGGCGGCCGCCAGGGCCACCGCCACCGAGTGTTTCCAGAGCACGCCGGGATCCATCCCGTACCCGCTCTGCTCCCGGGAAAGCAGGTTGGTGGTATGCACGGACATGACCAGTTGCAGCACCTTCACCGTGCCCAGGCAGAGCATGGCGTCGTTCAGCGAGGTGATCCGGCGCGACAATCCGAAGTAGGCGGAGTTGCACAGTCGCAACACCTCCGCCGTAATGGCCTGGTCGTACCGGATCGTCTCGACAATGTCATCCACCGTGCTCCGCGGATCGTTAACCACCCGGATCAGCTTCATGGCCGTGTCGGGGAGGGGCGGCAGCGTTCCGACCTTTTCGATAATCTCGTTGGCCCTGTTCACAGATCACGCTCCCCGTCTCGAGTCTTGAGTGTCAGGCGACCCTCGCTGCATCGCAGCCGCAAGGTCCGGCTGATCGAGCCTCCCACGTCCTCCTTCTCGATCAGGATGCCGTTCTTCCAGAAGATCTTGCGCAGCATGACGTAATTACGCTTGCCGATGTTGAAGGTGCCGTTGTCGTCGAGCAACTGCGAACCGCCGGCCACCCTCACGACCAGACGCTTCTTGGCGGCCCCCAGCTCGTAGGCGGCCCGGAACAGCGCCGGCACGCCCGTGTCCGCGAACATGGCTGGGTTCGCCTTGGCCTTGTCCGGCGAAATCGCAGACTCCGGCAGCATGTAGTGCAGCAGCCCGCCCACCTTCGCCTCCGGGTCCCAGATGGCCACGCCGATGCAACTGCCGAGCGAGTAGGTGACCAGCGTGGCGCGCGGGTCGTTCGAGACGGCGAAATCAGCGATGTCGACTACTCGGTCCACAAATGTCGTCCGTGATGCCGGCCCCGGTTGCGACGGCGCATTCGGCTTGCTCACTCTGTCGGGTCCGGCGGCCTCCCCTACGCCCGAGCGGGTTCCGAACGGCTGACGTGCTCCGGAAGCTCCACGAGCTCGTCGCCGTTCAGCACCCGGTCGATATCCAGCAGGATCTTGACGTCGTCTTTGACCTTGCCCATGCCCAGAATGAAGTCCGCCCCCACGGTCCGCCCCAGCGAAGGCGGCGGTTCGATATCCTGGCTCTCGATGTCGTGGACCTCCTGCACCGTATCCACGACGATCCCCATAAGCGTTCCCACGTCCACGACGATGATGCAGGTCTGGTCGTTGTAGGCCGTCTCAGGAATGCCAAACTTGGCCCGCAGATCAATCACCGGAATCACCTTGCCCCGCAGGTTGATCACGCCCCGCACGAACTCCTGGGTGTGCGGCACGACGGTGATGTCCAGGACGCCGATGATCTCCACGACCTTGAGAATCTGCACGCCGAACTCTTCCCGATCCAGGGAGAAGGTCAGGAACTTTCCACCCGGCACGGATCGCACGCCCTCCGCGAGTGCGGGCGACGGAGGGCCGGTGTTCACTTCCACGATCGCTTCCATACTCATTACGCTCCGTCAGGCCGGTATGAGCACCGTTTCCCGTGTCGTCCGGACCGCGCCCGTCGCGGTCGGGTCCGCAGACGCGTCCGGCGGCCCCAGGGCGGGCAGGTCCCGGCCGCGCGTCTCCACGGCAAGCCCGCCGCGCCGCTTCGGAATGCGGAAGTCGTTGTAGGCGGCGTACAGCCCGCCCATCTCCAGGATCAGGCCCACCCGGCCGTCCCCCAGGATCGCCGCCCCGGAAATGCCGCGCAGCTTCTCGAAGCGCTCGCCCAGCGTCTTGATGACGACCTGCTGCTGCCCGATGAGTTGCTCGACCACCAGGCCGATCGATCGACCCTCGCAATGGGCAATCACCACCATGGCCGAGCAGGGATCGATCCGGTCCGTCAGCCCGAAGAGCTGTCCGAGCTGGATCAGCGGGATCAGCCGCCCGCGGTTGTTCAGCACCTCGCCCCGGTGCTGAACCGTCGTGATGTTCTTCGCCACCGGGCGCAAGGATTGCTCGATGGTGATCGTCTGGATGATGAATCGCTCCGTGCCCACGCGCACCACCATGCCGTCGATGATGGCCAGCGTCAGCGGCAGGCAGATCGTGAACGAACTGCCCTTGCCCTTCTCCGACCGAATGTCCACCCGACCCCGCAACTGCTCGATGTTGCGCTTCACCACATCCATCCCCACACCCCGGCCGGAAATGTCCGTCACCTTCTCCGCCGTCGAGAAGCCGGGGGCGAAGACAAGCGAAAAGATCTCCGGGTCCGACATGTCGGCGTCCGGCTCGACCAGGCCCTTTTCCACCGCCTTGCGGAACAGGGCCGCCGGGTCCAGCCCCTTGCCGTCGTCACTGATCTCGATCGCGATGTTTCCGCCCTGGTGAGAGGCGGCCAGATGCACGACGCCGATTTCCGGCTTGCCCGCAGCGCGGCGCGCCGCGGGAGACTCAACGCCGTGATCCACCGCGTTGCGAACCATGTGAACCAGCGGATCGCCGATCTGCTGGATGACGTTCTTGTCCAGTTCCGTGTCCTCACCGGAAATGGCCAGGTTCACCTGCTTGCCCGCCTTGCGGGATACGTCACGAACCAGGCGGGCCATCTTCTGGAACGTAGGGCCGATGGGCACCATCCGCATGGCCATGGCCACTTCCTGGACGTCGCGCACGATCTTCGTGACCTGACTCACGTTCTTGGTGAGCTTGGGATCGGCCTCGATCTGGGCGTTCGCACTGACCTGGGTCTGGGCGATGACCAGCTCGCCCACCATGTCCACCAGGGCGTCCAGCTTGGCCGTCTCGATCCGCACCGACTGGTCGCCCACCGGGCCCGCCCGGGCCGCGGCCGCCGCCTCGGCCGCATCCACGGCCTGGGAGCGTAAGGCCTGATCCACCTGCCGCGCCGTAGCCGCCCCGCTCTCGATCAGGATCTCGCCGACCTTGCGGCCCGCGCCCGTGCTCTGCTGCGCCGACAACGCGGCGTCAATGGCCTCACGCGACGTGGCGCCCTGGGCCACCAACGCGTCTCCCAGCGACTGCCCGGGCTCCGCCGGGGCCGGCATCCGGCCCCGCGGCTCGATCTGGAACGCGTTGATCTGGCGGAGCTTTCCGATCATGGCCGACACGGGGGGCTGGGGAACGGTGTCTCCAATCGGTTCCGCCAGATAGGCGGCCAGCGAGTCGATCTGGGCCCGCAGAACGTCCACGACGTCGAATGTCGTGTCGATCACGCCCGCCGTGACCTTGCGCTTTCCCTTGCGACACTGGTCCAGGAGCGTTTCCGCCTCATAGGTCAGACAGTTCACGTCACGCAGGTTCAGGAAACCGGCCATGCCTTTGATGGTGTGGAACGGCCGGAACAAGTCGTCGATGCGGGATTCGTTTCCCGGATCGCGCTCCACTTCCAGCAGCGACGCCTCGACGGACTCAATGTGTTCGCGGGCCTCCTCCACAAACGCCTTGAGGAACTCCTCTTCCTTCTTGTTGAGGATCAGCGGCTCCGACACGTACGGAGGCTCATCCGGAGTGGCGGGTTCGGATGCAGGGGCCGCCGGCTCGGCCGGCGTCGCCGACGCCGTTTCGACGTGGCCCGGTTCCTCTTCCTCCTCGGGCGCCGCGGACACCGCGAAGACCGCCGCACCGGGTGCGCTCTCGTCGGTCTGCTCCGCCGCCGCAGCCGCCGCGATATCCATGCAGTTGTTCGGCGACATCGCACCGACCAACTGGTTCAGCGCCCGGACCCCTTCGACCACCCGGGCCAGCATCGCCGACGCATCCTCGGCGTCCCCCAGAATCAGCGACTCCAACTGCTGCGTGAGCAGCCGGGCCGCCTCCCACACCGGCACACAGGGCGCCGGACCGGTGTCATGCGCGGCCTGGCCGACGGCCTCCGACCACCCGTGCATCTTGGCAAGCACAGCCAGGTCGTCCGCTTCCGCCCTTTGGGCGGCGGCGGACAGGCGCTCCAGCAGAGTTGCGAGGGATTCCGGGGTTCCTTCCGTGTGGCTCATGCCTCACCTCGAGAGTCGACAAACCAGGGATGTCGAACCGGTCCTGTCCATCCGTCGTCGCGACGGCCGGCCGGGAAGACACGTCTGCCGGCATCGGCCCGACGCGCACGCGTCGACGCACGGTGACGCTCGAAGCCGTGCTTCCCCCTGCGTTCCGTTCCCACGACTACGCATCGGCCGATTGCGATGCGGCAACAATGCCGTCACCGGCGTTGCACGCCTGTTCGATGTACGCGTCGTCGCCCGTGAGCACGCGGTCCACGTTCAGGAGGATCTTCACGTCGTCACCGACCTTCCCCATGCCGAGAATGAAAGCCGTGTCCAGCGAACCGCCCATCGACGGCGCGGGCTCGATGGCCTCGCCCACGATGTCCAGGACCTCGGACACCGTGTCCACGATGATCCCGATCTCCCGACCCACATCCATGACGATGATGCAGGTCTGATCGGTGTGCTCAATCTCGTTCAGATTGAACTTCAGACGCAGATCGATCACGGGGATCACCTTGCCGCGCAGATTGATTACGCCCTTCATGTACCCGGGCATGCGGGGCACGGCCGTGATGTCCATCATGCCGATGATTTCACGGACCTTCAGAATCTCCACGCCGTACTCTTCGTCGGCCAGCTTGAAAGTCAGGTACTTGCCGCCGTGGTCGTGACTCGTACCCGTCAGGTCCGCCTGGGTGGAAATCGTTGTCATGCTGCGTCTACCTTTCTCGGCTGGCGCCGTCGGCGCTGCGGCAGCGGGCGACTTCGCCGAAGTACGCCGCCCGCGCTGTCGCGATCTGGTGCGGGTCGCGGCCCCCGCGGAGGCCTCGCCGGATCCCCGTCCCGATGTGCCCGGACGACCCGCTGCTCTGACGGCTGTATCGGTTGAACCAACCGCGTCCTTGTGATCTGGACTCACATCCCCCGATCGCCCACCCGCAGCCTCTTCGCCTCAGACGCATCAACCCATCGCCGGCTCGTTACCGGCCTGCCGGCCTGACAATGCCGCACCACGGAGGTTCGGTTGCAGCACAAAAAATGCAGTAGAACTGTAGTTTCGACGGGGTGCGCGCTCGGCAGCCGCGCGCGGAACGAGGTCCGAGAAAACCGGCTTTCTCTTGCAAATGGACGCGGACCGATATAGGAAATAGGCGTTTATCGCCCGAAGGTCAGCCCGGCAGGCGGTCAAGCCGGGGCCGACGGGCACAAGAAACCAGGGTGTGTCGGACCGTTCGCTCCGCAGGAACCAAGGGCTGCGTAAGAACAAGGTGGCGCATCGAGCGCAGCTCGGAAGATCAGCGACGGACTGTGCGGATCAGGACTGCCGGCCTGCGGATCCGGATGGACGGCGGAGGTTCAGATCGACGCGCACCCGCTCTGTTCGACGTAACGAAGCCTGCGTCCACGGGATTTGCGGTGTGATTCGTTCGATTCATGATCCGGTTCGTCCGGTACACGCCCGGTGGACACTCTGCTGCGGCTGCAGGCATAGGGTTTCATGACGGCGCACGGCCGGACCGTGCGGAAGGAGAATCGCAATGTTCGTATGCAAGCGAGTTGGGGTCTCAATCATGATGGTGCTGGGGATCATCGCCTGGGCCGGCGTGGTCTCAGCCGATCCGATTGCCGTCGGTGGTCAGGACCGGAATCAGTCGGTTGCGGATGCTTCCGGGGCGTCCTCCTCGTTGCCGTCCAGCGATGTCGCGCGGCGCACAGAAGGCAACGGAGGTCCGCCCAAGCAGGTGGAAGGCAACGGTGGACCGCCGAAGCCTCCGCCCGTTGAGCCGGCCGAACCTGCGGAGCCGCCGGCCCCCCCCCCCCCCCCCCCCCCCCCACCCCCCCCGCCGCCGCCCCCACCGCCGGTGGAGCCGGAACCATACGTCGAGCCGGTTCCGGTGTACGAGGAGACCCGGGTCACCACGTACGAGGAGAAGCCTGTGGCAGACGGATGCCCGGTGAGCTTTGCCATCAACTATTCTCTGCTGACGGACTATATCTTCCGCGGCGTGAATCGTTCGGAGTACGCCGGTGAAGGCCGGGAGAAGCTGAATCACCAGGTGACCACGGACTTCGGGCTGGACATCTCACAGTTGTTCGGCGGCCCGAAAGGCCAGTACGGCGAAATCCATTTTGCCACGTTCTTCGAGTGGTTCGCCGGTCAGAAGGGCCTGGATCCGGTCCGTGGCGGACAGAACTTCCAGGAGGTGGATTACCACGTGTGGTGGTCATACTACATTGAGCAGGTGGCGACCACCTTCTCCCTGGGATACTCGTTCTACTCGTACGCCAACAACAAGAACCTCAACTCGCAGGAATGGTGGCTGAAGTTCGAGCACAACGACGCGTGGATGTGGAAGTGGCTGTTCCCGGACAATGAGGAGGGCGTGCTGAACCCGTGGATGTTCTTCGCGCAGGACACCCGCCGGTCCGGCGGCGCCTGCTGGTCGGAGATGGGCGTGTACCACGACTTCCCGCTGTTCGAGAACTTCACGCTGACGCCGTCGGCCTCGCTGGGCATCGACCACCGGTACCTCGACGACCTGGCGGGCACGGGAGAGGCGGGGTCCACGCGGTTCGCCTATGCCCAGTACGGGCTCACCGCGAAGTACAACATTCGCCCGTTGCTGCAGCTTCCGGACTCCATCGGCGACATCACGATCGCCGCGTTCCTGTATTACCAGAATGCGTTCTCCCAGGTGCGCCATGACGGCGTCGCCCATGACGAGTTCTGGGGCGGCATGTCCGTCGGCTGGTCCTGGGGCGGCTGATCCCCGGTTTGCGTTCCGGGACAACCGGAGAAGACACCCATCGCCGCCGCGACGGAACCCAACCGGCGCGGCGGCGATGCCTTTTGTCAGGATGGGAAATCGACCATGATTGTCGGCGTGCCCAGGGAAACGTTTCCGGATGAGCAGCGGGTCGCCCTCGTGCCGGACGTGCTGCCCACGCTGGCCAAAGCCGGCCTGGAGGTGGTGCTCCAGACCGGCGCCGGGGCGGCCGCGGGCTTCGCCGACGCCGCCTATACGGCCAAGGGCGGCCGGATCGCTGCGTCTCGGCAGGAAGTGTTTGCGGCGGCTGCTCTCATTGCCCAGGTGCGGGCCGCCGCGGCGAACCCACAGGCCGGCACCGACGACGGTTCCTTGCTGCGGCCGGACCACGTGCTGATCGCCCTGTGCGATCCGTTGTCCGAGCCGGCGGCCGTGCAGGCCCTGGCCGGCACCGGCGTACAGGCGTTTGCCCTCGATCTGATCCCGCGCATCACCCGGGCCCAGAGCATGGACGTGCTCTCGTCGATGGCCACCATCGCGGGGTACAAGTCCGTGATCCTGGCGGCCAGTCACCTGCCCCGCATGTTCCCCATGCTCATGACGGCGGCGGGCACGGTGGCCCCGGCCCACGTCTTCGTGATCGGGGCGGGCGTGGCGGGGTTGCAGGCCATCGCGTCGGCGAAGCGGCTGGGCGCGGTGGTGCATGCCTATGACGTCCGGCCGGCGGTGAAGGAGCAGTGCGAAAGCCTCGGGGCGAAGTTCGTCCAGATGGACCTGGAGACGAAGGACTCCGAGACGGCCGGCGGATACGCCCGGACCATGGACGAGGGCTTCTACCGCCGCCAACGCGAGCTCATGAAGCAGGTGGTGGCGGCGAATCACGTGGTGATCACCACGGCCGCCGTGCCCGGTGCGAAGGCGCCGGTGCTCATCACCGCGGACATGGTGGACGGCATGATGCCGGGTTCGGTGATCGTGGACCTGGCCGCCGAGCGGGGCGGCAATTGCGAGCTGACCCGCCCGGGCGAAACGGTGACCCGCAACGGGGTGACCATCCTCGGCCCGCTGAACCTGGCGTCGACCGTCCCCACCCACGCCAGCCAGATGTTCGCCCGCAATATGAGCGCCTTCCTCCGGCTGCTCGTGAAGGACAAGGCCCTGAACATCGACCTGAACGACGAGATCATCCGTGACACGTTGCTGACACAGAACGGGCAGGTGGTGCATCCGCGGGTCCGGGAGCGGCTGGAGACGCCCGCGCCTGACGGGGAGGAAGGAGGCGTCGATTGATGTTCGTGCTGTTGCTGACCGTCTTCGTGCTGGCCGTCTTCGTGGGCTTCGAGATCATCACCAAGGTGCCGCCCACCCTGCACACGCCGCTGATGTCCGGCTCCAACGCCATCTCCGGCATCACCGTGGTGGGCGCCCTGGTGGCCACCGGCGCAGGTGAGGGCGCGCTGGCCACCGGGCTGGGTCTGTTTGCCGTGGTTTTCGCCACCATCAACGTAGTAGGCGGGTTCCTGGTGTCGCACCGCATGTTGGGCATGTTCCGCAGGAAGGGGTAAGCCGTGGACGGTGAAACCATCCGAGACCTGGCCTACCTGCTGGCCTCCGTGCTGTTCATCTTCGGCCTCAAAGGGCTGGCCCATCCGCGCACCGCGGTCCGGGGCAACCTGACCGGGGCCCTGGGCATGCTGATCGCGGTGGTGGTGACCCTGGTGGCCGGCGGCGTGCTGCACTGGACGTGGATCATCGTCGGCCTGATCGTGGGCAGCGTGATTGGCACGGTCCTGGCCCTGCGAGTGCCCATGACCGGCATGCCCCAGATGGTGGGGCTGCTCAACGGGTTCGGCGGTGCGGCGTCGTTTCTCGTGGCGGGGGCCGAGCTGGTCATAAAGTTCGGCGGCGATTCCGTCAACCCGCACGGCGAACTCCAGGCCCGGATCGCCATTGCCGCGTCCGGGCTGATCGGCGCGGTGACTCTGTTCGGCAGCCTCATTGCCGCGGGCAAGCTCCAGGAGCTCCGCTTCTCGTGGAAGGGCCGGAAGATCTGGCTGAGCAGTTCCCTTCTGCTTCCGGGCCGCCACGTGCTCAACGCCCTGTGCCTGGCGATCGGCCTGGGTCTGTGCGTGCTGGTCGTTCGCAACCCGGAGACGGCCGCCTGGTACTGGCTGCTTGTGCTGGCGGCGGCCGTGCTGGGCGTGCTGATCACCATTCCCATCGGCGGGGCGGACATGCCGGTGGTGATTGCCCTCCTGAACTCGTATTCGGGCCTAGCCGCGACCGCCACGGGCTTTGTGCTGAGCAACAACGTGTTGATCATCGCCGGCTCGCTGGTCGGGGCTTCGGGGCTCATTCTGACCAGCATCATGTGCAAGGCCATGAACCGCTCCTTGGCCAACGTCATGTTCGCCACGCTCGGCCCGACGGCCGGCGGCCCCACCGCCGACGAGGTGTATGCCGGAAGGATCAAGGCGACCAGCGCCGAAGAGATCGCCATGCTCTTCGACGGCGTGCAGCGGGTGGTCATCGTGCCGGGCTACGGGCTGGCGGTCTCGCAGGCCCAGCACGCCGTGCGGGAACTCGCGACGCTGCTGGAAGCCCGCGGGGTAGAGGTGCTCTACGGCATCCACCCGGTGGCGGGCCGCATGCCGGGGCACATGAACGTGCTGCTGGCCGAGGCGGACATCCCGTACGACAAGCTGAAGGAGATGGACGAGATCAACTCGGTGCTGCCGCAGACGGACGTGGCCATTGTGGTCGGGGCGAACGACGTGGTGAACCCGGTGGCCCGCACCGACCCGTCCTCGCCCATCGCGGGCATGCCCATCATCGACGTGGACAAGGCCCGCACGGTCGTGGTCATCAAGCGCAGCCTCAGCCCGGGTTTCGCGGGCATCCCCAACCCCCTGTTCGCGCTGGACAACACCCTGATGTTCTTCAACGACGGCAAGAAGGCGTTTGACGAACTCATCGCCGCCGTGAAGGAATCGTAAGACCGCAGCGCCGCGAGCGGCGACCCTCCGCTATTCCGCGTTGGCCTGAATCTCGAACACCGCCAGGATCGGGCGGTGGTCCGACGCGATGGATTCCGGAATCACGCGGAACTCCACGCAACGCAGGGACGGGTGCCCGTTCGTCAGGATGTAGTCGATCCGCTTCTTGGGTGCGTCGGCGGGATAGGTCAGAACGGCCCCGGAATCATCCTCGCACGTGTCGACCAGGAAGGCCGTGGCCGCTGCGAGGACGCGGCTGTTGGGGGTGTCGTTCAGGTCGCCGGCCACGATGATCGGCAGCCCTGCATGCGGTCCCATCTTCTCCTTCAGCATGGCCACGGAGGCCATCCGCTCGCCGTCGGTGGGGCGGTAGTCGAAATGGGTTGCATAGAAGACCAGGGGCTCACCGTCCACCGTCACGTGGACTTCCAGCAGCCCGCGCTGCTCCCCGGGCCGGGATTGGGGCAAAAAGTGGTTCTGATGCCGGTTCACCGGCATCCGGCTGAGCACGGCGTTGCCGTAGTCGCCGCCCTGGTGCTCGATGTTCCGCTCAAACACGACATGCATGCCCGTCAGCTCGGCGAGCCGGGCCGGCTGGTCCATGCGGTCCGTCCGCTTCACGCCGCGGTCCACCTCCTGAAGTGCGACAAGGTCAGCTTCACTCCGCCGGATGATCTCCGCAATCCGCTCCAGGTCCAGTCGCCCGTCCATGCCCTCGCCGTGATGGATGTTGTAGCTGAGGACACGCAGCGGCGTCGGCTGCGGCGAGGCGCAACCCGCCAGGAGAACCAGACAGAGGCCGACAGACCCGAAAAGTCGAAGGAATGCCGATCGCATGCGTACCTCACGCGTGCTGGGTTGCGGATTGAACTCGAACGCCGTCTATGTCGTGCGACCGCCTCGGGGTTCGGTCGGGCCGCCTGGTATGGACGGGCCGCGCCGCAGATTCACAGCTTGGCGACGGTGGCCACGTCCTTGATGAAATCCTTACAGGCTTGCTCGATGCACCGGTCCCATTCGGACGTGAACCGCTCGATGTACTTCATGTCTTCGTAGGCGTAGAGCACGCTGCGCGAGGCGTTGATGATGGCGCCGGTCCCGTCCGGCCGGAAGCAGGGGGCGATGTCTTCCGCCCCGCGGCCCTGGGCCCCCCAACCGGGCACCAGGAACAGACTGCGCGGCATCAGTTCGCGAAGGCGAACGGTCTCCTCGCGGTTGTGCGGCGCGACCACCGCCCCGACGCAACTGTAGCCGCTCGCGCCCACCAGGCCGTCGTCGCCAGCCCATTCATTCACCAGCACGGCCACCCGCTCGGCCACGGTCTGCCCGTCTTCCGTACGGAGGCCCTGGACCTCCGCAGCCGTCTCGTTGCTTGTGCGCACCAGCACGAACACGCCCTTGTTCGGGTCGGCCTTGCAGATGTCCACGAACGGGCGAACGGCGTCGAACCCGAAGTAGGGGTTCACCGTAACCGCGTCCGGCGCCACGATGTCCTCCAGATTGGCAAAGGTCGGGTCTCCCAAATGGGCCCGGGCGTACGCGGCGCTGGAATGCCCGATGTCCGCCCGCTTCACGTCACCGATGATGATGAGGTTCTGGGCGTCGGCCTCCTGCACCAGGTCGTAGTAGGCCTCCACCCCGTCCCAGTAGTACTGCTCGAAGAAGGCGGAGTTGATTTTCACGGCCGGGACCAGCGGAGCCACGATCTTGATGACCCGCCGGCAGAACTCGAGAATTCCGTCGATGGCGGAGGTGGAGTCGGAGGCGTCGTTCATGGACTGACGTTCGGCGATGTCGGCGGGTAGGCGGTCGTAGACGGGGTCGATCCCGATGCAGACAGGGGTCTTCTTGGCACGGATCGCGGCAGTCAACTGGTCGGCAAAGTGCTCAGACACGCAACCCCCTTCCTGTGGTTTTCCAGGCCCCCGGGCCCGGTCCCATTGACCGGGGCCGGCGGATTCGCGACACTTTAGGTCAACCGCGGGCTCGTGACAAGGGGTTGAAGGCGGCTCTTGCGTTTCCGGGCGAGGTCGCTACGATGGGCGAGGATGCACCGCCGCGGGTCGGGCGTCCCGTTGCCTGCCCTGCCCTTCGGGGTTAACTCGCGATTCCTGCACAATTTGGCGGGGTCCCGGACCGAGAGCCGTCTGTGGTTTCGGCCTGGGAGAGCATGCTCTTCAAGGCGAGAGAATGAACAACATGGCAGATTCCGTGTCGACAGGTCAGGGTGAGATCATCGGAACGTTCGAGCCCGACGGCAAAGGCAGCGGGTTCCTCCGCTCCGCCCAACGCAATTACAGCGTCCATCCGACCGACCCACGAGTGCCCCCCGATCTGGTCCGGCGGCACCGGCTGATCGCGGGCGAGGCGGTGACCGGCTCCGCCCGGCCCTCCAGAAAGCCGCGGGCGATGGAACTGGCCGGCATCACGTCGATCAACGGACAGGCCCCCGACGTGTTCGCAGAACGTACCCCGTTCGCCGATCTGGTGGCCATCGATCCGGACCGGCCCGTGCGGTTCGAGATTCCCGGCGGCTCGCCGTCCATGCGGGTGGTCGACCTGATGACGCCGATCGGGTTCGGCCAGCGCGGCCTCATCTGCGCTCCGCCGCGCACGGGCAAAACCGTGCTGCTGCAGCAGATGGCGGCGGGCGTGGCGACGAACCATCCGGACGTCTACATGATGGTGCTGCTGATCGACGAGCGGCCGGAAGAGGTCACCGAGATGCGTCGCACGGTCCGCGGCGAGGTGGTGGCCAGCTCGAATGATCTGGACGTGGCCAGCCACGTACGCATCGCCCGGCTCATGATCGAGAAGGCCAGACGGCACGTTGAGTGCGGCGAAAACGTGTTCATCCTCCTCGATTCGCTGACGCGGCTGGGGCGTGCGTTCAACGCGGCCATCCGCAACAGCGGGCGGATCATGTCCGGAGGGCTGGACATCCGCGCCCTGGAAGAGCCGAAGGCCATTTTCGGCGCCGCACGCAACGTGGAAAACGGCGGCTCGCTCACAATCATCGCCTCCGCCCTGATCGACACGGGCAGCCGCATGGACGAGGTGATCTTCAACGAATTCAAGGGCACGGGGAACATGGAGATCATGCTGTCGCGGGAGATGGCCAACCAGCGACTCTGGCCGGCCATCGACCTGAACCTATCCGGCACGCGCAAGGAGGAACGGCTGCTGACCAAGGATGCTCTGGAGTTGTCCTATCGCATCCGGCGCACATTCGCGACCCGCTCGCCCATCAACGCCATGCAGGCCCTGCTCGATGCGCTGGGCAAGCACCCGGACAACCGGGCCTTCGTCGCCGCCGAGGCCCGCTGAGGTCTCGCCCGCGCCGCCATCGCACGTTTCGCGCGCGACGCACTCGGAAAGAAGGCTCGCAATCCGGCGCAGATGACTGGACTTGACCCCTGCGATTGTGGTATGTCTGTCTTTTGCTCGCGACGGCGCGGCAAGAACGGTCCAGAACACCACGAGCGGGAGAAGCGCGATGGCCACAACGCAAATTCGGATGATCCTCGCACTGGGACTGGCATTCCTCCTGTCGGGCTGCAATAGCGCCCCGATGCCCGGAGGAAACCCGGTCCCCGAAGACCCGGCCGCCCGCGATGAGGCCCAATCCGACCTGACCAACGACGAACGGGTCTCAGACGATCCGGCCATCGACCCGGCAGATGACGAGCCGCCCGCCGAGGATCCGATCCCCTCTTTGGTGGATGATCCGGAGGATCCGCAGGATTCCGACGACGCCGACACCGGCGATGGGTCGGACGAAGAGGACGATCCCGCCGGCGGCGGCTCGACCGGAGGCAACGACCCGCTGCCCGGCGATTTAAACGGCGATGGCGTGGTCGACCGACTGGACTTCCAGATATTCGTCGATGCGTTCGGAACGGTCCAGGGCGACGCGGGCTTTAACCCAGCCCTGGATCTCGACGGCGACGGCGTGATCACGCTGGTCGACTTCCAGATCTGGATCGCCGGAATCCCCGAGCCATAGTCCTTCGAACGCCGCCGCGACAACCGTCTGGGACACCACCCGAGAGCGTTTGCTGGCGCACGGAGTCGCTTGTCCATGGGCACGTCTTCCCCGACCACGGTTCCCTGGGCGTTTGTCACCGGAACACCGAATGAGTTCGGTCGGGCCGCCCGCCGGCATTGGTGGCTCGACCCGGACTGCATCTTCCTCAATCACGGTTCCTTCGGGGCCACGCCGCGCGAGGTGCTCGCGGCCCAGGACGAATGGCGGCTCCGCATGGAGCGCCAGCCGCTCCAATTCCTGGCCAGAACACTGCCCGGAGCCCTCCGCGCCGCGGCCGATGAACTGGCTGCGTCCATCGGCGCCAACGGCGCGAACCTCGTCTTCATCGAAAACGCAACCGCGGGTGTAAACACCGTGCTCCGCTCGCTTGCCTGGAATCCCGGCGACGAAATCGTCTTCACCAGCCACGGATACGGCGCGGTGAACAAGGCCATCCGGTGTACGGCCGAACGCCACGGCGCCCGGCCGGTCGAGGCGGTGGTTCCTTTTCCCATCGAAAACGAGCAGCAGGTCATAACCGCCGTCGAGTCGGCCCTGTCCTCGCGTACGCGGCTGGCCGTTCTCGACCACGTTACGTCATGTTCCGCTCTCGTTCTGCCCGTGGCCCGGTTAGTGGAGTTGTGTCATGCCCGCGGCGTGCCCGTGCTGATTGACGGTGCCCACGCACCCGGAATGCTGCCCCTGGACATCGAAACTCTGGGCGCCGACTACTACTCGGGCAACTGCCACAAGTGGCTCTGCGCCCCCAAGGGATGCGCGTTTCTCTGGGCCGCACCCGAGCGGCAGGCCGACCTGCATCCGCTCGTGATCTCCTGGGGCTGGCCGGAGGGATTCCAGGCCGAGTTCGCCTGGACCGGAACGCGCGATCCGAGTCCCTGGCTGGGCGTTTCGGCGGCGCTGGCGTTCCTCCGGCGCATTCCGTGGGCCCATCGGTGGGACCACAACAACCGCCTGGCCGCCTGGGCGTCGCGACTGCTCGAAGAGGCGTGGGACGCCGCGCCGTCGGCACCGGCCCGAATGTGTGCGAGCATGGCCACCGTGGCCGTCCCCGGACGCTGGCCGGCCTCGAAGGCCCTGGCGGACCGGCTGCACGACGATCTGCTCCAGCGGTTTGCCATCGAAGTGCCGGTGATGGATTTCGCGGGCCGGCTCTGGATTCGCGTGTGCGCCCAGGTGTACAACGAGCCCTGGGAGTATGAGCGTCTGGCGGAGGCCGTTTGCCACGTCCTTCGCAACGACCCCGGCCAGGGAGCCTGAAATGCGTATACTCGTGGGGATATTGTCCGGCCTGCTGGCAACCGGCCTGGTGAGGAGTTCTATGGCAGATGAGCGGCCGGAACCGGGCGATCACGCGCTGACCGTGGTCAGCCGCGCGGACGGCTCGGCGCAGCCGTACCGGCTCTTCGTTCCCAGGACGGCGCGCGAGGGCAAGCCGATGCCCCTCCTGGTCGTCCTGCACGGCAAGGGAGTGGATCACAATGCGTGGTTCGACCTCACTCCCGTAAAGGACGTGGCCGACCGTTACGGCTACGTAGTTGCCGCCCCCAACGGCCGTGGTGATCGCTACTACGACGGCCCGGGCGAGCAGGATGTCCTGGACGTGATCGACGACGTGGCCCGCCGCTGCGCCGTCGACGCCGACCGCGTGTACCTCACCGGCCATTCCATGGGCGGCTGGGGCACGTGGTATCTTGGGCTGCGGCACCCGGACCGGTTTGCGGCCATCGCTCCTATGGCCGGGCTCGCTCCGCCGCCGGAGCGGCTGCCAAACGCCCGGCACCTCGCTCCGTTCATCATCCATGACACCGACGATGACGTAGTTCCGGTGAAGGAGTCGCGCGGGCCGGCCGGCCGACTCGCGGAACTGGGCATCTCCTTCCAGTATCGGGAGGAGAGTGGCTTCGGACACCGAAGCGCCCTGATCGGGGCGAATCTGCCCCGGTTGCTGGAGTGGTTCAACGCGCAATCCCGGGTGCGCCGGCCGAATCGGGTTACGCTCGTGGCGGCTGCCGGCGATCCGTCGCGGGCGTACTGGATCTCCGCGATGAAGCCGGCCGCCGAAAAAGCCCCCGGCTCCGTGGATGCCCGGCTGGACGCCAACGGCCGGTTGAACGTCCATGTCGATTCCGTCCGTCAACTCGAGATCAACCTGGATGCGCTGCCGACGGATGCACAGCCAACGGTGGAGATCGTCGTCAACGGGCGATCCGTGACCCGCGCGGACCGCCGGGGCAGCGTGGTTCTTCAATCGGCGGACGGTGTATCCTGGCAGTGCGCAACAACCCCAGGCGGATAGATGCGCGAGACGTTTCGGTCAGGCGTGCAGAATCAGCGGAGGAATCTCGGCAAACGACCGCACGATGTGATCGGCCAGGTCCGCCCACGTCGGCATGTCTTCCCGGTCACCCAGCATGAGAATCGTCCGGCTGCCGGCATCGCGACCCGATTCCAGATCGAATCGGTGGTCTCCGATCATCCAGCTTGCGGCAGGATCGGCCCCCAACACCTGACATAGCTCGCGCACCGGCTGCGGCGACGGCTTGACCGCCCCATCCTCCCGGCAGCGGATCGCATCCACGACAATGCCGTGCTTGTCCAGCACGAAGGTCGTCCACTTGCGCGTGTTGCGCGTCAGGATCGCGACCGGGCAGCCGTGACCGCGCAGACGCTCGATGGCCTCGCGGGCGCCGTCGTGTGTGGTGGACTGCTCGGCGGCCGCCTGCTCGTGCCGGTCCAGGACCGCCTCCGCGGCAGCCCTCCCCGGCGCATCCAGCGTGCCCATGGCCTCCAGGATCGGCAGCCCTTTCGGCAACCCCATCTCACGCCGGATAGCCTCGAAGTCGAGGAACGGTCGGGTGATCGTTCCGTCCAGATCAAAAATGACCGCGATACGCCCCATTCAATGCCACTTTACCGACCGGCTGGCTTCCATTGACGCACCATGCATACCCGCGGTATACGACATGTGCAAGAGACGCACAGTTCCGGACCGCGCCGCCTGCTCAACCGACACAGTTCTGATGGGACGAGGACGGCTGTGGGACACGATCGCACTATCCCGCTCTATGAGACGCCGGCACCTGCTCGGGCTCCTCTGGTGCCCGCCGCGATCGGCCTGATCGTTGGCATCGCGGCCGACGCCTGGCTCACACCGCCCGTCTGGACGTACGGCCTGACGCTCCTGGCGGCGGCCGCGATCATCTTTGCCGGCAACCGGCACGCGGTCCGTTGGCCGGTGGTCTGTGTGCTGTTGGCCGTGGGGCTGGGCGGGCTGCTGCATCACCGATCGTTCCGCCGGCTGCCGCCGGATCACGTCTATCACTTCACGCAGGACGCGCCGACCATCGCCCGCGTCCGCGGCACCGTCCTGACCCAGCCGCGCGTCTACCAGCGGGCGCTTCCCCTCTTTGAGCGTTGGACACCCGGGTCGTGGCGAACGTCGTTCTTCATCGAGGCCCGGGCGGTCGACACGGTCCGTGGTTTTCGGCCGGCCGCCGGCGTCGTGCGCGTAAGTGTCAAAGAACCGGCACTCACGATGAGGGTGGGGCAGCGCGTCGAACTATTTGGGCAGCTCTACCGCCCGCCGCCGCCGGAGAATCCCGGACAGTTTGACTGGACCCTCCGCGATCGTCGCGCAGGGGTGTGGGTCGGCCTGTCGTGCAGCCGGCAGGAATGCGTGCGGGCGCTGCCCGACGAGTCGCCGGATCGGCTGCGGTCCGCCTGGGCGCGAGCCCGCGACCTTGTGCGCGGCCTGCTTCTGGGCGATATGCTTCACCACGCAGGCCGGGAGACCTCACTGCTGGATGCCCTGGTGCTGGGGCGTCGCGGGGACATCGACCGTGACCTGAACGAGGCGTTTCTCCGCAGCGGCTGCGCGCACTTTCTGGCGGTCAGCGGCATGCACGTGTGCATGTTGGGGGGATTCGTCTGGCTGCTCGGTCGCGTGGCCGGCCTGCGCCTGCGGGCCGGCGCCGTTCTGGTCATCGGCACGACGCTGGTCTACGCCGCGCTCGTGGAACCGCGCCCGCCGGTGCTTCGCGCCGCGCTTATGACCGTCGTCTACTGCGGGGCCATTCTTCTCTACCGCCGCCGACAAACCACGAATGCCCTCGCCCTCGCCGCGTTCATCCTTCTCATCCGGCAACCCGCGTCACTGTTCGACCCCGGCTTTCAACTCTCCTTCACGGCCGTCCTGGGCATCGTGTATCTCTTCCGGCCGCTTCACGCGGCCCTGATGCGTTTCCACCGCCGGCTTCGCCCACCGCCTTCCGACGACCCGCTGGACCGCCTGCTCCAGCCACCCCCGTCGCGACTGCGACTGGCTGCGCAGCACGCGGGGCATCGGATCGGCCAGGCGCTGGCGGTGACACTCGCGGCCTGGCTGGCCGGATTGCCGCTCGCGATGCTGTACTTCCAGCGTCTGTCGCTCTGGGGATGGCTGAACACGCTGCTGGTGGGGCCGGTCGTCCTGGTCGTGATGGTCGCTTCATTCCTGAAAGTGCTACTGGGGCTGCTGGTACCCGGGCTGGCCGGACCGCTGACGCCGATGGTGGAGTGGCCGGCCTCCGTGCTGAGCCATTGGGTGGACGTGCTGAGCCGCCTGCCCGGCGCAAGCATATCCACGCCGTTCCCCCCGATCGCACTGTTGATCTTCTACTACGCCCTGCTGGCCCTGTGGGTGATCGCCGTTCGTCGCCCCGCGTGGTACGGGCGCCTCCTTCAGATGGCCGGCGCGGCGTGGGACCGCGGGGCGCCCGCGCCGGAACGGGCAGTGCCGGCGAACGTCACCACCGTGACTGTCATGCCCGTCGGCGCGGGCTGCGTCGCCGTGGTTGAGCTGGCCGGCAGCGCCGTGCTGCTCTTTGATGCGTCCGGCCCGGCCTACGATCCCCGCGGGCTGGGCGTACTGGCGGCCCTGCTGCGCCGGCGAGGTGTCCGGCACGTCAACCTGCTGATTGCCTCCCATCCGCATCGCGATGCCCGCCAGTTTGACCCGGACTACCTTGACACCCTGAACGTCGGCGGCGTGTGCGTCTCGCCGTGCCTGGAGCGGCTGGCCGCCCGTGACGGCGGCGGTACGGAGTGGGTCCGGCGGTTGAGGCAGCGCGGCTGCCCGGTTCACGTCGTGTCCGCGGAGTCGCCGAGCGTGGGCCTTGGCGATGTGCGGCTGGATTTCCTCTGGCCGCCCGCGAGCCCGCCGTTTGCTCTGGGCGTGGGGAATGCGTCGCTCGTGCTCCGCGTCGCCCATCGGGAGCGGGCCGTGCTGCTTTGCGGCGACATTCGCGAGGATGCCCAGGAGTGGATGGCCCACCAGACCGACGCCCGGGCCGACGTGGCCGTGCTGCCCCATTTCCGCGCCCTGACGCAGGCCACACCGCGTCTGCTGGCCGAGGCCGAGATCGCGGACCTGGTCTGCCCGCGCCCGGAGGCATCCGGCGGGCCGGACCCCGTGAGCGAACTGGCGCCGCATCATCGTGTTTACTCTCCCGACTCCCGCAGTGGTATCGAGGTGTCCATGGACGGCGCCGCGCCGCGCGTGCGCCCGGTGGACCTCCCCCCGGCGGCCGGGCCGAGCCGGATCGAGGCCGTTCCGTTTGCTCTGGTGGCGGCGGCCTTGCTTCTGAGCGTCATGGTGTGGCTCTGGCCCGCCGGCCGCCGGGATGCCCTGACGCTGACCGTGCTGTCCGTCGGGCGCGGCACGTCCAGCGTGTTGGAACTTCCCGACGGCCGGACCTGGCTCTACGACGTGGGTGCCGGCGGCTCGTACGACCCCGGCCACTCGGTGGTTGTGCCCTATCTGCGGCACCGCGGAACGCGCACGGTGGACGGCGTGTTTGTCTCGCACCCGAACCTGGACCATTTCAACGGCCTGCTCACCGTGGCGGACCGGGTGCGGGTCCGCTGCATCTGCGTGACCCCGTGCTTCGAGTCCCTGTGCCGGCCGGGAACGCCCGGCCAGGCCCTGCTGGCCGAGCTGGCCCGTCGAAAGCTCGGCCCGACGGCCGTCAGTGCGGACGACCCGCCCTTGCGTTTCGAGGACGTGACCGTCGAGGTGCTCTGGCCGCCGCGGGAGCTGCCGTTCGAGGTGGACGCGAACGACTCGTCGCTGGTGCTGCGCGTGCGTTACGCCGGCCGATCCATCCTGCTGACCGGCGACGTGGAATACGCCGCGCAGCAATGGCTCATCGACCACGCGGACCTCCACGCCGACGTGCTGCTGCTTCCCCACCACGGCAGCGTCTGTTCAAACACCGGCGCGTTCATTCAGGCCGTCGATCCCGGCGTGGTGATCCGCTCGTCGTTCGAACGCCGCGAGCGGACATCCGCGGAGCTGCTGCACCTGCTCTCCGACCGCACCTGGTACAGCACCGCCGACCACGGTGCCGTCACCGTCCGCATCACCCCCGCCGCCCTCACCGTCACCACCCAACGCCAACGACACCCCTCCGCTTTCCGATAGCGGCCTGCTCACGTCCTGGCTGCCCTTGCCGCCCGGTTGCATGTCCGTTATCGTTTTCCGCTCTGAAGTTTCAACGGAGGTTTGCCCTATGGCCCGGATTGAGCCCTTTCCCGCGATTCGCTACGACTTCGGCCGCCTCGGCGCCCAGCTCAGCACCCGCATCGCCCCGCCGTATGACGTGCTGGACCAGGCCGACAAGGACCACCTGCTGGCCGGCAGTGACCGCAACATCGTGGCCATCGATCTGCCGTACATTCCCCCCAAAAGCGCCGGGCCGCCGGAATGCTACAAGAAGGCCGCCGACACGCTGCACGCCTGGCTCACCAACGGCACGCTCATCCGCGAGCCGCGCCCGGCCCTCTACGTGTACCACCAGGTCTTCACGGTCCACGGCCGGCAATACACCCGGCGGATGTTCATCGCCCGTCTGCGCCTGGTGCCGTTTTCCGAGGGCGTCGTCCTGCCGCACGAGCAGACCTTCGGCGGCCCGAAGGAAGACCGGCTGGCACTCATGAAGGCCACTCGCTGCAATCTTTCCCCGGTTTTCGGGCTGTATTCTGACCCAAAGGACGAAATCGGTACGGCCTTTCATCCCGCCGTTTCCCGAACGCCCGATGCGGTGGCCACGCTGGAAGACGTGGAGAACCACGTCTGGATCGAAACGGACGCCACGGCCATCGACCGCGTTCGCGCGGTCATGGCCCCGAAAAAGGTCTTCATCGCCGACGGGCATCATCGGTACGGCACGGGGTTGATCTACCGTGACTTCGCGGCCCAGCAGGCCGGCGGCAAGCTTCCCGACGAACACCCCGCCCAGTACGTCCTGATGGTGCTGGCCAGCATGGACGATCCCGGCGCCCTGATCCTGCCGTACCCGCGCGTGCTGGCACACGTAGCGCTGGATGCGCTGCTGGCCGCCTGGAAGCCCGGCGCCGTCGAGACCCCCGCCGGACAGGGGGACATGGACCTGTTCGAGGGCCGCACCGGGCGGACCGTCGGCGTGCGGTTTACAGAGCGCGGCAAGCTCAAAACGCTGGCCCCCGACCGCACCGACGCCTGGCGGGCACTGGATCTGGCGTACCTGCACCGCTACCTGCTGGAAGAACTGACCGTGCCGTCGCCGATCGGTGAGCCGAAGATTCACTACGTGAAGTCGGAGGACGTCGCCCGCGCCACCGCCCGCGACGAGGACGGCATCGCTCTGCTGGCCAGGGCAACCCCCATGGCTCAGCTTCGCGCCGTCAGCGAGGCCGGCGACCTCATGCCGCAGAAGAGCACGTACTTCTACCCAAAACTGGCGACCGGGCTGACCATCAACCCGCTGGAGTGAACCCCGTGTTCCACAGGACGCCTGCAACCACAACGCGCTGGTCCGGCTGGGCGCTGCGAATCCTCCTGCTCGCCGGGCCAACCTGGGCCGTCGGATGCGGCCCGTCCGTCGTCAACCTGACGAACGCCGCCTGGGTGCCTTCGCCTGTGCCGGTCAAATACGACGACCGGGCGTTCGCCACCGTTCTGCGCGAGAACGTCAAGGACGGGCTGGTGGACTACAACCATCTGAAGGCTCATCCGGAGCCGCTCCAGCAATACCTGGGGCTGATTTCCGTGGTCGGGCCGACCACCCAGCCCGGCGATTTCACGTCCCGAAGCAGCCAACTGGCCTATTTCATCAACGCCTACAATGCCGGTGTGCTGCAGGCCGTGCTCTATCGCGGCATTCCGGAGACCGTTCACGACGTGCGCCTGCCGCCCTTCGAAAAGAGCCACAGCATCGTAGTGGACGGCGTCCCGCGCACGCTGGCCGTGCTGCGGCAGCTTGTCTGGGCAAACAGCAGCGCCGATGCCCGCGCGGAGTTTGCCCTGTGTGACGCGGCCCTGGGCTCGCCGCCGCTGGCGGGCCAGCCGATCCGTCCGGACACGCTGCGGCGCGACTTGCGGGAACTGGCGGCCGCCGCCATGGCCAACGGCCGGCAAATCCGCATCGACCACGAGCGGCGCGAATTGCTCGTGTCCCGCGCGATCTTCCTCCGTCAGCCGGAGTTCCTCGAATTCTACGCCCGGCAGACCGGATCGCGAACGGGAAGCCTGCTCAGCGCGCTGCTCCAGTTGGCCGAGGGGCCGCGGCGGGACTGGCTGAACACGGCCGTCGGATACCGGATCGCGGCGATCCCGTTCGACCGGAACCTCAACCTCTGGACCCGCGCGTCCGCCGGCGCCCGCTGAAACTCCCGCCGGCGCCCGGTCCGTAGGGTCCGCCTCGCGGACCGCATTCTTTTCCACACGCCACCAAGACGGTCCGCACGGCGGACCCTACAGTGGGACCGGCTTCCTTGTGGGACCGGCTTTCCAGCCGGTCTTTCCTTTTGGTGGGACCGTCCTGGCGCTCCGGCACAGGTTCGTAGGGTCCGCCCTGGCGATCCGGGACAGCCGGTATCTGCCGCACTCATTGACCCCCGCTGCCTCTGCCGCGAGGATGACGCGCAAGACGATGTTCCTCTACCTCCTCATCCTCTTCACAGCGGTCCCCATTGTGGAGCTGGCCCTGCTGATCCGCATCGGGCGGGTGATCTCCGTCGGCCCGACGATCGGCCTGGTGGTTCTGACCGGCATGGTGGGCGCCACCCTCGCCAGGCACCAGGGCATCCGCACGCTCGCTCGCATCCAGACCGAGCTGGCCGGTGGCCGGATGCCCACGGGCCCGATGGTCGACGGGCTGCTGATTCTCGTGGCCGGGCTGCTGCTGATCACCCCGGGCATACTGACGGACGGCGTCGGGTTTGCCCTGCTGATCCCGCCCGCCCGCCGCCGGATCCGCCGCCGATTGGCGGATTCCTTCGCACGTCGGGTGACGATCATCCCTCCCGGCCCGTTCTCGCCCCCCGGAACCGCGCCCCGCGACGACGGCCGCTTTATCGACGTGGAAGCCACCGAGGTCCCTCCGCCCGGCGACGAGCGAACCGAGTAGGGTTGGCCGGTGGGCCTCCGCATCTGGGGTCCGCCCCCCGCCCCGGCCCCCGAGCCCCCCATTGACACCCGTTCCGCGATCGCCCATCCTTCCCCCCGCGATTCAGGAAGGAGCTGGTCATGTCCATCGTTGTTGCGGTGAGCAAAGGCGGCCGAACCGTGCTGGCGGCCGACACGATGCACTTCTACGGCTCGCGGCGCGAGCATACGGACAACCTGACGAACCGGCCGAAGGTCCGCAAGATCGGCACGTCGTACGTCGGCGGCGTCGGCTGGTCGGTCTATGACAACATCATGCTGCACTACTTCCGGTCGCGCAAGCGCCCGCCCACCCTGAACAACGAGATCGCAATCTTCGACTGCTTCCTGCGCCTCTGGCGAGCGCTGAAGGACCACTACCAGGTCGTCAACGACCAGCCGCAGAAGGAGGACGAAAGCCCGTTCGCCAGCCTCGATTCGGAGTTCCTCGTGGTCAACCGCCACGGCATCTTCCAGGTGGACAGCGACCTGACCGTCACCCGGTTTGCCAAGTACGCGGCCGTGGGCTCCGGCGACCGCTACGCCTACGGGGCCTTGGACCAGCTATACGACACGAATCGCAGCGCCGATGCCATTGCCCAGGCGGCCGTGGCCACCGCCATCCATTTCGACAACACCTGCGGCGGGCAGATTGAGTGCTACAGCGTGGGGAAGTAGGCGGCACCGGCAGGTCGCGACAGAGCGCCCCGATAGCAGGCAATCATCAATCGATTCGGTACGCTCCGAACAGCGCGGTCAACAGGTGCAGGTTGCCCAGCAGGAACGCCGCGAGGACGCACGTCAGGAGAAGTCGGAAGCCGTGGATTCGGCGGTGACGCCGGGCCGGATTCACCCAGAACAGGCACACGTGCAAGAGCCCGCCGATGAGGAGGCAACCGGCGCCGACCACCCCCCGAGCGGCACCCGAAAGGGGTACGCCCAGAAGACCCGGCGATGCGTCGGCCGTGCCGGCAATCGGCAGTGAGATCAATCCCGCGAGTCCGAGTCCGATCAGAAGCCCGGCCGCCAGCACGCCGCCGGCCCAGAACGCGAACGTGTTTCCCGGGGAGGAGGCGAACGACGCGTCGTCGTCCGGCACGGCGGACGCGCCGAACGGAGGCACCCGATTCGTTCTTTCCATCCGGCGTGAAGCGTGCGTTCCGGGACCGCGAGCGACCGGCCCCCGTTCGAACATGGCGCGCACGTCCGGCGGCATCTCGTCCAGCGAGGCGTACGTCTGGGGGCGGCCGTCCGGGCCGCGAAAGGTGTACCTTCGCTGGGTCCTCCCCGCGGACGAGTCGGTCTGCATCTGCCGAATGCGCTCGCGGATTTCCGGCGGCAGATCTTCCGGTGACCGGGCCGAATGCCGCTCCACCGTCTCGGTCCGGAGCACGACGTGACGCGCGGAGTGAGGGTCGTCATCCGCAGGGCGGTTTTCCAATCCGCCCGGAGGATCCGCGGTCGGGCGCGACGGCTCCTTGCAGAACCAGCACGCGGCGTACCCTTCCTCGTTTTCCGCATTGCAGTTCCAGCATTGC
>Ga0334890_1000512_pt1 | contig 67993 bp, 53 predicted proteins | sample GraSluR1_MG_3_FD_207220 | JGI IMG/M metagenome (GOLD analysis project Ga0334890, IMG submission 207220) | Sludge microbial communities from methane-producing bioreactor in Wageningen University, Netherlands - Granular Sludge_31_08-R1 | ecosystem: Engineered > Bioreactor > Anaerobic >... | reverse complement strand
CTTCCGGGGCTATGCCGATGCCGTTGTCCCGCATTTCCACCCTGGCCCTGTCTCCCAGGTCCACCCCCCGCATCACCAGTCTGCCTCGGTTGGGAGTGTACTTGATGGCGTTGGTGAGGTAGTTGGCAATGACCTCTTTGACCAGGATTGGAATGGCTGCAATGGGGGGCATGGTTTCGGGAATTTCAAGGATTGCCGTGTGGTTTTTCCCGGCGATGAGCCCCCGGTTTTCCTCCATTACCTGCTTCATCAGCTTTCTGATATCCACCCTTACAGCCTGATGCCTCAGTTGGGATGAATCGAAGGCGGAGAGGAACTGGAAATCCCGCAGGAAGGATGAAACTTCCTCCATTCGCGCCTGGGCCCGTTCGAGAAGGTGTTTCTGCCTGGGTTCCATGCTGTCTCCGGCAAGGGTTGAAAGGCCAGTAAGCAGTGCGGATGCGGCTCCAACCGGGGATCTGAGATCGTGCATGGTTATCTGCAGGAAGTCGCGGTGAAGACGGGAAAGCCTGCTGAGCTTCGCGTTTGCTTCGCTGAGTTCGTTTCTGGCCATACGCCTCCGGTGGTTCAACTCGCCGGCAAGGGACCCGACCAGAAGAAACACCCCGACCCTGGCCAGGCTTGGCCATAACGGCAGGGGGTTTCCGTCGATCAACTCCATGAAGATGACCCATGCCCCCAGAACCAGGGGAACGATAACCGCCCTTCTGCCCCACCAGATGCTGGCGAGAAAAATTGGAACGTAAGCGAAGTGGGAATAGGCCACCGTGGTGTTGAGGACAAGGTGAAACCATGCGCTGACAGCGATGAAAAGGACCATGAAGCCAATGATGAAGGTGTTTCTAAGCCAGCCGTGCCCCCGGGCATCGCCCAGCCTGTCCCAGAGGTTGAGACGTTTGACCGGTGCGTCGCCCTTGATCATCCAACCCTTTCCGAAAAGGTGCCGATGAAAAGGCCGCCATGAAGAGAATTCGGGCGGCGGTCCAATCAAGAAAATACCCCCTTCCCGTATTGGTGTAAAGCTCTCCGGGCATCCTACCGAAGGGGGCGGTTCCGGGGCATAATAGCCATGATTTCCACTCAACCGGGAGACCCATGCTACACCTTCTACTTGCGGTATTGTGCAGCAGCCTGGTGGCGGTGCTTCTGCGCCTGTCGGGAAAGCCCGGGCTGCCGGGGTTGCCTGTTATCGGTGTCAACTACCTGGCTGCGGTTGCCCTTTCGCTTCTGCTTCAGGGCGACGGCCTGAGTACCTCTCTGGCCGCCCTTGGAAGCATGGGTTTCCTCACCGGAGCCGCCGACCTCTCCCGAAGCGTGATTTCCCTCGGGATCGGGGCACCCATGGGAGTTCTGTACTTTCTGGCCTTTCTGGTCTATCGCAGAGCCCTGAGTGAGAGCGGACTCGGGCTTTCCGGGGGTTTCGCCAAGATGGGCATCCTTCTCCCCATGGCCCTTTCAATGCTGTTCTGGCGGGAGTTTCCCAAACCCGTGCAATGGCTGGGAATCGCAGCGGCGCTGGGCGCCGTTGTTCTCGGCGCATTCCGGAGCGCCCGGGGACGGTTCGCCCCGGTTCTGCTGCTGGTATTTCTGCTGAACGGTCTCGCGGAGTTCGGAAACAAGTTCTACCAGCACCACGGTGGAGTTGCCCACAGGGATTTCTTTCTGTTCTGGGTGTTTGGCGTGGCATTCCTGTGTTCCCTCGCGGGCATTCTCAAATCCCGGGCAAGGGTGAGTGTTCGGGCTGTGGCCATCGGGGTTCCCCTTGGTATCGTGAACTACTTCAGTTCATGGTTCCTGATACCCGCCCTTGATGCTCTCAACACTTCCGTGGTATTCTCGGTGTTTGGCGCGGGAACCGTGGCCCTGCTGTCGGTTGCGGGCCTTTTCCTGTTCGGAGAAAGGCTCAGCAGAAGAGAGGCCTTCTCCCTGTTGATGGTTGCGGTGGCGCTGGTTCTCGTAAACCTTTGAGGTGTTCTTGAAGAATACTCCGGGCTTTCTCGGAACTGAGCCGGTAGGCAGGCTGCTTTTCAGGATGTCCGCCCCGGCGGTGACCGCCATGCTGGTGAATTCCCTGTACAATCTGGTGGACACCATCTTTGTGGGGCAGGGAGTGGGCACCGATGCGCTGGCGGCGCTGGCGGTGTGTTTTCCCATCCAGATGTTCATACTCGCGTCCGCCCAGACCGCTGGCATTGGCAGCGCCTCCGTCATCAGCAGAGCCCTGGGTGCGGGAGACCCTGCCCGGGCCGGGAGGGCTGCCACCTCATCCTTTCTTCTGGCATCCCTCTCCGCGCTGGTAATCTGTGTCGCGGGGCTTCTCTTCATGAAGCCGATACTCACCCTCTTCGGAGCCCGGGGCGATGTTCTGAAGCCGGCCATGGACTACATGTCGGTGATCTACTTCGGAGGCGTTTTCTTCGCCCTGGCCGTGAACGGCAACAACCTTCTCCGGGCCGAGGGCAAGGCAAGGCTGGCCATGACCACCATGATAGTCGGGGCGGTGACCAACATTCTTCTCGACCCCCTGTTCATCTTCGGCTTCGGCTGGGGCATCCGTGGCGCGGCGGTGGCCACTGTTCTGTCGCAGATGGTTTCATTTGCCTACATTGCCGGGGTGTTCATGAAGGGCAGAAGCGCTCTGGTCCTTCGGAGAGCGTGGCTGCTGCCCAGGCCCCGGGAGGCTTTCGAGGTTCTTTCCATCGGGCTGTCATCCTTTGCCAGGGTTTGTGCCGGAAGCCTGATGGCCATCGCGGTGAACCGTTCGATAGTTCACTTCGGTTCCTCTCTGGAGCTGGCGGTGTTCGGGGTGATGAACAGGGTTCTGGTCATGTGCTTCATGCCGGTTTTCGGCATGGCCCATGGACTTCAGCCGGTTCTGGGCTACAACTACGGGGCCGGGCTGGGGCGCCGTGCAGTCAGAGCGGTGAAGCTGACCATTCTCACCGCCACGGGGTTCACATCGGTTGCCTTTTTCCTGGGAGTGGTGATACCCGGGCAGACACTCTCGGTTTTCAGCAGCGATCCAGCCCTTCTCCAGGCGGGTCCATCAATCTTCAGAATCATCACCGCGGGCATGTTTTTCGTGGGAGCCCAGATCATAGGCGCTTCAGTGTTCCAAACCCTTGGAAAGGCCGGTCTCGCTTTCCTGCTTTCCATCTCCAGGCAGGTTCTCTTCGTGATACCCCTGGTGCTTCTTCTTCCGGGAGTGATGAGCAGCCCCCTGCAGGGAGTATGGACGGCTTTTCCCCTGGCGGACCTGATGTCATTTCTGGTAACGGGTTTCTTCCTTCTCCGTGAAGTGAAAAAGATGAACGGGCTTTCCCTTGAGAATACTGATCAGCGTTAGCCCCCATGGCTGGGGTCATGCGGCGAGACAGAGGGAACTCGTCCGGCTTCTTTGGGAAAAGCATCCCGGGCTGGACATCCATGTCGCATCCGGCGCTCCGAAGTGGTTCTGGCTCAACTCCCCGGTGAAGAGGGTTCATCCCCCCCTTCCCTCCCCGATTCCCATTGACCGCGACGGAGATGTGGATATGGAAAGCACGAAGAAAGCCATCCTGGAATACACCGGTAAAATGGAACACCTCCTGGAAACCGGGAAAGCCTTCGTTGCCGGCCTCTCCCCCGATCTGGTGATCAGCGATGTCGATCCGCTGCCGGTATCCGCCTCTGCCGAGTTGGGGATCCCCGTCTTTCTTCTGGGCAACTTCACCTGGGACTGGATATATGTAAGCCTTTTCCCGCACCTTGCGAGGGAGTGCGGCCTGCTGACCTCAGCGTACCGGGGCGCGGTGTACCTCAGGCTTCCCATGGGCCCCGGGTATTCCCCCTGTTCCAGAACCGTGGAAATGCCCCTGCTTCCCGGCGGTCCTCCCGGCAACGCATCCCGGGCAAAGCTCCTCACCGGCCCCGGCCCATACACCCTTCTGGCTTTCCGGGAACCTCCCCCGGGAGGAATTCCCGGGGCAGTCAGTGGTTTTACCGTGGCCTCGATGCCGGAGAACCTGTTGGGCGCCGACCTTTGCGTAACCCCGGAAGACCTGGAGAGAAAAGGCGCCACATTCTCCGATCTGATGGCGGGAGCCCGGCGGGTGGTGTGCAAGGCTGGTTACGGAATCCTTTCCCAGCTTCTGGCGGAGGGGCGTGAAGCGGTGATTCTCACCGGCCGAAGGTTTCCCGAGGAACCCCATCTCATGGAGGGATGGAAACGGCTCAGGGGCGGCCCGGAAACCGGGAACCAATTGAGACAAAACTTCCTAAAGGCTTTTATACAGGCGGTGGGGCTTTGAACCCCCGCTTTTCTTCAAGCAGTTCAGGCGGTAGATTGTAACCGCATGATTTTCACCCTTTCCCGAGGAGATATGGAATGAAGTTTCTCTTGTTGCCTGTTCTTTTGGTCGGCCTCGCTTCCGCGGCACCGATAAACGGGCCGTCTGACGCGGCGGATCTGGTTATGAACACCATGCTGCTGGACATGAACAAGGTTGAGGTAAGGGTTCTGCCCAACCTGCTCGAACAGGGCTCCCTCCTTGGCGCCTGGTCGTATCCCGGGGTTTTCGTTCCCTTCCAGTCATATCTGGTTCTGATCGACGATTACGCCCTGGCCAACTGGGAACACCCCTGCCGCTGGGTGTTCGTCAGCCCCCAGGGAGAAACCCATGTCGAGCGCATGTATGTTCCCCCGGATCTTTACGGCCGCATGAGTGTTGAATACTCGGTGCTCCCCGATGTGTCCGAGCTTGTCAGGGGCCAGTACGAAGACTTCATCGCGTGGTTCGAGCCGAATGTTCAAGCCACCCCCGAACAGGGCCAGCAGATGTACGCCTGGATCATCTCCGGCGGTCATAACATGAGCAACAATCACATCCGCTACTACGGCGATGTTCAGTTCATCTACAATGTGCTCGTGTACGATTACCTGATTCCCAAGGATCAGATCATCGTCTGCTTCGCCGACGGCACCGACCCCGCCCCGGATCAGTCCGGTGGCCTCAACTCCAACCCCGACTTCGACAACGACGGCGATACGGACATCAACTACAACGCCACTCTGGCCGGGGTGACCAGCGGTTTCAACGACATCAAGGCCATGGTGGGCCCCGACGATCACCTCTTCGTGTTCACCACCGATCACGGCGGCAGCGGCAAGGGTGGAAGGCTTCCCCCGGAAGTGCATCTGAACCTTTGGAACACACAGATACTCAACGATGACGATTTCATGGTGATGCTGGATCAAATAAACGCCGCTTCGATTCATGTCGTCATGGAACAGTGCTATTCCGGCGGTTTTATGGAGGAAGTCATTCATGCCGGGGCCGCGCAGCCCCGCACCTTCGCCAGCGCGGCCAACGGTTACGAGTACAGCTGGGCAGGCAACACTTTCCCCCAGTACGACGAGTATGTGTACTGGTGGACCGGGGCAGTACACGGCAGCACCCCGCCCGCGGGCTCCTATCCCGGTGGCGCCCTGCCCGGAAACCCTGACATGAACGGCGACGGCTATGTATCCATGTGGGAGGCCTACGACAGGGGCAAAGCCTGGGACGCCTACGCCCAGAGCGGCCAGGAACACCCCCAGTGGAACGACATTCCCGACAGCTGCGGTGAACTCTACTTCCTGGGCGGCATCATTCCGGTTTCCATCGAGGATGGAACCATCGAGGTTAATCCCGCGGTCGGCCTCAGTGTAAGCGCCAACCCGGTGAGCGAGAGCGCAACCGTGAGTTTCCACATGAACACCACCGCCACTGCCAGGCTTGAAATCCTGGACATGGCGGGCCGCGTGGTGGATACCGTGCTTTCAGGAATCATTCAGAGGGGCGGTCAGTCCGTTCTCGTTGACTTCTCAAGGCGTCCCGCGGGAATCTACATGGTGCGCCTGGCCACCGAAGGCTATGTGGAAACCATGAAGGTGGTTCGCTTCTAGGAACTGCGGCCCGCTTTCCGCAGTTATACCCAGTCCGGCGGCGTTTCCCCGAAGAGGGTTGCGCCGCCGGACCCTTTCCCCGCGCGTGCGGGTGAACCCGCAGCGCATCCACTTCAAGGGTCTGGTGGAACCGGTCCGGAACGTGGGCCGTCTTCCCCCGCGGAGACATCGTGCTGGACATCCTTCCGAAGCCCTCCCCGGGGCGGAGAACCCGCGAAACCCGGTAAAAGGAGTTCCAGAACGCATCTTGCAGATTGAGAGTTGTATTGACAATCTGCAAGAATTGTTTCTTGACTCCTTTCTGCCTCTGGAGCATACTCCCTACCATTCTGATAGGAAGGGACGCCATGTACACGGTTCTGCGAACGTGAAGTGAAGCGGTGCTGCCCGGGGTGGGCAGCCGGATGCGAACGCGGGAACCGGGGGCCTACGTGCGTTAGATCCCCCGGTCCGCATACCGGGGGAGGGATACCTTGAGAACATCGATCTTGCTGTGCCTGTTGTGGGTGGCTCTTGCCGTGTCCGGCGGGCTGTGGGGTTCCGTGGACCTGAGCGTGCGAAGCGGTTACCTGTTCAGGGGCGTGATGTACGTGGACGCTCCCGTGCTGGAGCCTTCGGTCATTCTGGGGGCCTCGGGGTTCAGCATGACCCTGTGGGGCAGCATGGAACTCACCGACGAGAACGATTACGGGGAGGAGTACGGCACCGCCGTCGGGGAATTCACGGAGGTGGATCTCATCCTCGACTACACCCATGACCTGGGGGCCTTCTGGGTCTACGGCGGGATCGGGAAGTACTGGTATCCCAACACCGGCTTCGAGAGTTCCTCGGAACTCTACTTCGCCGTGGGACCGAATGTCGTGCTGGCGCCGGCGCTGAGCCTCTACCGCGACCTGGAGCAGGGGGAGGGGCTCTACGCCTCCCTGTCCCTGACGCAGGGCATCCCCGTGGGCTGCCTGGAACCGGAGGCGGGGCTGAACCTCGGCTACGGCAACCGCAAGCACAACCTGGCCATCTACGGCGTGGACAAGGCATCGTTGGCGGACCTTACCCTGAGCCTCGCGGTGCCCTTCGCCGTATCGGGTCCGGTCACGGTCACACCCTCCGCACGGTTCTCCAGCCTGCTGGACAGCGAGGTCCATGACGCCTTCGAGTCCTCCTCCCACTTTGTCGGGGGGCTCTCCGTGACGTGGGGATTCCTTCCATGACCGCCGCTTACTGGGTCGCGGTTTTCCTGTACTGCGCCGCGGTGATGACCCTGGGCTGGAGGCTTCGCAGGAAGACTGTGGAGAAAAGCCAGGTGGAGTTCTGGCTGGCCAACCGGGAACTCCCCGGGTGGAGGCTTGGAATCAGCCTCACCTCGGGATGGCTCATGCTGGGCTGGATCGGCTTCGGGATGTCCCAGGTCTACATGTACGGCGCCGCGGGATTGTGGATCCTTCCCATCCCCTGGGTGCTGCTCACCTTCATCATCGTGACCGCGGTGCCCATGTTCCGCCGCATCCCCGTCATCAGCATTCCCCAGGCACTCCAGCGGCGCTTCGGTCCCACGGCCCGGGTGCTGGCCGCGGTGATGTCCTTCGGGGTGTTCCTGTCCTGGACCCAGGCCGAGCTGTTCATGGCCGGCAACCTCGCCTCACCGTTCCTGGGCGTACCCGCATGGATTGCCATGCTGGTCATCGTGGTCCCCATCCTCTTCTATACCTGGTTCGGGGGTTTTCGGGCCATCGTCACCACCGACCTTCTCCAGTTCGCCATCATGGCCGTGTTCATGCTGGTACTGGCCCTCTCGGCGGTGAACCTGGCCAGTGCCGCCTCCGGGGGGGACATCGCCTCTGCCCTTCGGGCGTCTACTCCGCCCTGGGCTGCGACCGGCGCGGCGGGAAACCTCTGGTTCCTGGGCGCCCTGTTCCCCCTGGTTCTCCTCATCGGCTACCTGCCGGGCTGGCTGCTGGAGCAGGACCTGGTGATCCGCATCCAGGCCGCCCCCTCCACCCGGGAGGCCCGGAAGGGTGCCTGGCTGGGCGTGCTGCTCATCGGAGTCTTCATCTGTATTCTGCCTTCCATCGCAGCCTTCAGCGCTCTGGTGGCATTCCCGCCCGTGGAGGGAGTCCCCGCCCAGGCCGTGGGGCCCGACGCTTTGGGCATCATCAGCGCCGTCATCGCCGGCCTGCCGGGCTGGCTCTCCATCCTGATGGTGCTGGGGCTGGTGGCGTGCCAGATGTCCACCATCGACACGTTCAGCAATGTGACGGCCATGGCCCTGGCCCATGACCTGGTGGAGCCCGCCCTGCGGAAGAAGAACATGGAAGCCGCGGGAAGGCACACCTGGTCCAGGCTGATCTCCATTGCCGCCATCCTATTCGCCCTGGCCACTGCCCTGGTCAGCGAGAAGCTGGGGGATGTGTACTACATCTCCAGCGGCGTGCTCTCCGCCTGCGTGGCGGTGCCGTTCCTGGCCGCCTTCTGGAAGCGTGCCACCAGCGCCGGGGTCGTGGCGGGGATCCTCCTGGGCCTTGCCGGCTCCATCGGCGGATACTTCTGGGAGTACTACCGCATCGCCGATACCTGGACGGAAGTGCTTCCCGGCTGGCTTCAGAACAGCTACGGCTACAACTACCTCGCCCTGGGCGTGCTTCTCGCTGCTGCGGGTACGGTCCTGGGAAGCCTGCTCACCCGGCCGGGGATCCGTGAGAACCCCCGTGCGGTGCATGCGGAGCCCGTGGACTGCGGCACCGCGTTCAAGACTGCCGCGGACACCTGGTAGCCGAGTGCAGGGATATCTGCAAAAGCCCTGAACGAACGCGGGGGGGCGAAGCCCCCCGCACCCAATTTAGGGAATCGCTGCTTGCCGGCTGCATAATCCGGTCCAAACTTTCCACGGATTCCGGGGCAGTCTTTCCAGTGCAAGTTCTACAGTCGGGCGCCTGTTCACTGGTGTCTGAAACTTCGCCCTCTCAGACCGCCGGCGGGGCTCACGATTCAACAACTCTAACTCTGTCTGCACACTGTCCATCCCCGCGCATGCGGGGGAGCCCCGGCAGGAACCCCAGGGGTTAGAACGTCAGGCGGTCCATCCCCGTGCGTGCGGGGGAGCCACCTTCCTCCCTGCGACTTTGACCGCCTCCCAGGGTCCATCCCCGCGCGTGCGGGGGAGCCCCGCACGCAAGGCCACGCTGACGAATGTCGTGGGGTCCATCCCCGCGCGTGCGGGGGAGCCCAACCCCATAACCGTCAAGCAGGATATTGATAAGGTCCATCCCCGCGCGTGCGGGGGAGCCATCCGGGGTCAGCCCTGCTGCGGTGATGGCAAGGGGTCCATCCCCGCGCGTGCGGGGGAGCCTTCAGCACAGCATGTACTTCCCGGGCTACAAGGGGTCCATCCCCGCGCGTGCGGGGGAGCCCAGATGTTCTTGAAGGTGTGGACCCGAATCTAAGGTCCATCCCCGCGCGTGCGAGGGAGCCTAGATAAAGCTAAATCAGGAGTTCAGTGGATGCGGTCCATCCCCGCGCGTGCGGGGGAGCCGCGCAATCGAGGCAGTAAGGAAGGGGGGATGACGGTCCATCCCCGCGCGTGCGGGGGAGCCGTGACGGCCGGTGCCATGTTTCCCCGAAAAGGGGGTCCATCCCCGCGCGTGCGGGGGAGCCTCTGCACACCGACGACGAACCAAGCCTTCAAGCGGTCCATCCCCGCGCGTGCGGGGGAGCCTTTTCGTAAGAAGAATAATACCAATAAGCACTGGGTCCATCCCCGCGCGTGCGGGGGAGCCCTTGTACTTGCGCCACGTCATGCGGTGACATTCGGTCCATCCCCGCGCGTGCGGGGGAGCCAGTAAGCCAACCGGGATATTCTGGTGATCCTGGGGTCCATCCCCGCGCGTGCGGGGGAGCCCCATCCTCATGCGGTCGGCTTGTGTCACCCGGGGGTCCATCCCCGCGCGTGCGGGGGAGCCTTCCTGCGCAGCCCGTGAGGAGGTTCCGATCCGGGTCCATCCCCGCGCGTGCGGGGGAGCCACGCTGAAGCGGGGGGGAATGTTCCCTGGTACGGGTCCATCCCCGCGCGTGCGGGGGAGCCGAGCCACGTAAATACCTGGTGCAATGTATTCGCGGTCCATCCCCGCGCGTGCGGGGGAGCCAAGAGATTGACAGCCGCCTGAATCAGCATAGGGGGTCCATCCCCGCGCGTGCGGGGGAGCCGTCCCGCCATAGGTAGGCAGCCTGAACCGCAGCGGTCCATCCCCGCGCGTGCGGGGGAGCCGACTACGAAGTGATGGATGCGCGTCAGATCAACGGTCCATCCCCGCGCGTGCGGGGGAGCCTCATTTGCCTCCGCGGGACCGCAACCGCCGCCGGGTCCATCCCCGCGCGTGCGGGGGAGCCCCGTTCTTGCCGCCGTTGTTGAAGCCGGAACCGGGTCCATCCCCGCGCGTGCGGGGGAGCCGGGATGAACTGTCGGTAAACAAACAAGCCGCCAGGTCCATCCCCGCGCGTGCGGGGGAGCCTGTGTGTCAGCCGCCCTAACAGCATCGCGTCCGGGTCCATCCCCGCGCGTGCGGGGGAGCCCGTCAAGCGTCTGGGAACCCCACGAGAACAGCAGGTCCATCCCCGCGCGTGCGGGGGAGCCACCGTCAACGCACTGGTCAGGGACAGTGCCGCGGGTCCATCCCCGCGCGTGCGGGGGAGCTTCCCGCTCTGCCATCATCTCATCGAACTGCGCGGTCCATCCCCGCGCGTGCGGGGGAGCCCCACGCGGTCACGGCTATTCCCCCGATTCTTCCGGTCCATCCCCGCGCGTGCGGGGGAGCCCCAGCAGGTACCCGTTTGTTTCCACACGTCGCGGGTCCATCCCCGCGCGTGCGGGGGAGCCTTTTCGGGTGAAAAGGAAAGCGTTATCAAATGCGGTCCATCCCCGCGCGTGCGGGGGAGCCGAAGGTCGGGGTGAGCGTGACAGGCTGCCCCACGGTCCATCCCCGCGCGTGCGGGGGAGCCGAATAATTCAAACAACGGAAGGGTTGACCCATGGGTCCATCCCCGCGCGTGCGGGGGAGCCGAACACACGCGACAACAGCGCCGGCGCCTATGAGGTCCATCCCCGCGCGTGCGGGGGAGCCATGTACGTGGATGGTCAGAGATGAATGCAAGCCGGTCCATCCCCGCGCGTGCGGGGGAGCCAGGTTCTCCACCTCGCCGATCTCCTGCGCCACCGGTCCATCCCCGCGCGTGCGGGGGAGCCCCGTACGCCAGGCGATGAAGTCGCCGAGGCTGGGGTCCATCCCCGCGCGTGCGGGGGAGCCTCCTGCGCTTCATCGCAAATGAATAACCAGGGCGGTCCATCCCCGCGCGTGCGGGGGAGCCCCAGGCGCCGCCGTCCTTCGCCGTTGCTGTTCGGGTCCATCCCCGCGCGTGCGGGGGAGCCCCCCGGTTCCCAATTTGGGACGACATCTGCACCGGTCCATCCCCGCGCGTGCGGGGGAGCCTCAACAACCAGGTAGAAAACAAGTGAACGATAGGGTCCATCCCCGCGCGTGCGGGGGAGCCCCTCCCACCCTACCTTTTCCGCGTGGTCGATGCGGTCCATCCCCGCGCGTGCGGGGGAGCCGCACCCAGGTCAAAGGCAGCCACTTCCAGGACGGGTCCATCCCCGCGCGTGCGGGGGAGCCAAGGCTTCAAAAACGTAATCAGTCAGCCGTGGGGGTCCATCCCCGCGCGTGCGGGGGAGCCGGCATGGTTCCGTCCGCGTCTCCGGACATGGCCGGTCCATCCCCGCGCGTGCGGGGGAGCCCGGCACAATCTTCTTGCGTGCAGGCAGTCCCCAGGTCCATCCCCGCGCGTGCGGGGGAGCCGTACCGTTCCATGCGGTGAGCGCGTAGGGGCCGGGTCCATCCCCGCGCGTGCGGGGGAGCCTATGCACGGCCCTCAAAGCCGCCCGACGCCCACGGTCCATCCCCGCGCGTGCGGGGGAGCCAGATGAGGTCGCCTCCTCGAGATGCATACTCGAGGTCCATCCCCGCGCGTGCGGGGGAGCCGCCCGATACTCGTCAGCCGCAAGTCCCTCAACGGGTCCATCCCCGCGCGTGCGGGGGAGCCGCATGACAAGGGCTGGGATCACTGCGCAGATGGGGTCCATCCCCGCGCGTGCGGGGGAGCCTCGTGTTCATCGGAACCTTCACCGGCTCTATCGGGTCCATCCCCGCGCGTGCGGGGGAGCCCCACCACCACGGCCCTGACTGACGGCACCAAGGGGTCCATCCCCGCGCGTGCGGGGGAGCCCTGACAGGGGAATCCCCCACACACGATGTCAACGGTCCATCCCCGCGCGTGCGGGGGAGCCGACCTTGTACGCATCGGTGTATGGCAGGCTGGCGGTCCATCCCCGCGCGTGCGGGGGAGCCGGGGCAGAGGCAAATGGGGAAAGCCTCATCAACGGTCCATCCCCGCGCGTGCGGGGGAGCCGGACAATACCGGTCGGGTCGAAGCTGCCGAGAGGGTCCATCCCCGCGCGTGCGGGGGAGCCCGTGGGCACTGTGTAGCAGTAGGCCGTGTTCAGGGTCCATCCCCGCGCGTGCGGGGGAGCCCCCATCCCGCCCCCGGAAGCGGAGAGGAGTTCCGGTCCATCCCCGCGCGTGCGGGGGAGCCACGCACTCGCCCGTTTCAGCGCTGATAAGCTCCGGTCCATCCCCGCGCGTGCGGGGGAGCCCATACACCCCTGGCCCGAACAAGAACCCGGTCGGGTCCATCCCCGCGCGTGCGGGGGAGCCCAATGTCGAAGGTCAGGCCGTGGTGGATCAAGGGGTCCATCCCCGCGCGTGCGGGGGAGCCCTCTTCGAGTCCCTTCTCGACCCAGGCTGCCCAGGTCCATCCCCGCGCGTGCGGGGGAGCCGATTTTTACATCGGAGACGCCACCGCGGTCGGCGGTCCATCCCCGCGCGTGCGGGGGAGCCTTTGCTGCACCGATGAGGGACCGCTTGTACTGGGGTCCATCCCCGCGCGTGCGGGGGAGCCTTGGTAAAGGTAAAACTCATACCACTTTATGGGGGTCCATCCCCGCGCGTGCGGGGGAGCCCTTGTCCGTCAACTTATCTACTGAGCATCTTACGGTCCATCCCCGCGCGTGCGGGGGAGCCTGATACATCCTTCCATAATTCTGAAACTGCGGCGGTCCATCCCCGCGCGTGCGGGGGAGCCTGCAATACTTGGAAATGCACCGATTGCGAGCCAGGTCCATCCCCGCGCGTGCGGGGGAGCCCAGTAGGGCCAGCCTTGCCGGGTTCCAGTTCATGGTCCATCCCCGCGCGTGCGGGGGAGCCTAAATGAGTAAACCTGAGCAATATTAATAGGGTTAGGTGGGAAAATGCAAGAAGCAAATTATAGATGAATAGAAACAACAAATATGGAATAGAAGAGAAATAAGACGAAATACTAGCGTTGATACTTCATATTACTCAGTATCATACCTTCATGATCCAATAATACACGAGGTGGATATCCAAGTGAGAGTACACCCTGACCCCCAGGCATACTCTTGTCAGCCCAGGTCATGACAATGGAGGAATCTTCATGCAGTTCCTCGAACCATTCAGAGCAAACTCCCCATATTCGCTGTCGAACCGAGGGATTCATGTTCGGAATAGTGTATACCCCAGGGCCGATCTCCAGCATGCAAGATGCAAGGAAACCTCTGATTCTCGGGGCAACATTTCTTGTTACGACCACGGTCATAGACATGTCACATAGGAGCTTCAGCGTTGTTCATCATCGCAGACACCGTCATCCTCAAACAGAGACTTAATCCTATCTATCATCTTTGCAATGACTTTCTTGTGATGAAGGGTAGTTCCGGTGAGTTTTCTCGTGATGCTTTCCAGGTTGCCGCCCTCACTCTGTTTGAAAATGCTTGCCGCCTGAAACGCAACGGGGAGCGTGATCTCATCACGAAACAGGTCTGCGATATCGAGGCAGAAGGAAACACCGGAATCTTCATGTATGAAACCAAGTTGCGGAATTGCGCCCACGGCATTCACCGCTATCAGAGCGGCACCCTCCACTGCTGTAGATGCATGATTTACCGCCTGGTTGGGAACATCCGCAGCGTTTGGATTCGACCTGTCGTAACGTCTGCCGTACCAGCGAATGCCGTACTTGCTGGCAATATGCTGGTACATCTGCCGTGCCCGGGCACCTTCCATTCCGCGCAGAACCTCGATATCCCGGCTGGGAAATATCTCACCGAGCCGCCAGGCGTACATTCTGCGAGCGATTTCGACTCTGCCCGACTGCATGTCCGACCACGCTGCTACCTGTCTGCGGGCCAGCCTTGAGTCGTCTGGCCCGAAAGGCATGCTGGCATAATATCTTACTCCGTGTTCGCCGGTTACGATAAGGCCGGTTCCATGCCTTGCAAGGATGCGAAGCGCGTCATGGCTTATTGTCGATCCGGGTCCCAGGAGAATGATGGATACTTGTTGAAAAGGGATATGGTATTCGCCTGGGGGCATTGAGTCGTTTCCAGCGGTAACGAAAAGAAGAGTTCCGTTCTGAACGGACAGACTACCCCTGGAAAGGTATACCATACCATGTCTGTCGGAGTGGGGTATTCTCGCGGATTCAAGCCCTAGTCGGCCAGGAAGCATCTACGATCTATTCGCTTTGGACATTCAGCTTACCGGATGGTTTCAGAAGAAGCATTCCGAAGCCGAATGCCCTGTGTCTTCCCACACCCCGGGCCAGAAGATCAGAGAAAAGCAGGCCGTCTCTAACTTCCAGAGTACCCTTGATCAAAGCATCTGGGCGTTCCACGGTTTTTGACATTCTGTTTTGATCATGAGACCTGCGAAGAAGTTTGTTCCGTCTGAATCCGACAAGAGCGAATTTCTTCAACTTGGCGGCGCCCTGCCTGTCGAATTGGCCCGCAAGCCAGTCCCGGTATACTTCCTCCCTGTTAACCGGTCTGGCAGGATCGTCAACTTCCCAGCACCTCTGAAGAAAGGAATCCACCTCGGCTCCTTTTCTGCATTTAGGCGAGCTTTTCGCCATGCGAACGACCGGGCAGGCGCGAACCTCGAAGAAGTAGTTCTGTCCCTCCTGCCACATGTTCGGCATGGGTTTCGAAACACAAGCGGACCAATTGAGACTGTTGAATATGACGGGTTCAGCACAAGCTGAAGCCTGTTCCATCAGCTGTGCGGCGGAATGCCGCGAGTACCCGAGTACACTCAGATGCTTACCGGATCTGTCCCGCAAAGCGAATGGTGAAGGGGCCATTGTTCCGAAAGCCTCTCCCATCAGGACGTGAGCAAGGTAGCCTGAGTCCGTGACGCCAAGCGGTAAACCCCGTCTTTTTGCAATCGCCATCGCGCCTTTCAAGTCGATTTCCATTGAAAGCATGTTCAGGCAATCACTCATGGCTGACCTCCTTCAGTGAGATAAGCCCATGACGTAGAACACGCTGACCTGAATGGACCTGATTTAGCCAGTCACGCCGATCCGCAACCTTGATGTCATTCCATGACCCGAATGCCTCGCCCCCGTCTTCGGGTGCCCACCAAGCTGAAAGGTGTTCCGAAGTGTCCTGGGGACGGCGTTGCCTATCAAGAGGGGGAACTGACTTCAAAGCGTCCAGAGGGTTTTCGCCCTCTTCCTTTCCGAAGAGAACAGGCGCAGCGGGTAAGCAGGGTTTTCTTCCGAAAAAGAGCGGTCTTGCAGGCTTACGTAGAGCAAGCATAGCATCAGTCAGCGTTGGGAACAGCTCAGGTGGCTCAAGCCTAAGCGTGATTGTATATACAGAGTCAGCGATATAATCACGGTATCGGATATGGGTTCCCTTCTGAGCATCGGGACCACCCTTGCGTTCATCCAGCACGGACCATGTGGTCCAGGCGTTTTCCTTCGACAGAAAGTCAAGTCCGAGGAAAGCGGTTTGAAAGTCGCGCAGATCCTGCCCATGTCGGTCGCATCTTACAGCGTACCGGATCCTGTCCTGAAGTTGCTGGAGTTCCTGGTGTTGACTGTGATCATAACCAAGGGCATTGGCCAGTAATCCAGTCAGAGCGGAAAGTGAGATGAACCTCTCGGTTTTGCCGAAGTTGTCCACCAGTGGCGAACCAAAACTCATCAATGGAGCATCAAGACGAAGCACAAGGTATTCATCCATCAGAATACATCCAATACCCGATCCGAAGCCCATGAAGAAAGGCTATCAAGGGTTTCGCTTTCGCCCAGATTCAAATGATCGACCGGGCCGACTCCCATGAACCGGAACTCAGTGGAGTTGCCGTAGACCCTGGCCATCTCCGCAATATGGTTCCCAATGGCTCGGTAAGCGTTCCCCAGTAAATCCGGGGTTTCGGAGACTGGCTTGAGGAATGCGTTCGCCAGTGTTCTCGGTTGATCGTCGCCGAACTCAACAAGCATCATTTGCGCATAAGAATGGGGTGCGGTCGAACCGAGTTTCGCCCCCGGCGAGACTGTCGCAATAATGGGAATCAGTCTTTTCATTACTTCGGCAGCCATGGTTCTGTCGGCGTTTTGCCACTCCGATCCAGGGCAGCCCTCAATGTTGCCTATTAGCAGTGGCACGTCTACAACAACATAACCGTAGAACAGTCCGCTGTTTAGCTCGACGCTGTTGATGTGCCCGCTTCCCAGTTCGCCCTCGCTGACCATAAGATCGTCTACTGCGGAGAAATAGTCGCTTTCACTGGATTCCGAGTGAACAGTGAACGCATGGGCGACATGGACTGCGGCGTCACCTCTGGAAAGGATGTCGCTTGTGACCATGCGTCCGAACAAAGCAGCATCCAGTCCGGCGGCCCTTTTCAAACCTTTCAGGTTCTTTGAGGCGTCTTTCGAGAAGTGTTTTTTCACTGCGGTTGCCGCATCTTTGGAGCTTGCGATCGCAGAGCATATGATGCGTGCCTGCTCTTGAAGAAAGCGCATTTCCGCATGCCCCATGACTGTTACCTGATTTGTTCTGATAATGTCATCGGTCGGCTCGGAATCCGCCTTCGCCTTTTTTGCCTTCACACTTTCACCCAGAACTTCCGAAACGATTGCCTGAACAACAGCATAAGCCAACTCGCGGTCGATACCCTCTTCGATAAGTGGTTTCAACAGGTATTCATTGAAGGTCAGACGGGAACGGACGCTCATCTCTGCGTTCTCGATGTCTCCCAGGCCATATTTGCCCTTGAAGGTACGCCAATGCCGCTTAAGACACTGTGAGGATATCCGCGTTCTGCTGACACCACCGAAAGGTATTCTTTTCGCGAAGCCCGCATCATCGCGGTTCAGGAGAACAGAAGGGTACGAGGTGAGAAAATGGATCTGGGCAAAACAGCTTTTCATTTCAACTCTCCCTGTGTTCTGGGACAAATCGATAATAGCCTCTGGCGATAGTTTTACGGACTACTGATGCCGAATCAGGGTTTGATGTAAGAAGAATTCGGGCAAATGCTGTCACATCACAAGACTGTCCCTTGGATGCAAGGAATCTTGCGCAGGTCCTTGTTTCTTTGAATAGGGTATCACCCTGTGCGCGAAGCAGCCTGAACAACCTGAGTTCGCTGTATCCGGTCTTTGCAAGGGCTTCTCCGAGGCTCGATGCGCGGTTGTGAAGGCCGGCTGTCAGTGCGGCGACCTGGAAGAATGCCGCCCAGTTACTGTCTTTGCCGGGCTCAGCGACGGCGGTCGGAGCGTTGTCACTTGCGGTGCTGACGCAGGACATCATCAGTTTGAAAAAGGCGGGTGAAAACGGATTCGAGGGTTTGAGCCTGCGAAGTTCGGCCACGTCACCGGAAGAAAGAACACTGGTGACAGTGTGAATGACCCGGGCCGCGATTGATGACAGTGAGGCGGGTTCAGGTGTTTGCGTCCCATCGGCAAGTTGCTTTGCGACCGGGCCTGGTGACTCAGTCATGATTTCCTCCTCCAGCAACGGGAATGCTCTCGCTACTCTTCTGATTCTCAAACAGGTCAGGGTACAGTTTCCGGATCTGGCCGTGGAAAATCGCTTTTGCCCTGCTTTCAACCCGGTATCGCCTTAGAGTCGGCTGAGGCGTTGCCTGCAGCGCGTCTTCGAGCTGGATTTCTGCGAGGGAGATAAGCTGCCGTATCCATCGCTGGCGTGCGGCATACTCATCGTCATCGATATCTTCGAACAGTTTCTCGAAGAATACTGAATCAACAGCCTGCTCGAATCTTCCCAGCCATTTGCCCGTTCTCTGATCCTGGAATTTCAGCGGTGTCTCCGGTGCCCCCTGAGTAACAGCGCATAAAGCAAAGTGAAGCACTTTCCTTCTGACCTCACTGCACATTTCAACTCTCTGCACGGAAATCCTTGAAAGTTTCTCCTCCCCATTTTCGACTGCCATAAGGCTTGTCGCCTTCCTGGGTATCCTGAGAACCCTTTTGTGGAAGCCTTCGGTTCTTCCCTGGCCCCTGGCCAGAGCACATGCGATGAATACCATGTTGCCACGCTCGTTCTTCTTCCGCCAGGTGATACCGTGCTCGTAATCGGAAGAAAAGAGGAGCCTTTGAACAAGCCTGTAGTTGAAGCCGTTTGAACTGACTGTAAGAGCTTTGCTTCCGGCTCTGTCGACGGGTGTCCAGGGGTCTCCGGTAACACCGCACAGTTCCTTTGCGGAGATTCGCGGGCATTTCGATGGGGCTGTGAAAGCTTTTATGGAATCGCCATCGGCGGTAAGGCGGACTCTGCGGCATATCTCAATGAAGTATGGATCGCAGCACTCAATATCAAGAGATTTGGTTCCATCCCAGGGAACTGTCCAGAGCATTGAAACACCACCATTTGCCTTATACTGCACATAGTGGTTGAGAACATTGTCGCGTTCTTCCAGTAGGATCTTGAGGTCGCGGCGGAAACGGAACGGCATAGCTTCAGCGTGAGCGATGGTGACACAGGGGCGCGAGCCGAGACCGGCATTCATTCTTGCGATACCATGGTTGTCTCTGCCGGAGTATCCCTGGGTAGTCTGAAGGCTTACAATGGCGTACAGCCAGTGTTCCGGGCTGGCGAGACGCATCAACTGTGATTTGACATCATGGTTCTTGCCCGTAACCAGAAGGTCCAGTGCGCCCGGTGTCGGTACTTCATTCCATTTTTCCTGTTCAAGCGTTTTTTCAGGCACAGGTGGCTGCATGAATGCGGGCAGGGCAAGGTCTTTGGCAACGAGACACCAGGGCTCGATGCTGCCATTTGTCAGCATGAGGAGATGGCTTCTCCATGTTTCGGCGTCCAGGCTGGTTTTCGACACTGTCGCGTTGCTCAGCGCAATCGCAGAAACCTGGACGAGAAAAGCATACCAGGAGTGAAGCTGAAACAGTCGCAACGATGGAAAATCAATATCATCTTCGGACTGACCGAGAAGACTAAGAAGTTCCGGCAAGTTTACGGAAGATACATTGTCACCCGATCTAACGCCAATTAGCGTATCGTAAAGCAAATTATACTGGGTATTCTCGCAACTCACATTTACCCCCAATCATGTCTTGCTCACATCTCATCTATGCAGCCTCAACCCAAAATGATCATAAATAAATCTCCTTCCAAGGAATGAAAAGTAAATGACGCTGTTTTTCATGTCAATGTCAGAAGGCAGAGCATCCGCCTGGCCGCCGTCGCACATCCAGTAGGGTACCGAAAGGCTTCTGAACCGAGAACCGAATGGGCTTTCAATCTCCCTGTCAAACTGCGCGATTCTGTCATTGACTCCCAGCCGTGAAGAAGCCTGCCCAGACGATGAATCCGGAAACATCATGCTGTCATCGGTGAAGTCGAGATCCCAGTCCGCGATATTCAACTTCGCCATTATGCCATCCGCTGCGGCACTTCCAGCTACCTGCTGCGAATGAACATCCCATGGACTGCCCAGCTCGGAGACAATGGAATCAATGACCTGAGTATGCACGCTGGACTCCACGAGCGTCCTGCAATCTGAGGGGAGATCAAATGTGCTTGTGGATTCCAGTTGTCTCCAGGTAGCTTCCAGGATTCTCAGATCCGAATAGACGGTTCCTATGCCACACGGTCCCTTTGCAGAACCGGTTCTTCTGTCGATGAAAGCCGACAGATCACGGTTTTGGGGAACAAGAACAAACGCCGCCGGCATGTCAAAACCACTCGGTCGATCTCGATGGTGCCGATGAAGTCGGCCCAGCCTTTGCAGCAGAACATCCATCGGACAAATGTCTGTTATCAGCAAGTCGGCATCCAGGTCAAGGCTCTGCTGGACCGTTTGGGTGGCGGCAGCAACGCATCCGCCGTCCTTCCGCTCTTTGCCGAAGGCCTTTTCTATCCCGCAGTCCAGAGCGATTCTGTCTTCCCGGGAGAATCTGGAGTGATGTGGCGCAGAAATGCCTTTGATCCCGAACAGAAGGCTCGATTCATTCTGACTGCCGGCAATCTGCTCAAGCGCTTGCTGAACCGCTACACATCCGGAAACAGTGTTTCGAATGATAAGTACCTTCGCCCCTCTTCGGGCGTGTTCAAAACCGGCTGAAGCAATGCTTTCCGGTGACAGGAGGCTCTGGTCGCAATGAACTCTGATTCTTTTGCCTGCTGAGTTACGAATGCTCTGAAGGCTGTTTTCACCATTAGATGAAGTTCTGGTCAGCCTTGGATAAGGAGTGTTGACCGCTTCCGTGTACGTTACCCGGGCAGCCGCCGGAGTACCGTGCAGAAGGGTTTCTGCTGTTTCTGTTCCAAGTGTGGCCGACATGAGCAGTGTGTGTCCCCCCGCCTTTCCGTGACGATTCAGAACCACACGGAGCAGAGCGTTCATATAGTGATCGGAAGCGTGAACTTCATCCACTACAAGAAGGTGCCTTAGAAGAGCCGTTGCCCTCATGTGTGAATGGTTCACCATCAGCGCTGAAAGGAGTACCTGATCGATCGTTCCAACAGCAATGGAGCCGGCGAGGAAGCGCTTGGGGTGTTCAGACGCCCAGCTCATTCCATGGTTGCGAAGGTTGTCGTCGTCATCCCATAGGGAGTCCGCAGAAGCCGAGATTCTACAAGTCACATCGGCGGGATTCAGGTATCCGGGCACTGCAAGAACTACTGCGGGCCGGTTGTCGGTGTTGGGGTAGAGGCGTGAAATCGCTTCGGAAATTCGTTTATGCATCTGGGTTGCTGCTGTTCGGGTGGGAAGGGCGAAATAAAGGCCGTCAACGAGTTTTCTCCTGTACAGGTCGAAGAAATACATAAGCGCTGCTTCGGTTTTGCCGGAACCGGTCTCTGCTTCAATCAAGGCAACAGATCCCGGAGCGGGAGAGGCCATGCGCACTACTGAGATCTGAAGTGGCCTTGGAGTAGTTAACTTGGGAAACACCGTTCCAAATTCAACATTGCCCTGTGTTCTGATGTCATCGTCCTCGATTAGCAGCCGGAGTTCTTTAAGGGTCTTGAAAGCCCTTTCGGAAGAGAAAACCATTCTGTCTTCACCCTCGGACTCGGTGAAAGGAAAGAAACGGACATCGCTGGCTATCCAGTCCGAAAGTGTAACAAGCCCGTAGAATCCGTTCTGAAATCCAGCGGATTCTGGTAGTCGGTCCCCCCCCGAATGCCAGGCATCCGGAAACCATTTTTGCAGACACTTTCTAAGGTCACACATACCGGCGAATGGATCATGGGTTCCCGAAGCTTTCCACAAGGAAGTTTGAATCTGCCGATGCCTCTGTGGTCGGCCATGGTGCATGAAAACCGCCCTGAGATACGAGATCAGGGTGCACTCATCATCTACCCAGTCCAGCATATGCCTGTACCCGATGGAATCCACCAAGAGCTTCACATACTCACCCTGGTCATACATCAGACCAAGAATCTCACTCACATGACCTGCGGTAATGCCTCCGCAAAAACCTTTGGCTTGGAAACCGTTGTTGTACTTCCCGATATCATGCAGACCCGCAAGAACACACAGTCTGGAAATCTGAGTATCCGTGAGTGTTGACTGCCCGGCGATGTATGCGAGCCTTTCGCTTATCTTGCTGTGCCGGAGAAATGCATTGCAGCAGGCAGCCACATCAGCACAGTGATCCCGTAAGGGATGCCAGCCCGTTATTTCTCCGCTCTCTGATCGGTCAAGCTTTCCCCAGGCTTCAATTGGTTTACCTCGCATTCACAACCGTCCCAATCCTTTCATGTTGCAGAACAGCCAGCATTATTCTTGCACAAGCCTCGGCGTCTGAGGCCGGGTCGTGATGGCTGAGGGATATTCCCAAATGTCTGCATACACAAGGCAAGCTGACGCTTCCAAGATTGAAGTATCGTCTCGAAAGAAGCACAGTACAATGGAATGGAAGATCGGGTGGCCGGATACCGGAATGCTCACAGCAACCATTCAAGACGGCTTTGTCGAAAGAGGCATTGTGTGCGACCAGAAAATCTATGTTCTGGGTTATGCAGGAAAGGCTGCTCCATACTTCTGCGAAAGCAGGCTCGTTGCTCACGGACTTCCAGGTTATTCCATGGACATGGGAGAAGCTGAAACTGCTCTCCGGGGGGCGAATCAGCCTGGCAACCCTGTCAACGATTCTGCCCGACTCGACCCGAACCATCGCCACCGCACAAGCGCTGTTCCTTTTGCAATTGGCGGTTTCGAAATCGATGGCCGTGAACCGTGATCTTGCTGATACTTCCGGCTTCATTCCCCAGGCATTCACAAGCAAGATAAGCTCCCTGCATCTATCAAACGAAAGAGCGAATGAATGCATGAAGTTAGTGGACGGTATTGTCCATGTCAATCAAGTAGCTTCTGCATTCCCCCCCCTGAAGCATGCGGGATACCGTCAGAATCCTATCGGAACATCCGGCAGCAGCGTCAGGTTCTTCGGCACTCCCCGGGGAGCAAGGCAGGGTTCCGGGTCGGGGATCAGGCCCGTGGCGTAGCTCAGGCGGCACTGGGCATTCGGGGAAGCGGCCAGCACGATTCCCGCGGTGTTCTCCGCCGCAAGCCGGAGAAGGGTTTTCGCGAAGGGAACTATCGGGGTGTGGTGGCGTATGGAATCGGCGTAGAATGACTTTGCCCGTCCGGACAGGATATCTTCGGAGAATGTTGGGTTTTCCGCACCCACATCGCCTACCAGAACCGATGTTCTTACTATCAGAGCAGAGGGGTCAGCCCTCATCACGCCCCTGTCGCCCAGGAGTTTCGTCCACCCGTAGATGGACATGGGAACCCCGGGAGATTTTGCCCTGTAAGGCGGTGTTCCACCGGACCAGACCAGGTCGGTGGAGATATGTACCAGCCTTATCCCGTGTTCCCGGCAGAAGAGGGCGAGCCTGGACGGCCAGAGGCTGTTGACAATGAAGGCATGCGCCGGGTTCTTCCCGCATACAGTGGTTGAACTCATGGACGCGCAGTTGAAAGCTGCTGCCACTTCTCCCTGCAGGAGAGATTCCGGGGCCGTTCGGGCAAGGTCGGCCCCGGTGGTTCCGTCCCCACCGGAACGGCTGAAGCAGAGCATGCCCGGGCATACGCTTCGCATGGCGGTTCCCAGACGGCCGGTTGCGCCGAAGAGGGCGGTTCGGGCCACCCTCAGTCCTGAAAACGCCCGGGTGTGGAGACCAGCAGGTTGAAGACGCCCTCTGTACTCAGTATGGCGGTATCTTCAGAATCCAGAAGAGCTTCCAGTGTTTCCAGGGAGCGTACGAAGCGGTAGAAATCCGGATGGGCCTGGAATGCCGCCGCATATATGGCCGCGGCGGTGCTGTCCGCTCTTCCCCTTATGGAAAGGCTTTGTCTCTGGGCCATGCTGGAGATGCTGTCCACCTTCAGATCGGTTTCCGCAAGGATGGTTCTCGCCATCCGGTGCCCCTCGGCACGGTACCGGGTGGAGATCCTGCTGCGTTCCGCCTGCATTCGGGAGAAGACCGCCGCCTGGTTTTCCGGTGGAAGGTCTGCCCGTTTTATCCGTATGTCTATGATGTGAATACCGTACTCCAGGGCGAGCCTGCGGCTGTTCTCGGTAACCCGGTTGAGAATGGTTTCCCGGCCCTCACCGGGTGGAACCCGGAGCATGGGTATGATCTCCACAACCTCCCCGTCCGACATCACGATGTCCCGGGTGGAATCCGAGAGTGTCATGCTGTTCACCAGCTGCACATAGGAGTTGAGGCCCACAGGATCGTTGGCGCTGCGAACGATGTTGATGAGATCGCTTCTTCCCAGTTCCTGCCTGAGTTCCGAGTAGATCACATCATCCAGCCGGGACAGGGCTTCCCTCTCGGTGCGGACGCTTCGAAGGAAGAGAAGGGGGTTCTGAATTCTCCATCTGGCGTAGCAGTCAACCTGAATGTGTTTTTTGTCTTTGGTAACCACATCCGCCGGATCGTCATCGTACTCAAGCACCCGGTCGTCGAAGATGGTTACCTGCTGAAGAAAGGGAACCTTCGCGTAAAGACCCGCGCCTTCGGTCAGCCGTACTCCCGGTGCGTTCTCCGCCATCCATGTTCGAAGTGTTTCAAGTTCTTCCGGAGTGCGGTTGCCCACGATGACCCTGACCGGTCTTCCCAGCTGAAGAACGACAGCCTGCTGGGTTTCATCCACGGTGAACAGCGTTCCGGTGAGCACAAGAACAAGAGCCAGAACAACCACGGCGCCAAGACATCCGCTCAGTTTTTTCATCTCGCGCCTCCGGTGCCCAGACCGTAATGCGTAAGCGCTCCGGCATTGCGGTCAACAATTGTGAGATTCATCTCGGCCAGAACCGTTTCCAGGGTTTCCAGGTGAAGGCGGACAGAGGTTGTCCGGGGGTTTTTCCGGTACTCCTCTGCCACCGCGGTGAACCTGTAGGCGTCGCCCAGAGCGCGGTTGATCCTTACCGTGGAGTAGCCCAGAGCCTCGTTGACCATTGTTACCGAGTCAGCCCTGGCCGCCGGCAGCACCTGGTTCCGGTAGGACTCCGCCTCGTTGAGATACGCTTGCATGTCCTCCCTGGCGGTGGCGACATCCTTGAAGGCGAAGAAGACCTGATCCGGGGGCTGAACATCCTTCAACTGCACCGCCACGATGTTCACCCCAAGGCCGTACTGGTCCGCGAGAGCCTGCACCTGTGCCTGAATCCGAATCTGCAGCTCGAGCTTGCCGGTGGTAAGCACAGCGTCGATGGCATTGTCGCCGATGACCTGACGGATGCTTGCCTCGGATAGGTCCCTGAGGGTTGCCTCGGGCTCCCTCACATTGAAAAGAAAGGCCCTGGCGTCACTGATTCTGAACTGCACGATGGCCGACACATTGATGATGTTCTCGTCGCCGGTGAGCATCTGGGCTTCATCAAGCATGGCCTGGTCTGTGGCGAATCCCCTGTACTGCTGGGGGTCGGTGCCGGGGATCGAACGGTAGCCTATCTCAATACGCTGCACCACATTCACCGCCGGTTTGTACACTGTCTGCACCGGCCATGGAAACTTGAAGTGAAAGCCGGGTCCCACCGAGGCGGTGTACCGGCCGAAGGTGAGGACAATGCCTTCCTGTTCCGGGCCCACAATGAAGAAAGGCCCCGCCAGCAGCAGCCACAGCAATGCCACGGCCCCCAGAATCCACTTGCCGGCGGATTTTGGCAGCATGATGTCCAATGGATTGCCCTGCAATTAAATCACCCCTCTCAGTCCGGCTCTTTGCCGGCTGACTCAAGCCTTCTCTGAAGGGTTCTCCGGCCCATCCCCAGCAGGGAGGCGGCCTGGGTGCGGTTGCCCCCGGTTATCCTCAGAGTTCGTTCAACGAGCATATCCTCCACTTCCTGCAGGGTGACCGGAAGGTCGAGTACCAGCCTGGCGGCCCCTTCGCCGGAAGCCGGGGCGATTTCCGGCGGAAGATCGGCCAGGGTGATCCTTTCCCTGCACATGATGAGAAGGCTTTCCATGAGGTTCTTGAGCTGTCTTACATTTCCCGGCCATGAGTATGCCTTCAAAGCGTCCATCACATCCGGTTCAACCTCGGGCATGGGCAGATCCAGCCTGTCCGAAGCCTGCCGAAGGAGGGTGAGAGTCAGAAGCGGGATGTCGGGCTTTCTTTTTCGCAGTGGCGGCAGGTGAATCTCCACCACCTTCAGGCGGTAATACAGGTCTTCCCGGAAGGTTCCGGCCCTGACCATGGACAGCAGCTCCCGATTGGTGGCCGCAACAAGCCTGACATCCACGGGAATCTGATTGTTGCCGCCGAGCCTTGTGACCCTGTCCTCCTCCAGAACCCGGAGAAGTTTTACCTGAACTCCCAGGGGAATCTCCCCTATCTCGTCCAGCAGAAGCGTTCCACCATTGGCGGCCTCGAACTTTCCCGCCCTGGCGCTGTCCGCTCCGGTGAAGGCGCCCCGGTCATGGCCGAACAGCTCGTCTTCCAGAAGAGTCTCCGGAATAGCCGCGCAGTTGATTACCAGGTATTCGCCCCGCCGTCCGCTCAGACCATGGATTCTTCGGGCCAGAAGGTCTTTGCCGGTTCCGCTCTCTCCTGTGATGAGCACCGTGGTCTTGATTGGCGCCACCCGCTTCACCTTCTGAAGAATGTCTCCCATTGCCCTGCTTCTGTGAAGCATTTCAGAAGCTTCGTCGGGGCGGGTGGCTTTTCCCGCGGCGGTGCGGGTGAGAAGGCTTCGGGAAGAGCGGGCGAAGGCAAGCTGAACCGCCTGTCTCCAGCCGTCTCTGGAGTCGGGGTCCAGAAGAATGTCCACAACCCCCGCCTTCATCCACGCGATGGCCTCCTGTGCGCTTATCGAACGGCCGTATATGATGACGCTGGCATCGGTGTTGGCCCCGGAAAGGGATTCCAGAAAAGTGGACATTAGCAGATCGTCTGTGCTGGCGCTGACAGCTATCACATTCACCGAACGGGAGCGGACCCTTCTGAGAGCGCCCCGGGCGGTTTTTTCGTCGGTGGTGGTGCATCCCAGTTCGGAAACCATTGCCCGAAGCCGCGCCACCCTGTCCCTGTCCGGGTCGACGAATAGAACTGTACCGCGGCCGAGGCTTGTGGTCAAATTCCGCCCCTTTCCCGAGCCCTTTCCTTCATAACCAGGAAGGGTGGCATTACCAAGGCGTCTATGCCAGTTCCGTAGAAACACCTGATGGCGTCCACCGGGGTGTTCACAATGGGCTCACCCCGGACATTGAACGAGGTGTTCATAACCACCGGAACCCCGGTGAGTTTTCCGAACTCCCGAATGACATCGTAGTAAAAGGGGTTTTCTTCCCTGGCCACGGTTTGCACCCGGGCGGTGAGGTCGACATGGGTAACTGCGGGAATGACATTTTCCATTCCGGGAACCACGGGATAGGTTTTGATCATGTATGGGCTTTTTCCGCAGCCCTGGAAGTAGGTGGGGGCATCCTCAACCGTACATACCGGGGCAAAGGGCCGGAACCCTTCCCTGAGCTTGATTACTTCGTTGACCACATCCTTCATCTCCGGCCGCCGAGGGTCCGCCAAAATCGAGCGGTTTCCCAGCGCCCGGGGACCGAACTCCATTCTGCCCTGATAGAGGCCGACAACATACCCCTTCTCCACCAGTGACGCGGTCAATGAATGAAGGTCGTCACGCTTTTCGTATCGCACCCTGGAGCCCACCAGGGCCGCCTCGATCTCCTCTGTTGTATAAACGGGCCCCAGAAACATGTGGGCGGGGGGAATCAGCGGGGTGTCGGGGAAATGGGCCAGGTGAACCGCCACCGCTGCTCCGACCCCTGTTCCCGCGTCGTGGGAGGCGGGGAAGGGAAGAACTTCCGGGAAGCCTGCCTCCCTCTCTATGCGCCCGTTCATCACGCAGTTAAGGGCGGTGCCTCCCGCCATGGCGAGAACATCCACCCCGGAGAGTTTTCTCAGATGCTTCGCCATGGCCAGACCGGCTTCCTCCAGAACCAGCTGCCCGGAGGCCGCGATGTTTTCATGCCGGGAGTCGAGGGGCTCTCCCGGCTTCCTCGCCGGGCCGATAACCGAAAGCACCTGATCGGAGAATGCCGAATGATGTACACCCCTGCAGATGTCCAGAAGCCTGGTGTTCAGTTTCACCGAATCCGGGCAGGCCTTGAGTATTTCGCGGAAAGCGTCGGCGTAAAGCGGTTTGCCGTAGCTGGCCAAGCCCATCACCTTGTACTCGTCGCTGTCGGGTTTGAAACCCAGGTAGGAGGTGAGCGCGCTGTAGAATAGCCCGGTGGAGTTGGGAAGCCTGGTGACGGAGAATCGTCTGAGCCTGCGGGAAGCAATCTCTCCAAGCATGCCGGAGTGTATCTCTCCGGCGCCGTCGAGGGTGAGAATCGCCGCGTCTCTGCAGCCGGCGCCGAACCAGGCAGACCAGGCATGGGCTACGTGATGCTCGATGAAGTGAAACCGTGGTTTGAAAGAGGGCCCAAGGTGTTCCCGGCTGACCCCGGGAACCGCGGCCATCTTTCTGGCCCCGGCCAATTGCCCAAGGAAGAACCCTGTGGCGCCCGGCTTGCCAAAGTACCTGGGAATCATGCGAAAGGCTTCCCGCCTCACCAGGGAAGGCTTCATGTAGTAGGCCACATGCTCCACATCAGCGGGAGTAATGCCGGCTTCATCGAGGAGATAGCTGATCGTCTTCGCCGGGAAGCCGGAGTCGTGCTTCCTCCGGGAAAACCTCTCCTCCTCCGCGGCGCCGACCAGTTCTCCGTTGATGAACAGGCATGCGGAAGAGTCATGCTTGTAGCAGTTGAGCCCCAGAATGATTTTCATGTGATTTCCCGTTCGGTATTGCCGTACAGCAGTCCAAGGGCTTTTCGGCAGTACTCAGACCTGTATCTGCCATCCCTTTCCTGAAGGGAGGAGTTGAGAAAACCCGCTGTCATCCGACCGAGCATCAGGCCCGTCATCCAAAGCCGAAAGACGAACCTCGAGCCCGGCCCCGCATGTTTTTTCAGGAATCTGAGCTTTGCGGGAATATAGCGCAGATACACATCTTCACCAAACTTGCGTCGGGCTGAAGCACCCTCCAGGTGGATCACCAGAGAGGAGGGTATGAACCAGGTTTCCCAGCCCGCCCTGAGCAGCCTGTACTGAAGGTCGGTTTCCTCATGGTAGAAGAAGTAGTCCTCATCGAAACCGCCCACCGCTCTGAACGCCCGGTTTCTGACCGCCATCACAGCCCCCACCAGCCAGTCGCACTCGACCTCCTTCTCATGGTTTCGATTTCTCTGGGCTCTTTCCCGGAAGAATGGGAGGTGTTCCTTCACAAGTCTTCCCGGGAAGGGGAAGTCTCTCATGGAGGGTTGAAGCCCGCCGCCGGGCCACAGCAGTCTGGGTCCGGCAAGCCCGGCTTTTTCATGGCGCATCAGGCCATTGATGAGGTTATCCAGGCTTCCCGGAAGAAACCGCGTGTCGGAATTGGCGATGACCACAACCTCGGTGTGGATGCTTCGCATGGCTTTGTTGACACCGGCGGCGAACCCCAGGTTTTCAGGACTTCTGATCAAAGTGAACCAGGGGTGGTGTTCCATGAGCCTCTGTGCTTCATGGTCGGAACCGTCGTCGGAGCCGTTGTCAAAGACCACCAGGGCTCCGTGGGATGCGGAAACCTGCTTTTCAACAGACTCCAGCATTCGGGGCAGGATTTCCATTCCGTTCCAGTTCAGAACAAGGATGGTGAAGTCCGCCATCAAAACCCCCGGAGAAGCGTGTCAAGGCTGTCCCTTACCGCCGCGAACCGTACCAGGTCACTTCCTTCCAGGCTTCTGCGCCGGGAACCGAGAAACACATAGGGGTCGATGGGGTTGTCGTCGGGATCGTTGATCTGGTAGTGAAGATGGCTGGCGTACGATCTTCCGGTGTTGCCCACGGTGCCTATCTGAGTTCCGGCCTCAACCGAGACCCCCGGGCGTATCCCCGGCGACAGTTCATCAAGGTGCAGGAAGATTTCCCTGTAGCCGTTGCTGTGAATTTCCACACACCTTCCATTGTAGGATTCGTTCCAGTTCACCCGGTTGACTCTTCCCCCCAGCACCGTGCGTACCGGAACTCCGGTGGGAGCCTTGAAGTCTATTCCGTGATGGATTCCCGATCCCCGAACCTCGCCAACGATGCCGGTGATTTCTTCAAAGGTGGACAGCGGCATTCTGTTGAGAAGCTTGACCACCTCGACGCCGTCAGGATACCAGATGCTTGGGTAGTTGTCTCCAGTTTTCTTGAAGACGAAAACCTTGAAGGGCCGGTTGGATGAGCCCTGAACGGGAATGTACTGAAGCGCCGCCACTGTGTTCTCCCTGAGGCCCGGTTCCGTTGAGTAGAGAATTCTCAGGGAATCGCCGGCGATGAACCCCGTCCAGGGGTTCATGTCCCACCACAGATATCTTACGCAATGGGCGCCCAGCACATCGGGTGATATGCCCCGGGCGTCTCGAAGGCTTCCGTAGAGGGAGCCCCTTATCTCCACCGCCAGCAGGTTCAGGGATGAGTCGATAACCGGTGGAGGCGCAGGAAGAGAATCCGGCGGAGTGACCGTTGAGTCGTCCGGGATGGAAAGAGAGTCGGGGGGGGGCAGGAAAACGGTGTCCGGCAGGATGATGACGATGGTGTCCGGCAGGATGATGCCGACGGTGTCCGGCAGGATGATGCCGACGGTGTCCGGCAGGATGATGCCGACGGTGTCCGGCATGACGACTGCGACCATGGGCTCGTGAACCGGGGGGTCATCGGGTATGCCCACATAGTCACCTGCCTTCAGCACCAGTACATCCCCTTCGGGGGGGGCGGCACAGCCCGAAAGCAGACACAGCGTCAATAATCCCAACAACTGTTTCCAGGAGAACCCCCGGCGTTCCGTCATAAAATTGACTCCCCTCCAACATCGTTGTATCGTTGGAATATGAGCGAGGAAGCCCCAAAGCGGTACAGGGTTCTGGTGGTGGACGATGATCACGGGGTTGTTGATGTTGTCACAAACATCCTCAGCCTCTCCGGCTATGGAGTTACACCCGCGTTCACCGCCAGACAGGCCCTTGCCACCCTGAGAAGGGACAGCTTTCATCTTCTCATCACAGATGTAAGGCTTCCGGATTCCACCGGACTCGATCTGCTTCGAATTGCCAGGGACAAGTATCCCGCGTTGCCGGCGATCGTGATTACAGGTTACGCTTCCATTGAAGGCACCAAACAGGCTCTTCAGCTCGGAGCGGTGGATTACATTCCCAAGCCCTTCACAGTGGAACTGCTTCTTCAGGCGGTGGAGCGGGCTCTGGAAAACGCCGACACCCCTGTCGGCTCCTCCGCCGGGAAGGGAGTGATTTTCCAGAGCAGAGGCATGGAAAATGTGATGCGACTGGTGAACCAGGTTGCGGAAACCGGCAGCACGGTTCTTCTGACTGGAGAAAGCGGCACCGGCAAGGAACTGGTGGCCAGACTGCTTCACCGGCAAAGCAGAAGGGCGGGCATGCCTTTTGTCAGCGTGAACTCCGGCGGAATTCCGGAGGGGCTTCTGGAAAGCGAGCTGTTCGGCCACATGAAGGGCTCTTACACCGGAGCCCATTCCACAACCATCGGAAGGTTTCAGGCGGCGGAGGGGGGAACCCTGTTTCTGGATGAAGTGGGCAACATGAGCATGGCCATGCAGGTCAAGCTCCTCAGAACCCTTCAGGAAAGGGAAATCACCCCCGTGGGCTCCAACAATCAGGTGAAAATCGATGTGCGGCTTGTGGCGGCCACCAACGCAAACCTTCAGGAAGAGGTTCGAAAAGGCCGTTTCAGGGAAGATCTCTACTACAGAATCAATGTTATAGACATACATATTCCGCCTCTCAGGGAAAGAAGGGAAGACATATTTCCCCTGGCTGAGCACTTTCTAACCAGGCATTCCTCATCCAGGGGCGTGGAGTTCACCCTCTCCCCCCGGACAGCCGTTCTGCTTGCGTCGTATCACTGGCCGGGAAACGTGAGAGAACTCGAGAATGCGATGGAGAGGGCTTCGATTCTGTCCACCGGCGAGGTTCTTCCCATACACCTTCCCACACGGCTTTTTATCCATCAACCCGATGACTTTCCGGAAATCTCCGAAGAAGCCGGGCTCGATGAAATGGTTGCCGCCGTGGAACGCATCTATATTAGAAACGCGTTGAAGCGCAGCGACGGTGTGAAATCCAGGGCAGCCAGGATTCTCGGGCTGAAAAGAACAACCCTTCTGGCCCGGATGAAAAAGCACGGAATGGACTGCGAGCAGGAAAGGTCACGGGAATGAGTTCCGGGAAAGCCAGGATACTGGTGATTGACGACGACCCGCAAATCTGCGAAATCTGCTTGGAAAGCCTTTCAAGAGACGGTTATTCCGTGACTACGGTCAACAATGGCGCAGAGGCTCAGGAAGCGCTTCTTGAATCTGCCTTTCCCATTGTTCTGTGTGATGTTCTTCTTCCGGACACCAATGGGCTCGAGTTACTGGAATCCATCAAGTCCCGCTTTCCCGACACATTTGTGATCATTACCACAGGGCATGCCTCGATTGATCTGGCCAAAGAGGCAATTCGTCAGGGCGCTTATGACTTCATCTCCAAGCCCTTTTCCATGGGGGAGTTGAGAGACACTGTGAGAAGGGCTGAAACAGCTCAGAGAAGCCTTTTCAGCGACATAGCGTACAAGGAGTTGAAAACCCTGTACGAACTCACCACGGAAACATGGCTTTCCGATGTTTCGGTGAGTTCCTTCCTCAGCATCTACGCGGAAAAGATTCTTGAGAGCTTCTCCGCCGACGCGGTTCGTATCTACCTTACCGGGACACCCCGAAGCATGAAGCTGAAACTGATGGCCCAGGCCGGGGCCAGCGGCATATCCGATGAGGTTTCATGGTACTTTCTGGCCGGGAGAACAATGCAGGCCGGAGGAGAGGTGCTGATCGACTCTGACAGCGACAACCCGGACATGGCGGGAAACAACGCGGCTTTCATGGGAATTGTGATTCCCGCCGGCGATATCCATCTCGGTGTGGTGCTCGCGGGCCGGAGAAGTCACCGTGACAAGTTCAAGACCCGTGATCTGAAGATGCTGGAACTCTATTCGGCCCAGATGGGCAATCAGCTTCACAACCTCAGAATAACCCAGGACCTGCTGAGGAAGAACAGGGAACTCGAGCAGATCAATGTGCTGACCCATGATTTCTCGGCGGATCTCGACCCGGAGAGGGTGGCGAGAATTGCCGCCTCGGGAATCAGGTCTTTCGCTCCTTACGATGTGATGGCGGTTTTCATTCCGTGGAATGAAGAATCACTGTTCAGTTACATCTCCGCCGATTCATCGCTGGACCATGACCGGGTGATAAGGGCGATAAGAAAGGAACTATCCGCCGTTCTCCCCGCCGACGAGTTGGAAAGGTTCATGTTCAGAACCCTGTACGACACATTCGCCGCGGGCAGGTCGAAGGAGTTCGACAGGCTTCCAGAGTTCCAGGTTCTTCCGCTCTCGGATTTCGGAAGGATTCAGGGGTTTATGCTTCTGGGAACCTTCAGCGGCGAGCATCGGCTTACATCCCAGTCCCGTTTCACTCCGATTCTGCTTCGGAACGCTGTGGCCGCCCTCAGCAACGCACTGCTTCACCATGACAGCAAGCGGAATTACCTTCAGACCATTATCGCCATGGCCCAGGCGGTGGACGCGAAGGATCCCTACACCCATAACCACTCACGGAATGTTACCGCGTACACCCTGGCCATAGCGGACGGCATGGGAGTATCGGGGAAGGACAGGGAAGTTCTCTGGAGCGCGGCTCTTCTTCATGACATCGGGAAGATTGGCATTCCCGAATCGATACTCAACAAACCCGGCCGCCTCTCGGATGACGAGTTCCGCATCATCAAGACCCACCCCGAGAAAGGCTGCCAGATCCTCAAGCCTGTAAGCGCTTTCCAGCCTATTCTGAACATTGTCCGGCATCATCATGAGAAGTATGACGGAACCGGATACCCCGACGGGCTTTCGGGAAAAGGCATACCGGTATCCGCCAGGATACTGGCGGTGGCCGACGCTTTCGACGCCATGAGCAGCGACAGGGTGTACCGCAAATCTCCGGGGATGGATTACTCCATGGATCAGCTGGTGGTGTGTTCCAACACCCAGTTCGACCCGGAAATCAGCGAGGTGTTTCTTAGAATTCTGCGAAGCCGTTCTCCCGCCGCGGTTCTGGAGAACTACAGCGAAGCCATGGGCGACGGCATTCCCCTTCCGCTCACATGAACGGAACGGGCCGCTCCGCAGGTTTTTGTGACAGCCATCGAAAAGAGGGAAAAATGTCGGAAATTGTTGTGATTCAATCCAGACAGATACTTGATTCCAGGGGCAACCCGACACTGGAAACCGATGTCTACCTGGAAGACGGTTCCTTCGGCAGGGCCGCTGTTCCCAGCGGCGCCTCAACGGGGGAACACGAAGCATGCGAACTCAGAGACGGGCTTGACGCCTTCGGCGGCAAGGGCGTTTCAAAGGCAGTGGCAAATGTGAATGACCGCATAGGCCCGGCCGTGATCGGAATGTGCGCCCTTGAACAGGTGGAACTTGACAGGGTCATGATCGAAATGGACGGAACCGGCAACAAGTCGGAACTGGGCGCCAACGCCATACTCAGCGTTTCCATGGCGGCTTCCAGAGCCGCTGCGGACTGTCTTGGGCTGCCGCTTTACAAATACCTCGGAGGACCCATGGCCAGGGTTCTTCCGGTACCCATGATGAATGTTGTCAACGGAGGCGCCCACGCTTCGAATCCCATCGATCTTCAGGAATTCATGATCGTCCCCACAGGTTTCAGCAGCTTTTCCCGGGCGCTTCAGGCCGGCGCTGAAATCTTCGCCGCCCTGAAAAAGCTGGCTTCCTCCCGGGGCATGCCGACCTCGGTGGGAGACGAGGGGGGGCTGGCACCGGATCTGCCCGACAACCGGGCTGTGTTCGATTTTATCCTCGAGTCGGTGGAAAAGGCGGGGTACACCCCCGGCAGGGATATTCACATCGCGCTGGACCCCGCCGCCAGCGAGTTTTACCGGGACGGCCGCTATCACATGCACGGGGAGCGGGAGGAGGGTTTTTCCGGCTTCGAGCTGGTGGACTACTGGGAGGGGCTGGCAAAAGACTACCCGATTATGAGCATTGAAGACGGTCACGCTGAAGACGACTGGGAGGGCTGGCAGCTGATGAACCAGCGGCTTGGCGACAGAATTCACATCGTTGGCGACGACCTGTTCGTAACCAGCGCGAAACGGCTCAAGCGCGGGATTGAAACCGGGGCCGCCAACGCCATACTGATCAAGCTGAACCAGATCGGAACCGTTTCCGAAACCCTGGGCGCCATCGAAATGGCCCACAGGGCCGGCATGAGGGCGGTCATCAGCCACAGAAGCGGTGAAACCGCGGACACCTACATCGCGGATCTCGCTGTCGCCACCGGAACCGGCTTCATAAAGACCGGCTCCTCCTGCCGTAGTGAGCGGACCGGGAAATACAACCAGCTGCTGCGAATTGAGGAGGAACTAGGGCGCTCCGCCCTCTACGCCGGCCCCTGGTCACTTCGGAGTTGATTTGAATCTTGGGCATGAAGATGGCCGGCAGCCGAAGAAGGGCCGCTATGTCGCCCTTGTTCTTGCTCTGCTTCTGCTGGTAACCTTCGCCCTGGTGCTTTTCAACAGGCACGGCTTTCTGTCCAACCGGCAACTTGAGTTGCAGATGCAGGAGACCGCCAGAGAGGTGAACACCCTGAGGACCGAGCTGGATTCCCTTGAACGCCTGATCGAACGGCTTCAGTTCGATTCGCTGTACATGGAAACCATGGTGCGAGAGGTTCTGGGCTGGGGTCGTCCCGGCGAGCACATCGTGAGGTTTGTGGCGCCGCAGTGACTGATACAGGGAAGTTCATGCCGCTTTATGCCCTGGCGTGTCTCGCGCCCCTGGTGTTTCTGACCCTTCTTCCGGGTCCCCTGCCGGATTCGGACAGAGCCGCCCACACCATGTGGTCCAGGCAGCTGGTTTCCACCGGAAGGCTGGTCATATCGCCGGACGGAGTGGTGAACGACTGGAGGGCATACTACCCGAATACCGTGCCGAAACCCGGGGACATGCTGCTGAGCCTTTTCGGGGTTCTTGCGGGGTCGTTGATGGAAACCCTGATGTGGCTGGGAATGGCGTGGCTGGTTCTGCTGGCGGCGGTGAAGACGGCGCCGGAAAGGAACGCGGCCCTGCTTTCGGGGCTGTTCATCGGAGTCAACCCGGTTTTTCTCAATCTCTGCATAACCCGGAGCCCCGCTGTGCCGTTTCTGGCCCTGGTATTCCTGGGCTGCGCCAAATCCTCCGGGTTCTTTTATTCCCTGGCATCGCTGGTGAGGCCCGAAGGATTTCTGTACGGCGGGTGGGGTTTCCTGAAGAAGAAACAGCCGGTTGTGCCGGTTGTGCTTGCCCTGTCGGCGGGAGTATGGATTCTGCTCAACGCCGGAGCCGCCGGGGATCTGTTCTGGTCTGGAAGAGAGGTTCGCTACTGTGTTGCCGCGATGGGATACCATACCCCGAATCTGATCACCTTTCCCCCCTGGTTTCTGCTGAGGGCGGTGATGGTTCTCGGCCCGTTTCCCATGGCCGCGCTGGTGTGCCGGCTGGGAAAATGGAACCTTCGCAAACCGGTGGGGCTCAATCTGCTGTTTCTCTGGGCGGGCCTCGGCTTTGGAAGCCTTGTTCTGCCCCGCTATGCCGACCAGGTGCTTCTTCTGGCGGTTCCCTTCGCCATCGGGGGTGTTTTGCGGGCCTTTTCACGATTGCCGAAAGCGGCCGTTGCGGCCCTGTGCATACTTGGGGCAATGCTGCCCTGGATGGAAACCGTTGAGTCCTGGAAGGTGGAACTGCTTCTGAGAAAGAACCTGCCTCTCGTAGCGGCGGCGTTGCCCCGGGGGGTGGTGGCCGCCAACGAGCTTCTGGTGCCGCGCCTTGCTCTGCTGCAGGATATTCACGACCCTTCGGGAAAGTATGTTGCCCTGGACAGGGCGGTATGGGAGGGTGTGGAAATGGATGATCTGGCCGCTTTTGGCGTAACCTCCATAGTGCTGTTCCACAACGATTTCTACCTGTCCGACCATGCCAGGAACTGGTTTGACAACCGGGATACCGGCATTCGGGTGTTCAACCCCGAGTCAATTGGAGCGCAGGAATGAAGGCAAGGGTTCAGTCCGCTGGAAGAAGGGGTGTCATCCTCGTGCTTCCCCAGGGAGAAACGGTAAAGGCTTCCGTATCCGGTGTGGTCTATCGCGACTCGGGAGGCCCGGTATGCGGAGACATTGTCGAAGCAGATACCGATGGCCCCCGCTGGCGGGTGACCGCCATAAATGAGAGAACATCCGCCCTCTCCCGCACATCACCCCTCGGAAAGCCCCAGGTGCTCGCCGCCAACATAGACTGGGTTCTGGTGGTATGCTCCATATGCTCTCCGCCGCTGCGACGGGGTTTTCTGGACAGGGTGCTGGCTTCCGCGGGACATACTGACCTGCGGTGCGCCGTGGTTTTGAACAAGGCGGACCTTCAGGATGAACCGGAGGCGGCTTCGATACCGGAGATTGTCCGGGTCTACGGCCGGGGCGCCGGATATCCGGTCATTCCGGTTTCCGCCGCCACAGGCCTTGGGCTTGAAGCCCTGGAAAGCTTTGTGCGGGGTTCCACAGTGGTGCTTACCGGACCGTCCGGCGCGGGAAAAACCTCCATCGCCATGATGCTGAACCCCGAACTCGACCTTCCTGTGGGGGCTCTGAATGTAAAGACATCCAAGGGAAGGCACACCACGGTGGCTGCAAGGCTCCTTCACCTCGGTCACGATACCTGGCTGATGGATACGCCGGGGCTGCGGGCCTTCTCCATCGACCATGTTCCCCAGGATGAACTCTGGACCTGCTTTCCCGAGTTTCTGAATCTGGAACGCTGCCGCTACAGGAACTGCCTGCACGATTCCGAGCCCGGATGCGGGGTGAGGGAGAGCGTTTCCGCGGGCTTGGTCGATGCCCGGCGCTATGAATCATACATCAAGCTTCTGAACGAAATCCGTGAGGGGCGCGCCGCCTCAGAGGGCTGGTAGAGCCGGAGGAACGCCGGTGCGAAGCGACTCGGCCGCGGCGGAGTAACCGTTTCCGGCGCCGGAACCCCCGGGCAGGGCGAGAAGCCTGACCAGGCACTTGGCCCGCAACAGAGTTCGAACCAGTGCCGCCGAACCGGGCCTGTGAAAAGCAAACCACTTCCACATCCCCCAGTGGAAGCAGACTATCCGGGTGTCCCGGGCGGAGGGAGCGCCGGTGCCCTCCCGGTGAATGAAGCCGGCTTCCGGGAGAAACCGGGTTTCCACCCCGGCGGCCAGGGCACGGGCGCAGAGATCAACATCCTCGAAGTAAAGGGGGAAGTCCTGGTGAAACCCGCCGAGGTTTTCGAGAAACAGCCGGGTTTCCACCAGGATCAGCGCGCCCTGCAGCCACTTGACTTTGTTCGGACCCCTCCAGAGGGATCGGGCTGGAAAGAGAACCTGGGCGGCAACCCAGGGAGTCGTCGGCCAGACGCCTCCGGAGGGACCCCGGGTTCCGTTCCGGTTCAACAGGGCTGCGCCGGAAAGGGTTCCGGCGGCGTGACGGCGAAGAAGCAGTGAGAGGGAATCCGGGCGCTCTGGAAGAGTGTCCGGATTTGTTATGAGAACAAGTGGTGTTTCGCATCTGCCAACAGCCAGGTTCACCGCCGGGCCGAACCCGAGGTTCCCTCCGGTACTCACCACAGGAATGCCGGCTTTTTCGGGAAAACCGTCGGAGGAGTTGTTGTCTGCAATAATCATCGGGCTGCCGCAGGCGCTCCAGGCGTCCCGCCAACGGAGAAGGGCTTCGCCGCTGTTGGCGGCCACGGTGACAACCGTGACTTCCGATGGCGAAGCCCTCATTCCGGGTATCTGCCGCTAGAGCAGTGTGGCGACCATCAGGGCCTTGATGGTGTGCTTCCGGTTCTCGGCCTCGTCCCAGACCACCGAGTGGGGCCCCTCGATGACTTCGTGGGTTACCTCCTGCCCCTTCACCGCCGGAAGGCAGTGCATGAAGATAACATCCTGATTGCCTGTGAGGTCCATCATCTCCTGGTTCACCCTGTAGGGTGTGAGAAGCTCGATTCTGTCCTTCGACTTGTCTTCTTCGCCCATGCTGGCCCATACATCTGTATAGATAACATCCGCGCCGGGAACCGCCTCTTCAGGGCTGTCCGTTACATTGATCTCACTGCCGCTGTCCGCGGCGATGCCCCGAACCCGGTCAAGAAGGTCGCCCTGGGGATGGAGGGATGCCGGGGCAAGAATGGTGCAGTCGATTCCCATCTTGGCGCAGCCGATCATGAGGCTGTTGGCCATGTTGTTTCTGCCGTCGCCGGCGTAGACGAACGAAAGCCCTTCAAGCTGGCCGGTGTGCTCTTCGATGGTCATCAGGTCAGCCAGCACCTGGGTGGGGTGGTACATGTCGGTAAGGGCGTTGTACACCGGAACGCCGGCGTAGTCGTCCAGTGCTTCCACCATCTCCTGGCTGAAGCCCCGGAACATGATGGCGTCGAACATCCGGCCCAGAACCCTGGCGGTGTCTTCGATGCTTTCCTTGACCCCCAGCTGAATGTCGGCGCTGGAAAGAAACACCGGGTGCCCGCCCTCTTCGCCGAAGGCGGTTTCAAAGGCGCAACGGGTTCTGGTGGAGCGCTTTTCGAAGAGCATTGCAAGGGTCTTGCCCTGGAAGCGCTGATGCACCTGAAAACCAACCCTTTCAGCCTTGAGGTTGTGGGAAACATCGAGAAGGTAACGGATCTGCTCCGGGCTCAGATCCAGCAGGGTGAGCAGACTTCTGCCCCTCAGGTTGATTGCCATGGATTTCTCTCCTGTTCCGGTTTCAGTTCTTCAATGCGTCCCAGATTATACTAAGGGCCTGGTCGGCCTTGCCGGGGCAGCAAAGGTTTTCGGTGAGTATCACGATTCCGTAATCCTCTCCCGATGGCTTTCGCACGATGATGAAGATATGGCGCCATGAGCCGGTTTCGTCGAACCAGCCGTACAGCGTGTTTGCCACTCCCAGGGTTTCCCGGTTGGCCTGGGACAGGGGGGGGTTGTCGCCGATGCGCCGGACGCTCCTCTGGTCTATGCTGCCGTAGAAGATCCCGAGGAAGGAAATTGCGTTCTCGACGGTGATTGTGTTGGGTTCCAGCAGAATCGGGGTTGGAAGGTCGAGGTCGACTCCGTGAACGGCGGTGCCTGAAAAACCCCTCTCTGACAACCAGCGAGCGATTCGGGTTTCCCGGATGCTCCAGATCACCGCGGCGCACACCCCCCTGCCTCCCTGCTGCGCCCAGTGCAGTTTTTCCCAGAAACGCTCGTTTCTGGCTATCATGCTGTCCAGCGGAAGCTCTCCGGTATTCGAAAGCTCGATGCCGCAGGCGGCCAGGGGAAGCGAGGGCACATCGACCCGAAAACTTCTGGAGGCGTTCCGGGTGCTTGTCTCGCCGCTGCGGAGATCGACTACGCCGATTCCCCATACTCCCCCTTCCAGGGCCGCGGCCCTGGAAACCGCCCCGGCAACCCCGGCGGGAAGGCCGGTGGAGGGAGTTACCAGGGTGTCGGGATTCTGGAGGATAAGGGGTTGGCTGATAAGCGCCAGTGAACCCAGTATCGCGTGAAGCATGGAAACCTCCAAGGAAAAGGGGGGAGCCAAGGCCCCCCCCCGAGTGTTCGCAGATCCGCCTAGTTGTTGCTGGTGAAGACGGTGATGTTTGGCAGGGTCTGGTATTCGTAGCGGAAGCTGACGATGGTGCCCCTGGGGCTGTCGGGGTCGGGGCTTATGTTGAGACTGTACATTTTCACGTAGATGATATCGCCGCCGGGGAAAGGAAGGGCGCAGAAGACTACTCTGTCCGTGGTGTAGAGTTCGTAGTTCTCGTACCAGGTTCCTGTGGGGTACTGGTTGCAGTAGCCGTAGCTGGTTCCCATGGGCTCGGCCATGTAGGTGGGGTTGCCGTTGCCGTAAGGGCCGTAGGTGCCCGAGTAGAGCCTGACGATGGTGTCGCCCTTGGTCTGCTCGTCCCAGGCGTAGATGTCCTGCTTGAAGTTGGGGTCGCCGGCCATGCCGGGTGTTCCGTCAACAGGGTCGAAGATGAAGCCGCTTGGCTTCTGGGCCGGGCTGTAGCGGTCGTATATGGTGTAGACCTTGTTGATGATGTTGGGAAGGGTGTTGATTGTGGAGGAGTAGTCAGCGGAGAAGTTGCTGCCCTTGTAGGCCCTCACACTGTAGTAGCCGGCAACGGTGGCTTCATGGGTGTAGGTGGTGTTGGCGGTTTCGCCCACCTTTGTCCAGGTGCCGCCGCTGGTTTCACGGAAGTAAACTTCGTAGCCGTCCACATTCTGAACTTCGGACCAGACCAGCACTATGTTCCGGCCGGCACTCGCGGCGCCCATGGCCAGATCCTGCACGTTCGGCAGGGTTCCGCCTGGACCGGAGGGGTCGTCGTCGCCGGTGCAGCCGGTAAGAACCACCATTCCCAGGATTAACGCCGAAATCAAAAGCTTCTTCATTGTTTCCCCTTTCTCTGGAGATGGAAGCGCACGCTTCCCATACTGACACTATACCTTTGCTTCACTCCGGTGTCAAATCGCTGTCAAGCTCTTCGAGAAGACCCATGGCTCTCTCCGCGGCGCTGGCCACATCCATTTTCGGGTCGTTCCCCAGTATCTCCAGTGTGGCCAAAGCGGACGGACAGGCTATCTTTCCAAGGCTCACCGCCACTTCCCGGCGAATCAGGTCCGCCTCGGATGAGGCGAAGGGGAGAATGGCCGGCACCGAAGCATTGGAACCGATTTCGCCCAGGGCGCGAATCAGGGTTATCACCCGGTTCTGAGGCATCGTTTCGGAAAGCAGGGCACGAATCGGCTTTTCGGCTTCCTCCATTCCCACCTCCCCCAGCCACGATACCGTGTTAGAGAACCTTCTTCCTTCTGAAACGCCCTGTTCCAGAAGCCCGAGAAGGCTACCAAGAGCCGTTTCCCTGTTGCCCTTCAACACCGCGATGATGGCCCTGTGTTCAAGGCCGTCCCAGGAATCCAGGTGTTCCGTAAGCACATATTCCACCGCCGCGTCACCCCGGGAGGTCATTTCATCCAGATGGGCCTGGACCCTGTCCCGGTTGCCGGAAACCCCCCACTCGGAAGCCACCCTGAACAGTGAGTCCATCTCCAGGGACTCGGGGTTGCCGACGGGATCCATGGTGAAGGGGTCTTCCGGGGTGACTGTGTCGAGGTCCAGCCCGGCGGAGTATTCCCGATTCCATGCGGTGGAGTCGCCTCCACCGCCCAGATAGCGGTCGGAATCCGCCAGGGACAGGAACAGCCCGCTGCCTGAAGAACCCCTGGCCCAGGTTGCCTGCCCCTGCCCCAGGTTTCTCACGGCAAACACATCATTCCCCCCGCCGTCAACGAAAACCGCGGCGGAGTTGGTAAGAGCAAGCCCCTGTCCACCGTCGGTTACAAAGATGTCGCTTCCTGCGGCGTCGTAAAGGAATCCTGTGGAGAGATCGTGGGCGCTGCCCTGGGCCGGCCCGTTCCGGGATATGAACTGATCATCTCCCTCCAGGTCAAGAAGCACTCCCGCCGAGAGATGAATGCCTGTGCCCTGGGAGTACTGGGCGGCGGAGTACACATCCTGCCCGCCTTCATCCACCAGGATGCCCAGCGCGTACCAGTATGAGCAGCCCTGGCCGAATACTTCAGCCCGGTAGGTGTCGTTGCCCTGACCATAGTCCAGAAGAACGCCGACCCCGCCGGCGATGAAGGGCCTCAGGCCCATGCCGAACCCCTGGCTCATGGCCCGATGATCCCGGGGAAGCAGGGGTTCGTGGGGAATGGCGAATCCCGCCAGATACACATCGTGACCGTCACCGTCCACAAGAACGCCCCTGCCCCGGGGTCCGCCGAAGCCCTGTCCGAAAGAGGCCACCCGGCGAATGTCGTCTCCGTGAAGGTCAAGAAGAAGTCCGTAGCCCAGTGTTCCGGCGCCCTGGGCGTGGATGGAGGCCTGGTAAAGGTCGTCTCCCGCCATGTCCGCAAGAATGCCCTGACCCATCATCCCGCTGCCCTGGGAGAGGCCGCCGGCCCGGTACACATCGTCTCCCTCCATATCCACTACACAGGCGAACCCGAAGAGGGCGCCGCCCTGGGAAACGGAAAGTTCCCTGGATTCGTATGTATCGTTCCCCTCCACATCCACCACCATGGAGACGAACCTTTCCCCGCCTCCGACAACGCCGCCGATCCCCGGCCCGTAGGTGTCGTTGCCGCCCAGATCCACTATCAGGGCGAAGGGACAGTCTGCGGTGTAGACATTCGGGCCGGTTCCCCCCACCACCCAGGGCACGGGTCCGTCCAGGGACCATGCCACCACATCGCCCTGAACCCCCGGAAGCGCCACGGGCACCGACGGAGCCCCGGCCCAGGCATCAGCGGCGGAAACCGCGAGAGACAGAATTCGGGGAACCGAAACAGGTTCCACCCCGGGCCATGCGGAAAGAAGAACAGCCAGGCTTTCCGGGTGGATGTCCCACTGTTCCAGGGGAATGTCCATGCCTCTGCCGGAGAAGGCGTCCCCCCATTCCAGGCCCGGAAGATTTGAGCCTTCCGAAGCCCAGAGAGTGGACAGAATCATCGTCAGAGAATCCGAAAGCCCCTCTCCCATTTCCCGGGCAGCGGCTTCATAGGCGCTGTTCACATCCTCCAGAAAAGCCAGGAGTTCAAAGAACCCGCCCCCGGTTTCCGGGAGGTTCAGAAGTTCCCGGTGGGATTCCAGTTCACCGCCTGCTATCTCCGGCAGTGACCACACATCGGAAAGCCCGTGGAGCACCAGGGATTCAGGCATGGCCACGGATACGGACCAGTTCCGCTCAAAGTTCATTCTCTCCGGGGTCATTCCCGACGGGGCCAGAGCCGCTTCCGCGGCGCCGGTCACTTCCGGGGGAAGGAACAGAAGAAGCATCGCTGCCGGGTGCATGGCCACCTCCAGGTTCGGGATGGGAAACTATTTCCCCGTTTATCTCCGGTGTCCATCTTCCGAGCCTTGCGCTGGCCAGAGCCGCCGCGGCGCACAGGGCCATGGACGCCCACACCCACCAGGGCAGCATGAGAACTCTGCCCTCCGGGAACACACTGAGACTCAGTCCCCCCCCCGCCAGAAGAATCAACCCCGGAACAGTGAGAAGGCGGAAAGGGAAGGGAGACGCCACAAGGGGAGATGAACCGTCCGGGAACAGCAGGCTTGCCACCCCGAACACCAGGGTTCCACCGGAAACCACGAACACCACCGGGAGAGTGAAACCCGTTCGAAGAAATCCGAAATGAAACAGGGCGGTTAGGACCGCCCCTGCCGCCACCCCCGCCACGGCTCCCGGGCCGGAAGCCCGTTTCCAGTAAAGGGTGCCCATGTAGACCGGAAACAGTGCCGCGAGCCCGGTGAAGGTTTCCCTTGCCAGCATCAGAAATGATTCCGGCGGGCGAAAGGAGAGAAGAAGACCCCCCAGCGCCAGGATCACAACCATCGCCTTACCCGCCCATCCCGGCGCTTTCCTTCTGAACAACGGTTCCCAGATGTCCCGGGTGAACATCGAGGAGAGGGTAAGAAGCTGGGAGTCCATGGTGGACATCAGCGCCGCCAGGCCCGCGGTGGCCAGAAGCGCTTCCATCACTCCGGGACAGGCTCTGGAAAGCAGCAGGGGAAGAATGCGGTCGACTCCCACCCCCTCCGGCAGCTCCGGAATCCAGTGCCTGGCCATCACTCCCAGGGTTACCGGCAGAAGGAAAAGTGTTCCCGTCACAAGTGGGTAGGCCCAAGCGGCCCTTACAAGTGCCTTTCTGCCCGAAGCGGCGTAGAACCTCTGGAAGAGCTGGGGGAACATCGGGTCGGCCCATATCCAGAGAAGCATGTAACCCATCCAGATCCCCGGGGAGAAGGCCGCTCCCCTGACAAACAGCGCGGGGTGGGATTCCGCCACGGTGGAGAACAGGGAACTCCCCCCGCCTCTGACCAGCAGAAACACCAGTACCGTTCCCATGAGTACCGGCATCAGCAGCCCCTGAAGGGCGTCGGTCAGGGCCACCCCCCGAAGACCCGATCGGAAGGTGTAGGCAAGAATAACCAGCACTGTCAGGGCGGCGCCCAATGAATAGGGGATGCCAAGAAGGCTTTCCAGAACATAGCCCGCCGCCATGGGCTGCATGGCCAGATAGGGAAGGGTCAGGGCGGCCATCACCAGGAACGACGCCACTCCCACGGAACGCCTGCGGTATCGGCAGAGAAGCACTTCCGAAGGGCTTATCAGCCCTCGGGCCCTGCCGAGGCTTCGCACCGGAACACCGATCAGTATGAACATCACTCCGATGAGCCCGGTTCCCAGGGCCATCTGGGGGTAGTATTGAAAGCCCGAGGCGTAACCCTGGCCACTGAAGCCGAAGACGGTGAAGGCGCTGAAGTTTGTGGCGGAAAGGGTTAGAAGAGTCAGGGCAGGCGAGAGTTTTCTGGAGGCCAGGAAGTAGGCTTCGTCCCCCCCGTCCCTTTTTCTCCGTGCCAGCCAGCCCAGAAGAAGCAGGGAACCCAGGTAGACAGCTATAATCAAGTAAGCCATTGAATTGCACCTCCCTGAAGAGCATCGCCGTTCAGGCTGGGTGGCCTTCAGGGAGGCCTGTCATGCCTGGACGCCGGGAATATAACCGAATAGTTTTCACCCCAGGATTGGGGGTGGCCCCCGGGGCCTGAGAGCATACCCCTGGAACTTGAACGGATTGAAATCCGCGGAAGGAAATCCTGCCGCAAAGCCATGGAAGGTCTCCCATGAAAACAGCGTTTGATGTTCCCGCCCTGACGGCAATGGTTCGGGAAAGACGCCCGCTTGTTCACCACATCACCAACAATGTGGTTACGAACTTCACGGCAAATGTAACCCTGGCCCTGGGCGCGTCGCCGGTAATGGCCCCCTGCATTCAGGAGTCGCCGGAAATGGCTGCCCATGCCGGCGCACTGCTTCTGAACATCGGAACCCTCGACCCTGAACAGGTTGCCTCCATGCTGGCCGCCGGAGCCGAAGCCAACCGCCTTGGGATTCCGGTGATTCTGGATCCGGTGGGCGCAGGGGCCACAAGCCTGCGAACCAGGGCCGCGGCGGAGATACTTGGCAAAGTCAGGATCGCGGTAATCCGGGGAAACGCCGGGGAGGTGCTTTCCCTGGCCGGCGCCCAGGGCGGTGTAAGGGGTGTGGATTCCCTGGGCACAGGGGAAGGTCGGGAATCGTTCTTCCTGGAGTACGCCGGGAAAACCGGCGCGGTGATTGCGGTAACAGGCGAGCATGATTTCGTAACCGACGGAAAACGCTGGTGTCGTTGTGAAAACGGCCATCCCATCATGGGCCGTGTAACCGGAACCGGCTGCGGTGCCACCACCTCCGTGGCGTGCTTTCTCGCGGCGGGCGCGCCGGGTTTCGAGGGGACCGCGGCGGGGTTGGCCTTTTACGCCCTGGCGGGTCAGGTGGCGGGAGAGAAGGCCCAGGGTCCCGGCAGTTTTGTCCCCCTGTTTCTGGATGCCCTGGCTGCTTCGACTTCCCTTCCCTGGGATGAACTGCGCCTGGAAACCGGCCCGTGAACCTTCGGGACGCCCTTCGGCTGTACCTGGTCACCGACCCCGACCTCTGCGGCCCCGGTGGATTGGTGAGTACCTGTGAAGCAGCCCTTCGGGCGGGGGTGAAGTTTCTGCAGCTTCGGGACAAGGCGTCTTCCACGGGAGATCTGGTGCGAACCGCGTCGGAACTGCTGAAGCTGGCCCAGGCCCATCAGTGCTGTTTCGTGGTCAACGACAGGGTTGATGTCGCCCTGGCGGTGGGGGCGCACGGAGTTCATCTGGGCGCCGACGACATGCCGGTGCCGCTGGCCAGGAAGATTCTGGGAGCCGACCCGGTGATAGGGGTTTCCGTGAGAACCCCCGAGGAAGCCCTGACCGCCTGGAAGGAAGGGGCGAACTACCTGGCGGCCAACATAGTTTTCGCCACCCCGACCAAACCCGATTCCCGGTCGCCACTTGGGCTATCCGGGGTGGAGCGCCTGGCTCGTGCCACACCGCTTCCCCTGGTGGCCATCGGAGGCATCAGCCGGAAGAACGCCGGCGCTGTGATCCGTGCCGGCGCCGACGGGGTGGCGGTTGTGTCGGCGATCATGGCTGCCCCGAACCCGGCTGAAGCGGTGAGGACACTTCTCGAAGAATTGGGTTAGCGCCGGAATCAGCCCTGCGGGCGTGGCTGCGGGAGAAGGGTTTCAGTTCTCCAGGAAGGGGTCAGCCCTCTGAAAATCCGGCAGATGGCTGTCAGGGCTGGTTTCGGGTTCCTGAATCAGGGTGTTCACCAGCCCCAGATCTGAAGCGGCCTCCACGGCGTTCCAGTACTCCGAAGCCCGAAGCCTTCTGGAAAGCAGCGGGTGGTTCCCCGCGGAGAACACGGGGTTGTACTGGCTCATAAGGCTTATGGTGATGTCTTTCGAAACTCCCGCCAGAAATCGCAGGGTCTCTCCTGTGCCCGCGATATCGTTGGGCAGCACCAGATGACGAACACACAACCCTCCAACCGCCACGCCGTCTTCCACCCGAAGGTTGCCCACCTGTCTGAACATTTCCCGGACCGCTTCTCTGGCGACCCGGGCATACCCGGGGGCTTTGGAATACTCATCAGCGTACCGGTCGTCGGCGTACTTCAGGTCGGGAAGGTAGATGTCCACCAGACCGTCCAGGGTTTTCAGGGCGGAGACGCTCTCGTAGCCGTTGCTGTTCCAGATCACCGGAACCGTAAGACCCCTCTCCCGGGCAAGAACCAGGGCTTCCCTCACCCGGTGCAGGATGTGGGTCGGGGAAACGAGACCCACCGTGGGGCATCCCCTTTCCTGAAGCCGGACCAGAATCTCCGCCAGCTGAAAGGGGCTTCGGGGGTTTCCGGCGTACTGGGTGCTGATCTGATGGTTCTGGCAGAACACGCAGGCCATGTTGCATCCGCTGAAGAACACGTTTCCCACACCGAAATCCCCCGTGAGAAAAGGTTCCTCGCCGGTGTGGACCACCACCGATGCCACATCCATCTCCGGCCCCCCGCCGCACCAGCCCCGTTCTCCCGCCGTCCGGTCCACCCTGCAGTTCCTTGGGCACAGGCCGCACCGGGGCGGTTCAGTCATCAAGACCTTCCAGGGGTTCGTTGAGGATTTCAGTGCCGGGAAGGACGAAACGGCCCCCCCGCATCAGATAAACTTCCCTGCCGTCAGGATGGACTGCGCTTATGGCATCAAGGTCGCTGTAGGGAAGGGTTATGTCTACATGCCGGTTGGTGTAGGCCTTCTCCGGGCTTTCGCCTCTGAGGGCGCTGCGTTCGTTTTCAACTGCCACCAGGCGCTTGCCGCTGACCGGGTCGAATTGCTCCCGGTCTTCGGAACGGCTGTAGCAGGTGTCGCCCACGGCGAAATGGGGCCCCATCTTCTCAAGGATGAGAACCGGAAGCACATCCATGATTCTGTGCCTCACACCCATGGCATACGCCACTGTATTGGTTCCTATGGCGAATTCCCCCATGGGAAGGCTGTCGTGGGGGAAGAAGATGTTTTCCCGAATGTAGTCTTTACCCTTCCCGGGGTCTTCGAAATTGGTGCATGACCATTCCAGGGCTTCCCCGTCCCGGAAGCGGATTCTCAGGTTCTCGTACTTGAGGCCGTCGAGAAACGCCTCGTGAACATGGAGCAATCCGTTGGTTCCCTTCAGGACCGGTGATGTGAAAACCTCGCCGACGGGGATGTTCACCGAGGCCAGGCAATTCTCGAAGGCGGTCTGCTGCCCGGGGTCGGACAGGGGGTGTATGGCTATGGTGAGTTCGGTGTCGTTTCCCGGAGCGCCGGTCACCCTCACCCTCTCCGCTCCGTCCATGGCGTCTATCAGCCTGGCCTGAACCGGTCCGTACACCTGGTTCGACAGGGTGTTCACCTTTACGCATTCCCGGAAGATTTCCCGGAATCCGTCGCCGATTTCCGGGGACGGAAACGCGATCATGCTGAAACTGGTTTCGCTTCGAGGGATGTACTTCTGCTGAAGCATCACCGATTGCTGGGTAAAACTGTTGTACAGGGCGCTTGCTTCCTTGTCCGGCCTTACCATGGCGGCCTTGGGTTCCGGGCTGAAGGGTTTCTCCCCGAACAGCTCCAGGTAGGCAACTCCGGAGTAGGCATGAAAAATCGGGGCGAGCTCCTCGAAAACATCCCGCCTCATGGCCATCTGGTTCTCAACCGTATCGCTGTCCAGAAACAGGGCGTACTTGAACCGGTGGTCATAGTTGGCCTGCCTGTTCACCGGAGGTCTGTGTACCGGGGCGGCGTGCCCATTCAGCCCCAGGTTCGACAGGCTGCCCCGAATGAAGGGGAAAAGCGCTTCGCCCCCCATGGGCAGGGTTACTGCCACGGTTTTTCTGCTGGTGAACACGTCCTTCCGCTCGTCTTTCAAACCCTGCAGATACGCGTTGGCCAGGGTTTCGGCGATGTTCTGCAGATCCGGTTTCGGAAGGGAGAACAGGAAAGCTGCTATCTCCCTCTGAACCGAAGACACCCTCATACCGTGACGGTACAGGTAGGAAAGGTCTTCAGGGTCCGCTGCCTGGATTGTGTTCAACAGGTATCTGTCCTCCGGGTCGAACCTGCGCCTGAGCATGTTCACCAGAGAGTCCCTGTCCGGCCTTCGGTAGTGGGCCTGAACTATGGGCTCAATCTCATTCGGGCCGCTTTTTTCCATTTGCTCCAGCGTGTGAAGGGCTTTCTCCATCGGGCCGTTCTCCTGGTGGAAGGCGGAGGAGAGAAACCCGAATACATCGTACCGGAACGAGGAAAGGTGCTGGCCGGGCCGCTCACCGAACGCATCGGCGGCCACGTCAGGGTTGGCGAAATCCCTTTCGTATCCTTCAGGCTCGATCGGTTGATACCAGTAGTCGTTAACTTCCCGAAGCCTCTCCGGAGTTACGGCTTCTTTCAGTTCCTTCAGCAGCGCCAGGGCGAAGCGAATTCTTTCGCCGGTGTCTTTCAGGTAGCTCTGGAACTGCCTTTCGGTGAGAGAATCGCTCATGGTTGCCGCCCTTCAGTTTTCAAGTATTTCCATGCCCCGGATCACTCCGGAATACTCCCGGTTCTCCGCGAGAAGCTCGAAGTGGGTGCCGGTGGCCGAGTGCCTTCCCCTGTGTATGAAGATAACGGAATCACACTGTTTTACAGTAGCTTCCCGGTGGGTGACAACGAAGGCTATGGCTCTGCTTTCCATTTCCCGGAACCTTTTCCAGAACTCCGCTTCCTTCCCTGCGTCCAGGGCCGCGGTGCAGTCGTCCAGCAGCAGAAGCGAAGGTTTTCCCGCAAGGGCTCTGGCGATGGCAACCCTCTGCCTCTGACCTCCGCTGGCGCCGGTGCCTCTCTGGCCCAGCATTTTGCTTCCCAGGAACTCCCCGGTTTGCACTCCGGCGTCGATCAGGGCTTTCTCAACATCATTGTCAGACACCCTGTCCCTGCCGAAGCGGACATTGTCGGTAACGCTCTCCCCGAGAAGGAGTGATTCCTGGGGCACATAGCCGATGGTTTCCCTCAGATCCGCGAGTCCGCGGGGAACACCGTTCACCCTGATCTCCCCCTGGTCCACGGGAAGCAAGCCGGCCAGCATTTTGAGCAGTGTGCTCTTTCCGGCGCCAACCTCACCCACCACCGCCACCACCATGGGGGCTTCCGCCTTGAAGGAAAGCCCGGTGACACCCTGGGCGTCGTCGTACAGGAAGCCTGCGTTTTCCATCACGATCTCCGTCACCGCGTCTATTCTTTGAACAAGCAGGGGTTCAACCTTTTCCGGGTAGTTCTGAATCTCCCTCTCCCGTTCCACCGAAACGAAAGCCTGGCGGCTGGCCACGAACAGGTTCGGGATGTCCATCATCGGAGCCAGAAGCATGTCGAGGTAGACGTAGAAGGCATAGAAATCCCCGAGCCCGATTCTTCCCCGTATCACCATAATGCCCCCGGCCAGCATCACGGTTACCTTGCCCACCTGACCTATCATGCTGTAAACGCCGTGTATGATCATTTCCAGACGAGTCAGCGAAAGATCTATTCCGAACCTCATGTTCAGCAGACGATGCAGGCGGGCGGCAAGAGGTTTTTCCGCCCGGTATGCCTTGACGATGGCTATCCCGTCGAAGGTGCTGTCCAGAAGGTCGTTGGTGTGGCTCGTGGCTTTTCTGCTCTCCTCAACTCTCTTTCCGATCCTGTGCTCCACCGTGTAGAAGATGAAAAGCATCACCGGCAGAGGCGCCAGGGCGAGAATCGAGAGCTGCCAGCTCATGAAGATCATCACGCCCAGGCAGAACAGCAGCCGGGACGCGGATTCCAGGGCGCGGAAGAAAGCGCTGCAGGCGAACCACGCGATCCGGGGGTATTCGGAGATGTCTTCGGTGAGCCGCGTGGTAAGGTCGCCGGGGCGGAAGGCGTTGAAGAAGCGCCAGTCCTTCCGCATGATGGACCTGAAAACATCATCCCTGACACCCAGCCCGATAACACTGTTTATTATGCCCCTCGCTCCGGGGTAGAAGCCGGCGAAGAGCCGGGCAACGGCCAGGGCGCCGAGAACCATGATGATCCGGGTGAACTCGCTGCTTTCCGGAGTTCCAAGAACCACATCCACATTATCCAGCAGGTATCGGAAGACCAGGGGAAAGCCCAGGGCCACCGCGCTGGAGAGGAGTGTGAAGAAGAAAAGCAGAACGAGATACTTCCGTACAGGCTTCCAGTACTGGAAAATCCAGCCGCAGTTTTCCCGCCAGACATTCAGTCGCTCATGCACTTTCGTCACCCCCGAACTGCAGGGTGAACAGGGACGCGTACACACCATCCCTCTCCATAAGCTGCCTGTGGGTGCCCTGCTCGACCAGGAGCCCTCCCCTTACAACGAGAATCCGGTCGGCGTGGACTATGGTTGAGAGCCTGTGGGCCACCACCAGGGCGGTTCGTCCGGACAGAGCCAGATCCGTGGCCCGCTGAAGCTTCTGTTCCGTTCCCGGGTCGACGGAGGAGGTGGCTTCATCCAGAACAAGAAGATCAGGCTTTCGCAGCACCGCCCTGGCGATGTTGACCAGCTGTCTCTGCCCCATCGAAAGGTTTGCGCCTCCCTCGCTGATCTCTCCGTCCAGCCCTCCCGGAATCCTTTCCAGGAGTTCTCCGGCTTCGATTCTGCCAAGCGCGGCTTCCTGTTCCTCCCTGCTCACCGCTGCGTCGAAAACGGTGAGGTTCCCCGAAAGGGTGCCCGAAAACAGGTTCACCTCCTGAAGCACCAGGCCGATCATGCTTCTCCAGGTATCCAGGGTGAACTCCCTGATGTCGGTTCCGTCCAGGGTTATCCTGCCCCGAACCGGATGATGAAAGCGCATGAGAAGCGAAACCAGAGTGCTTTTCCCGCCTCCGGAGTCGCCGACCAGGGCCACAGTCTCGCCCCTGGGTATGCTGAAGCTAAGTCCCCGGATCGCCCAGTCATCGGTTTCGGAGTAGCGGAACCAGACATCCTCGAAACGGATTTCCTTCCAGTTCCTGTTCAACGATTCAGGCCCCAGAAAGCCGTCGGGTGTCAGGGTTTCGGTTTTCATCAGCTCCATCAGCCTGTCGCCTGAGGCGAGAGCCCTCTGAACCTGATTGAGGGTTTCTCCGAACATCACCAGGGGGCCGAAAAGCCTTCGGGTGTACTCCACAAACAGCACAACCGTGCCAACGGTAACCGCACCCGCCATGACGCCGGGTCTGCCCGCGGTGAGAATCACCGCGACCGCGGCTATTTCCAGGGCGCCGAGAAAACTCCAGAAGCCGTAGTCCCAGAGGGTAGCCCTAACCTCCCTGCGCACGAACAATTTGCCGAGCCTGTGAACCCTGGTTCGAGCGTAGCCCGTGGTTCCGAACACCTGCATAACCGGAACCGCCCGGACGAACTCCGCCACGGAACCGCATATCGAAGCGTTGGACCTTCTAAGGTCACCCCAGAGCGCCCTCATCTTTCGAAGAACAGGGATGGACAGAAGCGCGGCGGGGAGAACTATGAGCATCACCCTTAAAGTGATTCCCGGGTCTGCGTACAGCATTACTCCCAAAGTGCCCAGAACCATTGCGGCGTTCCGCAGGAGGGCCATGCTGGTTTCGCTGAAAAGCATGCGAACCCGCTCCGCGTCGCTTTCCACCCTGGCCATGAGCCTTCCCGAGGGGTTTTTGTTGAAATAGGCCATGGAAAGCGTCAGCACATGGTCGAAGAGTTCCCTTTTCAGGTCACGCACAACGGAGAGACCGATTCTCGCCGCGATTATCACCTGCAGATACGCCAGCCCCATGGTGATCCCGAACACTCCGGCGAACATCAGTGAATAGCGCACTATGGCGCCGGTGTCCCCGGAAGGTATCGCGTCGTCGATGACCAGCCTCAGAATCAGGGGTCCCGCCAGTTCTCCCGCTATGGCACCGAGAAGAAGCAGTATGGCAACGGTGAACTGGGGCCAGTGGGGCAGGATCAGGGGGGCGAATTTTTTAAGAAGCTCCAGGGAACCGCTTCGAACCTGGGTTTCCTCTTCGAATTCTTCAAGAAAGGGGGGCATGGAATAAAACTCCGTTCAAACAAGGCCAAAAACCGGGTACACATTAAGGAGGAGAAAAGGGGCGGAACACCCTAGGAAAGAATGGCGCCTCCACTGATCATATTCTGTACCTCCCTGTTGAACGAGTCGGTGAAAAATAACCGGGGATCGGGAAACGTCAACCTTTCAGGGTCAATGACACCCGGGAGTGATATGCTATAATCGCCACGATGACCCCGGTACTCCCATACAGCAATGGAGGCGGCAATGCACAGAATACGCCAGAAGTGCATCATCCCCAGCGCGGCCTACACCATCCCCCACACCCGGATCCGCAACTATCACAGATTCGACAGAAAACCCGAAACAGGCGACCTGGTCTTCGGCGAAGTCAACAGTTTGGGTCAGCACCGTTTTCTGGAAAGCATCTCCAGCAGGCTCCATGCCCTGAACGACAGAACACTGGCCATCTTCGTGTTCGGGAACCGCTACGCTCCCGACTACTACGAAGGCTTTGTTCCCGGGGAATGGCAGGACGAGGTGGACCTGATCGCCCAGAGCGGCATTGTGGGCAATGTGGTGAACCGGAACGACACCAAGGCGGACCCCACCAAAGTAAGGCTTCTTGGATATGTTTGCGACGGGAACGGCGAGGTTATCAACACCCGCAGGGGAAACCTTCTCACCCCCAGACGCACGGTCAGGGAGGGGGGCAGACGGGCCAGGCTGATTCTCTGCATCGGCACCAGCATGAACAGCGGCAAGAGCAACGCCGCCGCCGCGTGCTGCTATGCCCTTACCTCCGCCGGGAAAAAGGTTAGGGCGGCCAAGGTAACCGGAACCGCTTGCCACAAGGACATTCTGCTCATGCAGGACAACGGCGCGGACCATGTGGCGGATTTCACCTACCTGGGTCACCCCACCACATACATGCTCTCGGAAGAAGAGCTGATGAACATCTTCACCGTCATCGACCTCAAGTACGGCAACAACCCCGCAAACTACCTGGTGATAGAGTTCGCCGACGGCATACTCCAGCGGGAGACCGCCATGCTTCTGAAAAACCCGCTGGTACTCAGCCGAATCCACAAGGTGGTGTTTTGCGCTCAGGACGCCTTCGGGGCCATAGGGGGCGTGAGGGTTCTGAAGGAGCGTTTCGGCCTGGTTCCCGCCGCCATAAGCGGCGTATGCTCCAGCTCTCCCCTGGCGCTTCGGGAACTGGCGGAGTTCACGGAAATCCCCATCCTCTACAGCGCCCAGAGGGATTTTCAGGCCATGTACAGCCTGATCAGGTAGCGGCTGACCGGTCCCCGGGGGCTACCTGAAATCCCGCAGTCTTTCGTGAATGCCCTTGAGCATCTCGAACCAGTATTCAAGCCCGGCCTCGCCGGGGTCATCCTGGAAACGCCGCAACCAGAGCGGCAGCTCGGGATGCTGGTCGCCCTCGACCTCGAGCCTCCGTTTCATATAGGACAGAACGAACTCGAAGTTCCGCTGGCTTTCCCAGAATACCGACGCGTTGCGGCTGTTTATGCGGCTGGCGGTAACGGATATGCCTCGAAGGAAAGCCTCCCCGGCCTGGTAGAGGTGTTCGATCACACGGGGGCCCATGTCCTCGGCCCAGCCCCTGTGGAAACGGCAGATCCCCAGATTGTCGCAGATCAGTTCCTTCTTCAGCCGGTCCGCGCAGGCCCGTCCCAGCTCCCGGGGCGCAAGGAAATCGTAGCCGTAAAGCATGTAGTACTTCCCCACGATGGCCATTGGGGCCATTACGCCGGGGGTCCAGTACTGGTTGGGCACCATCCAGCCCTTCCTTCCAAAGGGCACAACGACAAACCTGTCAAGAATGTTGTCACCCTTTGTCTTGTGGATCCGTCTCGCCCACTTCCTCACTCCTTCTGAGAGGTCCAGGATGCCCCGGCCCTCAATGATGCTTTCAAGCAGCTCCACGCCCAGCCGGGCGTTGCTCATCGAATCGTCCACCAGGTCAAAGGAGTTCATGTTCCAGCGCGGTTTTTCGGTTACGCCCAGCTCCCCGGGTGTCAGCCGCCCCAGGTCCATCAGGTCCATCAGCCACGCAACCACGCCCCCGGCCGAGATGGCGTCGAACCCCAGTGAATCGCAGCGGTCGCAGAGCAACTCTGCGCCGCGCTGGTCGAAGACGCCGCAGAGGGGTCCCAGCGTCTGGTAAGGTTCGTAGTCCTTCTTGAATCGGCCGTTCATCTTCTTGCACACCGCGGCGCAGGGCTCGCCGCAGGTGAACTGCTGCCGGCCTTCGATGGTCTCCTCGTTGAACTGCCTCAGGTAATGGTCCAGAATGAACTCGCGATGAAGCTTCTGCCGACGGGCCTCGGTCCACTCCATGGTACGGTAGTTGAATGCCATCACCTTTCCGCCCATTCCGGCGTAGTTCACGCCGAAGGTACCCCCTGTTTCCAGCCCCGGGTCGTAGCGGTATTTCGTGGTTGTCTCCAGATCCATTACCGCCAGTTTCTTCCGGTACCTCTCCTCGAACCACTGATCCGCCACAGTCCGGTCCCGGAAGTCCTGGTCCACGACCGTTCCTCCGTATATCACCGCAACGATCCCATGGTCCTGAACCATTTTCGAGCCCAGGCCGCCGCGGCCGGCCCATGTCTCAACCTCCGACGGCTTTCCCTTAAGGAACGGAACTGAGCAGATGGCTCCGAAGTCGGTGAACAGAGAGGCGGGCCCTGTTGCAAGGATCCGGGGGTCATTGGAGTAGCGGCTGCTCAGATGACTGTGAACCCAGTCCAGCAGCGCTCGGGTTCCCCGGCGGCCCGAGTTCCATATCTGCCGGGCATCCACCGGCAGAAGCTCAGCCTGTATCTCCTCGCCGTGATCACGGTTGAGGTACAGAACGCTGGGACCCGGCGCCCTGCCGACTATGCTTACCATGTTCAGGCCAAGGTTGTCGAACACCAGCCCCGCTCCGCCCATGCTGGATACATAGAATCCCCGCCAACATGGGGAAAAGCCGGTGAAGACAAGGCGGTTGCTTCCCGGAAGGATCGAACCCGCCAGGAGGCCGGTTCCGAAGTTCAGGCTGTTGTTGCTGTCGGAGATGTGCAGGCCGAGGTCGACGGGGCCGAAGTAGTCGCCGATACGGTATCGCTTTATGCGGTAGAAGCCTGTGGCTGCGTCAATGAAAAGAACCTTCAACCTGTCCTGCATGCGCGCCCCTCCCGACAAGTGGATTATACGGAACAGGGGAGGGGGCGGAGCCCCGGTCGGGCTCCGCCTCTGGACAGGGTCATCCCAGGATTTCCTTCAGATCCTCTTCCGGAGTGGATACCGGAGCTATTCCGAAGTTTTTCACAAGCACGCCCAGAGTGTTGGGGGTGAGGCACGCGGGCAGGCTGGGACCCAGCTTGATGTTCTTTATGCCCAGGTGGAGCAGAGAGAGAAGGATGGCCACCGCCTTCTGTTCGTACCAGGAAAGGATCAGGCTGAGGGGGAGATCGTTGACCCCTGCTCCGAAGGCGTCCGCCAATGCCGAGGCGACCACGATGGCGGAGTAGGCGTCGTTGCACTGGCCCATGTCCAGAAGCCTGGGAATGCCGCCTATGTCTCCGAAGTCCAGTTTGTTGAACCTGTACTTGCCGCAGGCCAGGGTGAGAATCACGCAGTCATCCGGCACTGCTTTGGCGAAGTCGGTGTAGTAGTTCCTTCCGCTCCTGGCGCCGTCGCATCCCCCCACCAGGAAGAAGTGACGGATCGCTCCGGTTTTCACAGCGCCGATGACCTGGTCCGCCACGGAGAGAACGGCGTTTCTGCCGAACCCAATGGTTATGAACTTTTCGGGTTCGGTCTCGGTGAAACCGGGAGACTCAAGGGCAGAATCGATTACCGGCTTGAAGTTCTTGTCCGCTATGTGGGTCACGCCGGGGAAGGCGACCAGCCCGGTGGTGAATATCCGCTCGATGTAAGTGCTCGCGGGTTTCTGAATGCAGTTGGTGGTCATAAGAATCGCGCCGGGGAAACGGTCGAACTCCTTCTGCTGGTCCTGCCAGGCGCCGCCGTAGTTTCCCGCAAGGTGCGGGTACTTCTTCAGGGCGGGGTACGCGTTGCAGGGCAGCATTTCACCGTGGGTATACACATTGATTCCGGTGCCCTCGGTCTGCTTCAGAAGCATCTCCAGGTCTTTCAGGTCATGGCCCGAAACAAGAATCGCCTTGCCCTTCAGGGCTGTTATTCTCACCCTTGTGGGTTCCGGGTGCCCATAGGTGCCTGTGTTGGCTTCATCCAGCAGTTTCATGGCTCCAAGGTTGGCTTCCCCGCACTGGAGGCAGAGCTGTGTCAGGGTTGCCAGGTCGCTCTCCTCCCGGGCCAGGGCATCCAGCGCCTTGTGGAAGAACCCGGAAACCCGGTCGTCGTCGAGCCCCAGAACATGTGCGTGGTCCATGTATGCCGCGGTGCCCTTGAGGCCGTAGGTGAGCAGTTCCTGAAGCCCGGCGGCATCGTCGCCGTACTTCTCCCTGCGGGAGAGGACTCCGATGGCTCTTCCCTGATCCACCATGCCCCCCACTTCCGGCGCAGGGGCAAATACGCAGTGGGGAGGCACCGGGGACGGTTTCTCGCCTCTCTCCCGGCAGGCGTCTTCATAAAGATCCCTTGCCACTTCCCGGGCCAGGACAGTTTCTTCGATCATTTCCGCCACCCTGTCAGGGTGGAAGTTGACATTGGTTATGGTTGTGAAGAGAGCCTCGGATGTCTTCGCGTTGACTCCCGAATCGGTTCGGCCCATCTCCCGGGCCCTGTGGGCGTAGACTCCAAGGCCCTTTGTGATGTGAAGAAGAAGGTCCTGAAGTGTGGCGGTGACGGAATCCTTGCCGCACACACCCTGAAGGGTGCATCCGGTTCCCTTGGCGGTCTGCTCGCACTGGTAGCAGAACATGTCCATGCTTTCTTCCCCTTTCATTTAAGGCGTCCGTCGACGCCTATGGTTATCACGTTCAAAGGCAGGTCTTTCCCCGATGCTTTCACCGCAGCCGCGGCAAGCCTTTCCAGGCCGGCGCAGCAGGGAACCTCCATTTTTGCCACGGTAAGACTGCAAAGCTCGTTTTCCCTGATTATCTCCGAAAGTTTTTCAAGGTATCCGGTGGTGTCGTCCAGCTTGGGGCAGGCGATAATCAGTTTTCTGCCCCGAAGCAGGCTGTTGTGAAAATCGGGAAACGCCGGGGGTACGCAGTCCGCCGCGATGAGAAGGTCGGCGTTCTTCCAGAAAGGAGCGCTCGCCGGGACAAGGCGAAGCTGCAGGGGCCACTGGGTATTGCCCTGACTTGAAGGCCGGGCCATGGAGCCGGGGCACCCCTGATGGACCTCTGGAAGGCTGAAGGCTTCCGCCTCTCTCTCTTCGATGGTGAGGGCGTTTCGCGGACATGCGCCAAGGCAGGCCCCTAGGCCGTCGCAATAGCTGTCCTTCACCAGCCTCGCCTTGCCGTCCACTATCTTCAGGGCTCCCTCGGCGCAGCCGGGTACGCACTGGCCACAGCCGTCACACTTGTCCTGGTCTATCCTGATAATGCTTCGCTTCATCCGCTTCTCCTTCCGGCGCCGGCGGCGAACTCTGACAGGTAGGTGCCGGCCAGGTGCCGTTTCACCACGGAGTCCACCTCCGAAAGCATTCCCCCTAGCAGGCAGCCTTCCGGGGGGCAGTGGTTTCTCTGGAAAAGGCATGTGTCGGTGCCCAGGGGGCCGTCCAGGGCTTCGTAAACATCCAGCAGAGTTATTGAGGCCGGGTTCCCATTGATCCGGTAGCCTCCGCCGGGCCCCCGCACGGAGGCCGCAAGCCCCGCCTTCACCAGGCGCTGCATGACCTTCTGGGTGTGATTGTCGCTGACTTCGAAGGAATCGGATATCTCCCGGCATGTAACCGGGGCTCCGGGGTTCGAGGCCATGAGGATCATGGCGTGAATGCCTATGGACGCCGCTTCCGAAAACCTGAGAACACCCGGCATGCCGCCTCCTTTGGTATAATGGTATAGAAGTACCATAATACCAGTATTGGAGGCGTCAAGCCCTGAAAGAAAGCCCGGTTCAAGGAAGCCTGATGATAAGCCGTTCCGCTTCCTCGGGTGAAGCCGGAGAAACAGTGAAGCAAAGGCCGCCTTCGGTGGCGGCGGTTACAGCGGAATCCGCCTTCGCGTACAGGGCCATGAGCCTCGCCAGCGACCGCAGGCTTTCTTCGTTGGGCGGACCCAGCAGAAGCCCCAGCGGCCCCGGGATTCCGGGGAGTGTCATGAACACCCCGGCCCGGTGTTCATGCAGTTTCCGGTTGTCGATGTCTGACCTTCCCACAAGCCCCACCCCGGTTCCCAGGTCGAACATTCTTCCAGCCCTTACTGCCCTGGCGGCCAGGGGCGAGTGGATGCCCCGGTCAAACAGGACCCTCAGCCTCATGGAGTAACCGGGGTCGGTGAGAAGGCAGCCGCCGGCGGGGGCCGGAATCCTGCTGATCCCCATCTCCTTCGCCAGGGCGATCTGGGGTTTTCGGCTTCTTCCGGAAAGACCCAGCAGCATACTCCTGTTCACCAGCCCCTGTTCCTCAACGGCAGTGGGCTCCATCAGGAGAGCGGACAGGGGCCTCAGCAACCTGTCCTCGGTGTTTGAAAGGTTTTTCACCCGATTCAGGCTTCCCCGGTTCTGGCTCATGGGGCGCTGGCCCAGAACCTCGCCGGAAAAGATGAAATCGAACGATTCGGCCCGGGCCAGCCTCCAGAGGTTTCTGAACATTGCGGCATGGCAGTCCACGCAGGGGTTCATGTTGCTGCCGAACCCCGAGGGCGGCTCTTTGAGTATTTCCATTATTTCTTCGGTGAAGTCCAGTTCTCTCCAGGGGACGCCCAGCAAGGCGGCCCCCTCCCGGCCCTGCCGGGATGAGAAGAAGGGGCTGTCGAAGGTGGCGAGGTGGACCTCGATGCCCTGATCCATCAGAAGCCTGGAAGCCAGGAGCCCGTCCAGGCCGCCGCTGAAAGAACCAAGGGCTTTTGCTCTCACTTCAGCACCCTCCATCCGTTCCTTTCCGCCATCCTCATCATTCGCCTGCCGGGCCGGACGGCAATCGCCTGGCCGCATTCGCTCATAAGGTGAGTGTCGGAAACCGAGTCGCCCAGGGCCAGAGTATTCTCCGGGTGAACACCCTCGTCAGCCATCAGAGAACGGCCAATATCCGCCTTCGCCTTCCCCCAGGGGCGCGGACCCCGTATTCCGCCGGTGAAACGGCCTCCTCTTTCCTCGGGTACGCTTCCCACGAAGCCGTGAAAGCCGATCAGAGAAGCGATTCTGCTGACCAGGGGTTCAAGGGAGGCGGATACCAGGTAGAGCCTTGCTCCCCCGCTGACGGCTTCGCCGAGAATTGCCGCCACTTCAGGGACAATCGCCGCCTTGAGGACGGGAAGAAGAAGTTCCGCCGACTCGTGGACAACCTTCGGCGAAAGCCCCCGAAGGTATTCGCGGTTCCAGCCCTTTCCTTCCCGAACTGTTTTTGCCGGATGCAGCAGATAGGCAATAATGAACCTGAGCGCGTTTCCCGCCGGAAGCGTACGCTTCCTGAGCATAAGGCGCACCAGCTCTTTCTCGGTGGAACATGAAAGCAGCGTTCCGTCCAGATCACAGATCACCAGCCCGGCTTTCAATCTGTAAGCGACACCCCTCTTCCGGTTCCCGGAGTGTTGTCGAAAACTTCCACCACATGCACCAGTATTCCCGGGAACAACCTGGGGAAGGCTCCGTGAAAGTAGGAGTGGGCGATGTTGGTGTATTCAACGATGTCTTTCGGGTACTCACCGGCGTCGGGGTCTTCCGGGTGCACCAGTTGCCCGATACCCCGAACCTCATAGGACTTCCGGTCCAGAAAGACCAGTGAGGTCACGGGCTCGCTCATGAGGTTGAGGAAGGTATGGGTTTCGAAGTCGGGAGTTGAATAGAGCTCAAGGGTGATGAGCTTGGTAAGGTCGAAATTGCCTGCATCACCGTACATTTCATGCAGGAACTCAAGCTTTGCCGGCATGGATTCCCCCATGGTTTCATTCATGATTCGGATCTTGTCTCTGATCAGCTCCCGCCGCGGGCAAAGCCCCATTCCCTTGAACGCGTTGTTTACTTCAAGGATGCTGTCTTCCCTTCTGTGGCCCAAGGTGGCCATGGCGGCGTTGTGGGGGCCCGCCAGCGAGGGTGGTGAACCTCCCTGCCCCGAAACCATTCTTCGAAGGTTTTCCAGCATCTCCTGCCTTGCCTCCAGATTCCAGTCGGTGAAACTTCGCGGAAGCCTTGCAAGGCTGTAATCGTGCCATACCCCGTTTACCCTGGCCCTTACAACCCCTGTTGCCTCTCCGGAAGCGTCCACACAGTCCTGGTGGAAAAAGTCGCCTGTCCAGAATCCACTCATGACCATTCCTTCCAGGTTTCCGGCAAAAACCGGTGCGCCGGTGAATGAGGAAACCAGGGCGGCGCCCCCGAGTTTGCCCGCCTTTTCAAGGAACTGTCTGCGGTTCATTCTTTCTCCTGGCAATTCAAGGCCTCCCTCCACTGGCGGTAATCGAAAGCAATTGGTTATTTTCACCTTTACCACACTGAACTCTACCCGAAAGGAACGCACCTTGTCCAGGCTTTTGGAACTTGCCCGCGAAGGCGACCTGTTGAAGCTCACAGATGAATGGACCGATGCTCTTCTCAAATCGCCCCCCCCGGGGGAACTCCTTGATGCTCTGGAAATTCTGACCGCCGCGGGAAAAACCGGCGACGCGCTGCAGCTGGCGGAAATCGCAGCCGAGGAACTGGATTCATCCGGCTCCGGGCATACACTTGAGTTTGTTTCCGGCGCCGCCCGGATGTTCGAACGGTCGCCGGCACTCCGGCGAATTCTTGTGGAATGCCTGAGGGATGCTTTCATTGTCTACGAACCCCTGGAAAGATTTCTGGAGAAGAGCGGGCTTCTGAACGACGCAAGACCGCTGAACGCCTCCTGGAGCAGAATGGAAAACCTGCTCAGGCTTCAGGAGAACTCGTTCCTGCTTCACCCCACCTACGGCCCCGGCAGAATAGTCAGGGTAACCCGGTCCGCTTTCACCGTTGACTTCCAGAGGTCCAGGGATCACGACATGACACTGGACGCGGTAGTGGAAACCACCAAGCCCGTAGAGGACCACTCGATCTTCGTCCTTGCCTGGCGGAATCCCGCGGCTCTGGACCAGCTTCTTCTTTCCGGGGGAGCCCCGTTGCTGGACAGGGCAATGAAGGATCTTGCAAGCCACGGCAAACTCACCAGGTCCGGAGTGTCCGCCGCCCTTGATGGCACCGGGCTCGACTCTGGTCTGGTCTGGAAAAGCCTTTTCACCAGCGTCAAAAACGCCGATGGGTACATTCTTCTGGGGGAGGAAGTGTTTCCCCGGAAGGGAGCTTCCACCACCGAAAGAATCAGAAGCCTGCTTTCGCAACGCAAACCGGCCCTTTCTGAAAAGGCAAAGCTTGTGACAAGCCTTCTCGAGTCCGCCCCCGGAGTTCCGGGGGAGGAGTTGAAATCACTGATACCCCTGATCTGTCAGGGAAAATGCATTGAGCCCGGGGCAGCCTTCGAACTGGTCTGGCTCCTTGGTGGCAGGGCCATTCCCGGGGAGTTCACCGATCTTGCAGAGGGACTCCTTGAGACAACCGCCTCCAGGGTAATCCGGGCCCTCTCGGAAATGCAGGGCATTCCAGGCAGGAAGGCCTACCTGGCCCTTTATCTTTCGTCATCTCCTGGGCATGACCAGCTTTGCGAACTGATGGACAACCTTCCCAGGGGGCTGCGGCTGGCATGCAGGGATATACTGAAGGACACCGATCCCTCTTTCCTGGCAGGCTATCTGGCCGCGTCCCTGTCAGACCCAACCCGTGTGGAAACACACATGTGGGCTCTTGAACAGGCAGCGGAAGCAGGAGACATCCTGCCGCCGGATGACATCACCGGACAGATTCTTTCGAACATGCACCGGGCCCGGTCGGAAACCCAGAAGCGTCTGTGCCGAATACTGATGAACACCCTGCGTCCTTCTTTCGAAAGCCATCTCGCCGGGCTGGACACCCGAAGGCTCGAGAGGCTTGCGGAAGACATGGATCTGTTGGGCAGTGCCCACGAAACCGGCCTTCTGCTGGTGGTCAGAAGGCAGCTTAGCAGCCGCAAACTCGAGGGTTCCTCGCTCCGGAGGCATTTCTGGGAGACTTCCGCTATCTTTTCCAGCCCCTCCGCCATTGGAAGAATGCACGACGGAATAATGAAAATTCAGCAGAAGGAGATTCCAGCCGCCGCCGCAGCCATTGCGGAAGCCGCCGCCCATGGAGACCTTTCTGAAAACGCCGAGTACAAGGCGGCCATGGAAAGACGCGATCTTCTGCTTGACAACCTGGACAGGCAGAGAACCATGCTGTCGCTGTTGCGGCCCTATCCGGAACAGGATGTGTCCGACCGGGTGGTTTCACCGGGCACCAGCGTCACGATCGAAGCACTGGATGACTCCGGCGACTGCCGGATTCTTGGAATCGTGGGACCCCTGGACTCCGATGAGGAACGGGAATGGATAAACTATCAGGCCCCTCTTGGGGCAGCCCTTCTTGGAAGAGCCTCCGGAGACACCGTTACTCTGCCGGGGGACGGAAGGAACTGGAGGGTGTCCGCCATCTCGGTGATCAGGGAGGTGTTTTCATGATCTGTGGCAACTGCGGTCATGAATACCCCGACAGGGTGGGCTTCGGGTCGGTTTGCGACAAATGCTGCTCGTGGCTCCACACCTGCCGGAACTGCTCCCTGTTCCTCAGAGATTCGGGAGGATGCAGGTCACTCACCACCGAGTACACCGGCCCCGCCGACGAAAAGAACTTCTGCGAAGAGTTCTCACCCGCCTCGAACCCTTCAGAACCGGATGGACAACCCGGCGCCGCGGAACGGTTCGACAGGCTTTTCGGAGAAGGGGGCGGGTGACTGTTGAGGGTACTGATAGCATCTTCATCAACAATTCCCGGATATTCCGGCGGCTGGACAACACCCCTCGACCTCCTGGGAACCGGGCACCAGGCCTTTTATCTGATCAGCCACTGCCGTCCCGGCCTCAGAAGGACGGAAGGAGTTCCTTACCTGGGCCTCGGGCTCCGGGGCAGGCGGTTTTCCCGGGCGTTTCCCGAACGGGTCCGGTGCAAGTTGGAGCGGGAGCTGGTGCCCCGGGCGATAAAGCAGGTTTTCCGCAGGTTCAAAGCGGATTTCGTGATGTGTCTCGACGAGGACGCCGGTCTGTCCGCCATGAAGACAGGGCTGCCCTATGTCATGCGTTTCCATGTGGACACCCGCCCTGACCTGAGACCGCAAGACCTGGAACTGCTTCTGAAGAACGCCCTCTTCAGCACCGCCTGCAACAGCACCAGCATTCCCGGCGCCGTAACCCTGTTTCATAACGAAGACCTCTCCAGATTCTCCTTCTCCGGGCCCGCGAAACCCGAGAGAGCGCTGCTCCTCAGCGTTCTGAACCAGCAGAGGCGTCCCCTGGAGTTCATCGAGGGAGTCATGTCTTCCCGTTCCATGAAGGGCGATATCATCGGAACAGGCCCGATGAGGGAAGAAGTGGCAGGAAAATGCGCCGCAACCGAAGGCAGGGTAAGGCTTCTTCCGCCAGTGTCCCGGTTGCGGACCGGAGAGCTTTCCGGCAGGTACCAGATCGGGGTTGCGACCCTGGCACCCAGAGACCGTCCCATGTATCAGATGAAGATCAACATGTACATGGCTTCCGGCATGCATGTTCTTACAAGCCCCTGGACCGAAGCGGCGCACCTGGCGCCGGATCTTGTGGAGATCTTCAGGGATACCCAAGAGCTTTCGGAGAAGATGGACGATATTCAGGACAACTGGGAAGCCCTTGAGGACCGGCGGCGCAGAGCCCGGGACTGGGTGAACGAGCAGTACTCCATAGAAACCCCGAGAAAAATCTTCAACGATCTTCTGACGAAGCATTTCCCCGGTCGGCAAGTTTCTTCCTGAGCATCGCCACGAAACCGGACAGTGTTCCGCATCCGAGAACGATCAACGCCAGAATGTAGGCGGAAAAACCTGATACGGCGTAGACCGCCAGCCTGCCGGCTCTGGCCGAGAGGGATGCGTCGCCCTCGAAGGGAATCAGCCTCTGGATCAGAATGACCGCCCCGGTCATGATACCCATGGCGGAAAGCATTCGAACCTGTTCAGGCAGTATCGACCTGAGGCCCAGCCCCCCAAGCTTTCGGGACAGGGCCCAGGTCTGGTAGAAGGCCTTCAGTGTGGAAGACAGGGTGGTGGCCAGGGCAAGGCCGCCTATTCCCATGGGACCTATCAGGATGAAGTTCAGCAATACATTCACCACAAGGCCTGTCACGCCGATGACCACCGGTGTCGTGGAGTCTTTCAAGGCGTAGAAAGCCTTCGCGGTCAGGGTGAAAAGGCCGCTTCTCAGCAGCCAGGGGGCGCTGAACGCCAGGGCAAATGCCACATATCGGGCGTTTTCAGCGGTGAAGCTGCCCCTTTGAAAGAGTACGCTGACCAGGGGGAAGGAAACAGCGGTGAGAAAAGCGGCCAGGGGAAACATCAACATGGATGTCTGGTTGAGACCCGTACGCAGCTGTCCCTTCAGAAACTCCTGCTCGCCCCTGGCGGCTCCGGTTGCATAGCTTATCTCCGCCATGACCGCAAAGGGCGCGAACGCCACGGTGAACGCTATGTTTTTTATCCTCTCCGCGTAGTCCAGAGCGGTTATTGAACTCGGCATGAGGAACGAGGCAAGTATCTTGTCCGCCACCGGTCCCAGGAAGCCCGCCAGTGTTCCCAGCACTACCGGAACAGCCATTCGAAACAACTGGGTGAGATGGACATCCTTTTCCAGCACAGGCTGCGGACGGTAACCGCTTCTGACTGTTTTGCAGAAGACATACAGGAACGCCACCGCCACCCCGACGGTTATGGAGATGGGAAGAATCATGATTCCCCAACGGGAACCCACCACGAAAAGCATTGTTGTCGAGACGAACAGGTCGAGAACACCCGCAAGGCCCAGTGTCGAGTACCTTTTCTGGTACTGGATGAAATTGGAGAGTATTCCGTTCACTGCCCTGAGAAGCACCATGGGCAGAAGAACTTTCAGCATCGCCCCCGCCAGATGCAGCATCTCCCCGGAACCGCCGGGACTCACCGCCAGCACCACCTGCCTGGACCCGGCGAATAGAAGCGCCAGCAGGAAGACAGTCGCTATCACAACCCATGTGACGACCAGATTGACGAACTTCCCCGCGCCGTCCAGGCCCCTTTTCTCCACCACCCTGGCATAAATGGGAAGGAATGTTGATCCGAAGGAATGGGCTATGAGGTCTCTTACGAGAAATGGTACCACCAGGGCCACGGCAAAGGCATCTGTTTTCCAGTCGGCCCCGAAGAAGCGAGCGATTCCGGCGAAGCGGAGGTATGAGAGAAACGCCGTCAGAAGGTTGGTCAGTGACAGTACGGAGAATCCCATGAGTGCGCCCTGGGGTTTCGGAACCCCGGTCACTGTGTTCTGCCCGGGCCGGAGCGGGGGCACAGGCGGCTCTCTACTTGCGTTTTCGGCGGAAATCCGACCTCATGTCCTGGAAGAGATCATTCCATAGGCTCCAGGCCTGGGGCTTCTCCGCCCTGAGTTCGTACCACCTCTCCCTGGCAAGCAGATAGCAGCAGATAAGAAAAATGGTCGCCAGAAATACTTCGACCCAAATGAGGAGTTTTTTCGGACGGCTTTTCCAGCCGGGATGGCTGGGAGAATCCAGCAGACGAAGCGTTGGGTTTATGGACATCTCCTGTGCGATCATCTGCTGAAGGTTTATGGAAAGCATGGAGACCATTTTCACCTGGATTTCATAGTCGGTCTTCAGCCGGGCGTACTCCAGCATGGCAACCGGTAGAAGATCGAATCGAATCCCCACATCGCCGATCACCCCCTCGAGGTTGCCCGACTCGATGTCGCTGATCGCCCTTCTGATCGAGGCGGCTTCCGCATCCAGTTCTCTGGCGGTTGCGTTGTTTCCCGCCCGGATCCCTGCTCTGAGGGATGTGGCCGCAATTGAAGCCTCAAGGTATCTGGCCTTCATTTCGGAGAGAATTGCCATATACTGCTCCAGAACGGCGTTGGGTTCGATGAAGCCATAGGTGCTTTCGAAATCCAGAAGAGCGGTGCCTGTGGCGGCCAGCAAACTGTCCGCGGACGAAAGCCTCAGTTCCAGCAATCGTCGGTCTTCGGCCTGTCGCTCAGACAGAACCCAGGTGTTGATGCTGTCCAGCGCCGCGACGATCTCCTCGGAAACCTGAATTGAAAACTCGGGGGTGCCGGTGGTGACTTCTATCTGTATGAATCCCGAGGAGGTTGATGTGGCCTTGTAGTTTTTTCGAAAA
>Ga0334890_1000510_pt1 | contig 68138 bp, 50 predicted proteins | sample GraSluR1_MG_3_FD_207220 | JGI IMG/M metagenome (GOLD analysis project Ga0334890, IMG submission 207220) | Sludge microbial communities from methane-producing bioreactor in Wageningen University, Netherlands - Granular Sludge_31_08-R1 | ecosystem: Engineered > Bioreactor > Anaerobic >... | reverse complement strand
TTTGCCGGAGGGGGGGCGCTCGACCAGGGCGGGCCTCGATCTGAACCGCTTCGAGGCCGTGTGTCGTCAACTGGAGCAGTACCTCAAGGACAGCGACCCTGAAGCCGGCAGCCTGTTCACCCGCGAGGCGGCCCTCTTCGAGGCAGCGCTGGGATCCGACCATGCCGCCCTGCAGCGGTCCATCCGCGACTTCGATTACGATGAGGCCCTGGCCCGGCTCCCGGATGCGCTGCGTCGGGCCGGCCGACCCGTGCCGGAGGACAAAGAGTGAGCAGCCCCGAGCCAGGAAACGGGACCCGGGCGGACGGAACCCGACCGGTGGTCCTGGTGGTGGACGACACGCCGGACAACCTGGCCTTTCTCAGCGGTCTCCTGAAGCGGGACTATCGCGTCCGGGTGGCCAACAGCGGAGAGAAGGCCCTGCGCCTGGCCCGGATGAGTCCGCCTCCCGACCTGATCCTGCTGGACATCGTGATGGTCGGAATGGATGGGTACGACGTCTGCCGGCGCCTGAAGGTGGATCCCAGCACCCGCCACATCCCCATCATCTTCCTGACCGCCCGGGGCACCATGGAGGACGAGAGGTTCGGCCTGGAGCTGGGCGCAGCCGACTACATCGCAAAGCCGATCAGCCCCCCGATCCTCATGGCGAGGGTCCGCGCCCAACTCAGCCTGAAGCTGGCGGCAGACTTCCTGCGCGACAAGAACGAGTTCCTGGAAGAGGAGGTCAACCGGCGCACGCGCGAGGTGGTGACCATCCAGGAGGTCACCATCCTGGCGCTGGCCGGTCTGGCCGAGACCCGGGACACGGACACCGGAAACCACCTGCGCCGAACCCAGCGCTTCGTGGCGGCCCTGGCCCGGAAGATGAAGGATCATCCCCGCTTCCGCGACTACCTGACGCCTCAGAACATCGAGCTTCTCTACAAGACGGCTCCTCTGCACGACATCGGGAAGGTGGGGGTCCCCGACCGGATCCTCTTGAAGCCCGGTACCCTGACCCCGGAAGAGTTCGAGATCATGAAGCAGCACACGGTCCTGGGCTGGGACGCCCTGGAGAAGGCGGAGCGCTCGGTCGGGGCCGACGTGGCCTTCCTCAAGACGGCCAAGGAGATCGCCCTGTGTCACCAGGAGAAGTGGGATGGGACCGGCTATCCCCAGGGCCTGCTCGGAGAGGCCATCCCCATCTCGGCGCGCTTGATGGCGGTGGCAGACGTGTATGACGCCCTGACCAGCCGCCGGGTCTACAAGGACGCCTACGCGCACGAGATCGCCGTGCAGATCATCGAGGAGGGGCGGAGTCGGCACTTCGACCCCGATCTGGTGGACGGCTTCCTGGAAATCCAGGAGGAGTTCCGGGAAATCGCCGTGTGCTATCCCGACACGGCAGGCGACCTGGCCCGCAAGGCGGACTATCGGGCCCAGGCCGTGGAGGGCTGAGCCTCAGGGCTGGTCCAGGACCTCACGGACCTTGCGGACCAGGTCCTCGGCGGTAAAGGGCTTGCTGATGAAGCGACCTCTCCACTCCGGCAATCCAGTGTTCGAGGCTGACGGGGCCGAGTAGCCTGACATGAACAGGACCTTGAGCTCGTGGTGGGTCCGGGCCAGATCCCGGGCAAAGTCCGTCCCCTTCATGCCCGGCATCACCACGTCCGTCAACACCAGGTCCAGTCGCCCGGAGTGTCCCTGCAGGACGCTCCGCGCATCCTGGGCGCTCTCCGCCAGGAGGACCGAGTAGCCGGCGGCGCTGAGGACCCGCCGGGCCAGGTTGCGGACCGCGCGTTCATCCTCCACCACCAGGATGGTCTCTGCCCCCTCGGGCAGCGCGTGGGCCTCGGCACCGGGCGGCCTCTCCAGGATGGCCGAGAGCAGCCGGGGCAGCCAGACCCGGAAGCTGGTGCCCTGGCCCGGAAGGCTCTGGATCTCGACGGCCCCGCCGCTCTGCCGGACAATCCCGTACACCGTGGGGAGCCCCAGGCCGGTCCCCTTCTCCTTGGTGGTGAAGAAGGGCTCGAAGACCCGGGCCAGGGTCTCTTCGTCCATGCCGATGCCCGTGTCCTGGATGGTCAGGGTCACGTAGGGCCCGGGGGCCACCCCCAACCGGGCGGCCTGTTCCTCTTCCAGGGAGGCGTTGGCGGTCTTCATGGTCAGCCTGCCGCCTTCGGGCATCGCGTCCCGGGCGTTGACCACCAGGTTCATGATCACCTGTTCGATCTGGTTGGGATCCGCCAGGGTCAGGCCCAGCTCCGGGGCGAATTCGTGGACGAACTCGATGTCCTCGCCCAGGATCCGCAGCAGCATCTTGCGGAACTCGGCCAGGATCAGGTTGAGCGAGAGGACCTTGGGCTGCAGCATCTGCTTGCGGCTGAAGGCCAGCAACTGACACACCAGGGCCGCCGCGCGCTCGCCGGCCTTGCGGACCTCCAGGAGGTCCTCGTGCAGAGGCGACCCTTCCGGGGCAGATTCCAAGGCGAAGCCGGTGTAGCTGAGGATCACCGACAGCAGGTTGTTGAAGTCGTGGGCGATCCCCCCGGCCAGGCCGCCGACAGCCTCCATGCGCTGGGAGGCTCGGAGCTGCTCTTCCAGCCGGGTCTTCTCCTCCTCCGAGCGCTTCTTCTCGGTGATGTCCTGCAGCAGGCCCGAGACGACCTGAGGTCCAGACCCGGTCTGTCGGGGACTGGCCAGCCCCCGCAGCCAGCGGACCTCGCCGTCGGGCCTTTGGATCCGGCAGGAGAAATCCCACTTGGAACCGGTCATCAGGGTCTTTTCGAAACCTTGGGCCACCTGGGGGCGGTCCTCGGGAAGGATCTGCTGCAGGAAGTCCTGGTAGGTCCAGCGGGAAGGTGGGGAGTCGTGGCCCAGGATGCGGTCATACTCCAGGGTCCGCAGGATCGAGCGGTCGGCCACGTTCAGGGTCCAGGCCCCCGTGTGGGTGGCCTCCAGGGCCATCTGCAGGTTGGCCTCGCTCTCGAAGCGGGCGGCCTCAGCCCGCTTGCGGGCGGTGATGTCGTGGCCGTAGAGGTTGGCCCGCCCCTCCGTGACCAGCGGACACACGGTCATCTCGTAGACCCGATCCGGAAGCATCAGCTCCACCTGCAGGACCTGGTCGCGTTCGATGGCCTGGGCCACCAGGAGGGCCTGCTCCTCCGGGAGCCTGGCGCCGGGATGACAGGCCCAGTGCCGCAGCAGCGGGGCCGAGCTGGCGTTGGCGTAGAGCAGCGTGCCGTCCACCGAGGCCCGCATGACCGGGGAGGGATTCTCCGCGGGGAAGCGCGAGAGGCTCTCGAGCTCTTCCTGGGCCCGGCGCAGCCCCGAGAGGTCCCGGAAGACCCTCTGGATGACCCTCCGGTCCCCCATCTGGAAGGAGCTGGCGCTGACCGTCACCGGGATCTGGCGTCCGTCGCGGTCCAGAAGGACCGTCTCGGCGTCGCGGGTTCGGCCGGCCGCGACGTGGCGAGAGAACTCGCTGGTGAAGACGCCTTGCGGGGGGTGCAGGGCGGCCCGGTCGATGCCGATCAGCTCCTGGCGGGAACGACCCAGCAACCGCTCGGCGGCCTTGTTGGCGTCCAGGATGGTCTCGGTCTGGACATCGGCGACCAGGATCGCGTCGCTGGCATCCTCGAACAGGATGCGATAGCGCGTCGCGCTCTGGGCCAGGGAGCGGGCGATGCGCGTCCTCTGGGCGGCGAGGTGGATTCGGCGATGCAGGGCCCCGGCGCTGAGCTGGCTGATGAGCAGGTGGTCCAGGGCCCCGGCGCGGATCCACGCCAGGGCGGCCTGGTCGTCCTCATGCCCCGCCAGGACCACCACCTGGACCATGTGCCCCGCGGCCTGGAGCGCCTCGATGGCTTGCGGGCCTTCCGCCTCCGCGAGCTGCGGGTTCAGCAGGACCACGTCGATCGCCTGGGCCTCCAGGCAGTCCAGGGCCTCGGAGAGGGTCTGCACGTGCACCGGTTCGGCCAGGGGAACCCGGCGCAGCAACTCGTGCACCAGCCGGGCGTCCTCGGGGGTTCCTTCCGCCAAAAGGACCCGGATCGTCTGGGTGCTCATCGGTCCGCCACGGCCTCCTTGCTTCTGGCGGAGGGTCTTCCCGATCCGCGGGGGCAGAATCCTCCTGCTCCGGGCGCGTAGGCGACCCCTCTCAGCCCCCGTTCCGCAGGCTCTCGGCCCGGGAGATGTTCTCGCGCAGGGTCTGCAGGGCACGAAGGGCTCCCGGCGGCGTGGTCCGGGCGGCCTGCCAGTCGGCCCGGGTGTGGGTCTTCATCAGGGGGGGCATCAACTGGGTGAACTGGCCGGTGTGCTTGACGCGCCCCGAGACGTTCAGCGCGCTGGCCAGCCACATCAACCCGGTCACCACGGTCTCGCTTCCCTGGGCGCGCATCCAGCGCAGCAGGTGGTGGCGTTGTCGGGAGGCGACCTCGGAGGTGATTTCGGCCTCCAGTGCCTGGTTCCGTGCCACCAGCGCCGCCAGCTCCTCGCCCGTCATGCCGGGGGCTGGACGCAGGTCGGGGGAGGCTGCCTTCAACTCATGGGGGGTCTGGCCCGTGTCGTCGCGCTGGAAGGTGAGCCGGATCTTCGGATTCTCCTCCCAGTCGAAGCGGTGATCGCTGTTGCGATAGTACCAGTCCGTGAAGACCTCGACCCGATCGGATTCGGCCAGGAGCATGAACTGGTTCTCCTTGTGGTGCATCCTTTCCAGGTAGCCTTCCACGAAGGCTCTCACCTCGGGGTCCCGGCTGGCCCGGACCTCTTCGGGCAGTTCCAGGGTCCCGGTCAGGACCTTGGGCAGACCCGCCCCTTCGCCCAGCAACTCGTTGTCCTGGGGGCGCACCGCGAAGGGGGTGTAGCCATCTCCCGTCCGCAGGAGCGCCTCGAGGGTCTGGCCCGATTCCAGGGTGAAGCGGACCCGGCTGGCCTGGTCCTGGGTCTGGAAGGGGTGGAAGTCCAGGAGCTCCACCTGGCGCAGGGGGGCGCTGGACAGGTCTCCGCCCCAGGTCGCTTGGGGATAGTCCCGGGTGACCGGCTCGGGGGTGGCCTGGGCGGCATCGGGGCGGCCGACCGGAATGGGCTGTCCCTGCAAGGGGCCGGGAACCCGCGTGAAGCGCCACTCGGACTCGGTGATCCCCTTGTGGTAGTAGCCGGGACTCCCCTCCGCGTCGCGGCCGGCCAGGCGGACCTCGCGGGCGGCGTTCCCCTGGCCGGTGAGCCGGATGTCGATGTGGTCGGTCAGCATGGCCTGCCCCGTGAGGGGGGGGAAGGGGATCCGGGCCCAGCCCGGGGTGGGCAGCATCTGGATCTGGTCGGACAGCGAGTAGACCTTGTCGTGGTCCAGGACCGAGACCTCGGAAGGTTCATAGCTGTAGTGTCGGCCCGGGCAGTCGCCGTTGATCTCGTAGTCGTACATTCGGGCGTACAGACCCGGCCTGCCGTCGGGCTCGCGCCCGTACAGCAGCCAGGTGGCCCCGGCGGCCGCCAGCTTCTCGCCGGTGAAGCGGCCGTGATGGGGTGTGAGGAAGCCCCGGGCGAAGTCGGCGGGAAGCCCGGTGTCCCGATAACGGATCTCGCGACCGTCTCCCGTCAGCACCCCGGTCGTGGCCGTGAAGCCGAAGTCGCCTTTGTTGCCTTGCGAGTCTTCGAAGTAGCCGACGATGTCCGTGAAGGGGTTCATGGACTTCAGGCAGTTGCGCATGGGCTTGACCGCCACCGCCTCGCCGAAGGTCCAGTCGCGAATTCCCTCGGGCAGGTGGATGTCGCCTCCGAAGGGGCATCCCGCCTCGACCTTCCAGACGACGGGGGCGGGCTTGGTCGGGTCATAGGAGTACATCTTGTTGGTGTTGGTGCGGATCTCGATGAAGTCGCCTGCCACCTGCATCTCGACGGCGTGCTCGCCGGGGGGCAGCACGGGACCCCCCAGAGTGTCGTGCAGGTGCCATTCGCCCGCTTCTTCCGCCGGGGCGGGAACCAGGCGCCCCTCCACCATCTTGAAGCCGCGCTCGGCGGCGTCCGGCAACGGGGTGGCCACGAACTGGTTCCGCTCGGACTCGTACTCGAAGGAGTAGGGGCCGGAGGCGTCCTTCAGGACGGATCGCACCCCCTCCTCGGTCATGGGCTCTCCACAGCGGATGGCGACGGGCTCCTGGGGCAGGATCGGGTCCCAGCGGGTCCAGATCCTGCCGTCCTTCAATGCGTAGTGGAAATACCCCGAGCGGGCCTGGGTCGGAGTGCGCAGATGGACCTCGCGGAACCCTGGAGGATCGACCGGGAGAGCCGGTTGCGGCGAGGAGATCTGTCGGGGCCCCGTCAGGGCCTTCACCCCGGCCACGGCGCCCCAGGCAGCCGCCTCCAGTCCATCCTTGGCGGCGGCGAAGGGGGCCTTGACCAGGTCGAAGACGTCGGCGGCCAGTCCGGCCAGGACCCCGTGCACCGGAACGGCAACCCCCCGGCGGGCCTGGGACGCCTTCTTCAATGCCATGGCCGTCTTGTCGGGCAGGATGGCTGTTCTCAGGGTCCAGCCCAGGGCCTGGAGGTTCTTGACGGCGCTGGCTCCGGCGTCGATCGAGCGGCCGTCCACGGCGGTGGAGTCCGGGTCCAACCTCCGCACCTGCTCCGCGTCCCGCGGGATCCAGGCTTCGCGGCCCTTTCCGACCGGCATCTTGGCGTGATTCTCGGGAAGGGATTGTGGTCCTGGACCGCCGACGTTCCTGGTCATGCTCTCTCTCCTTGTGTGCCCGGCGCCGCGGCGGCGCCGCCCCGCATTTGACGAATCCAGGATAGGGGATCGGAGGGCGGACACTATTGCTGCGGTGTTGACGTTTGGCCGGAAGGCGTCGTTCCTTGTGAGAATTCGCGATCAAAGGATTCCAGCGCCTGGTGCAGCAGTCGGTTCTCGACCAGGAACATGTCGCATCGGGCACAGGCCGGGTGGGGACTTCCCGCCAGGAATTCCCGACGGATCGCCTGCATCTTCGGGCCCAGGAAGATGTCCTCCAGGGATTCGCGGGCCGCATTCCCCAGGGAGGCCATGCGCTGATTGGTCATGCAGCACAGGTAGGCCTCGCCATCCCAGGCCAGGAACAGGTGCATCCAGGGCGCCAGACATGGCTTGTCGGAATAGGCTCCGCGGGCGTACAGCCCTCGGGCCGACCCGCGGATCTCCTCCTCGGTGACGCCGAAGGGGTAGACCCGCTCCGGGGCCGTCGAGAACCCGTGGCGCTGTCGCAGCGCCAGCACCCGGGGGGCGACTTCCCGGTTGTAGCGACGGATCTGCGCGCGCGACAGGCGGTTGCGTCGCTCTCCCTTCTCGTCCACCGGCATCGGGTTCACCTCGGTGACGCCCAGCTCCGCCGCCAGCTCCAGCATCTCGGGCAGGTGGCGGTAGTTCTGCTGCATCAGCACGAAGTTCAGTCGGACCCGCGGGCCCTGTCCGCGGCGTCGGGTCTCCTCGATCAGGCGGCGCAGGGCTCGGACGGTCCGACGGAAGCTGCCCGGGATTCCGCGCACGGCGTCGTGGATCCGGGCGCGAGGCCCGTCCAGGCTGCTGGAGACGCCGCTGGGACGGGCCCGCACCAGGCGCCGGATGCGCTCGGGGGTCAGCAGGGTGGCGTTGGTGGTCAGGGTGACCTTCATTCCCAGGCCCGAGGCGTGCTCGACCAGGTCCAGGAAGTCCGCTCTCAGGAAGACCTCACCGCCCGAGAAGTGGACCTTCAGGCAGCCCAGGTCGCGGAGCTGGTCCAGGATCCCGCGCCACTGCCCCGTGCTCAGCGAGGCCTCGTCCCGGGTTCGCCAGTATCGGCACATCCGACAACGCAGGTTGCAGCGGGAGGTCAGCTTGATCTTCGCGCAGCGCAGTTGCCGGGGGACTCCGGTTCGCAAAGCCTGCAAGAGCTCGGCGGGTTCGTCGGCGACCTCCCGGACGTGGTACATGGCCTCCAGGTATTCCCGCTCGGCGCTCGAAGCTCCCGCTCTCGATGCACGTCCTGTTCATGGCTCCGGACCCCGTGCCCCACCCCAAGGGGGCAGCCCAGAGGATCGAGGCCACCGTGCGTGCCCTGGCCCTGGCCGGCGCCCGGGTGAGGGTCCTGACTCCCGCCGGACCGGCGGGTCGCGTCCTGGACGGTCTGGACCACCGGACCGTCGCCTTGCCCCAGGAGGGCTTCCTGCAGCGAGCCCTGGCCTTCCGCGAGGCCGCGCAGGAGCTCCTGACCCGGGAACCGCCGGACCTGGTCTGGTTCCGCAGCCCCTGGGAAGGCGTGCCGGCCGTCCGGGAAGCCTGGCGTCGGGGGATCCCGGCGGTCTACGAAGCGCACGGATTTCCGTCGGTCGAGCTGCCGGCCCATCATCCCGGCCTGCGTACCAGGGAGGGGACCCTGGAGCGTGTGGTGGCTGAGGAGAACATGCTGCTGCACGGATCGGGTCTGCTCATCACCCCCTCCCGGACGGGGCGCCTCTTCCTGCAAAGGCGAGGGGTGCCCCCCGAGCGGATCCGCGTCGTGCCCAACGCGGTCCGGCTCGAGCGCTTCCCGGCCCCGGCTCCGCCCGCCTCCGCGCTTCCGCTGCGCCTGGCCTATCTGGGCACCCTGGCTCCCTGGCAGGGGCTGGGAACCCTGGTGGAGGCCCTGGCCCACCTCAAAGGGCGCCTGGAGGTCCGGCTGCGGGTGGTGGGCACGCGCAAGGGCGCGTGGCTCCGCGACCTGCGCAGCCTGGTTCGCACCCTGGGAGTCCGCGGGATGCTGGAGGTGGAAGGGCCGCTGGCCCCCGAGCAGATCCCCGACTTCCTGGCTCAGTCCCAGGTCTGCCTGGCCCCGCTGCCCGACGATCCCCGCAATTCGCTGCAGGGGTGCTGTCCGATCAAGATCCTGGAGTATCTGGCGGCGGGTCGGGCCGTCCTGGCCACTCGGGTCCCCCCCGTCGAGGAGATCCTCGAGCACGGGAGGACCGGTTGGCTGGTTCGCCCGGGCTCGCCCTCGGCCCTGGCCGAGGGCCTGTTGACCCTGGCGGCCCGCCCCGACCTGGTCGAGGCCCTGGGGCGCAATGCCCGGGCCGAGGCAGAGGCGTGCTGGGACCGCCCGAGATTTGAGACGGCCGTGGCGGCGGTGCTGGGCGAGCTGAGGACCTCTCTGCGCCCTCAGGGGCGGATCGCGCTCCGGTAGACATCGAGCAGTCGGTCGCGCTCCGCCCGAGGCGTGAAGTGGGCCAGGACCTGTTTGCGGGCCGCGCGCCCCAGACCCTCCCGCGCACTGGCCGGGCGGCTCAGGGCGCGCAGGATGTGCTGGTCCAGCAGGTGCAGCTCTTCGGGGGGGAAGAGCCAACCTGTGGTCCCGTCGACCACCAGGTCCCGGATGCCGCCCACGGCGGTGGCCAGCACCGGCCGGGCGCAGGCCATGGCCTCCAGGAGCGCGTTGGGCATCCCCTCCCACAGGGCCGGGAGGACGACCAGCTCGGCCCGGCAGTACAGCGCCGCGAGCCTGCGGGGATCTGCCGTCTGGGGGAGCTCCAGGACCCGGGCCCGGGGATGGTCCTTCCGGAAGGCCCGAAAGGCCTCACGGGCCTCGCGACGCACCCCTCCGGCCAGGACCAGGCGCACGGGGTCGGGGGCCAGCCGGACCGCGGCGTCCAACAACGGGAGCAGGCCTTTCTTGAAGCGCATCTCGCCCGAGAAGAGGACCACCGGCTCGGGGCCCAGGTCGGATGCGGCGGCGACGGGTCGGAAGAGGTTCCCGTCCACGGCGTTGGGGGTGAACACCGCGTCGTGCCTGGAGGCAAAGGCTTCGACCTTGAGGCCCAGGGCCCGGCTGACCACCAGGATCCGGTCGGCATGAGTCAGGGTCCAATGCAGCATCCCGGTGCGGTCGAAGACGCCCCGGTCCAGGTCGTTGCCCCGCAGGCTGACCACCGAGGGAACCCCGAGCTGCCGGCCCGCGAGGGTGGCCACGAAACCGGCCGACCGGGCGTAGAACCCGTGCAGGATCTGGGCTCCCATCCGCCGGGCCAGGCCCAGGGCGGCCATCTCCAGCAGCCCCAGCGAGTCCTCCTCCCGGGCCGCCCGGCCCAGGCAGTGCACCACGTAGCCCTCCTCCTCGCGGGTCTCGCTGGCACCGGGTGGCAGGTGATCGACCAGGTGCAGGACTTCCAGGCGCTCCAGGGCCGGGGCCAGGTTCCGGGCGTTGCGCTCGGCCGCCACGGCCACCCCTCCGGGTTGGGGACGGAAGCGCTCGGCGACCAGGAGGACTCTCATCCCCGACCCTTCCACGCGCGCGGCATCCCTTCCCCTTCTGCGGGGGTAGGCACCCGGGCCGCGGGCGTCGAAGGGCGCCTCCTCAGGCCTGGACGGCCTGGGAGCTCAGAGACCTGGAGACGCCATGCCCCCCCCCGCAACCGAAGTCGGCTTCGCCAACCGGGACCTGACCGCGCTCCTCGCGAGCCTCACCGAGGACCGCTTGAAAGCCTGGTTGCTTGACGTCGAGCGTCGGGCGGCCTCTTTGAGGGATCGGGCCCGGGTCATGGCGTCCTCGTGAGCCCCTCCGGGATTCCCCGACACCGCTCGCGCACCGGAGAGCCCCCCGGAGGGGAGATCTGCGTTCTGGTGGCCGAAGACGAACCCCTGGCCCGGGCTGTGGTGGTGGAGAACCTGCGGCGTTGGGGTTACCGGGTCCTCATCGCCGAGGACGGGGACCAGGCGCGCCAGGCCCTGCTGGCGCACCCCGAGATTCGATTGCTGATCACCGATTGGCGCATGCCCGGGTGTGACGGCCGCGAGCTGTGCCGGATGGCGCGTGACCTGGAGCGTCCCCGCTACCTGCACATCCTGGCCCTCACCGTCAGGTCCTCCAGGACCGAGGGCCTCCATGCCATCCAGGCCGGGGCCGATGCCTTCCTGGTCAAGCCCGTCGATCCCTCGGAGCTCGAGGCCCAGGTCCGAGTGGCCCGGCGCATCCTGGACCTGGACGAGCTGAACGCCCAGAGGATTGCCGAGCTCGATGCCATCGATCGGCGCGTCCGTCTGGACATGGAGGCCGCCACCCGGGTGCAGGTCTCCTTCCTGCCCGAGGCCATCCTGCAGACCTCCGGGATCCGTTGCGCCTCGATCTTTCAATCCTCGCGCCACGTGGCCGGGGACATGTTCAACCTGATGGACCTGGGGCAGGGGAGACTGGCCGGTTACGTCCTGGATGTCAGCGGACACGGAACCCAGGCGGCCTTGCTCTCGGTCAGCATCCAGATGCTTCTGGAGTCCCTGAGAAGGACTCGGGGTGGCTTCGGCGGCGCTTCGCGCGAGCCTGGCGAGGAGGTCTCGCTGGACGATCCTGCGGCCGTCCTGCGGATGCTGAACCGGCGCTTCCCGGTGATGCGCCAGTCGGGTCAGTACTTCACCATGATCTATGGCGTCCTGGACCCTGCAGAGAGGGTCTTCCGCTACGCTCGAGGTGGACATCCCTGGCCCGCGCTGGTCGATGCCCGGGGGGCTCATCTGTTGAAAGGATCGGCGGGTTCGGCGCTGGGAGTCTTCTCCGAGGTCCGGGTCGACTCCGAGGTCCTGCACCTGGCACCCGGAGACCTGGTCGTGTTCTACTCCGACGGCCTGACCGAGGCCCGCAGCGCCCTCAACCGTCGCGAGGAATTCGACACCAGCAGGTTGCTGGCAAGCCTGGAACGCACCCGGGGGCAAGGGGTCATCGCGGCCGTGGCGGACGTCGAGCGGGCCCTTCGCGAGTTCGTCGCCGACCAGGAACCCCACGATGACGTGACGGTCCTGGGAATGGAGCTCCTCAGGAACCAGGAGCCTGTTTGAGTCTCCGGACCGGGCAACGCCCGAGGGATCCGCCTGCCTGGCGTGGAAGGGCCGGCCTCCGGCAGGCCGGGGCGCGCCCTTCGCTGGGGGTCGCCTGGCATCCAGAAAAGGACAGGCTCTTCATGTCCCGACTCACCATCCTCTGCGTCGCCAGCTACTTCAAAGGAACCCGATTCATCGAGGAGTGCCGCCATCAGGGGTGCCGGGTCTTCCTGTTGACCCGTCCGGAGCTGGCGGATCTGCCCTGGCCTCGGGAGTGTCTGGAGGAGATCTTCTTCCTTCCCGAGGTGGTTTCTCGGGATGAGGCCATCCAGGCGGTCTCCTTCCTGGCCAGGAACCACGAACTGGACCGGATCGTTCCCCTGGACGACTATGACGTGGAGCTCGCGGCGGCCATGCGCGAGCACCTGCGCCTGCCCGGCATGGGGGACACGACGGCGCGCTTCTTCCGGGACAAGCTGGCCATGCGGGTGCAGTGCCGGCAGGCCGGGATCTGTTGCCCGCGCTTCGAGCACGTCCTGCACCACGGTCGGCTGCACCGCTTCATGGAGGAGGTGCCCGGGCCCTGGGTCCTCAAGCCTCGATCCGAGGCCGGGGCCGTGGGGATTCGCAGGGTCCAGGATGCGCCCGCGTTCTGGAACCTGGTCGAGACCCTGGCTGACCAGCAATCGCATTTCCTCCTGGAGGAGTTTGTGACCGGTCCGGTCTTCCACGTGGACTCGCTGGTCTGGGAAGGGGAGGTGGTCTTCGCGGCGCCCCACGGGTATCTGAAGCCTCCGTTCGAGGTCTGGAATCATGGGGGGGTCTTCGGGACCCGGACCGTCGGGCCCGGAAGCCCGCTTCGAGGCGAGCTCCTGGAGGCCAACCGGCGCGTGCTGGACGCCATGGGGCTGGTGCGCGGAGCGACCCACGCCGAGTTCATCCGGTCCGACATGGACGGCCGACTCCACTTCCTGGAAGTGGCCGCGCGGGTCGGTGGGGCCCACATCGACGATCTGGTCGAGGCCTGCACGGGGGTGAACCTCTGGCAGGAATGGGCGCGCATCGAGCTGGCCTCGGCTCGAGGCGAGGCCTATCGCCCCCCCGGGGCGCGGCAGGATGATGGGGGGCTCCTGATCTGCCTGTCGCGGCAGGAGAAGCCCGACCTCGCAGGTTTCGACGCCCCCGAGGTCGTCTGGAGGCTGGACAAGACCCACCACGCTGGCCTGATCCTGAGCAGCCCCGATTCTCAGCGGGTCGAATCGCTGTTCCCGGACTACGTCCAGCGCTTCGAGAGGGATTTCCTGGCCGTCTGTCCGCCCACCGACAAGCCCCTGGCCTGAGGCGTCAGAGGGCCATGCCGGCGCCGAGTCGCGGGCCGATGAGCGCCCCGGCCAGGCCTCGACATGGATCCCCAGTCAGCCTGGAGAACCTCTTGAAGAGATCTGCGGACAGGCCGACGCAGGGGGCGGGATCAGCCCTCCGGACCCAGGACCTCCCGGGCGCGCACCAGGTACAGGAACTGCAGCAGGTTGCGCTCCGAACTGGCTTTCATCCGCCCCTTCAGGAACAGCGAAAGACCCACGGCCAGGCCGACCGGCCAGTGCAGGGGGGTCTTGCGCCAGGCCTTCATGCCGCGTTGGAAGTCGCGGTCCTGGAGGAGGCCCTTGTGCAGACCCGCCAGAAAGCCGGTGTTGATCTCCTCCTGAAGTCCTTCCAGCCCGCCGGCTGCCTCCAGGCTCTCATGGGCCGCGCGCAGCGAGGCCTCGTGGGTGCCCGGCACCCCTGGCGAGGGACCTCGGGGCATGAGCTTTTCGCGCGAGTCCCAGAACGCGCGGCTGACCTTCTCCTTGAGTTGGGCCGCCCGGGCCGCGTCCACGCCCAGGGCGGAAGCGATGCGATCATACAGACGCGACTCTTCCAGCTCGAAGCTGGAGTCCGCCAGGGCCACCACCAGGGCCAGGATCAAGGTGGGCTCGGCCAGCTCGGGGCGGCCCGCCAGGAACTCCAGATCCGGGGCCAGGCGTTCGAGGAACTCGGAGTGGTGGCGGGCCGGGCGGGCGCACCAGGCCTCCCACTCCGCTCGCATGGTCTCCCGGGCCTTCTCGGAGGGCAGCAACCGGGCCGCCACCCGATCCAGGAGCTTCTTCTCGTCCACCAGGGCGTCCGGGGGACCCAGGGCAGCCATGCATGAGCCGACCCGCCAGATCGGCATCAACTGTCGGGCGGCCTCCTCCGAGAAGAGCTCCCAGACCCTGGCCTCCAGGGCCTGGGGGGACTCCTCCGGCAAGGGGTCGATCCCGGCGACGCGGGCCAGCCAGTTGGCCGTGGCAGTGTCGAGGTCGTCCGGCTCTCGGGTGGAAGAACCGGTCGCGGTCCCCACCCAGTCGAGAAGCTGACCGAGCAGCTCCTGGCGCGTGGCAGGGTCGCGTCCGGTGCGCCACCCCGCCAGCCGGGCCCCCAGGCCCAGCTCCTCTGCTGACATCGCTTGCAGGCCTTTCCACATGGCGATCCGATTCGCGGGCAGGAGACCAGAAATCCTGCCCCGAGTGGCCTCAGCGGAAAAGCCGGCTCCACAATCCCAGGGCCCGGACGGCGCGCTCGGCATCCGGCAGGACGGGGATGCGGTGCTGCTCGAGGAAGCGACGCAGGCCCTCGTACTGCGAGCCGCCGTTGACCGAGGCGACCAGGGGCTTGCCGTGGCGCCCGACCAGGTCGACCAGGATCGAGCCCATCCGCTCTTCCCCCTCGTAGGGAGGGAACATCCCCTTCATGCCGTTGCCGTGGGGCATCACCGCGACCACGGCGGCATCGTAGCAGGAGGCGGAGAGGGCGGCCTCCAGCACGGGGCCGTGGGCCTTGTCGGGGGTGGCCGGACCGACGTCGGCCGGGTTGTTGGTGCAGTCCAGGATCTCGCCCAGGTAGGGCTGCAGCTCGCGCGAGACCTCGGGGGGAGGGGGGGGCATCTCCAGACCCTGGCGGGCCGCCTCATCCGAGGCCAGCACGCCTTCATAGCCGGCTGCGTTCATCAGGAAGAGGTTGGGGCCCTGGGGGCGGCGGTCTCCCAACAGCGAAGCCAGACGGACGACATCCAGGAAGTCGGCTTCACACTCGACCACGAGGGCTCCCGCCTCTCCCAGCAGAGCCTCGAAGACCTCGGCCGAACCGCTCATGGAGGCCGTGTGGGAGCGGGCCGTCGCGGCCCCCTTCTCGGTGCGACCTCCCTTCTGGATCACCACGGCCTTGCCTTGGCGTCGGCAGTCGCGGACGGCCTGGGCCAGGCGTGTCCCGGCTCCGGGGTGCAATCCTTCGAGGTAGACGGCCACCACCGAGACCCCGGGGTCCTGGGCGGCCATGGCCACGCCGTCGGCGGCGTCGGTCTGATAGGCGTTGCCCACCATGATCGACCAGCGGAATCCCAGCGAGGGCGAGCGGTCCAGGAAGGAGACGAAGCGGGCGCCGCTCTGCAGAACCAGCGCCGTGTTGTTCTGGGCGGGGGCGGCGAAGGAGGGGATCTCCATGCGTCCTTTGGGCAGGAAGTCCACCTGCACGTCGCCGGGAGAGCCCGTGTTGGAGTACAACGCCATGGTATTGGGCCCCAGGATGGGCGTGGCTCCCATCTCGCGCACCGCGGCCTTCAGGTCTTCGGCGCCGGCCGCTCCTCCAGAGGTCTCGTCGAAGCCCGAGGCCAGCATCAGAACGGCCCCCAGGTCCTGCCCGAAGGCCTCGCGGGCCTGGCGCAGCGTCGGTGCGGTGAGGCGTGCGGGGAGGGCCAGGACCAGGACGTCCGGGGCCTGGGGCAGCTCGGCCAGGCTGCGGAAGACCGGACGGCCGGCGATCTCACCGCCTCGGGGGTTGACGGCCCAGGCCTCGCCCTGGAAGTCCGCCAGCAGGCGCTCGTACAGCACGCGACCGAGGTTGTCGGGGTCGGTGGTCGACGGGCCGACCACCGCGACCGCCCGGGCCTGGTTCATCGACCTCAGGAGCCGGGCCAGGTCGGGGCGCGTGGTCTCCTCAAGAGCCCGGGGTTCCACGGTCAGGAGCAGATCCAAGGCCACCGGCTCAGCCCCGGTCAGGGCCAGGGGATTGATCTCGAGGTCGCGGATCACCAGATCGGGCCGCAGGCGATGGAACTCGCGGGCCATCTCGCCGAAGGACTCCAGCCAGGCGCTCAAGGACTCCAGGTCGGCCAGGGGAGCGGCGGAGCGATAGCCCGAGAACCAGGCCCGGGCCAGGGGGAGTCCGTGGAGGATCTCGGCGATTCGGCGGGCCGGGGTTCCCGGTTGCCAGCGGGCCACCGAGCGGCGCAACTCGGTCAGTCGGCCGCCTTCGCCGAAGACCACCACCGGGCCGAAGGCCTCATCGAAGACCAGGGCCAGCAGGGCCTCGCCTCCCTCGGGGATGGAGATCCGCTCGTCCAGCGTGACCCGCCGGACCTCCAGGCCGGTGCGCTCCTCCACCTCCCGGGCGAAGGCCAGCACCTCCTCGGCATCTCCGCGCAGGGCTGGCCGGACGGCGCCCACCTCGGTCTTGTGCGGGATCACCGGGTCGGAGACCTTCAGGAAGGTGGCATGGCGGGGCAACTCCCCAGGGGCCCGGGGATCCACCTCCAGCGAGGAGGGGAAGCGCAGACCCAGGGCCTCCAGCGCGCGCCGGGCTCCGGCCGGATCCGGCTCTTGGGCCAGGATGGTGGCGGCCTTCAAGGCGGGGGTATCAAGAGCAATCTGGGACATCGGGCAACTCCACGTCGAATTCTTGGGTCCAAAGGGGGGGCGTGCCGGGTCAGCTCGAGGGTTTGAGCTCTTCAAAAGTCCCGCTGGAACGGTTCTTGCGCACGTTGTCCCAGACGAAGCAGCGTCCGTTCATGGCGATGTAGACGCCGGGCGGCAGGGTCTGGACGAAGGCCAGGGCACTGCCCAGGTTGAAGAGGCCGTCCGAGCTGCCAAAGGCATAGGGGATCATGGCCCCGGTCAGCACGACCGTCTTCTCGGTCATCGAAGGCCCCAGATGTCGGGCCGTCTCTTCCATCGTGTCCGTGCCGTGGGTGATCACGATGCGCTTCTCGGTCGCCCGCAGACACGCATCCCGAATCAGATCGCGGTCGGTCTCGGTCATCTCCAGGCTGTCGACCATCATCAGCGTCCGGGTGTTCAGGTCGACGTGGCAGCGCCCCAGGCGCAGCATCTCGGGCAGGTGGGTGTCGCGGAAGAAGAGGCGTCCTCGGAGCTCGTCATACTCCTTGTCGAACGTTCCCCCCGTGATCAGGACTCGGATCGGTTCCATGGTGCAACTCCAACGAGCAGTGGCGGGTGCTTCGCAGTCTGGGAACAGGCCCCTTCCCGGGGAGGGAATGTGTCGGTTCGCTCCCCGGTCGGCAGGGAAGCGCCCCCTTGGCCGTCGAATGGCCGCCTCTGCATTCTTGTTCGGGCACCCGAGCGTGGTGGCCCGAGGCAATTCGTGAGGAGGTCGCATGTTCCGAAGGATGTCCCGGGGCGCCCGCCACGTGCTCGGCGCCGTGCTCCTGGTTGCATTTGCCCTGACCCTGTATGGGGTGGCCCAGGCCGCAGTCGTCAGGAACGTCGTGGTCAGCAAGGCGACCGGCCAGTGGGTCAAGGTCGCGGTCCACACCGACGGTCCGGTGAACTACCGCATCAAGGAATTGCCGCCTGGTGCCTACGACTATCGCCAGGTGGTGATGGATGTCTGGCCGGCTTCGATTGTCGCGGGCAAGGAGCCCAAAGCCGTCCTGCCGGTCAACGAGGGCCTGGTGGCCCAGGTGCGCGTCCGCCAGCTCAAGGGCGGCGTGGTCCGGATCGTGGCCGATGTGGTCTACTGGCCGGAATACCAGGTGGTTCGCGAGGGCGGCGAGACGGGGCTGTTGTTCTGGGCCCACAAGCAGCGCGGGACGAAGTAGGCGGATCCCTCTCTCCGGCCATGGCGAGCCCCTCGGAAGACTCCGGGGGGCTCTTCTCTTGAACGCGCCCGGTCCGGGGCCGAGCCTTGGGAACCTCTGCCGGAGGAGACGCCCCCACGCGGCGTCGAAAGGCCTGAATCCGCCGCCGAATGCCACGGCAGGTCGCGGATTCAGGAAAGGGGCTGGATGTTGACGATTCTCCACCAGGATGACCACATGCTGGCGGTCGACAAGCCGCCGGGCCTGCTGTCGACCCCCTCGCCCCTGGCCTCCGACCGGGTCACCTGCATGTCCTTGCTGCGTGACCAGATCGGAGCCTGGGTCTACCCGGTCCATCGGCTGGATCGGGCCACCTCGGGCGTTCTGCTCTTTGCGCGGGACTCGAGCTCCGCTGGGCGGATCGCCGCCTGGTTCCGAGAGCGGCTGGCCCACAAGGCCTATCTGGCCCTGGTCCGGGGGTGGGTCGAGGCGGAGGGGGAGATCGACCACCCCGTCGAGGGGGCCCACCCGGGCGAGAAGGTCGAGGCCCGGACCCGCTACCGGTGCCTGGGGCAGACCGAGGTCGACCATCCGGTGGGCCGCTACGCCACGGCGCGTTATTCGCTGGTGGAGGCCAGTCCGGTGACCGGCAGGCGCCATCAGATCCGGCGCCACTTCAAGCATCTGCGCCATCCCCTGGTGGGGGACCCCGACTATGGCGACACCCACCACAATCGCTTCTTCCGCGAACGTTACGGAGTGCGCCGACTGATGTTGCACGCCTGGCTTCTGGAAGTCCCGGAGGCGGGTCTCCGGATCCAGGCCCCGGTCCCCCAGGACATGCGGAGAATCCTGGAGGACCTGGGGTTGTCGACGCCTATGGGTTGACGGCAGGGACCGGGGTGCCGGCCTGCAGTCGGGCCACGAACTCGACGAAGCGATCCATCCCCTTGTCGATCTGCTCCATGCTGGTGGCGAAGCTCAACCGCACGTGGTCGGGGGCGCCGAAGTCCTCGCCCGGAACCACGGCCACCCGGGCGTGCTCCAGGAGGGATTCGGCGAAGGCCTGGGCCGTGTCCAGGAGCCGGCCTGCCGGGTCCCGTCGGCCGAAGACCGCCTGGGAGATGTCCGGAAAGATGTAGAAGGCACCGGTCGGGCGAGGGCACTTCACCCCCGGGACCGCGCTCATCCGGCGGTGGATGTGTTCGGCCCGCCGGGCAAATTCGGCCACCATGCGCTCCACGGGCTCCTGGGGCCCCTCCAGCGCGGTCACCACGGCCGGCATCGTGAAGCTGGTGATGCTGGAGGTCATCTGACCCTGCAGCTTGGCCATCGCCGAGATGACCTCGGTCGGACCCACCGCATAGCCCACGCGCCAGCCCGTCATCGCATAGGCCTTGCTCACGCCGTTGAAGACCACCGTGCGCGCGGCCACCTCGGGGCCCAGCGAGGCAAAGCAGGTGAAGGGGTCCCCTCCATAGACCAGCCGCTCGTAGATCTCGTCCGAGAAGACCAGCAATCGGGGGTGGCGAAGGACCACTTCGGCCAGGGCCTGGAGCTCGGCGCGGGTGTAGGTGGTCCCGGCCGGGTTGGAGGGCGAGCAGAGCATCAGGACCCGACTCCGCTCGGTCAGGGCTTCCTCCAACTGACGCGGGGTGATCTTGAAGTCCTGGTCCACCGAGCCCGGGACCACCCGGCACGAGGCTCCGGCCAGGGCCGCCTGCTCGGGGTAGCTGACCCAGTAGGGTGAGGGCAGGACCAGCTCGTCGCCGGGGTTCATGATCGCCATGAAGGCCAGATACAGCGCGTGCTTCGCGCCGGTGGAGAGGATCACGTTCTGGGCGGTGACCTCCAGGCCGTGACGGGTCTTCATGTAACGGGCGACGGCCTGGCGGGCCTCCGGGGTCCCGGCCGTATCCTCGTAGCGGGTGCGCCCGGCCTGCAAGGCCTCCCAGGCCGCCGCCGAGATATGCTCGGGCGTCCCGAAATCCGGCTCTCCCGCCCCGAAGCTGACCACGTCCACGCCTTCAGCCTTCAGGGCCCGCGCCCGGGCCGTGACAGCCAGGGTTGAGGAAGGTTTGAGTTTCGTGACGCGGTCGGACAACTGGATCATGGCGACCTCCAGGGTAGATGCTGCGCGCCCGGCTTCGCGGAGCCCCAGGGAAGTCCTGGCGTTCGGAGCCGCCGGGGAGGTCGCCGCGCGGGCCGCGGGGAAGGCGCCTGCTGGAGGTGGCGGATGATCTTGGAATACAGAGGAAAGACCCCGCGGCTGGCCCGCGAGGCCTACGCGGCTCCCACCGCGGTGCTGGTCGGAGAGGTGGAGTTGGGCGAGGGCGCCTCGGCCTGGTTCGGTGCCGTCTTGCGCGCCGACAACGCCCCGATCCGGGTCGGGCCCCGGAGCAACATCCAGGACAACTGCGTGGTCCACGTGGACGAGGGCCTCCCGGTCACCCTGGGCTCGGACTGCGTCGTGGGCCACGCCGCCGTCCTGCACGGCTGCACCCTGGGGGACCGTGTCCTGGTGGGGATCGGAGCTCGGGTCCTGGATGGTGCCGTGGTCGAGGACGACGTCGTGATCGGGGCCGGCGCCCTGGTTCCCGAGCGGGCCCGCCTGGTCTCCGGCCAGGTCTACATGGGGATTCCGGCCCGCCCGGTCCGAGCCCTCCGGGACGACGAGCGCGAACGGATCGCCCATGGGGCCCTCCAGTACGTCGAGAAGGCAAGTCAGTACCGGCAGGCTCGACGGCTCGATGTGGAGGGGCCACTCCCAACTCCGGCTTCTTGAGCCGGACCAGGGAAGGGGCCGCCTCCCCTCGGAGGACGTCAGTGCCCGCCGGATTCCTCGGTCAGTTCCAGGAGCACTCCATGGGCGGCCTTGGGGTGCATGAAGGCGATACGGGTGTGGTGGGCGCCTCCCCGGGGGGTCGAGTCGATCATCCGGATCTGATGCTCCTGCATCCGTCCGATCTCGGCCGACACATCCTCGGTGCGCAGGGCCAGATGGTGGATTCCACCGCCGCGCTCGGCGACGAACTTGCTGATGGGGGAATCCTCGGTGGTCGCCTCGAGCAGCTCGATGCGGGTCTGGCCGGCCAGGAAGAAGGCGACCTTCACCTTCTGGTCGGGGACCACCTCGGTCCCCTCCAAGGTCAGGCCCAGGACGTCCCGATAGAAGGGGATGGTCTCCTCCAGGCTGCGGACGGCGATGGCGATATGGCTGACTCCGGTGATCATGGAATGCTCCTTCCCGCCCTCGGCTCTTGGCCCCCCGGGAACCGGGGCGAGGGTCGGGGTTCGCGTCCTCTCGGAAGCCTCCTACCTCTCCAGGGAGCCGCGCCCGGCGCGTCGAATCCGCCAGGGTCCTCGTCTCCGGCCCGGGACCCCCGGGAGGTGGTTCGGGTTGAAGCCGCCCCTCCTCTCGCTCCCCGCGCAGGGCGTGGACCCGGCCCTCGACCGGCGCCTGCCGGACCTGAACGCCGAGATGGTCTGCGCCGCCCTGGCCACGGTGGCGCTGGAAGTCCACGTGCTGGCCGTGCGTCCGGTCGGGGACGTCGGACCCCAGGAACCCGAGGAGCGGCTGGTGCGGGTGGCCGGCGATGTGAATCTCTTCAATGCCCGGCTCTCCGGGGAGTTCGGGATTCCGGTCCGGGAACTGGCAGCCGTTGCGGAGGGGAGCGATGAGGGAATCGAGCGGCACCCTTTGGGGTGAGCGGCCGGACGGACCTCCGATCGTGCTGATCCTGACCCAGGATCGGGCCCTGGCCTCCTGGCTGGTGGCCTCGACCCTGGAGCCCCTGGGCCTGGCCTGGCGGGTCGTGGCGGAGGCTCCCAGCGCGCCTCGGGCGGACGTCGCGGTCTGCGCCCTGGGGCCTGTTCAGGCCCGTGAACAGGAAGCCTTGCGACTGGCCGGGGGCTGGTCCATTCCAGTCGTGGTCCTGTTGGGACGCGCGGTGCAGGACCCGTCCGCCTTGGAGGAGGCGGGGGTTCTGCCGTTGCGCTGGCCCCACGCTCCCTCGCAGGTGCGGGACGCGCTGTTGAGGGCCCTGGGGAGGGACCCTGCCACCCGGCGCCGACCGCCTCTCGGGGCTCCGCGGGTCTGTCGGGCAGAGGAACACCGGGGCGGCTTTGGGAATTAGATGGATTGTGTGGACTCCCCAGCCTTCCAGCGCCTCGAAATCCCATCGCCTCTCGGGCTTCCGGCCCCACAGGCAGCGCCGAACCGGCCCCGCCCGCATCCTCGTTCTTGTGCTCGTCGTATTCGGTCTGCTGGGCGCCCGGCCCGGGTCGGCCCAGTCGAACCTGATCCGTGGCGGGCAGGGAGTTGGAGTCGTCCGCCTGGGCCAGACCCTGGGAGAGCTCCGCAAGGCTCTGGGCCCGCCGGCCCGGGTCACGGCTTCGCCCAACGATCCCAACTCCAGGCTGATGGACTATCCGAAGCGAGGGATCTCGGTCTTCCTGGGGTCCAGTGGAGCCGTCATCGGGGTCGTGGTGCGCGGCCGCTCGTGGCGGACCCCTGAAGGGGTTGCGGTCGGGACGCCTCAGGGGCGGGTCACGAAAGCCTTCGGCAAGGGCCTGGTCCGAGGGGAGGGCAACCTGACCTACCCCGATCGAGGCCTGGCTTTCAGCTTCCGAAGTGGCAAGGTCCACACGATCTACGTCTTCCAGCGTGAGGAGGACCGGGCGTTGATGGGAGACCGCCTGATCGAACCGGGGCGACGGGTCGGCCAGATCCTTCTCGGCGACCCCATCTCCCGGGTGGAGGACGCCTGGGGCCGAGCCGATCGGGTCCTTCCCCTGGGGCAGGGCAGTCAGGAGAGGTTGCACAGCTTCAAGGAGGAGGCCATCGGCGTGGTCGTGCTGGCCGGGCGCATCCAGGGCGTGATCCTGGAGACCGGGGACTTCATCACCCGGGAGGGGGTCAAGGTGGGATCCACCCGGGCCGAGGTCCTGCGCGCGTTCGGGACTTCCTACCGGGCCGAACCGGAGCGGATCTGGTATGACGTCCGGGGCATCGGATTCTGGTTCCAGGGAGACCGGGTCCGCCAGATCCAGGTGGTCTCTGGAAGTCGCTGACGCATTCTCACCGCAAGCCAGCCCCGGGCGGCCAGCGGCCTGGCCACCCGAACCCCAGATTCGGCCCGAAGATCGTTCCGGAGGAGTTTGACCGGGTCGGGTTTTGGGGACCATCCCTGCACGGCGGTCTCGGGCCCCCGCATTTCCCTGTCCAAACCCGGCAGGGGCTGGGGTCTCGCTCGGATTCGCCGGGTTCGGTCGGGCCGTGTCCTGTCTCTCCCCGGGGCTGGACAGGTGCCCACAGGCTCCGAATCCTGCCCAGTTGCTGGGCTACCACGAGGTACGAGGAGGCGTCATGAAAGCGCCAGTTCGCGTAGCTGTCACCGGTGCGGCCGGCCAGATCGGCTACAGTCTTCTTTTCCGGATCGCCGCCGGCGACATGCTCGGGCCCGAACAACCCGTCATCCTTCATCTGGCCGAGGTGGGGCTGGGCATGAGGGGCCTGGAGGGCGTCGTGATGGAGCTGGAGGATTGCACCTTCCCGCTTCTGGCGGGGGTGGAGTGCACCGACGACCCGGAGGTGGCCTTCGCCGATGTGGACGTGGCCCTCCTGGTGGGCGCCAGCCCGCGTCGCGCCGGCATGGAGAGGTCGGAGCTGCTCTCCCTCAACGGCGCGATCTTCAAGCCTCAGGGGCAGGCCTTGGGCCGCAATGCCCGCAAGCACGTCAAGGTCGTCGTGGTGGGCAACCCCGCCAACACCAATGCCCTGGTGGCCTTGAGCAACGCTTCCGGGCTGGATCCCCGGCAGTTCACGGCGTTGACCCGGCTGGATCACAACCGGGCCATCTCCCAACTGGCGGCCCGGCTGGGCGCGCCGGTGGCCTCCATCCGTCAGATGACGGTGTGGGGAAACCACTCCTCCACGCAGTATCCCGACCTGCACCATTGCCGGGTCGACGGTCGCCCGGCCATGGATCTGGTGGCGGATCCGGGATGGTATGAGAAGACCTTCATCCCCACCGTGGCCAAACGCGGAGCCGCCATCATCGACGCCCGCGGTCTGTCTTCGGCGGCCTCGGCCGCCAATGCCGCCATCGACCACATCCACGACTGGGTGCACGGCACCCCCGAGGGGGACTGGGTGTCGATGGCCGTCTGGAGTGATGGCAGCTACGGGGTTCCCGAGGGGCTGGTCTACAGCTTCCCCTGCGTTTGTCGGGACGGGGCCTGGAGCATCGTGCAGGGCCTGGAGATCAACCCCTTCTCGCAGGCCCGGATGGATGCCACGACGCGTGAGCTGGAAGAGGAGCGTCGGGCCGTCCTGGAACTGGGTCTGATCGAGAAGGCCTGATCCACCTCCGAGCCTGCGCGTCGTTCGGCGACCGCGCAGGCCCTCTCTCCTCCGAGGCCCGCGTCGTGCTTCGACGGCGCGGGCCTTCGCATCCGTCTCAGGCCCGGCACTCCGCCATCTCCCCGACTCAGGCGCTCATGCTCATGATCACCTGATACAGGGGCAGGAAGACCGACAACAACACGAAGCAGACCAGCAGGCCCATGCCCGCGACCATGATCGGCTCGATCAGGGCCAGGAGGCCATCCAGGGTGTAGATGACCTCCTCGTCATAGAACTGTGAGATGCGCAACAGCATCCGGGGCACCTCGCCGGTGCTCTCGCCCACGGCCACCATGTTGGCCACCATGTCCGGGAAGAACTCCAACTCCAGCATGACCTGGGAGACGCCTTGACCCTCCCGGACCCCGTCGTAGAGCGGGGTGACGATCGAGGTCCGGAAGAACTCGTTCTCCGAGAACTCCATCAGGATTTCCAGGCCGCGGGTCAGAGGGATGCCGGTCGAGAGCAGGGTTCCCATCACCCGGCAGAAGTGGGCCACCAGCATCTTCTTGTTGATGTCCCCGAACAACGGGACCGTCAGCTTCAAGCGGTCGAACTTGTACTTGCCCGCCGGCGTCTTGAGGTAGTCCTGGAAATAGACCAGGTAGTACAGGATGGCCAGGAGGAGCCCCAGGAAGACATAGGGGTTCCGGGCCAGCGAGACGACCATGAACATGATCCGGGTGGGCAGCGGAAGCTCGCCGCTGGCCATCTGCGAGAAGACGTCCAGAAGCCCTGGCAGCACGAACATGAAGATGCCGGCAATGACCAGGATGCAGAAGACCAGGATGAAGGCGGGATAGGTCAGGGCGGCCTTGGCCTTCTTGCGGACCCGGAGATCCCGTTCCAGGAACTCGCCCAGCTTGTCCAGCATCCCGCCCAGGTCGCCCGTGGTCTCACCCACCTTGACCATCGAGATGTAGAGGGAATCAAAGACCACAGGATGCTTGGCCATCGCCCAGGAGAGGGTGGAGCCGACCCGGATGTCGTGCAGGACCGAGGCCAGGATGGGCTTGAGCCTCTGGTCCTCTTCCTGCTCGTGCAGGACCTGCAGTGAGCGATCGACGGCCAGACCGCTGCGGACCAGGGCCACCATCCGCCGGGTCATCATGACGATGGACTCGCGGTCCACCTTGCCCAGCGCCGCGAAGACCGCGAAGGGATCGAAGCGGACCGGTTTGATTTCCAGGATCTTCAGCTTGCTGGCTGTCAGGGTGTCGATGGCCAGGTTCAGGTTGACAGCCTCGATCGTGTTGGTGACAAGTCGGCCGTCACGGGTCTGGGCCTGGTACCGGTAGGTCGGCACGGACGACGTTCCTCCTCGCAGACTGAAGACCAGCATTCCCCCCAACGGTCGCTCTCAACAGCCAGGGACGGGGTCCGTCCCTGAAGCGGTTTTCGCTTTGAATCGCCTGAAGGCCTTCCTGGAATCAGGTCAGGCTTGAAGCTTCGTCCTCGCGGGCGGGCTTGCGCGCCTGCAGGAACAGGATCAAATCGCTCAAAGCCCGGCGGACCGGTGCGCTGTTGAGGGTGACCTCCGGCTCGAACTTCATCTGGCAGAGGATGTATTCGCCCTTGCCCTGTCGGATCACCCCGATCACCACACCCTTGACCCCGGTGCTCTTGTTCCTTCCGATCAGGAATTCCTGGTTCGGGGGGCGCTGGTTGCCCAGGTTGTAGAGCTCTGGCGCAGCCAGGGCTCCACCCAGCCGGGCCACGTCGTCCTCCGAGATGGTCTGGAACAATCCCGATTTTGAGACGTATTCCGTTGCGACGTCCGAAGGCGACATGGGCAGGAATGAGGCCGTGAAGGGCATCCCGGCGGCAGAGCGGGGCGAGTGGTACATGACCAGCACCCGGCCGCCCTCTTCGACGAAGGCGCGCACCAGGTAGAAGTAGGACTTGGCCTCGGCGAAGGAGTCGGGAGCGACCAGGACCCCGCGGGGCCGCCGGGTGGTGTCTGCGGTCGCTCCTTTGCCCAGGAGCATGCGCTCCTGGGTCAGGATCTCGGCGTTGAAAGGGGTCACCGCGTAGCCCAGGTTGTTCAGAAGCTCGGTGAAGCGGCCATCCTCTTCGTCGATGACCAGCAGTTCGTCCGAGAACTCCTGGCGCGAGACCGCGAAGCGGAGATAGCGGTAGCCCAGGATGGCCAGGACCAGCGCCAGGATCGAGACCAGGACGAGCAGCCCGCGGGTCAGCATGTGGACGGCCGGTCCGACATCCGTGTTGGGAGCCGGAGTCCGCTCGTCCGAGCCCGGGCGGCCCTGCGTCGTGCGGGTGATCATGATCTTCTCGGGGTTGATCACCAGGCTGCTCAGGACCACCAGGTACAGGGGCTGGTCTTCGACATCCACCTGGGCCCGGCTGTACATGGTGAAGCCGGTCTTGCGGTCGGGAGGATGGAAGCCCGCGTAGGTCGTTCGGATCTTCTTCCCGGTCCGGGAATCGGTGACCTGGACCTGGGTAATCACCCCGGCCCTGGGGTCGACCCAGATCAGGACGGGATTCCGGGAATCTCGTGGGGTGGCCTGGATGCGCAGGCATTTGCGCCCATAGACGATCTCGTCCCGGGAGACCACGGTATAGGTGTAGGTCTGGGACGAAGGGTGCAGGGCGTAGGGCCACAGGAAGAGCAACGGGTGCCCAGGGACCGGGACCCTGGCCGCGGGGTCGAGGTCCGTGATCCCGGTGGGCGCGAGGGAAGGGGTCGGCGAGGGGGAGGGATCCTCCTGGGGGGACGCCGAGGGGGATGGGGAGGGGTCTTCCAGGGGCGATGCTGAAGGCGAAGGCGAAGGCGAAGGATCCAGTCGGATCGGGGTGGGGTCCGACATCAGGTTGAAGATCCGCTCTGCACCCAGGTAGGTGACGGCGTTTCCACGGAGAGCGAAATGGTGGTAGTCCGCACCGGCCAGACGGAAATACAGGTTGTACTGGCCGGAACGCGCGTCGAAGTTGACGATTCCGTTCAGGCTCAGGTTGTCGTAGAAGGGGTTCTCGGGGAAGAACTTCTCGAGAAAGGTCTGATCCTGGCGGAGCAGGTTGAAGTCCGCCTGGAAGGATGTGATGCGGATGGACTTGGAGTAGACCGACGCGATGGCCTCAATGGCGTCGGGGTCTGAAGTCCGGGCCTCTGCAGGGGACGCGAAGGCAAACCAGCCCGCCAGCGCCAGGACGAGAATTCCGATCCGCAGTGTCCGACACCTGGTCAATGAGTTGGCTGCCTCCTGAATCCTTCCGACGCGGCGCTCGATCGCTGAGCCGGGCCTTCCTCGGGGCCACGAGTGCCGTTTCCTGACTTCACTCTTGAAGGCACGTCCTGCCGTATCGGTTCCATCGGCCCGGTGCATCCTCGAGCCGATCCCGGTCCCCGGCTTCTGGCCGGGTGGCGATTCCCCTGCATCCGTTGGCGCTGCTGGACCCGCCTTCCAGGCTCCTGGGGACAAGCACAGGGGCTCCGGGACGGGTGCAGAAGGTTCACCCGTGCGCTCAGACAGGTCTTCGCTCTTCCTCAAGAGGTCGAATCAGGCTCCGTCATCCTGGCCGCTTGCGCGGACCTGGTCTGCCAGCCTGTGGGGCCTCCTCTTCTTCGTTCTTCTGTTGGGGTCCTTCACTTCGGGGGCCGGTGCGGATGCCCGCGGCGACTACGTCCTGGCGACCCTGCGCCAGGTCCGCGATCTGCTCTTGGAAGAGCACGTCGATGCCCCCTCCGAAGCCCGGCTCTCGGCTGGTGCGTTGGCTGGGCTGTGCGAAATCCGGCCGGATCACGTCCCTGCTTCCGGGGGATGGCCTGCGTTGGAGGAGGCCCTGCAGGCGTTGCAGGCTCGGGAACCGCAAGCCCTGGGCGCAGCAGCCGAGAGGGCCATCCTGCGCATGGTCGAGGCGGTTGCGGATCCCTACACGGCCCTGCTGAACCGCCAGGACATGGTGGCGGACCGACAGGCGCGCGAGCAGGGGACCTTGACCGGGATCGGAGTCGAGCTGGCCTGGGATTCGACCCTGGTGGTGGTGGCCTGCCTGGACGGATCGTCGGCCCGCGCCGCGGGAGTGCTCTCCGGGGACCGGATCGTCGCCGTCGACGGGCGCGCCGTGCGGGGGTTGTCCTTCTACCGGGCTGGCGACCTGTTGACCGGTCCCGAGGGATCCTCGGTGCTTCTGGAGGTCGAGCGGCGGGGCCGCTTCCTGAAGATCCCCGTTCCGCGCCGGCGTTTTCGAATCCCCGGAGTCCAGGCCCGCCTGCTGGGTTCCCGAGTCGGGCTGGTTCGCCTGGGGTACTTCGGGCCCGAGGCGGGGGGGCAGACGAGAAAGGCCCTGGAAGCCCTGGCGGCCCGGGGGGCGAGTCGCCTGGTCCTGGATCTGCGGACGAACCCCGGGGGCGACTTTCAGCAAGGGCTTCAGGTCGCGGGCTTGTTTCGGGGCGGAGAGCTGCTCCGTGTCCAGACCCGGGCCGGCACTCGGAAGGTCCTGGCTCCGGCCGAGCCCGTCTGGAGGGCTCCCGTGGCCGTCCTGGTCGACCAGGGAACTGCCAGCGCCGGCGAGATCGTGGCCCAGGCCTTGAAGGGGACGCCGGGGATCCGGATTTTTGGGCGGCGGACTTTCGGCAAGGCCGTGATCCAGACGCTCCATCCCCTTCCCGGAGGCTACGGCGTCCGCATCACCACGGGGCGCTATCGGGGGCGGGATGGAGCCTCGTTGGACAAGGTCGGTCTGCAGCCGGATCAGGTGGTTCCGGCGGGCGCGGAGGCTCTGGACCGGGCTTTGGCCTGGTTGGCAGGCCTTCGTTGAGGTGGGCTGGAAAGCACGGCGACCTCCCTGGTCGGGAGGTCGCTGGGGACGGGTCCTGAGGGTCGAGGCTTCAGGCGGTGGCGATGAGGACTTCGGTCTCTTCGTTCCGACAGGTGGCGTCGACCAGGGCTTCCATCTCTTCCTCGTCGCGGCTGGTCACGTAGCTGAACTCGACAGAGAGCATCTTGCGCGACTGCTTGAGCATCTGCTGCTCTTTCGGAGAGAGCTTCTTCTGGCGGGAAAGACCGGTCAGGTCGCGGACGACCTCCGCCAGTTGGTAGATGTCGCAGCTCTTGATCTTCTTGAGGTTGATGTTGTAGCGCTCGGAAGACTTGGTGGGGAGGTTGCCTTCACAGTTGCGCAGGTGGTCCATCACCTGGTCGATTTCGGAGGCCTCGACCAGGGGGCGGATCATCGAGTTCCTCTGCTCGAGGTTCACCATGATCTTGAGCCGGTCGTTCTGGAAGGAGATACACGCGAACTTGCTCAGTTGGCCGAGGATGGTCTTCTCTTCGACCTTCTCAACCGTTCCCAGGCCGTGGAGGGGGTGTATCACCTTGCTACCAACCGTAAACATCAATCAGCTCTCCCTTTTCGGTGGTCCGTCCGAGTCTGCCCCCACCTGACACTTTATCAGCCGGTCGGGGTGAAAGTGTTACCGTGACGTGAAAATCATCCCGTCCCGGTCAGCGAGTCGGGCAATGCTCGGTCTCGCCGCGTTTCTGGTGCGCGAGAACCCGTTGCTTGTTGAGATCCGGGTGCACGGCCAGGCGTGTGGTCAGGGTCAATGTGGCGCAGGCGATGCCCTGGCGGACGGCCGGCACGAAGTCCAGGCCCTCCACCAGTCCGCAGACGGTTCCGGCGGTCAGGGCGTCGCCGGCTCCCACGGTGTCCGTGACCACGGTCGAGATGGAGGGAAGGAACTCGACGCGCTCGCTCGTGGCAGCCAGGACTCCTTCCGGGCCCAGGGTGATGATCGCCCAGCGGACCCCTCTCTCGACCAGGCGGGCGCCTGCCCGGCGGACATCCTCTGCCGAACGCAGGGGGAATCCGGCCAGGACTTCTGCCTCCTCGCGGTTGGGGGTCACCATGGTCATCCGATCGAGGTAGGGCAGGATCTGGTGAGAGCGGGCCACCGAGATCGGTTCGACGCACAGGGGGATGCGGTTCTTCTCGCACTCTTCGATGCAGAAGATCAGGCTGGGTTCAGGGATGTCCGCGTCCACGACGACGAAGGAGGCCGACTTGAAGAGGTCCTGGTGGGAAGCCAGATACTCCGGAGTCAGCCGGGAGAGGATCGACATGTCGGCCACGGCCGATTCCAGGTCCCCGTACTGGTTGAGCAGCGCCAGGAACATCCCCGTCGAGGCCTCGGGGGTCATGGCCACATACTGGAGGTCGACCCCGGCTGCAGCCGTCACGTCCAGGACGTGGCGCGAGTGGATGTCGTCGCCCACCACGCTCAACAGGGTGGTCGACAGACCCAGGCGAGCCAGGTTCTCGGCGATGTTTCGGGCGACTCCGCCGGCGGTGCTCTGGACGCTTCCCGGGTTGGAGGTCTTGGCGATGTGATAGGAATCCGTCTGGCCCTTGATGTCCAGATTCGACGCTCCGATCACCAGAACCCGGCTGTCTGACATGGGGGACCTCCGTCCAGACTCGAGGGGGGGACCTTCAAGTCTCCAGGCTGACTGTGTGCAGGTGGACCTCCAACCGGAAGGCTCCGACGGGAGGTCCAATGTGGGCTGTCAGGGGAACACGTCGTCCCCTGCCTGGAAGGAGGAATTCGGGGTCCCGGGAGGCGTTCCTGTGTCCGGACGTTCCATGACACCTGGGACATTTACACCATGTCGCCCGGACGGGGGGCTCCGGGGGAGGGGGCTACCCCGGGCGTTGCGGGCCTCGGCGGTGGCACAGGTCCACCAGGAGCAGCTCCAGGATCAACCGCGGGTCCTGGCCGGTCTTGATCCTCAGATCCGCGCGGCAGACCAGTTCGAAGGCTCTTTGCAGGTCGCGGGTCGACCAGGTGCGGAGTTCCTCCAGGGTCTTTCGGATCTGGAACTCCTTCTTGCCGGGGACTTCTCGGGCCAGGTTCGCAGCCGACGAGCCGTGCCGGGCAGCCAGGGCCTGGATTTGGGCCAGGGACCGCAGGTAGCTGTTGAGGTAGCTCAAGAGCCCACCCGGCTGCTCACCCTCTTCCAAGAGGATCTCCGCCAGGCGGACCGCGCTGCGAAGGTCGCGTTTGCCGATCGCGGCGGTCAACTCCCAGGTCTTGACCTCGGTGCTCCGCAACACCACCTTGCGGACATCCTCTCGGTTGATGCGGGCTCCGGGGCCGGCGTACAGAGCCAGCTTCTCGAGCTGCGAGGCCAGGTGGCGCAGGTCCGAACCCGTGCGCTGCAGGATCTCGGAGACCGCCGCCCCGTCGGCCTGGACCTTCAGCCGCTGGAGCGCGGCCTGGACCCAGGCGGGTCGGTCGGCGTCGGCCAGGGTGCAGTCCAGGTGGAGTCCCATTCGGGCGGCTGCCTCCTTCAGGGGAGAGGCCCCTCCGCCCCGCCCTGCGGGCCGCCAGCACAGGGCGACCACGGTCCCTCCCGTGCGGCGGGTCTCTTCCAGCGGCTCGATCAGCGCCTTGGCGACGTCGGCCGGCAAGCTCTGGGCTTCGTGGATCTCCACCAGGCGCCGGTCGGTCATCATGGGCAGTTCCGAGAGCGCAGCCAGGATTGCGGCGGATTTCGTCCCCGAGGTGCAGTGGATCCGGCAATGGTTGAAGTCGGCGAACCCCGGGTCCAGGACTTCATGACGCAGGCGGTCCAGGACCTGCTCGCGCAGGAAGTCGTCGGGTCCTGCCAACAGGAATACAGAGGCCTCCGGCAGGCGAGGCGCGGCCAGGACCTCCATGGCCGCGCGGGCCCCTCCGCTTCGCGAGGCCCTGGGCGAAGCCACGGCCGCGCTCAATCGGGTCGGCCCACGGTCTTCAGGGCACGAGACAGGGATTCGGGGTAGGGCGGACGGAAGACGCCTCGTTCGGTGATGATGGCGCTGACCAGGCGGGCCGGAGTGACGTCGAAGGCCGGGTTGGCGACGGGGACTCCTTCCGGCGCGATGCGGTGCCCCGCGATGGCAGTCACCTCGTCCCCGCTGCGCTCCTCGATGGGGATGTCGCGTCCCTCCACCAGCTTGGGATCGATCGTGGAGTAGGGGGCCGCCACGTAGAAGGGAATTCCGTGCTCTCGGCACAGGACGGCCACGCTGTAGGTCCCGATCTTGTTGGCGACGTCCCCGTGGGCCGTGATGCGGTCTGCCCCCACGACCACCATGTCCACCTGGCCCCTCTGCATGAAATGGCCGGCCATGTTGTCGCAGATCAACCGGCAGGGGATCCCGTCCTGCATCAGCTCCCAGGCCGTCAGCCGGGCACCCTGCAGGAAGGGGCGCGTCTCGTCCACCCAAACCTGGCGGACCTTCCCGGCCTCGTGGGCGGCCCGGATCACCCCCAGGGCCGTCCCGTAGTCCCCGGTCGCCAGGGCGCCGGCATTGCAGTGGGTCAGGATTCGCGCGTCCTGGGGAACCAGGCTGGCGCCGTGCCGTCCGATGTCCCGGCACATCTGCTCGTCCTCGGCGGCCAGGGCCCGGGCCTCCTCGACCAGGGCCCGGCGCATCCCGGCGACGTCCGCCTGGCGTTCCCAGGTGGCCTTCATCCGCTGCAGGGCCCAGAAGAGGTTGACCGCTGTCGGCCGGGTGGCGGCCAGGAACTCGGAGGCTTCCTCCAGTTCGCGGCGCAGGTCGGTGGCCTCGGTGGCCGCCGAACCCAGGGCGGCCAGGGCGACTCCGTAGGCAGCCGCGATTCCGATGGCGGGAGCCCCCCGGATCTTCATCGATCGGATCGCCTCGGCCACCTCGCGGGAGGTCCCGGACCTGAGCCAGTCCACCCTCCCCGGGAGGGCGGTCTGGTCGATCATCTCGACGTGGTCATCACACCAGAGGATGGGGCGCATCGAAGACTCCTTTGGTTCGGGGGTGGCGCTCCCTTCCTTGTCCGGGGAGAGCTTCCTCCCCGATGGTCCGGGGGAAGGCCTTCGTCAGACAGGTCGGCTGCATTCCCATTCGGAGGCCAGCAGGCCCAGCAGATGGACGTCCCAGAAACGGCCATCCTGGTAGTGTGCCTCCCGCTCGATTCCTTCGCGCAGGAAGCCGCACTTCTCGAAGCAATGGAGCGCGCGAGGGTTGCTCTCCAGGACCCGCGCGGACAGGCGGTGGAGCCGCAGGTCCTGGAAGGCAAAGGCGAGCAGCAGCCGGAGGGCCTCGGTTCCGCAGCCCCGCCCCCACCAGGCGCGCTCGCCCAGAAGGATGCCGATCTCGGCGCAACCGCAGCGCAGGTCCAGTTCGCGCAGTTCGATGTTGCCCAGATAGTCGCCCTCGGCGGTCTTGATCGAGAAGATTCGGATCTCCGGGTTGTTGGCGACACCCTCAAACCATCGTTCGATTTCCAGCACCGATCGCGGGCTGGGGTTCATCCCCGCAAAGCGGGCCAGCTCCCGGTCGTTGGCCCACTGGTAGTTCTTGAGCAGGTCGTGGCGCTCCAGGGGCCAGAGTCGGATCAGGTCTCCTTGAATCACGGGCGAACCTCCGGGATGTCTGGGATGAGCGTGCCTCCCCTTCGCGCATCCCTTCAGGGAATCCCCTGCCGATCTGGAGCGGAGCTTCCATCCCGGCGCTCTGTCGGACGGGAGGAAAGCTTCTTTCCCCGGGCGAAGGCGTCCGGGCTGGTTGGATTCCCGGTTTCGGGAGTCCAGCCGCGTGGACAGGGGAAGCGAACCGACCGGTCCAGGGGGCGTGACCCCTGGGGCCCGCGAGCCCGCGAGGAGTGACTGATGGCAGAGCTGGCAATTCATTCCCTGCAGAAATACCAGACCATGGTCAAGCTGCATCCGGATGACCCCGACGCGCACTTCGGGTTGGGGCTGGCCTACGAGGAACAAGGGAATCTTGCGGATGCCATCCGCTCGTTGGAGCAGGTGACCCGGATCGCCCCTGCCTACGCCCGGGCCTACCTGCATCGAGGGTTCCTCTTCGCTCGCAACACCGAACTGGGGGGAGCCCTGGACGAGTGGCAGAAGGCCTTCGATCTGGACCCCCACCTGGACAACCTCTTCACGGACCCCTCCACCGCGGCCCTCTACAAACGCCGCATCGACGAAGCCTTGCAGGCCTTCGAGAGGCCTCTGCTGCTGAATCCCAACGACGGTTTCGCGCATCTGCAGATGGGCCGCGCCAACCGCTTCTTCGGACGCCCCGAGCTGGCGCTGCAGAACCTGAAGAAGTCGATCGAGATCAACCCGCGTCTCTGGGAAGCCTTCGACCAGGCCGGGCAGATCTACGCCGAGCTGGGTCAGAACAAGCTGGCCATCATGCATCTGCAGCGGGCGGTTGAGGCCAATCCCCGGTTCGCCGACTCCCACTTCCAGTTGGGGATGATCTACGACCAGGAGAACATGACGGCCCTGGCCCTGAAGCAGTTGGAGCGGGCTCTGGAGCTGGAACCCGCCAACCCCCGGTTCCTTTTCGCCAACGGCAAGGTCCTCATGAAGGCGGGGCGCTTCAAGCCCGCCATGATGCAGTTCCAGAAGTCCCTGGACGTCGACCCCAAGAGCGCGGATGTCCACTATCAACTGGCGCGCTGCTGCAAGGAGATCTACCGCCCGGACCTGGCCATGCAGTGCTTCGAGCAGGCCGTCGCCCTCAACCCCAGGCACGCGGACGCACTGGCGGAGTTGGGGCAAATCGCCGTCCAGCTTGGTGAGCTCCCCAAGGCCGCCGAGGCCCTGGGCAAGGCCCTGGAGCTCAATCCCAGCGACCCCTACGTGTATTACAACCTGGCCCAGGCCCACCAGAGGATGGGGGACCTGGAGAAGGCGGCCGACGCCTATCGCAGCGCAGTCGGCTTGAACCCGCGGGACAGCTTCGGCTTCTACAACCTGGGAGTGGTCTGCGAGGAGCTGGGACGCGTGGAGGACGCCATCCAGGCCCTGCGTCACGCCGTCGAGTTGAAGCCCGCCGATGCCCAGTACCACTTGAGCCTGGCCAAGACCCTGGTGCGCGGTCAGCGCCTGTCCGAGGCCATCAGCGAGTTGGAGGCGGCGCTTCGTCTGAACCCCAACGATCTGGACACCAACCGCCTGTTGGCCGAGACCAATCTCCAGGCGCGCAACTACGACCAGGCGATTCAGTACTTTGAGCACATCCTGGAGCTGGACCCGACCCAGGTGGAGGCTCAGTTCCGCATCGGAATGGCCTATCTGGAGCTGGATGAGCCCACCTATGCCTTCGACGCCTTCCAGAAGGTGGTCAAGGTCGAGCCCGAGCATGCCCGCGCCTTGCATGCCATCGGCCGGATGTATCTCCGCAGCCTGGACAAGGCCATCGTGGCCGTCGACTTCTTCAAACAGGCGCTGGACGTCCAGCCGGATCTGCTGGAGGCCCTGACCGACCTGGGCGAGGCCTACATCCAGGTGGACCAGGGAGAGATGGCCCTCGAGCAGTTCCAGAAGGCCATCAAGGTCCAGCCTGAGAACGTCGAGCTGCGCAGCCGCTACGCCCAGGTCCTGGGACGAATGGATCGCTATGACGCGGCCTTTGAAGAGATTCAGGTGGCCTTGATCCAGGCCCCCGAGAACATCTTCGCTCGAGCCACCATGGCGCAGTTGACCTTGGACCAGGGCGACTTTGCCGACGCCATGGACCAGTACCAGCGTCTGACGCTGATGGCTCCGGAGAACCGGGACTTCTGGTTGGCGGCAGGACTCCTGCAGGAGAAGGCGGGGCATCGTGAAGAGGCCAAGAAGTCCTTCTCGCAGGTTCTCAAGCTGGACCCCGAGCACCCCGAGGCCACCGAGCACCTGGAGGCGCTCTTCGCGGCTCCGGAGGAGGTCGCTCCCGAGTCCGAGCCGCTTCCGGGCGGCGAGTCCGAGGCGACCCCGATGTCGGCAGGGGCCGAGGGCGAGGAAGCCTCCCTCGTTCAGGACGAGGAACCCCACGTCCCGATGGTCCCCGGTTTCCGAGACTCGGAGACGCGCGAGCGGACAGCCGTGGAGCTCTTCCAGGAGGCCGTGGTGGCCCAGGCCACGGGCCGCCTGGAGCACGCTCGCAAGCTCTTCCTGCGCGCACTGTCGCGCGACTCGCGTCATTACCCGTCGTATCTGCATCTGGGGCGTCTGGCGGCGGCGGCCGGTGAGCGTTCTCGAGCCGAGGCCATGCTCGAACAGGGACGCCGCCTGGCCCAGGATGCCGGCGACCAGGTCATGACGCGGATGTTTGACGACGAGATGCGCGGGATGCGGCCTGCTGCGGCTTCGTCTGCCCAGACGGTGGCGTCTCCCTCCCCGGAGGTGGAGCATCCGCCGGAAGCCGTCGTCTCGGAGCCCGCGCAGGTCGAGTCGCTCCCGATCACCGCGGACACTCCCCAGCCCATCGCGGCACCCGAAGAACCCCAGACCCCCGTGCCATCCCCGGTGGCTGCGGAACCCGCACCTGCGCCACCGGCTCCGCAGGTCGTGGCGCAACCCGTTCCGCCCGCTCAGGTGGCCTCGACGGGAGAGCCCGTCCCGACACCGGTGGCCCCGGTTCCCGGCCCTGGCCCGGCCTCGCTCGACGAGATCCAGGACACCCTCGAAATGGCCGCCGACTTCCTGGAGCTGGGGCGCGTCGAGAAGGCCCGCCAGCGTCTGGAGAGGGTGCTCCTGGTGCACCCCCAGAACGCCGACGCTCATTTCCTGATGGGCGACACCCATGCGGTCGAGGAGGATTGGGAGAACGCCGCCGGGTGGTGGCAGCGTGGTCTGGCCTTGGAGGAGCGCCCGGACGTCTGCTTCCGGCTGGCCACCAGCCAGGAGCGGATGGCCCGGCCGGAGCAGGCGTTGGAGACCCTGCTGCGGCTGCAGCAGATCGCGCCCGAGGAGGAACGGGTGGAGCCCGGGATCGAGCGGATTCTGGCGGGGCAGGCCCTGGCCTTGGAGGAGGGGGGCGACCTGGACGGGGCGCTGGCAGTCTGGTCGCGCTTGCGCGGGATCCTGCCCCGCAGTTCCCGCGCCGAGTCGGAGATGGTCCGGATTTTCGGCGAGCGCGCCGGGGTGCTGGAGGAGCAGTCCCGCTTCGAGGACGTCATCAAGGTCTACCGCGAGCAGATGGCGGCCGGTCTGCAGGCCGAACGGGCCCGTTCGGAGATCTCCAGGATGTACGCCGAGTGGTCGGCCCGCTTCGAGGCCGATGGGGATTTCGAGCAGGCCATCTCGGTTTTCGAGGGGCTTGTGGCCGACCAGCCCGACCACCCCACCGGGCGGGACGAGATCGTCCGCCTGCACGAAGAGTGGGCGGAGGATTGTGAGGAGAAGGGCCGCTTCGAGGAGGCCGTCGAGGTCTACCACAAGCTCGCCGAGCGCGCACCGGGTCCCGACATCCAACGCGAGATCGCCCGGCTGTATGACAACTGGGCCTCGACTCAAGAGCAGCGGGGCGAGTTCGAGAGCGCCCTGGAGATCCTCCAGCGCCTGCGCGCCGAGCAGCCGCAGAGTTCGGAGGCCCGCCAGCGCGTGGCCCGGATCTGTCTGGCCTGGTCGACAGAGCTCGAGGCCGATGGGCAGCTCGAGCCGGCCCAGGAAGTGCTGCGACGACTGCTGGGTGAGCAGCCCGAGAACGCGCGTGCCCTGGCGGAAATGGCTCGCCTGGTCGGGGTCCGGGTTCGTGCCCTGGAGGCCGAAGGGTCCTTTGAACCGGCCATCCTGGCCTGTCGGACCCTGCGGGCCGAGCACCCCGGTTCCCCGGGGATCGAGGAGGAGCTGGGCCGGCTGTACGCCGCCTGGGTTGCCGCCGAGACCGGGGAGGGTCGTTTCCAGTCCGCCATCGCCGTGGCGCGCGATTGGGCGGCAGGCCAGCCCGAGAATGTCCAGGCCTTGGTGGCCGTGGCGCGCTCGTACGGAACCTGGGCCGATTCCTTTGAAGCTCAGGGAGACTACCTTCAGGCCGTGGCCTGCTTCCAGGAGCTCCTGGAGATCCAACCGGCCAACGAGATGGTGCGGGGTGAGATCTTCCGGCTTCACGAGGCTTGGTCGCGTTCTGCCGAGGAGCGGGGCGACTTCCAGGAGTCCATCGCCGCCCTGCGGCATCTGCTCGAGTCCCAGCCGGAGAGTTCCCTGGCCCTGGAAGGGCTCCCTCGCCTCTTCCACGCGTGGATCCAAAGGTTGCAGGCGGAGGGTCGACACGAGGAGGCCCTGGCCCGGGTGGCCGAGTTCCAGGCCCACGGCGCCGACCTGGAACAGGCGCAGGACTTGCGCCTGCAGATCTTCCTGGACTGGGCGTCGGGCCTGGAGAGGGATGGAGAGTTCGAGGCGGCCGTGGCCGTTTTCGAGCGCCTGGCCGAACTCGACCCCGCGGACCAGAACCCGGTCCGGGAGATCCGGAGAATCCATCTGGCCTGGGCGGATGCCCTGCAGGCCGAGAACCTCGAGGAGGAGGCCCTGGCCGTCCTGCAGGCTCTCGTCGAGAGGGAACCGGACCTGGACGAAGCGCGCCGTGCCCAGACGCAGCTCTTCCTCCGTTGGGCCGACCGCTACGCCCGGCACGAGCAGTATGAGGAAGCTCTGGAGGTTCTGGGGCGCGCCCTGCAGGCTCGACCCGGGGATTCGGAGCTGACCTCGGAGATGGCTCGACTCTATGGCCTGCGTTCGTCGCTCGAAGAGTCCAGGGGACGACTGGATCAGGCCCTGGAGATCCAGGAGCGCCTGGCGGCCCTCCAACCCGAGAACGTCCAGGCCCGGGAGGCCATCTCCCGTCTGCACGCGCTGCGGGCGGACCAGGCGCGGGCCCAGGGGCGCTTCGAGGACGCCATCGGCATCCTGGAGGCCCTCCTTCAGGCGGACCCCGGCCGGGTCTCGGTTTCGGGGGAGATCGCTGCAACCTGCCAGGAGTGGGCTCGGGATCTGGAGGAGAAGGGGCAACCCCTGGAGGCGGTCGCGGTGCTCGAGGACCTGCTGCGCCGGGTGCCCGATCACCCGGAGGCAGGTCGGCGGATTGCCGAGCTGAAGGTCGTGGAGGCCCGTCGTCTGGAGTCCGCGGGACTGCTGGAAGAGGCCCTGGCCCTCTTCCAGGCGGTGTCCTCTTCGGAATCCGGCGGCGAGGCGCTGGCTGGGATGGTGCGCGTGAACCGCGCCCTGGCCGCCCGGGCCCAGGCGGAGGACCGTCCGGAGGAGGCCATCCGGGTCTGCGAGCAGATCCTGCAACTCCAGCCTGAGGATCGCGAGACGCATGCCCGGATCGAAGAACTCCGGATGGACCTGGCCGACAAGCGCTTCCGCGAAGGGCGCGAGCCAGAGGCTCGGGACTTCTACCGCAATCAGCTCATGCTGGACCCCGCGAATTCCCGTTCGCATCAGGGAATCCGCAGGATCTATGACCCGGGCACCCGCGCGGTGGAGCTGGTGGCCTTCTATCGCAGCCTGTTGGAGGCCGACCCCGAGACTCCCGCGCGCCTGGAGAATCTGGCCCGGGCCTGCGAGGATGTGGGGAAGGATTCCCTGGCCGTGGTCAACTATCAGCGCCTGCTGAAGCGAGACCCGAATCCGCAAGCCTGTGTCCGCCTGGCCCGAGCCTATGTCCGGCTGGGCAAGCTGCAGGCGGCCCAGCGGGCGGCCCGACGGGCCCTGGAGCTGGACCCGGGGTTTGCCCCGGCACACCGCGCCCTGGTCGAGGTCTGCCTGGAGGCGGGTCTGCGAGAGAAGGCGCTTCAGGCCGCCCAGGTGATGAAGCAGCTCCGCGGCTTGGATCCGGCGGAAGGCGAATGGCTGGTCGGGCAGTTCCCGGAACTGGCCCAGGCGCCGGTGGAGTCCCCGCGCACGCGTCGGAAGGCTGCCCCCGCCAGACCTGCGCCTGCAGTGGAGGAGCCCAAGCCGGTGGTCGAGCAGGCGGCTCCGGCCGCAGAGGAACCCAAGCCGGTGGTCGAGCAGGCGGCTCCGGCCGCAGAGGAGCCCAAGCCGGTGGTCGAGCAGGCGGCTCCGGCCGTGAAGGAGCCCAAGCCGGTGGTCGAGCAGGCGGCTCCGGCCGTGAAGGAGCCCAAGCCGGTGGTCGAGCGGGCGGCTCCGGCCGTGAAGGAGCCCAAGCCAGCAGCGTCGGCCCCTGGATCCAAGAAGGACTCCAAAGCGGGCAGGGGGAGTGCTGTCAAGACGCCCAGGAAGAAGGGGAAGGGCAAGAAGTAACCCCGTTCTCCGGGGGGGGCGCGGGCGAGGCGACCGAGGGGTTTCGGGCCGGGTTCCTGGGGCCGGGGGGGCTCAGGATGGAATCAGCAGAAGTTCGTAGCCTCCCTGCACGGGTCGCCCCAGGGCCCGGCCTTCAAGCCGGGTGGAACCTGCCAGGACCAGGGCGGGCCCGTCGTACAGGGTGGCCCTCTGCCAGGGGTTGGCGCCCTGGCACTCCAGGATTTGCGTGGCCGGTCGGCCCCGCACCTCGTCTTCCGAGAGGACCGGGCCACGCCAGGACACGACCCGCCCGCTGGCATCCAGCCTCATGACCCCTGCGGAAAGCTGCTCCAGCCAGGAGGCCAGGTGATCCCGGTCGCGCCGGAACTCGTCGGCCTCCTGGCGCAACTGGTCGTGGTCCCGCTTCTGACGGAGGATGGACTTGAGGCGGGCCAGGAACTCCTGCGGCTTGAAGGGCTTCCTGAGGTAGTCGCAGGCTCCCATGTCCAGAGCCGTCATGACGTCCTGGATGTCGTCGCGAACCGTCAGGAAGAGCACGGGGATCTCCCGAAGCTGGGGGTCCTGCTTGAAGGCAGCCAGGGCTTCAAACCCTCCCATCACGGGCATCATCGCGTCCATGACGATGACATCGGGGAGGAATCGGCGGGCAACCTCCAGAGCCTCCGCCCCATTCGCAGCGGAATCCGTGCCCAGGCCCAAGGTCTCGACCCAGCCTTGGACCAGGGCGATCATGGCAGTCTCGTCGTCGACGATCAGGACTCGCTCACCGTTGGGTACTGACTTCATCGCCTTTCGCGTTCGCCTGTCCGGGATGGAAGTCCTTCGTCCAGCCCTGCCCGATTCCGGTGTCGGAGCGCTCCAGAGTCCTCGGGTCGAAGTTCCTCGAGCGGGCAGCAGGGAGGGTTTGCTGCGGCGGGAATCTCCCTGTCGCCATGACCGCTCGCTTTCGCGAAGGGGGTGTCGCTCCACCTGCCGGACGGATCCGGCTGACGGCCCGTCAGTCGGAGCGCTATGCCCGGCAGTTGCTGCTTCCTGAGATCGGGGGCGCAGGTCAGGAGCGCCTGGCCGCCTCACGGGTCCTGGTGGTTGGCCTCGGAGGCCTGGGTTGTCCGGCCAGCACCTACCTGGCTGCGGCTGGAGTCGGCACCCTGGGGCTGATGGATGGCGACCAGGTCGAGTTGTCCAACCTGCACCGGCAGGTCCTGTACCGTCCGGAGGACCTGGGACGTTCCAAGGAGGCGAGTGCGGGCCGGTCTCTTCTCGAGCTGAATCCCGAGATCCACCTCGTGACCCATCCCGGAAGGCTGACGGCGACGAATGCGCGGGAGGTCGTCCGGGGCTACCATGTGGTGGTCGCCGCGTGCGACAATCATGCCGCGCGTTATGTGCTGAACGATGCCTGTGTCCGGGCCGCCTTGCCCCTGGTGGACGCCTCGGTTCGACGCTTCGAGGGACGTCTGGCGCTGTACTGCCCGGGTTCGGGTTGTCTGCGCTGTCTGTTCCCTCAGCCTCCGGAGGCGGACGAGGTCGGCGGTCTGGCGGCCATGCAGGGGATCCTGGGCCCCCTGCCCGGGATCATGGGTTGCCTGGAGGCCTTGGAGGTCCTGAAGGTCCTGTTGGGCCTGGGTCGGCCTCTGTCCGACCGCTTGCTGCTCTTCAACGGTCTGACGGGGGAGCAGAGGCTCTTGAAGCGGACGCGGAATCCGGCCTGCCCGGTGTGTGGCAACCGACCGACCCCGGCCAGGCGTGCGGAGGACCAGATATTCGCGGGTCCGGACCCGCAAGCGAGGAGACCAGCCATGCAGAGAATCGAGATTCTGGAGATCGGCCCGGAAGAGGCCTGGCGCGAGATGCAGGCCCGCCCCGAGATTCAGGTGGTGGACGTGCGCGACCCGGAGTCCTACCTGGCCAGCCACGTGCCCGGGGCCCGGTCCATCCCTCTGGCCGGATTGCCACGCCGCGTCGGCGAACTCGACTCGTCGCGTCCGGTCTACGTGTTCTGCATGAAGGGCAAGCGCTCCCTGGAAGGAGCCCGGATCCTGTTGGATCAGGGCTTTTCGGAGGTGTTCACGGTCGCCCGGGGAACTGAGGGCTGGAAGGAACTGGGCCTGCCCCTCGAGTCCTGATCGCCCCTGGAGGACGGATGTTCTCTTCCCCCCTTGGTGGACGCAAGACGGTGATCGCTGCCATGGTCGGCCTGGTCGCGGTCCTGGTCCTGGTGATCTTCCTGCTCCTGTGGCTGGCTCACCCGCCGCTGGCCCGAGCCTTCATGGTCCTGGTGGTGCTGGCCCTGGGCTATGCCCATGCGGTGGAGCCATTCTGGGTTGATTACCGGACGGTCTCGGTCGGGATTCGGGGACTGCCCCGCGTCTGGGAGGGAACCCGCGTCGTGCTGCTCTCGGACCTGCACCTGGGCTTCGCTGCCTCCGCGGGTTGGCTGCGCCGGGTCTTCGCGCAGGTTCTGGAACATCGTCCCGACCTGATCGTCGTGACGGGGGACCTCTTCGCGGGGGGGACGCGCGGCACACCCCAGGAGGCCGCCGAGCTGGCTGCTCTGGCGGCGCCCCTGGGGACCTTCGCAGTGCTCGGCAATCACGACCACTTCGCCCAGACTTCTGCGGTGCGCCAGGCCCTGGAGGATGCCCGGATCACCCTCCTGAGCAACCAGGCTCTCCCTCTCCATCGGGGGGGCGAGCGCCTGTGGTTGGCCGGGGTGGACGACGTGGGGACCGGCCACGACGATCTGGAGGGGACCCTGCGCGGTGTCCCCGACGGGGAGGCGACGATCCTGTTGTGCCATAATCCGGACCTGGTCGAGGAGGTCTCGGAGCGTCAGGTCCCCTTGATGCTGAGCGGACACACCCACGGCGGGCAGGTGTGTCTGCCGTTCCTGGGCCCGGTGTATTGCTTCTCTCGATTCTATCGGCGCTATGCCGCCGGGCTCTTCCAGGTGGGCGCCACCTCCCTCTACGTCAATCGGGGCCTGGGGAAGGCCTTGCTTCCGTTTCGTTTCCTGTGCCGTCCAGAGGTGACGGTCCTGGTCCTGAGGTCTTCCTGAAACCATGCCGGTGCGTGCCCTTCGCTTGATTCCGCAAGTCCACCCGCGCGTCTGGGGCGGAGACCTCCTGGCGCGGCGCTTCTCCCGCTGCGCCCAGACCGAGGGACCCGTCGGCGAGTCCTGGGAGGTCCACGGAGACCTGCTGGTCGCTGACGGGCCCGACCAAGGCCTGACCCTGGACGAGCTGGCCCGGCGCGAGGGCCAGGCCCTCCTGGGGAAGAGATGCCCGCCTTCTTCGACCTTTCCATTGCTGGTCAAGTGGTTGGACTGTCGGGATTGGCTTTCTGTGCAGGTGCATCCCGACGATGCCGTGGCTCGGAGCCTGACGGGCGACCCCTTGGCTCGCGGCAAGACCGAATGCTGGTACCTGGTCGAGGCCGAGGAGGGGGCCGAGGTGATTCACGGACTGGCCGCAGGCGTCTCGGTCGAGGACCTGGCCCGGGTCCAGGGTCGAGAAATCCTGAGTTTTCTGCGTCGACAGGTGGCCCACGCCGACCAGATCCTGTACACGCCGGCCGGGACGGTCCATGCCCTGGGCCCGGGGTTGCTCCTGCTGGAGATCCAGCAGAGCAGCGATCTGACCTACCGCCTCTACGATTGGGGGCGGGTCGGATTGGACGGGCACCCCCGGACGCTGCACCTGCCAGAGGCTCTCCGGTCGTTGCGGGATTCGCGTCCCGAGCCTCTCTGGAACCTGCCGTCCGCAGGGGTGGGGCAGCCGCGGTTGGCCTGCCCGCATTTCGCCCTGGAGACGCTGACCGGGTCGGCCCGTTGGAGCCCGGCTGGGCTGAGCCTGGAGATCCTGGCGCTGGTCCGGGGGGAGGGTCGACTGGAAGTCGGGGGGCAGACCGAGCGGGTCGTCCCCGGCGACGTCCTGGTCGTGCCGGCCAGTGCCCCGGAAGTGCATCTGGAGCTCCCGGCCGGGGGGTTGGTGGTTCGGGTCCGTCTGCCGGAACCGTCATGAGCGCGCAGGAGTCGGGCCCGGTCAGTCCAATTCCGATCGCGATGCCTGCAAGCGTTGGAATCGTCGGGGCCACGGTGGCTGGTCTGGCCTTGGCCTGCGGGCTGGCCGACCAGGGACTGGCCTGCCAGGTCCTGGACCAGGGTCTTCCGACTGCGGAGGAGGACCACCCGGTGGCCCTGGGGCCGCGCTCGTTGGAGGCCATGGCCCGCTGGGGCCTGGCCGGGCAGTTCCGGGAACTGGCCCCTACGATGCGGCGGATCCGGGCCTTCTATCAGGGCCAGGAGCTGGGGTGCGTCTCCACCTCCGAGTTGCCGACCCGGCATCCCTTCCATGCATGTCCGACCCGAGGGAGGCTGCGGCGTCTGCTGGCCGACGTCGCCCGGTCCTCCGGGCGGGTCGAGTTGGCGCCCTGCGCTCGGGTGGTCGGGGTCCAGGCCCGCTCGCATCGGGTGCGGATCCTGCTGGAAGATGGGAGCACTCGCACGTTCCGCTTCCTGGCGGCCACCTGTGCCTCGCTCCGCCGTCTGCTGGAGATCCCCTTGCTGCCGGACCCAGGCCTCTCCTGGCGCGCCTCGGGCAGCGCCCCGAGTGCTCCTGGGGATGAGTTGGGCCTCTACCTGGGACCCTCCGGGATGGCCTGGACCTGCCCCCGGCTCGACGAGCCCCCCTTCCTGGCCGCCGAGGCCTGGGAGGAGGCGCGCGGTTCTGTGGAGCTGGGCCAGGAACTGCAACTCCCAGGGGACTTCCTGCTGGGCGCGGAGTCGGGGGGGGTGGAAGTGGGGACGGCTTCGACCTGGAGTCTGGGCCCGGTCTTCTTGCTGGGCGGAGGCGCCCGCAGCCTTCCCGCGGGCGCCTGGCGGAGTGCAGATTCCGACGTGGCCGAAGCCGAGGCGCTGGCCTGGCGCATGGCGGCGGTGCATCGGGGAGCTCCCGAGAGGCTCCTGGACGGCTACGGACTGGAGCGGAGCGCCCAGAGCCGGGCCCGGGTGAGCCTGGCGCGTTCCTGGCTCCCGCGCGTGTGTCGCCCGGACCTGGTTCGGGCCCTGGTTCCATTCCTGCGCGTTGGCTTGTTTCGCCACCCCCTGGGCCAGGCCTTGGGTGGGTTGACGGGGTGCTACCGCCCTTCGGAGTGGTGTCTGGACGAGCGTCCCCTCCGGCACCGCCCTCCGCCCCGACCGGGAATGCGCCTGCCGGAGGTGCGCTTCCAGGATGAGACGGGTCGGCGTGGCTGGCTCTTGGACCTGGTGGGGCGACGCCCCCTGGTCCTGCGTTTCGGGGAGGGACCTTCCCTGGGCGGATTCCGCGTCTCGGCCAGGAATCGTGGCCCGGGAATCCTCCATGACGTCGATGGAAGCCTTCAGAGGGCCCTGAACGGCAGGCCTGGGGAGGTCCTGCTGGTGCGGCCGGATGGCGTGGTGGGCTATCGCGCCTGGCCCGAGGACCCGCGGCGTTCGGCGGCCTGGCTGGCCGGTCTGGGGGGGATGTGAGTTCCAGGATTCCCACGCTCTGCGAGAGTGCCTACTCGCGCTCGGCCTTCCGGGTCCTGGGACTGTCGGCCGAGGCGCCGCCGGAATCCCTGGAGGAGGCGGCGCGCGAGGCCCTGGCGGCGGCTTCCCGGGGAGCCGCTGGACGCCCGCCCGGTGACCTCCCCTGGCTCCCCGAGGTTCGCCAGGACCAGGCCACCTTGCGGCGGGCCATCCAGGTCCTGTCCGAGGTGGAGGGGCGTCTGCGCGAGCGTCTGCTCTGGCCGCACCAGCGGACCCCTGCCGACCGGGAGGCGCTGGAAGCTGCGCGGGCCGGCCGCTTCGAGGTCGCCGTCGAGTTGTGGCAGCGCGCCTGGAAGGAGGAGCCGGGATGGCGAACCACGGCCGCGCACAATCTGGCGGTGCTCCATCATTCGCGCGCCCTCTCGGCCCCTCGAGGCCCGGCCGCCGCCATTCGCGACCTTGAGCATGCCCGGGTCTGGTGGCGCCACGTCGTGGATGGGGGACGCCTGGAGGCTCTCTTCCTGGATGGCGAGGGGCAACAGGGCCAGGCCAGGGAGCTGCTGGCCCGACTGGAGCGCTCGTTCTCGCGGGAGATTCAGGACCTCTTGTCACCCGGGCGGCAAGGGGCCTCTGGAGGCGGCCTGATCCCGCTCTTCGGTCCCGGCTGGATTGGCCAGGAGGACGTGGGTTACGCCAGCCATCAGGCTCGCCGCGCGGGGATGCTCATCGCCCTGGAGGAGGCGGAGGAGGCGGTGCGCCGGGGGGACCGGGAGGCCGTCGAGACGGCCATCCAGGCCGCCCGCGACCTGGCCAGCCTGCCTGCAGATGCCCGGGCCGTGGAGGATGCCTGGCGCAAGATGGCGACCCGCCTGGTCTGTCGGGGACTGACGCCGGTCTCCCGGCCCCCTCTGGTGATCTCCTTCTCGGGCCTGGGGACGGCCCTGGTCGGGATGGAGCGCGTGGACCCGGCCAGCTACTCGTATGAGACCCGGCTGATGTTCATCGTGGGGCACCTGCCCGTCCTCCCCCTGGGGCGATACCGGGTCCGCCAGCGATCCGACGGAGCCCCGGAATTCCTGGGGCGCCTTCCCGTCGACGGCCTGACGCTGATCCACGGCCTGCTGGCCGTTGGAGGCCTGCTGCTGTGCTTGTGGGGGGCGAGCCACCTGACCCGGATGCACGGGCATCGGCTGGATCATCTGCTGGCCTCGGGAAGCTCGGCGCTGAGCGGTCCTGCGGCCCTCTCCCGCCAGGAGGCCCGGGACCTGGAGTTCTCGCACGCGGCCCGACTCGCCAAGCTGGCCGAACTCGACCAGGTCCTGCGGAATCTCGAATCCGAGAGGCGACGGCTCTCCCGAGAGGAGTTGCCCCGGTTGGAGCGCACGCTGGCGCAGGCCGCTTCGCGCCCCCGATCCGATGCCTCTCGCGGGCGCCAAGTCCAGGAACTCACGATCCGGGTCGAGAAGGCGCGCGCCCGCCTCGAGGAGATTCCGGAGGAGATCGAGTCGGTTCGGGTCCTGACCCGAGAGCTCCAGGCGTTGGAGAACCCGCTGAGATGAAGGCCCGTCGCCTGGTTCCCACCCCGGAGGTCTCCCGGTTCCTCGCGTCCCTGGGGGAGGCCTGGGTCATGGAGGCCGGTTCGGAGGTCTTGTCGACCCCGGATGGCCCCCTTCAGCCATTGGGCCGGGTCCTGCTGGGAGGCGAGCGGGTCACCCTGTTGAGCTCCGGCCCCGAGGTGGGCACGGCCGGATTCGCGCGACGGCTGGCGCATCTGGTGTTGGGCCCGCTCTCCGGTGATACCCTGCTCTTCCTGGACGAGCTGGGCCGGACCGTGGAGACCCCGCTCCGCGCCCTGTCCCGCCCCGGAGTGCGGCGGCGCTTCCATTTCTCGCTGGTGCTGGCGGAGGGCGCCGGCCGCTTGCAGGACGCCGGCTCGATCGAGGAGGTCATGTCCGAGGCTTTGGGGCGTGAGGTCCGGTGCAATCCGACCGGCCTGAACACCCTGGACGACGAGATGATGGCTCTGGCCCGCGCCCAACCCGAACTGCCCACGCTGCCGGCGGCGGCTCGAGCCCTGGGTCTCTTCCTGGGCGCCAGCCTGATGCTCCCAGGGGGAAGCCGGATTCTGGAGGAGGGTCTGCCGGTCTTCGAGTTCCAGACCCGGACCGGTCCGTTGCGCCTTCGTGCGGGAGAGGTGGCCCGGGAGGTCCTGTTGCGGCCCGAGGGGGGAGGCATGCTGGCGGACGCGGCCCGGACCGTCGGACTGCTGGCCAGGGACCCCTCGGCCTTTCCGACCGAGGCGATGCTGGCCTGGATCGAGTGGTCCGCCCCGGCCGAGTCGGCCCCTGACGGAGAGGGGCGCCAGGCGGCCGAGATGGCTCGAGGTCGGCGCCTGGCCCTCATGGACCGCGGCGAGCTGGAGGGCCTTCCCGAGTTGTCGCGGATCTGGAGGTGTGCGGGGTGTGGTCGGCTTCACCAGGAGGTGCAGGTCCTGCCGGCTTCCGGCCTCTTCCTGGAGCGGGATCGTCTGGCAGCCCGCCGCCTGGTGGCGGCCTCCGCCCGTCAGGTGCCTTGCCGGTGTGGAGGCATGCTGGCCCAGACCAGCCTTCAACACGCGATGTTCGCCCGTTTCCTGGATTGGCCGGGGGTGGATCTGCGCATCGAACTCCAGCGTTGGCCGGATGGTCGCCTGGTGGAATCCTGGTCCGTGAACGAACCGGCCGGCGTGGCCCGTACTCTTCCGGGGAGACCTTCCGTCGAGGCCCTTCATGGCCTCCTGGGGCGGCGCGACTCACTGTCTTCGCTCTGGCTTGAGCTGCTGGCTCGAGCCAGCCGCAGTGGTCAGGCCGAGGCGGCCCCGGCGGGCGAGCTGACCTGGCTGGTGGCCCTTCCGGGAGGCGAGCCCGAGGCGACGGCACACCGCCTTCAAGAGCTTCTCGCTCCCATTCGCGGCTGGACGACCCGGTCGGTCTCGATCGTGGGCGAGAGCTCGGAGGCGAACCCTCCATTCCGGAGCTGGGCCGGCGAGTTCTCGGCCCGACTGGAGGGAGGGCGGATGGGGGGCCTTGCCCTGGTGGACTGGTCGGGCTACGTCGAGAGGGTGCGCCAGGCTCTGGGCGCAGAGGGGCTGGTCCACGAACCCGACGACCAGTGCCCGGAACGGCTCTTGCTGCATGAGCACCATTCCTGGGCCGCTCTGGATCTGGCCCGCACCCTGGAGGAGGGGATCCGAATCGGACTGCACCCCGAGGAGGTGGCCGTGGGGTCGGTCCGACGTGCCCGGCACACCCTGCATGAGGTGCGGGCCGCCGCCGATCTGGCCGAGAAGCTGGTCCCTCAGGGGGAGGTGGAGGTCGAGCCTCGCCGGCGTCGGCTGTGCGTGCGCCACCCCGGTGGAGACCTCGTCGAACTCTCCCTGGACGCGGTCCTGGCCAGCCCGGAAGGGGCCGAACGTTCCCTGAGGTTCCATCTCGGGCCCGAGTCGACCTCACTGGAGACCTGTCGCTGCGGGGCGCCTGCCCACCTGGCCGTCAAGGTCCGCGGAGCCTCCTGGCTGTCGGGCCTCCCTTCCGGACGGGCGGAGCGCCTGGCCCGTCGCTCGAGCCCGGGGCCGGTCCAGGTCCTCGTCCGCGAGTGCCCGGACCATCTGGTCTACCTGGACTGGTCGGATCTGGAGCGCGACGGGGTCGCTCGCGAAGACCTGGAGAGCCTGCTGGAGCGGGATCTGGACCGCACGGGGGGGTGCTTCCAGGTGCTGGCCCTGGCCGATGTGACGCACTGGGCGGTGGCCTTCGTGGGGCGCGACGCCGCCTCGCTGGCCTGCCACCCTGGCCTGCTGGCCGGGGTTTGTGAGGCGGCCAGTCTGGGGATTCCAGAAAGGGTGGAGGTGGCTGCCCCCGACGTGAACCTCCTGGTCGCCGGCCAGCCCGGCATCCCCGCGCCTCTTCTGGCGCGCCTGGGTGAGACGGCGCTCCGGCGTTTGAAGGAAGGGCCCGGAGCCGGTGGCGAGGTCGGGTGGATCTGTTGTCTGGAGCGCAGCGCCCCTCGGGGGCGGTTCCTGATCGAGGGAATCGAGGACCTCCGGGTGTGAATGCAGATCCTCCCTTGCGCAGGGTTCGGCCGGTGTCGCGAGAAGGAGGCGGGGTTCGCCAGAGTTGGGGTTGCCGGCAGGCAGCCCTGGAGGGTTCTCACCCAGCGTCTTGGAATGTCGTTGGCCTGGGGCCCGGGTGGACAAGAGGGCGTCTGCCTTTTGCCAGGAGCCCGGCTGGGTTCCTGGAGGTCGGATTGAGGAGGACTTATGTGGGAGCCGTTTACGGAGAGGGCGCGGCGTTCGATCGTGCTGGCCCAGGAAGAGGCCCAGAGGCTCGGGAACAACTATATCGGGACCGAGCATCTGTTGCTGGGCATCATCTCGGAGGGCGAGAGCGTCGCCGCCAAGGTCCTGGAGGCCCTGGGTGTCAATCTCCAGAAGGTCCGCAGCGAGGTGGAGTCCATCGTCGGCAAGGGGGGGCAGCCCACCCAGCATGAGATGGTCTTCACGCCGCGGGCCAAGCGGGTGATCGAGCTGGCCTTCGAGGAGGCGCGCGCGCTGGCCCACAACTACATCGGGACTGAGCACCTGCTGCTGGGACTGGTCCGCGAGGGGGAGGGTGTTGCCGCCAGGGTTCTTTCCAACCTGGGCGTCGAGCCCGCCAAGGTCCGCTCGGAGATCACCAAGCTCCTGGGGGTCGAGACCGCCGCGACGCCGACTCGCGAGAAGACCAAGACTCCGACCCTGGACTCCTACGGTCGGGACCTGACCCAACTGGCCCGCGAGAACAAGCTCGATCCGGTCATCGGTCGCAACAAGGAGATCGAGCGGGTCATCCAGGTTCTCTCCCGGCGCACCAAGAACAACCCGGCCCTGATCGGCGAGCCCGGCGTCGGCAAGACGGCCATCGTCGAGGGGCTGGCGCAGCGCATCCTCAAGAGCGAGGTTCCCGAACTGCTGCGCGACAAGCGGGTGATCTCCCTGGATCTGGCGGGTCTGGTGGCGGGAACCAAGTACCGCGGCGAGTTCGAAGAGCGCCTCAAGAGGGTGATGGAGGAGATCCGCGCAGCGGCCGGCGAGATCGTCTTGTTCGTGGACGAGCTGCACACGATCGTGGGAGCCGGGGCTGCTGAAGGCGCCATCGATGCTTCCAACATCCTGAAGCCCTCGCTGGCTCGGGGCGAGTTGCAGTGCATCGGCGCCACCACCCTCGACGAGTACCGCAAGTACATCGAGAAGGACTCGGCCCTGGAGCGGCGCTTCCAGCCCATCCAGGTCGGGGAACCCACGGTGGACGAGGCGATCGAGATCCTCAAAGGTCTGCGAGACCGCTACGAGGCCCATCACAAGGTGCAGATCACCGATGAGGCCCTGACGGCCGCGGCTCGCCTGGCGGATCGCTACATCTCGGATCGCTTCCTGCCGGACAAGGCCATCGACGTGATGGACGAGGCGGCCAGCCGTGTGCGCCTGCAGGCCACCCTGCCCCCCGTCGAGCTTCGTGAGGTGGAAGCCGAGCTGCGCAAGATCCGCGGCGAGAAGGAAGCGGTCATCAAGAACCAGGAGTATGAGAAGGCCGCCCAGCTTCGCGAGAAGGAAGAGCTGGTCCGGAAGCGCCGCGAGGACCTCGAGCGCGAGTTCCGCGAGCGCAAGTTCAACGTGCGCGACAGCGTGAACAAGGTCACTGAGGAGGACATCGCGCAGATCGTCTCGACGTGGACGGGGGTTCCGGTCAGCAAGCTGGCAGAGGCCGAGACCGTCAAGCTGTTGGGGATGGAATCCTCCCTGCACGAGCGGGTGATCGGCCAGGAAGAGCCGGTCACCGTGATCACCCGGGCCATCCGCCGGGCCCGGGCGGGCCTGAAGGACCCCAAGCGTCCCATCGGTTCGTTCCTCTTCCTGGGCCCGACGGGCGTCGGCAAGACCGAGCTGGCCCGAGCCCTGGCCGAGTTCCTCTTCGATGACGAGGACGCCATGGTCCGGATCGACATGTCGGAATACATGGAGAAGTTCGCCGTTTCCAGGCTGGTCGGCGCACCTCCTGGATACGTCGGCTTCGAGGAGGGCGGACAACTCTCCGAGTCGGTCCGGCGCAAGCCCTATTCGGTGGTGTTGCTGGACGAGATCGAGAAGGCCCACCCCGATGTCTTCAACATCCTGCTGCAGGTCCTGGAGGACGGTCGCCTGACCGACGCCCAGGGCCGCACCGTGGACTTCAAGAACGCCGTGATCGTGATGACCTCGAATATCGGCGTGGCCGGCCTGGACGCCGGCCCGCAGATCGGCATCCGGGGAACCCGGGACGAGGGCCCTCGCGAGGTGCGCCACGAGCGGATGCGCAAGAAGATCCTGGACGAGATCAAGAAGGTCTTCAAGCCGGAGTTCATCAACCGCCTGGACGAGATCGTGGTCTTCCACTCCCTGGAGATGGAGGAGATCCAGCAGATCGTCGATCTGATGATCCAGAAGGTGCGTCACGAGGTGGAATCCCAGCAGCGCCGGATGGAGGTCACTCCTGCGGCCAAGGAGGTCCTGGCCAAGGCCGGTTACGATCCGCAGTATGGAGCCCGCCCGTTGCGTCGCGCCATCCAGCGGATGGTGGAGGATCCCCTGGCCGAGGAGTTCCTGCGGGGGACCTTCCCCGAAGACTCCACGGTGCTGGTGGACGTGGACCCGGACAACCCCGAGAAGCTCCTCTTCACCCGGGCCGAGCAGCCGGAGGAAGAAGAGTCTGAAGAGCCGGTGGCGGCCGAGTAGCCCGGACCTGCCGGACCAGCGAGGGCCCGGGATCGGAGATCCCGGGCCCTCGTCCATGTTCCGGGGGTCGGAGGCCCTCGCCGGTGCGTTCCAGCGCTTCGGCACCTGCTTCGCGCGCGCAGGAGCCTTCGCGCACCGTCTCGTATTGGCTCGACATGATTGAACGCGTTCTTCTTCTGGTCATGGATGGCTGCGGCGCCGGCACCGCCCCCGACGCTGAGCTCTTTGGGGATACGGGCGCCAACTGCGGAAACACGCTGGTCCACGTCGCTCAGGCCGTCGGAGGCCTGAAGATTCCCACCCTGCGCAGGTTGGGTCTGGGGAATGCCCTGGACCTGGAGGGCGCCGCACCCTGCCCCGATCCGATTGGCTCCTTCGGTCGCCTGCAGGAGCGCTCCATGGGGGGCAAGGACACGGTGACCGGGCACTGGGAGATGATGGGCATCCTGGTGGAGCGCCCCTTCCCGACCTACCCGGACGGTTTCCCCGCGGATCTGGTCGCGGCCTTCGAAAAGGCCATCGGCGTGGGAGTCCTGGGCAACTATCCGGCTTCCGGAACCGACATCATCCGAGATCTGGGGCCAGAGCACGTCCAGACCGGCAAGCCGATCCTGTACACCAGCGCCGACAGCGTCTTCCAGGTGGCCTGTCACGAGGGGACCGTGCCCATCGAGAGGCTCTACGAGATCTGTCGGATCGCTCGGGGGATCCTGCAGGGCGAGCATGGCGTCCAGCGCGTGATCGCGCGCCCGTTCGAGGGAGAGCCCGGCGCCTTCCGGCGCACCGAGCGTCGCAAGGACTTCCCGATGGATCCTCCGACCAACGTCCTGGACCACCTGGCCGCCGCCGGGATCCGGGTGGCGGGTGTCGGTGTGGTTCCCGAAGTCTTCGGAGGGAGGGGCTTCGCCTGGAGCCGGCGGACCCAGACCAACCAGGAGCACTACCAGGCCACCCTGGAGGCGATGCAGACCGACTGCCGGTTGGTCTTCACCAACTTCGAGGACTTCGACATGCTCTACGGTCATCGCCAGGATGCTTCGGGCTTTGCTCGCGCCCTGGAGACCTTTGACGGGTATCTCGAGGACCTCCTGGGCCGGATGCGGCCGACGGATCTGCTGATCCTGACGGCCGATCACGGCAATGACCCGACCACGCCCAGCACCGACCACGCCCGCGAGTACGCGCCGCTGGTGGTCTACTCGCCCTCCTTGCCTGGAGGCCGGAACTACGGGATCCGAGGGACCTTTGCCGACCTGGCGGCCACCTTGGCCCAGGTCTTCCAGGTTCCAGCGCCTCCCGTGGGAGACTCCCTGCTGGCCTGAGGCGGGGCCGGGGGGGCCACGCCGGGGGCCGCTCGCAGCCTCTGGAAGGGGGGAACCCGTCTCGACCGTCGGCAGCAGGGCCGGGTTCCCGGGGCTGGAGGGGAGGCCCCGGGAACCCGGCGGCTCAGTCGGTCACGTCCTCTGAGCGGGCCTTCCAGGAGTTCCAGTAGAGCCAGGCTCCCAGGATGCAGAACAGGGCCAGGCCGTTCCAGTTGGCCCACTCGGCAAGCCACAGGCCCATCCCGGGAATCGCCGTCAGGTCCGGGATCAGGGTGACGCGCCACTGGTCCTCCAGGAACTTCAACAGCGCCGTGAAGACCCCGATCAGGGCCCCTCCTGCGATGAAGCCGGAGGCCACCAGGGTCCCCTTGTCGATTCGAGCCTTGCGGGTCGCCTCGCTGCCCTTGGAGCGAGACAGCATCCAGGAGACGAAGGCTCCCAGGACCAGCGGCGAGTTCAGGTCCATCGGCAGGTACATCCCCAGGGCGAAGGCCAGACCCGAGATTCCGCACATCTCGGAGGCGATGGCGAAGACCGCGCCGATGACGTACAGGAACCAGGGGGCTCCTCCGTCGCCCATGACGCCCGTCAGGACGGCGGCCATGGCGTTGGGCTGCGGGGCCGGAAGCGGGGTGGGGTGCATGGGCGTCTTGCTGAACCCGTAGACCTGGGCCATGAGCAGGATGACCGCAGTGGTGGCGAACGAGGCCGCCACGCAGCCGACGATGTTGGAGATCTCGATGGTGCGTGGGGTCGAACCCAACCAGTAGCCGATCTTGTACTGGGTCACCAGGGAGCCGGCCATGGACAGCGCCGTGCAGACCACTCCACCGATCAACAGCGTCTGGAGCATCCCGCTCTCCCCCGAGAGCCCCATCGCCGACAAGGCGATGGCGGCCACGATCAGGGTGGTCAGGGTCATCCCCGAGATGGGCGTCACCGAGATCATGGCGACGGCCCAGGCCGAGACCGCGGTGAAGAGGAAGGCGATCACCATGGTCATCGCCGTGCACAGCACGGCCAGTTGCGTGGCGTTGGGCTCGTGGGCCAGCACCGAGAAGCGGAAGTAGGCCAGGATGGCCAGGCCCGTGAGAAGTCCGCCCAACAGCACGGCCGACATCGGCAGCGAGCGGTCGGTGCGGACGTGGGTGCTGGTGGTGGCGTTGCCTTTGAGGATCCTGCCGATCTCTCCGAAGGCCTGGCGCAGGGCGCTGACGATCACCGGCGACATCTTGGCAATCGAGAGCAACCCCGCCGCGAAGATGCCTCCGATGCCGATCGGACGGACGTACAACGAGAAGATGTCCTCGGCCGCCATGGCCACCAGGGGTTCGGTGCCCGGTGGAATGGGGGCGGCGACGTACTGACCCACCCAGGCGAAGAGGGGAACCAGGACCAGGAACGAGACCAGCGAGCCCGCCATGATGATGGCCGCGTAGTCCAGCCCCATGATGAAGCCCAGGCCCATCACCGCTGCGGAAGTGTTCATGGTGAAGACGGCCTTGTACTTCTGGGTGAAGCCGTTCATCAGGCCGATGCTGGCGGTGGAGAACATGTCCGACCAGGCCCGCATGGCCGGCCCCAGGAAGTCGAAGGCCGCAGCCAGCAGGGCAGCGTAGGACAAGACCGCGGCGCTGTGCCCGCCCTTCTTGCCGGCCACCAGGATCTCGGTGGTGGCTCGAGCTTCGGGGAAGGGGAGCTTGCCGTGCAGGTCGCGCACGAAGTAGCGCCGGAACGGGGCCAGGAAGAAGATCCCCAGGATGGCCCCCAGCAGGGGCACGATGAAGATCTGGAAGAACGAGGAGCGGTCCTGCAGGTTCAGGATGTGGATGGCCGGCATGGTGAAGACCGATCCGCCCGCCACAATCCCGGAGGTGGCGCCGATGGCCAGGACGTTGACGTTCTCCAGCAGGCTTGAAGCCCGGGTCTTGAGGACCTTGACCATCAGGGTGGACACGCCCACCGCCAGGATCGAGATGGGGATGGCCGACTCGATGCCCTGTCCCAGCTTCAGGGCGATGTAGGTGCAGGCCGCCGAGAACAGGAAGGACCAGATGAAGCCCTGGACCACCGAGCGGAGCGTGACCTCGCGGACCTGGGCCTCGTCGGGGACGACCGGGCGGTAGACCTCCCCCTCGCGCAGCTCGCGGAAGGCGTTCTCGGGCAGGTTCTGGTCGAGCTCGGATTCGTCGGGTGGGGCGCTGATCTCGGACATGAGGCTCTCCGGCAGGTGGGATCTCCTCGCCTGGGGCGCGAGGAGGCGTCCTGGCAGGACGCGGGGTGAGGGGGCATTCCAGCGCAATCCAGGGCCTCCTGCGTCAGGGCCCAAGGCATTCAGCGAGGAGGAGGGGGATGAGGCGGGCTCTTGGGTTTGCGGGATTGGCGCGGGGTGGTGTGGGAGTTCGCGGAATCCTGGTGCAGGAGCATCAGCGGGAACAAGACCAGAATCGGTGAGAAGTAGACGGCCACGGCCCCGGCCCCCAGGAAGAAGGTCAGGATCACCAGGTCGGCGGTCCGACGGCCCAGCCAGCGCGAGTAGTCGGCCATTCGAACCGAGAGCCTCGCGGGTCGGCCGCATCTCAGGCAGCGGTCCGTGCCCCGCGGCAGGGTCTCACCGCACCCCGGACACTGGGGCAGGGGAAGCCACGTTTCGCGTCCTGAGGCCTCACTCCAGGGCATCCCGCAGCCTCCTCAGGAAACCCTTCAAAGCCGTTCTCTGGCTCATGAGGCCTCGCAGACCACCTCGGCGCGGGTCCGGGGAGGCGGCCCGGGCCAGCAGGACGGCTCCGGCGGCGCAGGGCAGCCAGGGGGGGCGCCAGGAGACCTCGGGAAGGAAGCGGTAGACCTCCTCTGAGAAGAGGTCGGGCAGGGGAGGGACCATGAACCCGCCCGACCAGGACCCGGGCGGGGCGGGGACCCCCAGCATGCGGGAGCGGGCCTGGCGGACGGTCTGGACCAGGCGCCGGGCCTGGGTCAGAAGGAGCCCGCGCAGGTCCGGGTCCGGCCCGGGCCAGGAGGCCAGGTCCAGGCAGGCCGAGACCGGGTCCTGGCCCGCCTCTCTCCGCCTTCGCAAGCGACCGCCCGCAGGGTGATCGGCGTCGGCCAGGAGGGTCTCCAGACGCCGCCGCAGGAACTCCAGCCCGATCTCCTCCGTTGGCCTGGTGACCCGGAGGACTCCTGAGACGTCCAGGGCCAGGACCCGGACCAGCGAGTCTGCGTCGATCAGGATCCCCGGATTTCCGCCCAGGGCTCCGGCGAAGAGCGCCTGGTCGCGTGGGCAGCCTTCGAATCCTGCGGGAGGCTCGTGCCCGGCGGGGAGGGCGCTCAGGCCTCGCATCGGCGTGCCCTGGCAGGCCTCCAGGCAGGGGGCCAGGACCTCTTCGAGCTCAGGTCCCCGGCTGCGCGCCAGCACCCGGCCCGAGTCCTCCACCAGCCAGGCCTCGAGCTCTCTCGGGCCCTGGTCCACACCCAGGTACAGCATCGTCTGGACCCTTCCTCGGCCGGGCCTCCGGGGCCTCCCTGGGCTCAGAGGCGCAGGCCGACGGGCAGGGATTCGCCCAGGAGGCGGGCCTTGTCCTCGGCCTCGACCTCGACGATCTCCTCCACCATCCGGGCGGCTTCCGGGAGGTCCTCCGCGCGGAGCCTCCGGGCCACGGCCCCGCGCGTCTCTTCGGCCAGGTCCAGTCGGCGGTCCCCGGTGAACCGGGTGATCTCGGCCAACGCGAAGCCCACGGCCCGGGAATCCCTCCAGCGGGAGGTCAGGAAGTCCTCCACCCAGGGGGTGACGAACTCCGGATCCAGGACGTGTTGGGGGCCACCACCCAGAAGGCGCCGGGCGCCCAGCCTGGCCAGGAGCCAGCAGTCCTCCGGGCGGGCCTTGAAGCGGGCGCGCAGCACTGTGCCCAGGGCCTCCTTCTCGGCCAGGGGGAGGCGTTCCAGACTGGCGGCCAGGCGCAGGAACTCGGTGGTCTCGGAAGCCAGGAGCGACTTGACCCGGGTCTTGATGTGGCGTCGGCCGGGCAGGAGATGGGGCGACATCTGGGCCCAGAGCTCCTCCTGGGAGGTCGTGCCCAACCCGGCCGCCAGGCGGCGCCAGAAGACCCACCACTCCCGGCGGACCCGTTCCTCGCGGGGGAACTGCAACCATTGGGGCCCCAGCACCGCCATCTGTTCGACGCGCCAGGCATCCAGGGGATAGCCGAAGCCCGGGCGCAGACAGAATCCGGCCCCGTTCAGCCAGGAGGATTCCGACTCGGGGTCGGCCCGGCGCCGGTTCAGTACTTCGTAGAATCCCTCCCACAGCGAGCGGAGCAGGGAGGGGGGCCAGGAATCGCGGTGCCCCAGGTCGGCCTCCAGCGTGGCCAGGAGGGTGCGCGGGCGCAGGGTTTCGGACAGACCGCGTCCCGGGCGCTGCAGGAAGGTCTGTCGGATCCGGGCGCGGGCCTCTTCGACCCGCTCCGCGGGGACCTCGGGAAGCGACGGGACGCTGCGGCGTCCGCGCAGGGGAAGCTCCAGGGCCCAGCGGCGCGAGCCGTCGCGCAGGGTCGCCCACAGGGCCAGGGTGCCCACCTCGGTCACCTGGGCCGAGAGGTGGACCGGAACCTCGCCCGAGCCCTGGCCCGTGCCGGCCACGACGGTCTGCAGGGTCCCCAGGGGGGAGAGGTGCTCCTGCTCGACCACCTCTCCGGGGCGATCCCCCGGTCGATCGGTGGCGGCAAAGAGGGGAAAGGCCACGGGGCGATCCACCACCAGCCGCAGCTCGGGCTCGCGAAGCTCGACCCGCTCGCCCTCTTCCTGGTTGCGGTGGATCACGCAGACCGTCCGGTCCTGGCCCACCCCCAGGTAGTAGGAGCGGGCGATGCCACCCCGGATCCGCTCCCGGCCGTGGGCCTTGAGCCATCCGAAGGCCGCCGCGCCGCGGGCCACGGCCAGGTCCGAGGCGGGATTCTCCAGGATGCGGACGGCCTGCCCCCCCCAGTCCTGCAGGATCCCCCGCAGACGTTCCCGGATGGCGGCGGGTCGACAGGCCCCTCCATTGAAGAGGACCGCGTCGGGGGAAAGCGAGTGGCGTCGCAGGAAGGCCGCCAGGTGGCGGGGGACGGCCGGATCCGCCGCGTAGGGCAGCCCCCACTCGCGCAGGCCCGTCCGGGTCTCGGTGCGCAGGGGCTCGTCCAGCGCGACCCGGGGGAAGAACCCCTCCAGGACCAGCTCCTCCACCTCGGTGCGCCTCAACTCGGCGGTGCGCGCGGCGCCCAGAAGTCGGGCGCCGCTTCCGGGAATGGTGAGGGTGCAGCTTTCCGGCGGTCCTTCCCCCAGCAGGGTCTCCTTGGCGCGGCGGCATTCGTGGCGCAGGACTCCCCACTGCAGCAGGTCGAGCTGTCCACCCAGGTTTGCCTCCACCAGGTGGGCCAGGGCGATGTCCAGGTTGTCGCCCCCCAGCATGAGGTGTTCGCCCACGGCCACCCGCTCCAGGGCCTCTTCGCCGACCCGGATCACCGTGAAGTCGCTGGTCCCGCCTCCGATGTCGCAGACCAGGATCTGCCGGACCCCGGCCAGCTCCTTCCGCCATCGATCCGGGCGCTCCCAGAGCCAGGCGTAGAAGGCGGCCTGGGGCTCTTCCAACAGCGTGATCCGGTCCAGGCCCGCCTGGTCGGCCGCCAGGACCGTCAGCTCGCGGGCCACCTCGTCGAAGGAGGCCGGCACCGTCAGGACCAGGTCCTGCAGGGCCAGGGGGTGTTCCGGGTCGGCGTGGTCCCAGGCTTCCCTCAGGTGGGCGAGGTAGCGGCGCGAGGTCTCGACCGCACTGAGCCGGGGCGAGTCGCGCAGGGCCTCCCAGGGAAGGATCGGCTCGGTGGGGTCGGCCCGTCGGTGGGCCAGCCAGGACTTGGCGGAGGAGACCACCCGGCCCGGCACGCGGGAGCCCTGGGCGCGCGCGTATTCCCCGACCAGGAAGGGCCTCTCGGCGTCCCAGGGCAGGGCCGTGGCACCCTCGGGCAGCTCGTGGGGACCCGGGAGGTACGTGAAGCTGGGCAAGGTTCGGCGGGTTGCGACTTCCGACTCGGAGACCCGCTGCAGGACGGGGAAGTCCTCCAGCCGCTCCTCCTCCATGGCGATCCGGGCCACCGCCGTGTTCGTGGTGCCCAGATCGATGCCGACCACCTGGTTGCGACCGCGCTCCGCTCTCATGGCCGAGCAGGTTATCCAGGCGGGGGCATGGGTCCTCCCCTCCAGCGGGCTCAGAACCGAATCGGGACTCGCCTTCGACCCCAGCCTCCCGGCGGCCCCTCGAAGCGGCCGGCGATCTCGTGAGAGCAGGTCGCGCAGCGGTTCTCCCGCATCCGCCAGGCCCCCAGCTCATACCAGTCGCGTTCGATCACGGCCTGTCCGCAGCCCGGGCACCAGGTGGTCTGGCCGGCCGGGTCGACGATATTGCCCGTGTAGACGTAGCGCAATCCTCGCTCCATCGCCTGGCGACGGGCCCGCTGCAGGGTCTCGGGCGGCGTGGCCATGTGGTCCATCATCTTGAAGGCGGGATGGAAGGCCGACAGGTGCAGGGGGACATCGACCCCCAGGTTCTCGGCGATCCAGTCGCACATGCGGGCGATCTCGTCGGGAGAGTCGTTCTCGCCGGGGATCACCAGGGTGGTGAGCTCGAACCAGACCTCGGTCTCGCGCTTGAGGTAGAGCAGGGTGTCCAGCACGGGCTGGAGGTGGGCGAAGCAGAGCTTGTGGTAGAAGCGCTCGGTGAAGGCCTTCAGGTCGACGTTGGCTGCGTCCATGCCGGCGAAGAATTCCGGCCGGGCTTCGGGGGTGATGTAGCCCGCCGTGACCGCCACGGTCCGCAGGCCCGACCTGCGGCACTCGCGGGCCGTGTCCAGGGCATACTCGGCCCAGGCCACGGGGTCGTTGTAGGTGAAGGCCACGCTTCGGCAGCCCAGGCGCAGGGCGGCCTGGGCGATCTGTCCGGGGGTGGCCTCTTCACAGAGGGTCTCGACCTGGTGGGCCTTGCTCATATGCCAGTTCTGGCAGAAGCGGCAGCCCAGGTTGCATCCGGCCGTCCCGAAGGAGAGCACGCTGGAGCCGGGCAGGAAGTGGTTCAGGGGCTTCTTCTCGATGGGGTCCACGCAGAAGCCCGTGCTGCGACCCCAGGTGGTCAGGATCAGGCGTCCGCCCTGGTTCTGACGCACGAAGCAGAAGCCACGCTTCCCGTCTCGGAGCCGGCATGCTCGCGGGCACAGATGGCATTCGAGGGCGCCGTCCTCGAGCGCCGTCCACCAGCGGCCGGGATGGGGGGCAGGCTGGCCGGGTTCAGTCATCCGAATCGCCTCCGCCTCCAGTCTACCACGCCCGGATCCCCCTCTTGGGGGCCGATCCAGACGAGGTGGGAGGCGTCCCGGAAATTCTTCGGCGAGGTGCGAACTTAACCCGGTTCCGGTGGTCTCTGTCCTTCGAGAGTTCGAAAACCCGGCGCCTCGCCCGGCCTTCCGGCCGGCCCGGCGAGAAGGAAGGCAACCGTGAACCACATCCGCTTCTCCGTCCTGATCCTCCTGGCCCTCGTGGCCCTCCTGGGGCGGGCCCTGCCGGTCCTGGCCTCCGTGGAGGAGGCCCATCGTGGCTGCGCGGGGAACCACGTGCACGCCCAGACCCAGGCCGCCTGGGAGTCCGGGGAGACTCCCCGCCAGATGGCCGAAGGGGAGTGCTCGCGCTGCCAGGGGTCCAAGAAGTGCTCGGTGTGCGGCGGTTCTGGCAAGAACGGCTCGGGCGACACGTGCTCGATCTGCAACGGCTCGGGCAAGTGCTACTTCTGCAACGGGACCGGAAAGAGCCTCTGATCGGGTGGGGCCCTGAGCATCGAGGAGAGTCGATGTCGGACTCCGAACCCCCTGGATCGGGGAGCGGCTCGGGGGGGCAGGCCGCTCGGATGGAGGAAGACATCTGTGAGAGTGCTCGGAATCGCCCGCAGGATGATGAGACCCGAGGTCCAGGCCCGGGTCCTGCGCACGATGGCCAGGGATCTGGCCATCTATCAGGAGCTCTGGGCCGGGTCGGAGGCCGGAGGGCTTCTGGCTCGGAGCAACCCGGACGAGTTCAACGCCCTGGCGGAGGAGCTGGATCCCCGCCCCCAGCTTGCGGAGTCCGAGGTTCGACGACGCAGGGCCTTTCACGAGGCGGGGCACGCCGTGGTGGGTCACCTTTTCGGGGCCGGGTCTTCCGACGTCACCTTGTCTCGGGACGACTCCACGCGCCATCCCATCCCCTGGTTCTCCTGCCCCGGCGAAGAACTGCCGGAGGGCGATGAGTCGGCCCGACTCCAGGAGACGCTGCAGCGACGGGTCCAGGCCCTGTTGGCTGGAGAGGTGGCTCAGGAGCTGGCCGGGTTCCCTGCCGAGCTGGGGACCGAGGCCGATGAGGAGGCCATCCTCCAGTCCGCCATGGAGCTCGGCGCGGATCTGGACGTCCAGGCGGCCTTCGTGACCTGGATGCGCTGGGTCACCCGCCGGTTGCTGGCTTCGCCGGAGCAGTGGTGGAAGGTGGAGGGGGTGGCCGAAACGCTCCTGGAGCGCGGGAGCATGACCCGGGAGGAGGTCCTGGAGCTCATGAACGCTCCCGTCCGGGCTCTCTGAAGAGGGGGGGCCCGGGCGCTTCGCTTTCCCCGGAGCTCGGTCTCCGGGCCTGCCGCCGGGGGATTCAGCGCGGGAATGTGGGCCCCGGGGGCGAGGGGGCCGCCCCGAGGAACCCGGGGCGAGGGAGCGAACGGGCTGGGATGCCCGAAGCCGTCGTCGAGGTTCAAGGCCTGGTGCGCTCGTTCCCGTTCCAGGGAGGGCAGGCCCGGGTGCTGGATGGCGTGGATCTGGAGGTGCACCCCGGAGACCGGGTGTGCCTGGTTGGCCCCAACGGGTCCGGCAAGTCCACGCTGCTGCGCATCCTGGCCGGGTTGGATCGCCTGGACGGCGGCCGCGTCCGGACCTCGGAGAGCGGGGGAGGCCCCTATCTGGTCCCCCAGGAATCGGATCTGTTTCCCTGGTTGACGGCTCGCGACAACCTGCTGTTGGGGATGCGCCGCTCGGCCCTGGCACCCGCAGAGTACGTCCGGCGCCTGGACAGGTGGCTTCGCACCCTGGACCTGGCCGACCACGTCGACCGCTTCCCCGCCCAGTTGAGCGGAGGTCAGCGGCAGCAGTTCAGCATCCTGCGGGCCTTCCTCTCGGGCTCGCCGGTGCTGCTGATGGATGAGCCCTTCTCTCGTCTGGATGCCGCCACCCGGGGTCATCTTCAGCAGGAGACCCTGGAACTGTGGGAGCGGGAGCGACCGGCCATCGTCTTCGTGACGCATGACCTGGCCGAGGCCATGTTCATGGGAGAGCGCCTGATCCTCATGGATGGACGGGGGCGGGCTCGAGAGCTGGTGATGGAACGCTCGGGCTCCCGGGACCCGTGGAATGCGGGGGGGGGCAGTCAGGACCCGGCGGTGCAGGAGGTCCTGGCGGCCTTCCGTGAACCCCGCCCGGCGAATCCGTCCACCCCGTCCCGGTCCGCTGGGGTGACCCGGCCCGCTCTGGCCACCCTCCTGTCCCCCCTGGTCGCGTTGCTGCTGTGGGAGGTTGCCGCCCGCCTGGGCTGGATCGATACCCGCTTCTTCCCCGGGCCGCTACAGGTCCTGTCCAAGTTGATGGAGATGACGACCTCCGGCGAGTTGTGGCCGCACCTGGCGGCCAGCGCCTTGCGCCTGGCCGCGGGCTTCACCCTGGGTTCCCTGGCGGGGACCGTCCTGGGCCTGTCGATGGGGATGATGCCGCGACTGCGAGCCGTGCTGGAGCCCGTGGTGGCCCTGACCTACCCGATCCCGAAGATCGCCATCCTGCCGCTCCTGCTTCTGATCTTCGGCCTGGGGGAGATCCCTCGGGTCACGATCCTGGCCATCGGCGCCTTCTACCTGGTCCTTCTGAACACCCTGCAAGGGGTGACCGAGGCTCGCGACTCCACCAGCCTGGTGGCCCGGAATCTGCGACTCCGAGGCTGGGACTACGCGGTGCGGACCCTGCTGTTGGGAGCCATGCCCTGGATCCTGACGGGTGTCCGGGCGGCGGCCGGGTACTGCCTGGTGCTGATGGTGGCCGCCGAGTTTGCCGCGACCGAGTCGGGCATCGGCTACGTGGTGTGGAACTCCTGGGACCTCTTCGATATCGACCGCATGTACGCGGGGCTGGTGGTCCTGGCCGTGGCCGGGGCCCTGCTGCAGGCCCTGGTCGGGGCCCTGTGCCGGGCCTGGTCCCGCCGGCGCGGTGGAGTCGGTGCGGGTGGAGATACCATGAGGCTCTGAGCGGCCTCCCCGGGGATTTCCCGCGGCGAATCCAGTCTGGTGTCGGGTGACACCGATCGCCGCGAACAGGCGATGTAGAATGTTGCCAGCTCTGGTGCCGTCCTGGACGGGGCGCCAGGAGTCTCGTGTGCTGCTCCGGAGGTTTTCGTGAGATCCTTTCCCTTCGTCTCCCCTCGCATGTCTGCGCGTCCCCGGCCCGCGGCGGGCTTGAGAGGGGCGCCGGGGCCACCTGCGGTTCACGAAGGTGGCACCTCGCGGAACCCTGCCGGCAGGAGACGGCCGCCAGCAGGAAGAGGGGTCGGGGTGGTCCTTCTGGTGCTCGCGGTCTTCCTGGTCGGGCTCCTGCTCCCCGCCGGGGCCGAGACCATCGAAGTCCGGGTCGGCGTGGCCCCGACGATGTCCTCCGCGGGCCTCTACCTGGCCGCGGACAAGGGCTACTTCCAGGCCGAAGGCTTGAAGGTCCGCTTGATCCCCTTCCGTTCCTCGGGCCCCGAGATGCTGCCCCTGCTGGCCACCGACAAGCTGGAGGTCGGAGGCGGCAACCTGGGAGCCAGCTTCTACAACGCCTTGGGTCGGGGCATCAAGCTCAGAGCCGTGGCCGACAAAGGCAGCAACTCACCTGGGTGCGGCTACCTGAGCCTGGTCGTCAGGCCGGGCCTGGAGGTTCGCAGCCCCCAGGACCTGAAGGGTCGGACGGTGGCCTTCACCGGCAAGGGGGTCTCGCAGGAGGTGGTGGCCGACCGCTTCTTGCGCACGGGGGGGTTGGGAATCGGAGACCTGAGGATCGTGACGATGCCCTACGCAGACACCAACATGGCGATGGCTCGAGGCAGCCTGGACGCCACCGTGCAGATCGAACCTCTCCTGACCGAGGCGCTGTCCAAGGGATGGGCGCGGGAAGTGCGCGCCGCCAGCCAGATCTATCCCTACCAGCAGAGCGCCGCCATCCTGTATTCCGAGACGTTCAGCCTGAACACCGGCGCTGCGCGCCGCTTCATGCGTGCCTACCTTCGGGGCGTGCGCGATTACCACCGGGCCTTCGTCCAGAAGCGCGACCCCGGGCCCGAAATCGCCATCATGACGAAACACGTGCCGGTGAAGGACAAGGCCCTGTATACTCGGATGCGCCCCGTAGGCCTGAATCAGGACGGCTACCTGAATGCCCGCTCGATGGCCGATGACCTGAAGTGGTACCAGGCGCACGGCTACGTCCAGAAGTGTCCCCCCCTCAGCGACATCGTGGACCACTCCTTCGCCAGGTGGGCGGCGCAGCAGTTGGGACCTCGCACGCGCTAGGATCTCGAGGGCGCGCCGAACCCCCGGGCTCCGCCGATCACCTCGGCGGGTCAGGACCTCCGGCAGGCGGACTCAGGAGCCTGGCCGCCTCTTCGGCGATGAGGGCGTGTCCGGCGGCGTTGGGGTGGTAGGGGTCCAGGACCGGATCATTGAAAAGCGGTCTCCCTGGAAAGCGCGCGAAGGTTGCCTCGACGTCGACCACGGGGGTGCCCGTCTCCCGGGCCACCTGGTCGACCCGGAGGTTGGACTGGACGTGGCGGGCGCTGCTCTGGTAGACCTCCATGCGCCTCAGCAGGCTCAAGGCAAACTCTGCCACCGCGGAATCCCCGGACTTGCGGCCCAGTTCGTAGGCCTCCCAGCAGCGCTTCGCGTCCAAGGGGTCCAGGCTCAGGCCCTCCCGGTAGCGAGCCGTGGCCTGGGCGAAGTCTCCCTGTTGAACCCGGCGGGACGCTTGGGCGAAGAGTTCGGCCGCCTGCCTGCGCGAGGCGGGGGACACCTGCGGAGGCAGGGGCAGGTTCAGCGGCATCTTGACCAGCACCGGGAGGGCGCCGGCGGCGCGGACCTGATCGACCATCTGCGTGAGGTTTCCAGCGTAGGCCTCCATCGAGACTCGGGGGGGGGCCTCCTGGGAAAGGCGCAGGAAGGCGGCCTGCCCCTCCAGGGCACCGTCGCGGTTGCGGAAGGCGCGATTGCGCAGGAAGCGATAGGTGTTCGTGTTCATCAGGAGGTTCCAGGTGGTCACGGCCAGCTCGCTCTGGGGGCGCTGATCCTCGTCGGGGCGGGTGTCGGCGCCGAAGAACCGCAGTTTGCTGACGTCGTTGACGCCGTGGCAGATCATCACGACTTCCGGCCGGTCCGGCAGCGCCACCTCGTGAAGCACTCGCATCCCCTGCCAGGTCGTGTAGCCCGGCACCGAGGCATTCCTCACGGGGATTCCGAGCCGCCGCTGCAGCAGGCTCGGCCAGGTCTGGCTGTCGCCGACGCCCCAGCCGAAGGTCAGCGAGTCCCCCAGCACGTAGATTCGGAAGGGGCCGCCGGAGGGCGCCGCCGGATCGATGCGCCACCCTTCATGGTCGGTGTGCAGGGGGGCTCCCATGAAGCGGGTGTCCAGGCCCTTGCGCAGGGCCCAGATCCGGGTGGGGTGCAGTTCAAAGATCTCCAGGATGGCTTCCAGGCGCTCGCGAGGAGCGGGCCAGAAGCCTGCCGCCAACTCGGTGCCCCCGACGATCAGGAGGGCCAGAGCCAGCCAGGCCAGCCGCGCCTTCCAGGGGATCACCTCGGAGAGGCGTCGCTTCTGGGGGTCGCCGCGGGAGAGGGCCTCGCGTCCGCACCGGGGCCTGGCCGGGGTTCGCGGGTGCTGGCCACCCGGAAGCCGATGAAGTGGCTGAACATGCTGGGAGGGCTGGCCGCCACCCGTTCGGCGCAGTTCAGGCAGCGTTGTTCGACGCTGTACCAACTGGCCCCGCGCATCACGCGGCCGTCTTCCGAGTGGGGATCCTCGCGGCCATCGTCGGCTCGATAGGGATGGGGACGGAAGACCGTCGAGGTCCACTCCCAGACGTTCCCGGCCATGTCCCAGCAGCCGTAGACCGAGACGCTCTCGGGGAAGGAGCCTACCGGAGTGGTCCCCCGCTTCTTCAGGAAGTCGGCCATCCCGGCCATCTTGTCCTGGCGGCGCAGGTTCCAGTTGTTGCTGAACTCGGGCTGCCAGTCGTTGCCCCAGACGTAGGCACGCCCATCGTTGCCTCGGGCCGCCTTCTCCCATTCGGCTTCGGTGGGCAGGCGCAGACCGGCCCACCGGCAGTAGGCGTCGGCATCCTTCCAGGTGACGCAGACCACCGGGTGATCGTCCAGGCCGTCGTGGAAATAGGTCCGCCACTTGCCCTGGGGGACGTACCCGCTCTTCTCGACGAACGTGGAGAACTGGCGGTTGGTCACCTCATACTTGCCGATCCAGAAGGGATCGACCCGGCAGACGAACTCCGGCTTGCCGAAGATGACGCTCTCCTCGTCGGTGCCCATGACGAATTCGCCCCCCTCGACCTGGACCAGGGTGGACCCCTCCGGGCCTTGGACCTCGCGCCCCCGATGGGCCGCTGGCATGGTCCTCTGGAAGCCTGAGATCATCCCGGCTGCCACGGCGCAGCTCGTCACGACCAGGAACAGGATGGCCATGGTTGCCCAACGCTTCACTTGCGATCGCCTTTCCGGATTCACGATGGATTCAGTCTTGTCTCTTGGGTTCGCCGTCCCGGCCCAGCTCAGGGGCCGGAGTCCGCCACCCTGAAACCGACGAAGAAGGTGAAGATCGGGGGTTTGCATCGGCTCCGGGTATCGGTCCTGAAGAACCCGGTGTGCCTGTAGGCCCACCCCCCACCGCGCAGCGAGACCTCGACCGGGTCGTCGTTGGCCTCCCGTCCGTCGTCGGCCCGGTAGGGATACGGATCAAAAGGCGAGGTGGTCCATTCGAAGACGTTTCCGGCGGCATCCAGCAGGCCGAAGGGAGACGCCCCCTCGGGGAACGAGCCGACGGGCAGGGTCCCCCGACCGTTGTGCACGGAGGCCATCCTGGCCATCAGCTCGGGGCGCTTCATGTCGCGGTTGTTGCACTTCTGGGCATCCCAGGTGTCACCCCACGGGAAGAGGCGGCCGTCCAGTCCTCGGGCGGCCTTCTCCCACTCAGCCTCGGTGGGAAGTCGCAGTCCGGCCCATCTGCAGTAGGCCTGGGCGTCGTACCAGGAGACGCTGGCCACGGGGTGGTTCTCCAGGCCCGGCTTGAAGAGCTGGCGCCAGTTCCCCTCCGCCTGGT
>Ga0334890_1000509_pt1 | contig 68304 bp, 48 predicted proteins | sample GraSluR1_MG_3_FD_207220 | JGI IMG/M metagenome (GOLD analysis project Ga0334890, IMG submission 207220) | Sludge microbial communities from methane-producing bioreactor in Wageningen University, Netherlands - Granular Sludge_31_08-R1 | ecosystem: Engineered > Bioreactor > Anaerobic >... | reverse complement strand
CGCCGTTGAAACGGCGGGCTGGTCTCGGGCGGGCCTACGGCCCTCATGCGGGGAAGGCGGAGAATGGGCGCTGCTCAAGAAGCAGTGGCATCACGCTCGGCGACTCGACGTTCCATTCATGAACGTGGGACTTCATCGCGCTGCGAATGGAATCCGACCCCGGAGGGGTTGAGGTGGGTAGCCGCGGGTGGAGTCCCGATGACAATCGGGACGGAACCCGTGGATGGAGGCGCGCTCCCCACCCCTATCCCGCCCCCGCATGGGGGCGGAGGAGAAGGAGCGAGAACAGTGCACGGCACGAACAGAAAACTCTGAATGCCCATAGACCGGCTGGAAAGCCGGTCCCACAGAGGCAATGCCGGTCCCAGGGAAGAAGCCGGGCCCACAAGTTGAGCCGGTCCAGTAGGAAGGAGCTGGCAGAAGGGCCGAGATGGGAATCTCGGTCCCGGTGGTACACGGCGGGAAACACCCCTACCGCCGCACCGAACGTCCGAGCCTCTTCTCGATGCTTTCGATCTTCGCATCCAGTCGGCCGGACGGGCCCTGGCGTGCGTCGATCTTGATGGAACACGAGATGCGCTCGCAGTCCTGGGCCATGCGGCGGTAGCAGTCCGTCACGACGGCCAGGCACTCGTCCCACTCGCCTTCGAGCACCGTGCCCATCGGGTTCAGGCGATAGGGCAGCCCGCTGCGATCGATAATGTCCAGGCTGCGGGCGACGTACTCGCTGACCGACGCCCCCCTGTCCAGCGGCGTCATCGAAAACTCAACCAACACCGACATACCCGCCTCCTGGGTCCCTTCGCCCCTCAATCCCTTGATCCCTCAATCCCTTGATCCCTCGATCCCTTGATCCCTCGATCCCTCGATCCCTCACACATTGAACCGGATCAGAATCACATCCCCCTCCTGCACGACGTACGTCTTGCCTTCCTGACGCACTTTCCCGGCCGCCTTGGCCGCTTTGTAGTCGCCGATGGCCAGCAGATCGTCGAACGCGACCGTCTCCGCCCGGATGAACCCGCGAGCCAGGTCGGTGTGGATTCGTCCGGCCGCCTCCACCGCGGTGAAGCCCTTCGGGATGCTCCACGCGCGGGCCTCGGTGGGACCGGCCGTCAGGAACGTAATGTATCCCAGCGCGTCGTGGCAGGCGTGGATCAGTCGCTCCCGCGCCGGGGCCTCCAGGCCGAGGTCCGCCAGGAAGGCTGCTCGGTCCGCCTCCTCCAACCGGGCCATCTCCGCCTCCAGTTCCGCGCACAGACTGACGACCGCCCGGGCGTGTGCGGGCGCCGGCGGATCGACGTCCGCCGCGCGATCTTCCGACACGTTATAGACGACGATGAGCGGCTTTTCCGTAAGGAAAGGGAAGTGGCTCAGCAGCCCCGCCGCATCCGTGATCTCATCCAGCACGGTGGAAATCGGTCGCTCGTTCTCGAGTGCCTCCTGGCAACGCTGAAGTACCGCCAGTTCTCGCTTCTCATCGTCGTGCCGGGTGGGCTTCTTCAGCCCCGCCTCCAGCTTCTCGACGCGGTGGGTCACCGTCTCCAGGTCGCCGAACACCAACTCCTCCCAGACGTCATCCAGGTCGGCCGAGGGGTCCACCCGATTGCGATAAGTCGGCACCTCGTCGCTCTCAAAGGCTCGAACCACGACAACCAGGCAGTCCGTGCTGCGGATGTCCGGGAGATACCTGCGGAACTGGTCCCGCCCGTGTGCATCCGCCAGAGAGAACCCCGGAAAGTCGGTAAACTCGATGTTCGCGTGGGTGATCTTCTTGGAGGCAAAGACCTTCGCCAGCGGCTTCAGCCGGCAGTCGGGCACGGGGACGGCCGCCCGCCTGACCTGCGGCATCTGGCCCGGCGCGGGCGCCAGCCCGGTTGCGGCGGCAAAAAGCGTGCTTTTTCCCGATTGGGGCAGCCCAATGATCGCACAGTTCATGGTGTTCTGAATCCCTGGCCGGGCGATTGTAGGCGGCCCCGTCCCCCGGTCAAGGCAACGCATGTGTGCTGACGCCGGTCGCTTCCGCAAGCGCTCACCCGCACGCCGCCAATTCCGCGAACCGACAGGTCCGGCCGGTTGTTTGGACGGCCTGCGGCCGATACTATTCAGGTGGGGCCGTCGGGTACGGCCGCCCCCCGCACGGTGCGAGGCCTATGAACGACTGGTACGACGCAGAGCAGCGGATCGAACGGGCCCAGCAGTTGTCGGAATCCCGGCAGTGGGAAGACGCACTGGTGGAGGTGGATGCCGCGCTCCAGATCAACCCCCACAATCCGCTGTGGCACGCGCACCGCGGGTTCCTGCTCGACCAGTTGGAGCGATTCGAGGACGCCATCACCGCGTACCAGAACGCTCTGGACTTAGAGCCGGAAGAGCCCGAGCTGGCCATCTCCCTGGGCATCGACCTCGCCCGCGTCGGCCGCTTCACCGAGGGGCTGGCGGTTCTGTCGGACCTGGCCAGGCGCCAGCCCGACTGCGAGCAGGCCTACGCGCACCAGATCATGATGTACGCCGAGCTGGGCGAGCATCAGCGGGCCGAGGAGATGTTCTACCTCGCCCAGCAGATCGACGATGAGTCACCCTACGCGTTTTTCCACATGGGCGCTTCCCTGGCCATGCGGGGTGAGTATGACCGGGCCGTCTACTGCTGGCGACGCGTTCTGGAGCTGGCCCCGGATTTCCCTGGCGTGAACCAGCGGATCGGCCGGGCCTGCCGGGCCAAGGGCCAACTGGACGAAGCCCGCTCGTATTACCTGACCGAGCTTCGCGAGGATCCGGGGGACATTGAGGTCCTCCTGGAGCTGGGCGAGCTGGAAGTCCAGGCCCAGAACTTCACGCAGGCCCTCGGCAAATTTACCCAGGTTACCGAGCTGGAGCCCACGAACGTGGCAGCGCATTTCGCCGCGGGCGAGCTTCTCCTGCGCTGCGGCCAGCCCAAACAGGCCGAGCCCTGGCTCGAGAAGGCACGAGAGCTCGAACCGCAATACCCGGACCTGGCCCTGCAAATGGGCCAGATGTACCTCCTGCAGGGGCGGTACGAGGAGGCCCGCACGGAGCTGGCCCTGGCCCTGAAGGCCGATTCGAACAGCCCCGTGGCGACCATGGCCATGGGCAACTGCCTGCTCCAGCTCGGCAAGCCCGAGCAGGCCGAGTGGATGTTCCGCCAGGTCATTGCCCACGACGCGAACTCCGCGTACGCCCACCACCACTTGGGCGTATGCTACTTCATGCAGGGCAAATGCGACGCCGGACTCGCCCAATGCCAGCAGGCCATCGAACTCAAGCCCGACTACGTGATGGCCATGCACCGGGCGGCCCTGGCCTGCGTGGAGCTGGGGCGGTGGTCGGAGGCCCGCGCCCTGCTGGACAAGGCGCTGGCCATTGAACCGGATCACAGCGCCCTGTCCCAACTGCGAAGCCGCCTCTGGCGCAAACGTATGCGGAAAACTATGCATCGCCTCCTCGACTGCTTCCGCCCCGGCCGTCCCCGCTGACCCCCCCCGGATCTCCTCCGGGGCTGTGGCTGCGGGTTCCCGGCCGGTTCTTCCGCTCCCACTTGACAAAAAACATGCAACCCGGACAGTACCTGACCCGTACAATGAGGCCGATGGTGGGTGTCTACGCACCCCCTGGCTCGCAAAAGGAGTAGCGACAACGATGACCATGCGTATTTGGACGGTGTTGGGCGTGGTGGCCGGGATGGCGGTGATGGTGGTGCCGGCCGGCGCGCAGAGCGAAGGCAACAATGACGCGGAGAAAGCCCGGGAGTTCGTGTACCGGTCCTGGCCCGTGGATGACATGATCCGCCAGGCCGCGGAGAACGTGGCTCGGCGCTACAACCTGAACCCGGAACAGACGGCCTTCACCCGTGACATGATGGCCAAGCGGGTGAACGCGTTTCTGCGGGACAACGAGGACCAGATCTGGCCCGTGCTGCGGGACATGATGCGGTATCAGAACCCGAACCGGAAGATGGATGCGCGCACCGCGCAGCGCCTGGGCCGGGCGATCCGGCCGATCTTCGAGGAGGCGCAGAAGGAGATTCTGGCGGCCAACTCCGAGTGGCGTGACATTCTGAGCGACGAGCAGAAGAAGCTGCACGACTACGATCGCAAGGAGATGGAGAAGACCTTCCAGGACATGGACGGTCGGTTCGCCGGCTGGGCGAGCGGCAAGGTCGGGAACGAGCAGGGAATCTTCCCGGAGGAACGCCCGGACACCCCGCCGGTGAACCCCAGACAGCCGAAGCCGACGGAGATCCCCACGGCGAAGGTGCTGGGGACCAGTCTGGAATGGTGGGACGGGTACGTACAGGCTTTCATCGACGACTACGAGTTGGAGGAGGGCCAGATCAACGCGGCCAGGTCCATCCTGAAGGAGTTGAAGGAACGGGCGTCCGCCTACGAGAAGAGCCACGCAGCCGAGCTGAAGGCCGTGGAAGAGAAAATCCAGGCAGCCCGCCGGGCGAAGGACGTGAAAAAGCTGGATGCCGCCATGGCCGAGAAGCGCCAGGCCAGCCAGTACAAGGTTCAGCTCTTTGAGGAGTTGAAGACTCGGCTGGACACGATCCCACGACTGGCCCAGAAGCAGAAGTACGCGGAGAAGATCAAGGAATTCCGTTGGAAGAATCGACCGGGCTTCCCCGATGAACCGGTCGCCGAGTCGGCGTCGCCTCCCCCCACCACGGCGCCCGCGGCGGCGGACAAGCCTGTGCCGACGACTCAACCGGCGGCAGAGGCGGAGAAGGACGCGAAGAAGGAGTAACGCCTCTGCCGGTTGCGGGGCGACCCCCTCCGGGGCGGTGGTGCCTCCGTGATTCGAATGGGAGTCCAAACGGCGAAGCCCGCGCGATCACAGGCGCGCGGCTAACGTCGTGCGCGGCGGCGTGTCAGGCGGGTGAAACGGCGGCGAGCGGGAGTCGGGAGATCCGCCACGGGCTGCGTCAGATCGCTCAGACCCGCCTGCGGCAGTGATTCATCGGCATCGACCTGCCCGAACAGGTGCTCGTCAAAGAACCGGACCGTCCGGCGGGCGTACTCCTGCGGGGCCTGGATCACGCACTGGTTGTGCTTGGCCTGGGGAACGATCCACAGGTACCTCTTCTCCCCCGCCCGCTCATACAGCAACTGCGATTGCGCCACCGGGATGTAGCTGTCGCGCTGCCCGTGGATGAAAAAGATCGGCGTGGCGGGAATTCGGCCGATGGCCTTTCGAACCGACGGATAGCGGCAGTTGAAACGGCGACGGCACTCCCGGAAGGTCAACCAGCGGAGAAATCTCCAGAAGGCCGGTGGGTGGTTCTCGTAGATCAGCCGCACCTTCGCGAAGATGCTGACCCACCGCTGCATGAGGTACTCCAGCGTGCTGTCGCTGCTGAACGCACCGTCTGTCAGAATGGCCTTCACGCTTCCCACGTCCACGGACGCCAGGATGGCGGCCGCACCGCCCCGGGAAATCCCGAAAAGGCCGATCTCCCGCGGGTAGTCATGCCGCTCCAGGTAGTCCTCCACAAACGCGATCGCGCCCAACATGTCGGCCAGCTCGCGGTCACTGGCCCATTGGCGGGGCTTGTACCCCTCCTCGCCTCCGGACTGCCCGTGTCCGCGGAAATCGAAGGTGAATACGTCATAGCCCGCCGCCAGCAGCGGACGACAGTAGCGGGAACAACTGTACGCGTTGCTTCCGTATTCATGGGCAAAGACGATTATTCCTTTCCGGGCCTGGTCCGGATTGCCGTGCAACAGCATGCCCTGCAGCGCGTGTCCGTCGAACGCGCGGAAGACCACGGCCTTGCCCTCCAACCGGTCGTAGTCCCGCAGGTCCATGGACAGCGGCGGCGGCGTGTCGTCAAAGATGTTGATGATGAGGTTGACGTAGCGCCGCAGCACGACCGCGGGAACCACGATCAGCAGGGCAACCGTGCAGAAGATGCTCAGCAGGGCCCAGTTACGAACCAAGCTGTCCGTGAGCCAGCCGGCACCGATCTGCAAATGAAAAGTCGACGCGAACAAACCCCGGATGCTCTCCGAAACACCGACAGGGGGTATCCCCGACTGCGGCCTGCAGGGCCCACCCCCGGTACCGGTCCTGCGCTGCAGACGGACGCGAAGCCCCCTCGAACGGCCCATCAGACACGACGCCGACCGCGCCCGACACGCGCGCTTCCCCCGATCTGCGCGCCTACGGCTGAGGAAACGGGTCCGTCTCCCGATGCCCCAGAAACCGCAGGAAGACCGGCGGCGTCAGAACGGGGACGGACAGGGAATGTGCCGTCTCCAACTGCCGAGTGTACTCCTCAAACTGCCGGGCGATCTCCCGATTTCGCTCCACAATCTCCGCGGTGGCTTCCCCGATCACCCGTGGCTCACGCGGCGGCAATCCGACCACGACGAAATCAAGCCGCGCGGAGATCGTGTCGGTCGTCCGGCCGCCCCAGTTCTCGATCAGCGCCTTGATCCTGGCCGCGCCGTCGCGATCCACCCGGTCGTCATGGTTCAGGTCGAACTCGCCGAGAACCAGGAAGGTCAACGGCCGGGAACGATCGTAGATCGGATTGGCGATCAGATCGCCCTCCAAAATCATCTCGTTGGGCGACTTCTCCACGATTTTGCAGGCCGCCGTACGCTCGTAGATGGACACCACCTCCACCCGCGCCTTGGACCGGCCGTCCGCCGGGATGCCCGTGTCGGGCGAATACACCGCGAACTGGAGTCCCAGCGTAAGCTGGGCGTCCTGCCCGAGGTTGATATACACCACGTCCTCGCCCGGCTTGGCGGTCAGCACCACTCCGTCCGGCTGGCGAAGCGTCTGCAGCGGGACGGGCGTGATCTGAAGCTCGCCGAGCTTCTTGCGAAGGTCGGAGTACTTCTGCTGAATGTCGGTCAGGTCCTTCTCGAAACTGTCGCGCTCCAACTGCAGCTCCCCCATGCCTCGCGACGCGTCTTGCCGGAAGTCCTCCAGGCTCTTCTGAAACGCGGCCATATGCTCGCGGTGGTCCTGCTGGAGCCGCTCCCACTCCCGCGATATCTCATCGAGCTTCTGCGCCACGGCGGCCGATTGCGCGTCAAACTCATTGCGACGGGTCGCCGAAGCGTCGGCCAGGTCCCTGACCTGGTCGGTCAAACGCTTCACCTCGTCTTCCGCACGCGTGTTGCGGCCGTGAAGATTTGTGAACTCGCCGTACAGAGATCGCAACGCCCCAATGGCCGACGCACCGTGAAATCCGCCCGGATCCGACACCAGTCTCTCTGACTGAATCCGATCCACGATGGCATCCAGGTCGCTCTTCACCGCGGCGGGAGTGTTCTCCGGCTGCCCGGTCGCCAGTTCTGCCGTCCGGGCCCGGTCCTGGTCCAGCAGCCCGACCACGGTGACTCCTCCACTCTGCCCCCTGCTATACTGCGGCAGCGACATCTTCTCGCTGGAGCTGATCAGCTTCGTGTTCTCCCGACGAAGCTCGTCGTTCTCCGCCACCACCTTCTCCTGGTCCGTGTAGACCCAGACCAGCAGGCCGGTCGCGACCAGCCAAAGTACGGCAAACGAGATCATCCAGATATGGGCGGTGGAGAATCCCGGTTGAGTGGCCCCTCGGGCAGCGGGCATAAACAGTTCCTCCGGTGCAGGCTGGTCATCAACTGGGGGTCGCCCCGACGGTCTCTAGCTCCGGGGGCGATCATACGGCGGGATCCCGTCGCGTGGGATCCGGTGGGGCCCCATGAAACCGCTTCGCCCCACGCGCCGGGGCGGGTCGGTCCCCAGGACCACCCGTACTTCGCGGTGATTGTGGGGGTTGCACTCCACGATGTCAAGCATCGAGCGCAACGGGCAATGCAGACCGGCAGCAAGACCCACGCCGGCCAAACAGGCCTGTGTGGGCCGGCTTCCCGAACCCCCCGCCCCGCCGCGCGAACCCTGGGCTCAGCCAGTGAAGATCGACAGAAGCAGCAACAAGCCCACCCCGGGGATCGCCGCCGCCAGGAAACCGGTCAGCAAGGCACGCCAGCGAAAGCCTGCACGCCGGGATCGCACACGCATCGCCACCCCGGCAATCGCCGGATTTGCCCCCGGCGTGCGGGGGGTGACGATCGCCGGGCACTCGCAGACCCGGTCCCACCCGACCTCCTCCAATGGCTCGATCACCCGGACCGCCGCACCCGGAACCCGCCTCACCACCCGAGTGTCCGCTACGCCATGAATGATGGGGCTGTCCTCCTCCGCAGCCCGCTCACTCAGGAAATCGGCAATCAGAAGCTGCTCGTACATCCGGTCGTCTCGACGTCGCTCGTGTGAGGACCTCGCTTTGCCCATGTGTGACTTGAGGCGGTGTGAACGGTTCATACGTTCCTCCTGTCCGAAGTGAGAAGCTCCTTCTCCCTGCGGGGACGGCCGCACGGAACGCCGACCGAACGTGCGGGACCCGCTCGCTCGGTTCGGCATTCCGCGGGCATCCGCGGGGCTACTCCTGTACGCGTGGTCCGGCAACCCCGCCTGCTGGTTAACACATCGTCTCGCCCGCCCCAATCGCGTGAACGGCATGCACGCCTATGCGACTGGGAACCCCATCGGGCAGAAGAAAGGATTCTCCGGCTTCCCCAGTTTCGCTATTTTCTGGGTTTGGGAAATGCCGAGTTGAGAGACCTGGCCGGCATGCCCTGGTCGTCAGTTGTTCCCGCCGAGCCGGCGGCGGAAGTACTCGGCGCGGACGATGCTGCGCGACTCGCCGTCCAGGGCGGAGCCGTGCAGCTTCTGCAGATGGGCGGGTTGGGTTTGGAGGAAAAGTTCGTTGACCAGGCCCATGTCGACGGCTTTGTAGCGGCCCATATGCACACCCATGCGGACGTGCGAGAGCAGGAAGAGGGATTCTTCCGCGCTCATGGAGCGGGCGTTGCCGAGGATGCCCACGGCCCGCCAGACCTTGTCGTCCAACTGGTAGGCGCGTTCGACGGCGAGCGTTTCGCGGGCGCGGAGTTCGTAATCCACGATCTGGGGGATGATGTCCTCGGCGAACTCGCGAACGATCTCTTCCTCACTCTTGCCCAGCGTTGTCTGGTTGGACACCTGGAAGAAGTCGCCGATGGCCTCAGTGCCCTCGCCGTACAGACCGCGGACCGCCAGGCGCATGTCCCGGGCGGCGCGCAGGACGCGTTCGATCTCCTGCGTCAGCTTCATGGCCGGCAGGTGCAGCATCACGGAGACCCGGATGCCCGTGCCCACGTTGGTGGGGCAGGCGGTCAAGTAGCCGAACCTCGGATCGAACGCGTACTCGATGCCGGCCTCGACGAGGTCGTCAATGCGGTTGATTTCCTTCCAGAGAGCGTCCAACTGCAGCCCGCTGGCCAGCACCTGGATTCGCAGATGGTCCTCCTCGTTGATCATCAGGGAGCGGTCTTCGCGAAAGGAGATGACGGCCCCTCGGCTGCCCTCGCCCTCGGCGTGCTGCCGGCTGATGAGGTGGCGCTCCACCAGGAGCTCGCGATCGAGGGGCGAGAGCTCCTCAAAATCGATGATGACGGAATCTTTGGCGATCTCCGTCTCGCCGATGCGATCGGTGAGGGTGCGGAAGATCTCCTTTCGCTCCGTGTCGCCGGCTTTGGCCAGGAACGGAAACCCCTTGACGTTGCGGGCCAGTCGGATGCGCGAAGAGATGACCACGTCGGACATCGGTCCGCCGGACCGAAGCCAGGCCCCGGTCGTCTTCGCCATGTCATCAATTGGGCCCATCTTCGACTGCCTTGATCTCGTCCCTGAGCTGTGCGGCACGTTCGTAATCCTCTCGTTCCACCGCGTGGGCCAGTTCCCGCCGAAGCTGAACCAGGCGGGCCTGGCGCTTGGCCGAAACGCCCGAGCTGGCCGGCACCTTGCCGACGTGGGTGGATGCGCCCTCATGGGCGCGCTCGATCAGGGGCACCAGATGCTCGGCGAACACTTCGTAATCGTGCGGGCAGCCCAGCACGCCCTGGCTGCGGAACTCTCGCCAACTGATCCCGCACTCCGGGCATTGCAGCTTGGCCGTCTGCTGAACCGACGCGCCGTGCTTGACGAACTTTTCCAGGATGGACGTGATGCCCTCCTGCGGCTTCAGCAGCAGGCCCTCATTCTGCGCGCATCCCTCGCACAGATGGCGCTCCCGCTTCTCCCCGCCGGGCAGCACGTCCGTCAGATGGACGGTTGCGGGCACCTGGTGACAATGCTGGCAAAGAATTCCCATTGCAACTCACTCCGGTCGAACTGCCTGCTCGGCCGGCCATACCCCACACGGGCCGCACACCCCGCGCCAAGCCCGCCGCTTTATCGGCTCGGCGGCAACAGGGCCATCAGCCCGACGCCCCAACGAAGCGGATTGCACCACGACCCCGCGGCCCCGGCACCGGAAAACGGGTCGCCTCCCGAGGACAGCAAATTCTAGCGCTCTAAGGCTTTATCGTCAATTATCGGCCCGCCCATCAGTCCTGAAGCGAATCCCCCGGGGGCATACCCGGCCTCACAGCCGGGAGCCTCCGTCACGTAGACCCCGCGGAGGGTCGGGGACAGCCGCGGGTCGGCACTCAAGACCCGGAAGATCGCGGCGGCCAGCCGCTCGGCAGAGGGGTTGCCCCCCCCCAGTTCCGGCCAGTCGTTGAGGCAGCCGCCTGCCAGCCCCTGGGCAATTCGGTCCAGTTCGTCCTGGACGCAGGTGAAATCCACAACGACACCGATTTCATCCAGCCTGTGGCTTGCAAAGCACGCCCGAACCGACCACGTATGCCCGTGCACGGGTTCGGTTTTCCCACCGTACATACGCAGGGCGTGCGTCGCCTCAAACGTGGATGTGACGGCCACCGTGTACATGGTCCTTGCTACCGACCCGCCGCCCGAGAAGTGTACGCGTAGCCGTCCCATCTGTCACGGCTGCTTGACCCTGTTCACACCCGAACCTACCATCGCCCCCATGTTGTCGTTTCTGCCCGATCGCACGACCTTTGAGTCCCTGGCTCGCAAGTGCAACACCGTGCCGGTGTACAGCCAGTTGCTCAGCGACCAGCTCACGCCGGTGTCGGCGTTTGCTCGGCTGGCGGAGTCAACTGAGCACGCATTTCTGCTGGAGAGCGTGGTCGGGGGAGAGAAGATCGCCCGGTACTCGTTCATCGCGGCCGGTCCGATCGCGGTGTTTGAGGCCACGCGAACCTCGGTCACCATCACCGAGGGGCAGGCCGCCCGCACGCTCGAGACGGACGATCCCCTGGCCGTCCTGGAGGAGATGCTGCGGGGGTATCGCGCGGCGCATCTTCCGGAGCTGCCGAGGTTTGTGGGTGGGGCGGTGGGCTACGCCGGTTATGACGCCGCCCGGTACTACGAACGGCTCCCGAATGCCCCGGCGGATGACCGCGGCTTGCCGGACATGCTTTTCGGGCTCTACGACACGATGGTCATCTTCGACCACGTGCAGAAGCTGATTAAAGTGGTGGCTCATGCCCACGTGGACCGAGACGGGGTGGAAGCCGGCTACACGAAAGCGACCGAAACCATCGCTCGCATCGTCGAGACACTTGCCGCACCCCGACTCGAGCCGATGACATTCATGCCGCTGAGCGAGGGACCGTCCAGCCGGCACTTCACGAGCAACTTTGAGCGGCCGGCGTTCGAGGCGGCGGTGGAGCGTTGCCGTGAGTACATCCGGGCGGGGGACATTTTCCAAGTCGTTTTGTCACAAAGGCTTACGGTTGATACTCAGGCGACGCCGTTCAGCATCTACCGGGCACTGCGGACCATCAACCCCTCGCCGTTCATGTTCTACCTCAAGACCCCGAAGGTCACCCAGGTTGGGGCCTCCCCGGAGGTGCTCTGTCGGGTGGAGGATCGCGTCCTCACGTCCAGGCCGCTGGCCGGCACCCGGCGGCGCGGCCGAACGCCCGGCGAGGACACGGCCCTGGAGGCCGAACTGCTGGCGGACCCCAAGGAGCGAGCCGAGCACGTGATGCTGGTGGACCTGGGCCGCAACGACGTGGGCCGGGTGGCGCAGCTTGGGTCCGTACGGCTGGATGACGTGATGACGGTGGAGCGGTACAGCCACGTCATGCATATCTGCACGAATGTGACCGGTCTGCTCGCACCGGGTCGGACGGCGTTTGATGCGCTGCGGGCGGTGCTGCCGGTGGGCACCGTGAGCGGGGCGCCGAAGATCCGGGCGATGGAGATCATCGACGAGTTGGAGCCGACCCGGCGCGGTCCTTACGCGGGCGCCGTGGGGTACGTGGATTTCGCCGGGAACATGGACACGTGCATCGCGCTGCGCACGCTGGTGATCCGCGACAAGGCTGACGGGCCGGGCTACACGGTGGACGCGCAGGTGGGCGCAGGCATCGTGGCCGACTCCATTCCTGCCAACGAGTACAAAGAAACCATCAGCAAAGCGACCGGGATGCTGAAGGCGATCGAGATCGCGGAGACCTGGACGGGCTGAGGGGTCTGGGCGCGACGAAGCGATGGCCGGGCCGACCCGGTGGGATGGCCGCTCTGCCCGGGTGGGTGGCATGCCCGTTTCCGCCGAAGGCGGATCGGGCATGGCGAAACGCGGCTGACGCGCGCCCGCGCGGGACATGCCCGAGGCTGAAGCCTACGGGCATGGCACCTGCCGGCCGCGCGGTGGCTAAATGACCCTGGAAGGAGAGCACGATGTGCGAGGATCGTGGCCGGTTGTTTGAGGTGCCGCATGGTGTCACCACTCGGTGGTCCAGTCCGGAGAACTGGAAAGGCGAAAAAGGGAGGGCCGCCCAGGCCAACGGCGGTCGCAAGGGCTCGCCGTACTTCCCGCTCAAGGCGGGCGAGCAGCGCGTGCTGGCCGACGTAAGCGGGAGCAGCGGCACCATCCGCCGGATCTGGGTGACCATCGGCAACCGCATTCCGAAGGTGCTGCGCGGGCTGCGGCTGGACTTCTACTGGGACGGCGAGTCACAGCCGGCCGTCAGCGCGCCGTTCGGCGATTTCTTCGGCATGGGGCTGGGCCGGCTTGCACCGTTTCAGTCGGCGCTGTTCGCCAACCCGGAGGGTCGAAGCTTCAACTGCTGCATCCCGATGCCGTTCCGCACGGGGATGAAAGTGGTTGTGACGAACGAGAGCGACGTGGCTGAAGGTTCGATGTTCTTCGACATCGACTACACGCTGGGCGACCCGCACGGTGACGACGTAACTTACTTCCATGCCCACTATCGCCGCGAGAACCCGACCACGCTGGGCCGTGACTATGAACTGCTGCCGCGCGTGCAGGGGCGCGGGCGGTTCCTCGGTGTGAACGTGGGTGTGATTGCGGACCAGAAGCGCTACGGCAAATCATGGTGGGGCGAGGGCGAGGTGAAGGTGTTCCTCGACGGTGACGGCGACCTGCCCACGCTGTCCGGCACGGGCACGGAGGACTTCATCGGCACGGCGTGGGGCCAGGGCCGTTTCAGCCACCTCTACCAGGGCTGCCCCATCGCGGACCTGGAGAACATGCAGTACGCGTTCTACCGGTACCACATCCCGGACCCCGTGTTCTTCCAGAAGGACGTTCGCGTGACGATCCAGCAGATCGGTTGCTGGGGCCCGCACACGCGGCCGGCGATTCACTTCGCCGGCCAGCCGGTCTACAAGGCCGGCCCGGCCCGAGAGGTGCTGGACCTGTCGGCCAAGGGCGTGCCGGAGCCGTACGGCCTATTCGAACGACAGGACGACTGGTCGAGCTGCGCGTATTTCTACCTGGACCGCGCCGCAAATGATCTTCCGGCGCTGGACCCGGTGGAGAAGCGCGTTGGGGGTCTGCTGGAATCGGCGGCGGCGGCGAGGCGGGTCGATGCGTGAGCGAGGCCGCGGACCGGGCCGACCGGGGTTTCCGAGTTGCATATACTGCGGCATAGGTACGCATATGACCGGTTGCCCTGGTTATCCAGCCTCCCCAGGCTGCCCGAAATGTTCGCTCCGAAAGCGAGAAAGTCGCGCTCAAATGGCAATATCTTCAGGCAGAAAGCCAATTCTTCTGGCAGCCGTCGGGTGGGACGGAGTTGTGCGTTGCGGGGGTCGGTTGCGTACCGTTCGGCCGGGCGGTTGTGTACCATGGCTGTAGTTCCTGGGCGAATGGGGGCCAGCCGGCGCTCGCTTGAGGAGGCGGCCTGAGCGAACGGGCGCCCGCCGGCCACCCCTTCTCTCGGGAGCCGAAGCAGACGAGGTGCGTGGTGTCGGAGCGGATGCCGGACAACCCGGGCGCGATGCCGGCCTGCCGGGGGCCGGACGGTCGCTGCGGCTGCGCGGGGATCGCGTGCGATGGCCGGTTTACGGAAGTGTGCCGTTCGGGGGATCGATCGCAGGTCGTCTGCGCGGCGGACCCGTCGAAGCCCTGCTGTGTGGCGGACGACGGGCGGTGCGCAACGACGGCGGCCGAAGGGGTGCGTCATCCGCGTCTGGCCGTCCGGAAGCCGAAGGCCCACCAAGAGCGCCGCGCGGGTGAGTAGCCCGGATGGCTTCCTGCCCACCGGTGGCCTGATTCACCCGCCCCCGGGCGACAGCTTCCGGTGAGCCCGCATGAATCGGCGTGAGCGGTTTGGCATCGTCGGCGGCCGGAGACAAGTAGGGTGCGAGTTTGTTCGGCTAACCATCGATTGATGGACCGGGCATGCCGATTGGTTCGTACCACATACAGGTGGTCCCAATCCGGAGAAACGGGCCGCTGTGCCCTCGCAGCTAGATATCCGACAGCGCCGGCGGACTAGGATTACTCGGTGCTCCGTACTCCAGGCGTCATCAGGCCATTCTTGTCGGTCACGACCAACTGGTTTTCCACGGCGTACCGCACGCCAGCCTCGGCCAGCTCTGCGAGTTGGGCTCCCATTCTCCTGAAACCCATGGCCCGTATCACCGCGGCGGGGAGATCGTCCCGCGGGAGGCCAAACTCATGCTCTACGACCAGCGCAGCGGCTTCTGCCACCTCCTCAATCGCGATCAACTCCGCGGAGGTGATCGCGTCCGGCGTTCCCCGCCAACGTATCGGTGGTCGCTGCATGGCTTGCGGCCAAATAAACATGCCCCGACGGTTGAGACCTTTTTTGACCGCTAGGTTCAATACTTCGGTCAACTTTTTTCGCGCCGATCCAGTTACGCGCGCCTCATAGACGCTGGCTGCGATCCGTAGTAGTTCATCCTGATGAATTGGCCCCTCCACGTCTACGATTTCGCCAAGGAGCTTTGCGAGACGCTCGCTCGAAGACCCGAGCAAGTCCTTTCGATTGCCGCGCCGCTTGGCGTTGAAACGCGAATAGTACGCGAAACCTGGGGGCGGCCCGTCCACCGGTTGTTGCGACCCGCGCGTACGGGTGCTCTCCGCCTCCTGTGCATTCGGGCGGAGCTGAACTGGGGTGATTGGGACAGGGTCACCCCTCATACCAGGTCGGACTTGATCGGTGGCGGTCGAAGCTGTCCTTCGCCCTGCGAGTCGCGAGACCTCGTCCAGAAGCGCAACCGTGCTAGTTTCGGGCTGGTGATACCAATCCGTGGACCATACCCGGATGATCTTCCAGCCCAGATCCTCCAGGACTGCTTGTCGCAGGCGGTCGCGGTCCCGGGCTGTAGCGGACGAATGGTACGTTGCCCCGTCGCATTCGATGCCGCAAAGATATCTTCCTGGAGACTGAGGATCGACTACGGCCAAGTCAATAGCGAAGCCCGCACATCCGACCTGCGAGTGGACTTCCCAGCCGTTGTCCCTTAATGCATGGAACACGGATTCCTCGAAGGGTGAGCCGAAGTCGCCCTTGGGCGTGATCTCGATCGGAAGCGTACCCTCCTCCGCGTATTTGAGATATCTCTTTAGCGCATGCACGCCACGAGGTGACCCGGGCTCAACACGCATGTCGTCAGACACCACGGATGAGAATACGACGCAACGGCGACGGGCACGAGTAATCAGGACGTTCAGCCGCCGCCAGCCGGTGTCCTTGTTGAGCGGTCCGAAGTTCATGGTGAAACGTCCCGCCTCGTCGCGGCCGTAACCGACGCTCAGATAGATGACGTCCCGTTCGTCTCCTTGGATCGTCTCCAGGTTCTTGACAAAGAAGGGCTCCTCCCGAGGTTGGGTGATGAAGTTCTCGACAGCCGGGTCCGTACTGGCCCGCCGCATGGACTCGACATCATCCTCGATGGCGTTTTGCTGCGCCTTGCTGAAAGCACCGACGCCCAGGGACAGCTGTGGACAATTCTTCGCATGTTCGATGACCGCCTCCGCGACGGCCTTGGCCTCGACCTTATTGAATTGTCCCTTGCTCCGGAAATACACTCCCTCCGGTACGTGCCGGAACGAGAGCCCGAGTTCACTTCGTTCGATCGACGGGCTCGGGAACGTGCGGAGATGATTGTCGTAGAACGCCGCGTTGGAGAAGTTGATCAAGGAATCGTGACGGCTCCGGTAATGCCAGCGAAGAGTGGTTCGAACCGGAAGGCACGTCCGACCGACAGCAAGGATGCTCTCCAGGTCCTGCAGCGCGACCTCATCGCTCGCTTCCTCCTCGGATGACGTATCGACTACGGTGGAGAAGAAGTTCGTCGGTGGCAGCTGCTTCTCGTCCCCGACCAGCAGCAGCTGGGATCCGCGGGCGATGGCCCCGAGTCCGTCAGCCCATTCCACCTGGCTGGCCTCGTCGAAGATCACCACGTCAAAATCCAGAGCGCCCGGTTCCAGGAACTGGGCGACCGAAATTGGGCTCATCATGAAGCACGGCGTGATTCGTTGAATGGCGCGGCCTGCGGGGCCCGCCAGCAGTTTTCGGATGGGCTTGTGCCGCCGTTTGCGACGCAGTTCCGCCTCGAGGATTGCCAGGCCGGAGTTCTCGCCGAAAGACTGCCCGACGCGTGGCCGTTTTGCCGCGATCTGGGCCGCAAGGCGGGAGCGGCTCACCTCCAACCACCGGCGGTCCGCCTGCCGAAACCTGTCGATGAAGCGAACGTGGTCCTCGCCGTGAAAATCCCGGATGATCGGATTGTCCCGGGCTAAACGGTCCATCCAGAGCCGCATAGACTGTCGCTCGAAGGCATCGAGCCAGGTCGGGGGACCATGACGTTCCCGATTCTCGATCGCCCAGCCCAGGAAGGCCTCCAACCCGGCAGAGCGGGCAGCATCTCGCGCTCGCAGCCAGGCCGCCCAGTCCAGCAGCGATTCCTGTGCCGCCCCGGCCTCCCGGATTCGCCGAAGCCAGAGTTCAAATGGGACGAGATCCGGCGATACTCCCAGGAACTGCTCACCGTCAATCTTGAGAGTATCTCGAAATGACCCCCAGGCCTGTTTCAGAGCTTTCAGCTTCGCAACGAGCTCGTTCACCGACTTGACAAAGAGCACCTTCTTGGGATTCTCAACCAGTATCGCGCCCAACTCACCCCGAGAGGACGGATGAGCCAGGATTCGTTGTCGAAGCCGAAGAACGGTTCTGGCGTATGCCCGAAGCTTCTGCCAATCGGACTGTACTCCCTGCCAAAGGCCGCCAAACCGAGCCGCCCAGCAGTCCTGCCCCTGAAGGATTTCTTGCTTGGTCAATCGGATCTCCATCAGGACCGCCAAGTCGGCCTGAAGGGTAGCTTCCTCGCATCGGTGTCCCTTGGTCCTATGCCTGCGAATCAACCACACGTCCTTCCACCATTGGGGCAGGAACCAATGAAAAGAATGGTTCGACCAAGAGCGGCGGCGAGCGGCCAAGGCTGCCCAGTCTGTGTCTTCTGCGGCATGGGCCCACCGGCCATCCAGTTTGGCCCGCAGCATCTGTAGACGATCGCCGGCCGACAACAATTCTCGAAGCCCCGGCGGTACGCTGTCCCATGCCGAATCGTCGAGGCTCGCCGGGCCGATCCCTGACCCGCCCACGATGAGCTGCGCGTCTTGTATCAAATCCACGCACTGCTGCCGGTTCGTCGGCGGATCGGCGGCCAGGCACGACGCCACTCGCCCGGCCGCAGCGATGGATTGCTGGACTGAATCTTCCAGGCCTTGAAGCAGATGGGGTACCTGCTGCCGTAAATGCAGCGGAACGTCCCGATGGCCCACTCCGCGCCAGGGGTGGGTCAGCGGATTGTCCACGTGTTCCGCTGCCCGACTCAAAGTGGCGACGATCCCCTTTGCCTCATTCAGCCGTTCTGGCGTCCAGGAACCGACGTCGGGAAGGTCGAATGGAGCTTCGGGAGCATGCTGCAAGGCCGCGCACCGGCTGATAGTCTCGAATGGGGACATGTCCAGGGCTGGCGCACGCTTATGCAGCGTCCGCACATACTGGTTCAGGCGGTCGCGCGATTGCGCTAGGCTTTTCGCATCGAGTTCCAGCCGATCGGGCTCCGTGTGCTCTTCGGCCATCGAGCGACGCAGCTCGTCCATGAACTCTTTCTTGCTGGCCTTCCGGCTGTGCAGTTCCGTCACGAAGCCGCCCAGGCCAACCTGTACGAGGCGGCGCTTGACCACGTCGAGAGCCGCCGACTTCTCCGCCACGAACAGCACTGTCCTTCCCTCCGACAGGCACTCCGCAATGATGTTCGTGATGGTCTGCGATTTTCCCGTTCCGGGGGGCCCCTCGATCACCATGCTGACGCCACGCTTGGCGGCCAGAATCGCTGACTGCTGGCTGGAATCCGCATCCAGAACCTGGAAGGTCGCATGCGGAGGAACCTTGTCGTCGATCTCCTCCGGCCCGAGCACGTCCACGGGCGCCCCCGAGGCATGCTCCTGGTCCAGCAGGGATTGCAGAAGAGGGTGCGCACTGATCGGTCGCTCTTCCGGCCAACGCTTATCGTCAAGGTCCAAGTACATCAGGATCTTCGCGAAGGAGAACAGGCCCAGGTGCATCTCCGGCACCAACGACCAACCCGGCGACTCTGCAATGACGGCCTGTATCCCGTCAAACAGCTGTTGGATTGACTCGTCATGCTCGGCCGCAAACTCCGGGAGTGCCAGACCGAACTTCTGACGGCAGAGGTGTACCAGGGAAGGATTCAGCAATGGCTCATCGTCGAACAATCGCAGCTTGAACCGCTTCTTCGCCGATTCCCGGGTTAGTTCAACCGGAACCAGGATGAGTGGAGCACGTGAGACGACGTTGGAGTCCTCGCGGTCCTTCCACTCCAGGAAGCCGATAGCCAGATAAAGTACATTGCATCCACGTTCCTGGAGGGCGCTTTCAGCCTCCCGGCTCAGGTACAACAGTTGGGTCTGCAGTTTGTCGCCGGTCAAGGCGGTTTGCAGGTAACGATCGGTATGGCGATCGGCCAGCGCTCCGGATTCGTCGTTCTCCGGGAGGTCGAAAAGCGCGAGTTCATCGGAATCGTCGAACTCTCCTTCGACTTCTCCGTTTTCCACGTTCCGTTCGGAGCCGGTTGTTCTGTAGTGCTCAGATTCCTCCAATGGCAGGAACTGCATGGTCTCCTGGTTCGTGACCAGAATCCGGTAGACTTCGGACGGAATCTCGTCGACGATGTTCAGTGACGTCCGGCCGCGAGGCTTGAAGTTTAAAAGCCGATTCCGGCGCGAAAGATCCAGAAGGGACTGCCGCGCCTGCTCAAGTCTCTTTTTGACGTTGTCTACGCCCATCGTCGGCCTTCCCAACCATCACACGCGTTCGCTTCACTCAATATGCGGCTGGTCTGACTTCGCCGGCAAATGCCGAATCATAGTATTTGGGCCATGAATACCGTGGCGCTACTCTTGCGTATCCCGAGTTTACCGTCTTCGCGGTTCCCGGGGTAGCGGCTCCGTGGGGCAGAGTAAGGCGCGGGCCCACCACACCGCGTGAGAAGTGCGATTCGCGGAACATCACATATCCGACGCCTCTCACAGTCATGAGTCCTCGAGAACCGCAGCTTGCCCCGTGGGCGGCGCGTTCCACGCGTCGAGCATCCGCAGTCTGCCCGCCGACCGCGGCATCGTCAATGCCCTGCTTGGGCTGCCCAGAAAGGTCTTCCTCAACCGGGGAAATCGGGGGACACCAGACATGGTCCTGCGTTAAGGGGGCGGGCGAGACGGGACACTGGCGCGCCGGCGGAAGCTGGTGAGGTGGTGGGTGCGAGGGTCTGCCGCGGCGGGCGAAGGCGCGGGGAGCCGTACCGGCGCCGAGTCGTGTGCCGGTGCGCCGGGGTGCGATGGGGATGTGACGGTTCGGGAGTGCCAGAGCGTGTCGCCCCGATGGGGCTCACTTGGTCGGGGGCGCGGGGTTCCAGGGGCTTACGTCCCGGCGCACCGGGACTACACCCTTACGCCTCCTTGAGGCTGGGGGAAGGCGGCGTTCATCCGGTCCCTTCAGGACCGGGGGGTTGGGGGGACCGGCACGGACCCGCCGTTGAAACGGGCGGGCTTTTCTCAATCGGGCCTCCGGCCCTTCTGGAGCGGTGCGGAGAAATCGCGGGACACCAAACCTGATTCCTGCGTTGAGGGGCGGGCGAGACGGGGAGCATTGGACACGTCAACCGGCCGTAAGCGACCGGCCACACACAACAAACCAGAATCTCGAAACCGAATGGCCCGCGAGGCAGACCCCACACGATCGAGACGGGAAGAGATGGTCCGCGAAGCGGACCCTACAGTAAGGCGGCGGGGACGGCCCGCGAACGGGCCTTTGGGGTGGAGGGCGGCGTTCATCCGGTCCCTTCAGGACCGGGGGGTTGGGGGGACCGGCACGAACCCGCCGTTGAAACGGGCGGGCTCTTCTCATGTGGGCCTCCGGCCCTTCTGGCGCGGCGTTTGTGCCGGACCGAAATCCTCACCTGTCCGGGGGCCCGCGCAACGGCGTCCAGGGTTTCGCCCCGCCCGGCAGCAATGCATTCCCGCACACGGCAAGGTTCGGACGGATCCGCGCTGAGATACGCCCGAGGGAGCATTCACGCCCGCGCAGAGCGTGAACCCGGCGGTGCAGAACTGGTGGCCCGGCGAGGAGTTCCGATGCCGCTCGGAACGGAACGTGTAGTGTGAGATGCATCTTCTCCGTAAGGCAGACGCATGGTGCGAATGTCGAATCCCCGGATTCGCTCCGTCCTGACACCGGCAGGGACGCCGAACGCTGGAGCCCGTTGGTCGCACCCCCTCTTCCACCAATGTTCTCCGCCTCGTTTTTTCCAAATTGATGCAAGCGGACCGCCTTGACTTCACGTGGCCGAAAGGACATACTGAAATCGGTTTGGAAGGTCGCGACGGCACCGGCACGTTTCCCCATCGCGTCTTCGAGAACGTGCGCGGTCGCGTCGGCGGACGAGTTCGATGAGCGCGGCACCGCGGCGAGGGACAACGGTCAGGGTATCCTGCCCGTGCGGAAGGCATCTGAAACTCCCCTGGTCGTATGCGGGCAGGGTGGCGCAGTGCCCTGCGTGCAAGCATCCCATACGCCTGGTCAGCGGCGGTGAGCCGGACCGCGACACGACGTCCACGGTCCGTCTGGTCATCATCCGGGGTCCGCAGCACGTGGGCGAGCACATCTTCCCGGCGGGCGATCGCCCGATCGGCATCGGCAAACAACCGGGCAACGCGTTGCTGCTGCCCGGCACTCGCGTGTCGCGTCAGCATTGCGTCCTGGTCCCCACCCGGGACGGATGGCGCATCGAGGACCGCAACAGCACGAACGGGCTGTTCGTGAACCGCCGACGCGTCACGGTGCATAATCTGAAGCCGGGTGATCGCGTCCTAATCGGAGAGTATGAACTTTTCTACGGCACGACCGACGTGACATCACGCACGGCTATGCCAACGACGCGAGCTGACTCCGCTGAGACGGACGCGTTGGATCACGGCACGTATCGCATCGCCGACGATCTCAACGACCTGGCGGCGCTCACCACGGGTGAGCGCGTGCCCGCCGCACAGACGACGGATCCTGAGGAACCCGGCCGCACGCACGCCGACGACGGCTCCCCGGCCGCTGACGGGCCTATGTGCCCGTGCTGCAGGAAGCGGCTCGGCGCGTCCGCTCGCGTGTGTGTCGCGTGCGGGATCAACGTGAAGACGGGCCGCAGCATTCTCACGGCGGAGGAAACCAATCTCGACGAGACGTACGCCGCCGTCGAGAGCGTGATCGGGTGGCTCAGTTGGATTTTCTGGACGGGGCTGTACCCCATCGCCTCGGAAGCCTTCGGCACACGGAAACCGTACGTGATCCGGGGGATTGCCATCGTTACCATCCTGACCAGCTTCTGGTTTCTGTATTACGAGTGGACCGGGTCGCCGAGGATGCGCTCTGCCAAGAACATGATGCTCTGGGCGGGTGATGCTGAGCCGTCTCCTGAGCTTCTGGCGATGATGTATGCGTTCACGGACTACGGCAACTCTGCGGCCTTTGAAGCCCGGTACGACGCGATCAGTGAGGAAGACCCGAACATGAGCGAGGAAGAGGTGATCCTCGCCGCCCATGAGTCCCTGGCGGTCGACGACCGGTGCCTGGGGGTATACCAGCCGCACCAGCTTGTCACTCATGCTTTCCTGCACGGAGGCATTCTGCATCTGGTGGGCAACCTGATCTTCCTGATGGTGTTCGGCTCGCGGGTCAATGCGCTGATCGGCAACACGCTGACCGTCGTCCTGTATCCGATTCTCGCCGTCGGGGCAGCCGTCATCCACATGGCGTCCCTGTCCTCGGAAGCTCCTTCGCCGATGCTCGGCGCATCCGGCGCCATCATGGGGCTCGCCGGCATGTACCTGGTGTTGTTTCCCATCCACAAAGTTCACATGGCGGCGTGGGTCCGCTGGGGGCTGGTTACCGGCTTTCACCTGTCCCTTTGGATGTGGGCGATGCGCGGTTTCTGGGTGGTCTTGTTCTACATCGCTTTTGACATCTTCTACACCGCCCTGGGGATTGAAGATGGTACGGCCCACTGGGCGCATCTGGGCGGGTTCATTGTGGGGGCGGGCATCGGATTGATCCTGTTGCTGGCCAAGCTTGTGAATGCCCGGGGGGGTGATCTTGTCTCTGCCCTTCTGGGCCGATATGCCTGGGCCATCGTGGGCCCGCCCAACCGGGGCGTCGGCATCCTGCAGCGCTTGCCGTAGGGTGGCGTCTCGCGGACGGAGAGGGAGGCGGATTCCCCCATGGACACGGCCGAGAACGACTCCCGGCCGAGCGGACCCGCAGATGCGGCCGCGTGAGCTTAGGGGCCGGTCAGCAAGGTTGTGAACAGGCCGGCGTCCGCGTGGTCCACGTCGCCGTCGCCGTCGGTGTCGGCGGGGGCGCAGGCGGCGGGGATCCATTCGGCGTCGGGGCCGCTGTAGCACCGCTGGAAAGCGGCGAAGTCGGCCAGGTCCACATTGCCGTCGCCGTCACAGTCGCCGTCTCCCGCGGCGGGCGTGGTGGCCCGGATCTCCACGTCGTCGATGTTCCAGCCGCAGTACGTCCAAGCACTGTCGGTCGTGCCCATCGTCCAGCGCAGGTAAACCGTCGGCTGATTGTCCGCAATCGCGGAAATGTCAAACTCCTGCCGAATCCAGGTGGAATCGGTCACGTCCTCATCCGGATTCTGCCAGATCGTCGTCCAGGTCGTTCCGTTGTTGCTCACCCGGACGTAGGCATGGTCGTACATGCTGCGCTCCACACCCAGCCACCGCCAGAACACCAGGCTCACCGTGGAAAGCCCCGTGCAGTCAATGGCCGTACTGGTCAGGTGGGTCTCCGGCATGGAGTTCGTGTAGTCTCCGTTCAGGTTGTACCCATACACGTTCAACCCCGTGTAGCCGCTGGCGGGGTCGGGGTTGCCGTACGCTCCCCCGCCGCCCGTCGGCTGGCCCCAGGCCCACAGACCCTGAGTGGTCCAGCCGGGGTTGGTGTTCATGTCCCATGAATACACGACTTGCGGCCCGCCCGGTGCAATGCGGAAGTCCGCGTCGGAATCATCCTGCCCGGTGTTTTCGTCGGCATCGTGCGCGACCGCCCGTACGCGGCAGTGGTGCGCGATGATGGACGGCACGGTCCAGGTGAAGGAGCCGGTGTTGGGCAGGTCGGCGGCGATCAGGTCCGGATAGGTCAGGCCGCCGTCCGTCGAGTAGTACAGATCGACGCCGGCCACGCCCACGTCGTCACGGGCGGTCCAGGTGATGTCGTACGGCTGGTCGGGGTTCCAGATTTCGCCGCCGTTGGGCGACAGGAGCCTCACCACGGGTTCCGGCGAGACGTACGCCGGCACGTGCATGACCACACAGTGCATCGCGCCCGCGGCGGTGATGATGCTGGAGCAATCCACCTGGATGGTGGTGTAGCCGGGCATGGCGGCCTGAAAGACGGCCAATGCGGTGGCGTCCTGGCTCACGTTGAACTTGGGAACGAAGACGAGGTCGTTGAGGATGACCGCGTTGGTGTACGTGTAATGCGTGCCGCCGGAGTTCCAGCCGGGCGTGCGATAGACCGTGTAGCCGCGGGCGGTGAGGTCGGCGACCGCGTTTTCGGTGATGGTGTAGGGCTGGCCGGTGGAGGAGGCGTATTGGCCGATGATCACCTTGTTGTCGCCCACGGGGAGCATCCACATGTCGATGTGTTGGGTGGAATCGAAGCTGGTGGGGAACCCCGGGTAGATGGTGAGGTCGACGTTCTGGTACTCGCTGTAGAGTTCCTTGACGCTCTTAGCGGTGAGGCCGGGGTTCTCGGCCAGAATAAGGTCCGTCATGAAGGCGTCGCCGTTGGCGAACAGGTGGAAGTTGCCGCCGCCGTGCGATAGCGGGATGTCGTAGACGGTTTCGCCCCAGAGCGGCCCGAGATACGCGTTGAAGGCGTTGTCGTTGGGCCGGGGCCGGTTGTAGGTGTGATCCACAATGGCGCGGATCCCGTCCTCGAAGATGAACCGCGGACCGTAGTCGCGAATCCACACCGTGTCCGTCGTGCGAACGATGAATTCGACCTGGCTCATATTGGCGCCCGCCGCCGTGAGTGTGTTGGCGACGGTAGTCTGCTCGGAGGTGGTGTCCACCACTACGTAGACGATTGCCTCCGGATCGTTTGTCGTGATCCCAACCGCCATGGCCTGCAGCACGGACGTATAGCCCTCCCACGCGATGAACAGCCCCTCCTGCGGCTCGTACTCGGCGGGGCAGTGGATCGTGCCGGTCGGGGGCGCTCTCAGTGTGAAGGCTTCCCGGGTCGGGCCGTCGATCGGGAGCAATCGCTCCTCGGGCGTGAGGTACTTGGGCAGACCGTCCGGATAGCGTTCGAGGTCTTTTGCGCGGACCGGGACGGCCGCACAAAGGACCGCGATCAGGATCGCGGCTCGGCCGAGCATCGTGCGAACAGGGAGCCGATTTCGTAGTTGGAATGAGGAAGGCGGAACAATGTTCACGCGCACAGTCGTGCGAATCGGGGTAATTTCCATCCACAGCGCTCCAAAAGGCGGGCTGATGCGTAGTCCCGCAAACCCGGCTCGCCCACTTGGCATCCCCTCGGAACGTCCGGGCGAGCATTCCGCTGCATTGTAGCAGATTCGACCGGCGATCGGAACAGGGCCCGCCGGGAGTCGGCGATTATCGGTACCACGTCCGTACTTGTCGGAACCCGTCGACGGCCGGTCTCCAGGCCCGTTGGGCTTCCAAATGGGGTGGGGCTTTATAAATGCCACTGCCGGCAATGTCCGGTATACTTGCGGCAGGACGGCGGCGCCTGTGCGGGCGCAGACTGTCGGAGTGTGCGATGACTCCCATCGTCTATCTGATTCTGGTTCTTGGAGTGGTTGGCGTTTTGGTGATCCTGCGCAGCGCCGGGAGACGGCAGTCCGGTCTTCGGGATGGCCGGTCGTGCCCGCAATGTGGCGCGGCGTTGCGCAGCCACGCCCGGTTCTGTGCTCAGTGCGGCAACCCACTGACGTAGTCGGCGGGATCGGCCGTTTGCACCGCTCCACGAGGGGAGGCGTGCCGTCTTTCGACCGGAGATCGGTGCATGGGCCGAAGGAAGGAGTACGGGTATGGCGTCGGAAAGGGTATCTGGGCGGCGTGCAGGGGTACGGCCGCCGGGCCTCGTTTCCCTGCTGGGGGGACTCGGGCTGGTGCTGTTGATGGTGACCTTGTTCGTGGTCTGGTTTGTGGTTCGGGTGGAGGTGGAGCCGAACCACATTCTCGTGCTGGTGAACAAGACGGGCAAGGCGATTCCGCCGGACCTGGCGGACGAGTTCCGCGACCAGGTCGTGCTGTACCCGGAGCTGGTGAAGGCGATCGCGGCCCGCACGGGCGAGAGCGAAGAGCGGGTGCGCACCCGGTACAAGGGCATCCGGTATGAGTGGCTCGGGGAGGGGCGGTATTTCTACAACCCGTATTCCTACCGCCGCGAAGTGATGCCGGCCACGCAGATCAGCGACAACGAGGTCGGCGTGCTCATCCGTCGGTTCGGCAAACCGCTGCCATTCCCCAAGACGGTGGCCACGGAGCCGGACGAGCGTGGGCCGGTGGCGGAGATCCTCTCGCCGGGCCGGCACAACATCAACCTCCTGGCGTACGACGCTCAGAAATTCTCCGCGATCAAAATTCCGGAAGGGCACCGGGGCGTGGTTACGCTGCTGAGCGGCACCGATCCGCAACGGAAGAACACGTACACGGTTGAGCCGGGCGAGAAGGGCGTGCAGCGCAAGCTGCGCCGTCCGGGCCTGGAGTACTACAACCCGTACCTGGAGCGGATCGAGATCATCGACCTGCGGAGCCACAAGTACGACATGGTCGGCGACGACGCAATCCAGTTCCCGTCGAACGACAGCTTCACCATCACGATCGAAGGGACGATCGAATGGGCGATCACGGAGGACCGTGCCGCGGAAGTTCTGGTGGCGTACGGGGACGAGAGCGACATTCTGAACAAGGTGATTCTGCCGCACGCTCGCAGCATCTCGCGGATTGAAGGGTCGAAACTGCAGGCGCGGGAGTTCATCAGCGGAACGACCCGGCTGGCGTTCCAGACGCACTTCTTTGAGCAGCTTCGAGACGAGTGCCGCAAGCAGGGCATCCAGATTCTCGCCGCCGTGGTGCGGGACATCCTGCCCCCCGCGGAGATCGCCAACCTGATCAGCCAGCGGGAACAGGCGGACCAGGAGATCGAGCGGTCCACGAACGAGATGCAGGAGGCCCGGTCGCAGGCCCGCCTGGTGGAGCAGCAGGAATTGCTGGAGCGCAATCGGCAGCTTGGCGACACGCGGCGAGAGGTCGTTTCCGTCGTCAAGCAGGCCGAGCAGCGGAAGGTGGTGGCGGTGACCGAGGCGAACCGGGCGTTCGAGGTGGCCCGACTTCACCTGGAGGCGGCAACCAAGGAGGCGGCGGCATTGGTCTCGCGCGGGTCGGCCGAGGCGCACGTGGTGTTGCTGGAGTTCGCCGCCAAGGCCGAGCCGCTGAAGCAGGCGGTGGCGGCGTTTGGCAGTGGGGAGGCGTACGCGCAGCTCTTCTTCCTCGAAAAGATCGCGCCGTCGATCCGATCGATCCTCTCGAACACGGAGGGGCCGTTTGCAGACATCTTCAGGCAGTTTCAGGACTTTCGGACCGTGCCGAAGGAAGGGGGTGACCAGTGATGCGGCGAATGAAGTGGGTCCTCGGAGGGCTGCTGGTCGTCGTGGCGGCGTTGCCGGTGCTGGCTATCGTGGCGTGGATGACGTTTCGCATTGAGGTCGGGCCGGACGAGTATGTGGTGCTGGAGCGGGTGATGTTCGGCAAGGACCGGCCGGCGGGACAGATCCTGGCGTCCGATCCCAGCCAGATGGGCATCCAGGAGAAGGTGCTCGGCCCGGGCCGGTACTTCCGCAACCCGCTGATCTGGGATTGGAAGGTTCACCCCCTCACGGTCATTCCGTCCGGTGACCCCAAGACGTGGGACTGGGCGAAGCCGGCCCAGACCAAGCTGGGATCCAGCATATCGGGGCCGTTTCGGGGCGACATTCCGAAGATCGGCGTTGTCACGCGGAAGGTGGGTCTTAGGCCGCCGGACGGGCGGATCATCGTGGATCGGGATTCGGGCTACCAGGGCATCCTTCGCGAGGTGCTCACGCCGGGGACGTACATGCTGAACCACCATATGTACGGCGTGGAAATCCGCGACGCGGTGGTGATCCCCGCCGGGTTCGTGGGGGTGGTCACCAATCTCTTCGGGGACGATCCGCCGGCAGCGCCTCCACAGACGATGCGGGAGACAATGGCGACAGCAGATCAGGATGCGGAAGTGGCAAGCCTGGACCGGCCACTGGCCGAACCCGGGCAGCGCGGCACGCTTCGCGAAGTGCTCCAACCGGGCGTGTACTTCATCAACCCGAAGCTGCAAACCGTGACGCAGGTGGAGATCGGCTTCAACGAGTATTCGCAGGTCAAGTTCTCGGATGATGAGAACCTGCGCATCTCGTTCCCGTCGGACACGGGGTACAACATCCGCGTCGGCGTGACCGTGGTGTGGGGGATCGATCCGGCGCATGCCGCGGAAACCATCAACACGTACGGCAACGTGGACGCGGTGCTGGACAAGATCATCGGGCCGCAGCTCCGGTCGATCTGCCGGAACATCGGCTCGACGTATGCCGCCCGCGACTTCATCCAGGGCGAAAAGCGCGAACAGTTCCAGCGGGCGTTGACGGCCGAGCTGCAGCGGGTGTGCCGGGCGAAGAACATCGAGATTCTGTTGGCCCTGGTGCGGGAGATCGAGGTACACGCCCCGCAGGCGGGGGACGAGGGCGGCGAGGTCACCGAGGACCTCAAGCGGACCATCCAGCAGAGCCACATTGCGATCGAGAAGCAGATCACGAAGGAGAAGCAGCGCGAGGCGGCCATGGTGAAGGCCGAGCTGGAGGAGGTTCGCAAGCAGGTGGACATCGCCCGGGAGACGGTGGCGGCCGAAACCCGCGTGATGGTGGCGAACATCCAGGCCGAAGGGGAGAAGACGGCGGCCGAGACGGACGCGTCGGCCGCGCTGGAGGTGGCCACCATCCAGGAGCAGGTGGCGCAGTTGGACGCCCGGCGGATCGAGATTCTGGGCAAGGCCCGCACGGACGTGGAGAAATTGAAGAAGGAGGCCGAGGCCCAGGGGTATCGGATGATGGTCGAGGCCTTCGGCAGCCCGCGGGCGTTCAATCTGTACACGTTTGCCGAGAACTTCCAGCCGGAGGAGATTCGCCTGTTCTTCGCGGGCGACGGAACACTCTGGACGGACCTATCGCGCTTCGAGGAAGCCGGCGCGGCTCGGATTCTGCAGGAAAACCGGCCCGAAGGGAGGAAGTGAGAGGGTGCGGGCACGCAGCCGGCAACGGGTCGCGCGATGCACAACGGCGGTGCAGAGAGGAGGCACAGCGATGCTTTGTCCGAAATGCGAAAACACAGAGATGGAGACCCAGTCCGTTGCCTGTGTCGAGATCGACCGCTGCCCGACCTGCCACGGCATCTGGCTGGATGCGCTGGAGCTGGAGGCCCTGTTGAAGCGCGACATCAAGCCCCTGCTGGAAGCGGATGGTCAGTTCGAGGCCGTGGTGAGCCACGAAGGGCCGCGGCTCCACTGCCCCCGCTGCAAAGGCACGTACCTGATCAAGCTCAACAGTCGGCTGCGGCCCGGCGTCATCGTGGACAGTTGTACAACGTGTTTCGGCACGTGGCTGGACGCGGGCGAGCTGACTCGGCTGGCCGGCAACGACTTCGCCCGGTTGATCGCGAGGCTGTTCGGGGCGCCCTGAGCGATGGTATGCCGTCTTGGAGCGGGCGCCCCGGCCGACCGTGCGGGACACGCTATGACGTGCCATCCAGCACGGGCGTCGGCCGGCCGGCGTCGTCCAGAGCGACGAGCGTTACGTCGGCCTGGGTCACGACGATTTCTGAGCCGCTGCCGCGGCGCAACGCCCGCACCTCCACGTGGACACGGACGGACGTCCGACCGATTCGCCGGGTTTGGGCCCAGAGGCTCAGGATGTCCCCCACGTGAACCGGTTCGTGGAACTCCACGGCGTCCATGGCCACCGTCACGTACCGATGGTTCTTCTGACGCCAGGCCTCCACAAACGCCGCCTGGTCGATGAGGGACAGGATGGTCCCCCCGAAAACCGTGCCCTGGGCGTTGGTGTCCTTGGGCATCATGATCAGGCGAATGGCCGGCGTGTCGCTGGGGGGCTGGATGATCATGCCTTGCTCCGTTCCGTCCGCATCGCGGGCGGCCTGACCATGGTACCACGCACGGCGCGCGCCGCCCAGCGACACGCACCCTTGCCAACCGTCCCTCCGCGCGAGAGCATACCCGCCGTCAGACGGGCCGAGTCCGCCGGAAGAGCGGGGCAGACCATGCAGGAACTTGAGAACACGCCACTCATCGTTGCCGCCGGATCCCTGTGGGGCGAGGCCACCCAGGCCGCGTTTCTGGACGCGCTTGGCGACGGCTCGCTGCCGCCGGCCGCCTTCGGCCGCTGGCTGGAGCAGGACTACCGGTTCGCCCGCGGGCTGCTGAGCTTCCAGGCGGTGACCGCCGCCAAAACGCCGCGCCCCTCGCACAAGCCGGTGCTGGCGGGCCTCGCGGCGGTTGACGCCGAACTCGACTGGTTTGAAAACCACCTCGCCCAGCGCGGGCTCTCGACCGATGCGCCGGCGCATCCGGTCTGCCGGCGATACGCGGACTTCCTGCTGGCCACCGCCTACGCACAGCCCTTCGAAGTGTCGCTGGCCGCGCTGTTCGGCGTCGAGGCATGCTATCTTGCCGCCTGGAGCCGGCTGGAGGCCGAGGGGCCGTACGCGGAGTTCATCTCCCGCTGGTCCGGCGAGGGCTTCGCTTCGTACGTGCGGACGTTGCACGAGCTGACCCGGCGGCATCCCCACCCGGCCCAGCAGAACGCCTTCGAGCAAACGCTTCGCCACGAGCGCGACTTCTGGCGCATGACGTGGGAGGGTTGAATGCTTCACGACGTGCTGTGGGAACGAAACATCGATCTGGCCGGACAGTGTCTGGACCACCCGTTCCTCCGCCGACTCGGCGACGGAACGCTGAACCCCGACTGCTTCCGCCGCTACATCGCCCAGGATGCGTTCTTCCTCGAGTCCTTCCTTCGCGCGTACGCCGTCGCCGGCGCGAAGTGTGCCGATCTGCGACACGTGAAGGTGTTTCACGAGTTCATGACCGGCGCGCTCGAAGAGTTGAAGATGCACGCCGGATACGTCCGCTCCCTGGGAATCGACGTCACGCAGGTGAAGCCCTACCCGGCTACCCGGGCGTACGTCGATTTTCTGCAGGCCATGGCGTGGCACGAGCCGCCCGGCATCACCCTGGCCGCCATGACGCCCTGCATGAGGCTCTACGCCTACGTCGGCTCGGCGCTCGCCGCCGCCTCGCCGCCCCGCAACCCGTTCCAGGATTGGATCGACACGTACGCCGGGGAGGATTTCCACGCCGTGGCCGCCGACGTGGAATCGCTGCTCGACGCGCTGGCACACGACGAGCCCGCGGTTCACGACGCCTACCGCTACGCCATGCAATGCGAACTCGCGTTCTTCACCGCGCCCCTGGAGGACGAGACGTGACCGCCGTCGCTCTGACCATCGCGGGAAGCGACCCCTCCGGCGGGGCCGGGATGCAGGCGGACCTCAAGACGTTCCACCAGCACGGCGTCTACGGCGCCGGCGCGGTCACACTGCTCACCGTGCAGAACACACAATCGGTTGCGGCGATGCACGTGCTGGAACCGTCGTTTGTGATTGCTCAGTTGGACGCGGTGCTGGACGACATCCCCCCGCAGGCCGCCAAGACAGGCGCGCTCGGCAGCGCGAGGGTGGTTGCCGCTTTGGCCGACCGAGCGAAGGACTTTCGATTCCCCCTTGTCGTGGACCCGGTCATGATCAGCAAGCACGGGGCGCCCCTCATGGACGACGACGCGCGAGACGTGCTTCGCACCCGGCTTCTGCCGCACGCGTTTCTCGTCACCCCCAACGCGCACGAGGCAGAAGCCCTGGCCGGCATCGAGGTCCGAGACTCCGTCGACCTGGAGCGCGCCGCGGTGGCCATCGCCCGGCTGGGCCCCCGAAACGTGCTGATCAAAGGCGGCGGCCTGAGCGGACCGGCCATCGACCTCCTCTGGACGGACGGCCAGGCCACCGTCTTCGAAGGACCACGGATTCCCGGCCCGAACACCCACGGCACCGGCTGCGTATTCTCCGCCGCCATCACCGCCTTGTTGGCGCGCGGCGTTGTCCTCAGTGACGCCGTACGCAGGGCCAAGGCGTTCGTGGCCGAGGCCGTCCGCACCGCGCCCGGCCTCGGACGCGGCATCGGGCCCACCAACATGCACGCAGCCACACCCGCCGATTTCACACCGAGATGAGTGCGCGTCAAGACGGCCCGGCAATTTGTCGCCGCCGTCTGATGTCACACACGCAATGTGCTGGAGAAACCCCGATTCTTCGCGTCCCGCGCGGGGTCCCACGCTGAGAGGGTCACATGGTAGCACCCGTCATCGCGGCGTCGTTCCGTTTGAACCGCGAAATTCGGGGCCGACAAGAACAATGAGGTCTGGGCGTCTGCGACGGAGCGCCAAGCCGGCAAGCGAGGTTGGGCCATCCGCGATGGGGCGTGAGGCCGGCAAGCAAGGTTGGGCCGTCCGCGATGGAGCGTGAGGCCGGCAAGCAAGGTTGGGCCATCCGCGATGGAGTGCATGGCCGGCAAGCAAGGTTGGGCCGTCCGCGATGGAGTGCATGGCCGGCTTCAGCCGGCCGGCCAGTGCCCCCGGCTTCAGCCGGGGGAAGGCGGCTCCCTCACCCCGCTCACTCTTTGATTCCTCTTGCAGCCGGCTTCCAGCCGGCTTTCTCCGACACACGTAATCCTCTGAAAGGCCCGAGAAACCGGCTCTTACAGAAGGAGGAAGGGAGATGGAATTCCGCGGTGGTCCGCCCGGGCCTTTGAACGGATCGCACTGAGTCGCCGGCGGAACCAGAAGAACACGACGACCGACACCCCCAGGCTGATCCAACCTGCGACGGTGAGGGCCATGTGGATTGCGTGACCACTGGCTGACTCATAAAGGACGCTGGGGTTGGGATGACCGACCGCCAGGAGCACCGCATACACCGTATTCTGCCCGAGTCGCAGTGCGGCCGTCGTCGGCACGAAGAAGAGCAGGACGGCCGAGGCCCAAGCCAGCGCGGGGGCGGGCATGCGGCGGGCGAACCCACGCAGCAGGAGGAACATGCAGGCGGTGCCGGGCAGGCAGCACATCATGACGACCAAGACCAGAGCGGCCAGATGCATTGGCAAACGGTGCGTGAACAAGTCGAGAGTCATGATCAGCATGGCGGTCCATTCAACAACCGCGCAGACCCGCACCACGCGGCGCGGACGGCGTGGGTCGAATGCCGGCGGGCAAGCCCGGTCACGGCTGGCCACGATCCAGGAGCCCAGCAGGTACAGGGTGCCACCGATGAACCACAGGACGAGTAGCGCATGGTAGTACAAACCAGCGAAGGTGACGGCACGTCCAAGCAATCGGGTCGTCATCGTTGCCAGTTCGGACACAAGGAGCAGGGTGATGCCCGTACGAGTCACCCGCAGCCAGCGCGGATCGGCGGCGGCCAGACGAGGGTCGTAGCGGGATTCCTCGACCGGATGGCCGCACTCCGGGCACCGGCCGTCCGGCGACAGGCCGCGCAGGTTGTAGCCGCACGTGCCGCAGGGCATGTCTCGCAGGATTGCGGGCAGGGGTGGGCTGTCGGTCATGGCAAGTGCTCCGCTGATTCTGCTTCGCGCAAGCAAATACCATCATAGGAGATGATCGTCGGCCCGCCAGTGCTCCGGCGAATGGGGTTGCGGGGCTCGGAAGGCGGATCGTGTGAGCCAGGTTCCACGATCGGACGTTCAACCGTCCCTACGGGACTGTGGTGTCTGGAGAGGCGTTCCCCGGCCTTGAAAGGCCGGGCTGTATTCGGTTGCGGTGGAGAAAGGCCGGGCTGTGTTCGGTTGCGGCAGGGGGAAGTGGGTGGTACGTCGCGGGCATCCACCATTGCCCAAGACGCAGTGGCATGCGACCAGAGTGGTCCGCACGGCGGACCCTACAAGCTGGTTGGTTCTGCAAGATGGTCCGCGTGGCGGACCCCATTGCTCCAGAGCAGTGGCCCGCCCCCGTCCCCCGAACCCAGACCCCGTCCACGCCACTGCTCAAGAGCACTTTCACATGGCGGCTCATCCTTCGTTGCCGGTGCGGGAGTCGTCGTCGAAGGCCGTGCCGGAGGCCTCGAGGCGGCGACGGAGCGCGCCGCGGCTGATCCCCAGCAGGCGGGCAGCGCGGGACACGTTGCCCTGGGCCTTCTGCATGATGCGCTGGATGAATAACGTCTCCAGTTCCGGCAGCGTGACGTTTTCCGGGAAGGACTGACCGCCTGCGTCCGCGAGCGGCGGGGCCACGGCCGACGCCGCACCGGGCAGACCCAGGTGTTCTGGCTCGATCCGCCGGTCCGTCAGCAGAATGGCCCGCTCCAGGACGTGGCGAAGCTCCCGGATGTTCCCCGGCCAATGGTAACGGGCCACGGCGTCGCGGGCCGCCGCAGAGAACTGGGCCGGGGGCCGGCGGTACTTGTGCGCCAGCGTCGCCAGGAAGTGGTCGGCCAGCAGAAACACGTCGTCGCCGCGCTGTCGAAGCGGGGGCAGCTCGATCATGAAGACGTTGAGCCGGTAATACAGGTCCTCGCGGAACTGCCTGTCCCGCACGCGTTGCACCAGATCGGCGTTGCTGGCTGCGATGATCCGCACGTTCACCGGCAGGTCGCGCGTGCCGCCGACGTGGCGGACGACCTTGCGCTCCAGCGCGGTCAGGAGTTTGGATTGCAGCTCCAGCGGCAGCTCGCCCAGCTCGTTGAGGAACACCGTGCCCCCGGACGCGATTTCCAGGAGGCCGCGCTTGGACGTTTTGGCGTCGGTGAACGCCCCCCGTTCGTGCCCGAACAGCTCCGACTCGATCAGTTCGCGCGGCAGTGCGGCACAGTCGATGTGGACCAGCGGTTCCTCGCGCAACGGCCCAATCGCGTGGATGTGCCGGACGAGCAGGTCCTTTCCCGTGCCCGTCTCCCCGACGATCAGCACCGGCGGAAGCTCCGAGGCCACGGTGACGCCCGGGTTGGCCGCCTTGTCGGCGAGTTCCAGTGCCCGCCGCAGGCTGGTATGCTCGCCGATGATCGGCTCGCCCCGGCCGGGCTCCGGCTGCGTGCGCGCGTACAACTCGGCCCGGCCGCGCAGCCGCTGGGTCTCGAGGTTCCGCTCGATGATGAGGATGAGCTGGTCCAGGTCGACGGGCTTTTCGACGTAGTCGTCCGCGCCGTCGCGCATGGCGGAGACCGCGTTGGGGATCGACCCGAAGGCCGTCAGCACGATCACGGGGAACGAGAACCCGTCGCCCCGGATTTCACGCACCAGGTCCAGCCCGCTTCCATCGGGCAGACGAATGTCCACGATCATCAGGTCGGGGGCGCCGGCCTCCAGCAAGGCGCGGGCTTCGGCGAGCGTCTGGGCGCAACGGCACTCGTGCCGGGCCCGCGTAAGCTGCAGCTCGATGGAGTGCAGCACCGAGGTCTCATCGTCCAGCAGCAGGATCTTGGCCATCGCGGGCTCCCACAAGGTCGCGCGTCGGCAGCCGGAGCGTCACGCGCGTGCCGCCCCCGGGCGGCGAGTCGAAGAGGATCTCGCCCCCGTGGGATTCTACCGCCTTCTTCGCCAGATGCAGCCCGATTCCCGTTCCGCCCGGCTTGGTCGTGAAATAGGCCGCCGCGATCCGGTCCCGCACGTCCGCCGGGATGCCCGGTCCCTGGTCGCGAACGATCAGGTCCAGCCATCGGTCGGAGTCGGCGACGCGACTGGCCGTCAGAACGACCTCGCCGTGGGGCGGCGAGGCGTCCAGTGCGTTGTCCACGAGAACCTGGATGGCCTGCTCGATGTGTCGGGGGTCCACGTGGGCGACGCAGCCGCCGCTGGTCTCTTCATACCGCAAACGGATGCCCCGACGCGCGGCGTTGGCCTGCTGGATGGCCAGCACCACCTCCACCATGTCCCGCACGGACGTGGGTCGGCGGTCCAGCTCCAGCGGCCGGTTCACCAGCAGAAGCTGCTTGATCCACTGGTGCAACGAATCCACCGTCTCGACAATCTGCCTCTGCTGCCGGTGTTCGGCCGAGTTCTCGGGTAAGGCGATCATGGCGGATTGCGCCGACGCCCGGATGCCGGCCAGCGGATTGCGGATGTTGTGCGCCACAATGGAGGCCACGGTGCCCAGGGCGGCCAGGCGCTCCTGCTGCACAAGCTGCTTCTGGATGTCCAGCAGAGAGTCGGCCATGCGGTTGACGGCCTCGGACAGGTTCCCCAGCTCATCGCGCGATCGCACCTCGATGCGGTACGAAAGATTGCCCTTGGCATGCTCGCTCGTGGCCGCAGCCAGCGATTCCACCGGCTTGAGGACCCAGTTGCGCACCAGCAGCACGCCGATCGCCGAGAGCAGGAAGGCCCCGATCGCGTTGGCGGACAGCAGGGCGGTGACCCGGCTCTGGGTCCCGGTGATGTCGAGCGTCGTCGTCGTGATGGCGATGTCGTCGGAGATGGCGGCGGACGCGAGGAACGTGCCGAGCGCTTTGGCGCATCCGGCGTCCAGGTGCTCCCGCAGGAAGGCAAGCGCCCTGCCTTTGTCTCCCGAGTCCGCGAGGAAGAGGTATTCCTGGGTCAGCCGGCGCAAGTTGTCTGTGGTCTGCACGATCCGGTCTTGCCGGTCGAAGACGGGGTCGTCCTGATGCTGTCGGGCCAGCCGCAGAAACCGATCGGCCACATCGTCGGCCGCCTGCACGAGTGAGGACGCGGGCTCGGCGTCCGGGTCCGCCGCGTACGCCGCCAGGTTCATCATCAGCGCGTCGAGCTGGCTGCGTGTCAGGCCCACTTCGTTTGCACTGTCCATGTGCTCGCGAAACTGGGTCACTGCGCCGCCCAGGTAGGCCTGGATGCACCAGACGGAAACGAGCACATTCGCCACGATGGAGAGACCGAAGACGGTAAGGAGCAGACGAAATTTGTTCTGAAGCGACATTGACGGACCGCCAGGCCGTTCTCTACGGAGTCCCGACCGGCGGATGGTAGGCCCAGTCCCAGTTCGCGTCGGCGAAAGGATCCGACGTGGTCACCACGAAGCCGCCGACGAAACCGATGTTCATTCGACCGCGGTGCCGCACGCTGGGGTGCCAGTACGCGCCGGACGAATACGGTGACCGTTCCGTGCTCCGCGAGGGCGCCGCAAACAACGCATCCAGCACACCGCCGCGCAGTTGCACCGACCGGGCACCGTCGGCGTCGAACATCAACGGCACCCGCGGGCGCTCCAAGATCCGTTCGGGCACCAGCACCGCCGCCAGCCAGCCCGTCCTCGTGGGCCCTTCGAACAGGCGCCGGTTCATCGCGTAGCTGATGTTCTGTTGTGGAGTGACGCCGCCCACATGGGCCGCCTGGCCCTGCACTCGGGACAGCTTCCGCGGACCGGCCGGGCAGAGAACCGGCTCTTCCCCCGGCCTGAAATCGATGACAACCTCGCCCGGGTTGGTCCAGAACTCCTGCGTCTGGTACAAGCTGTCCAGAAAATCAGCGGCGTGGAACTGCGTCTCCATGCTGGAGCTGTCCCCCCGATTCCCCGCCGTATACGGATCGGCAAACATGCGGAACCGGAACATCGTGGTTCGGAGGTGATCCATGCAGATCAGACTCTTGGCCTGGTCTCGCACGCTGCGGAGGGACGGCAGAAGAATTGACAGCAGCAGCGCAATGATCCCCATGCACACCAGCAGCTCGATCAGCGTAAAGCCGCTACCGCGCCGCGCCCATCCCTGCGACCCCGGTTGTACAGGGCTCGCCACGATTTCCTCTCCAGAGCCACACTCTCGCCCGGACAGCAGGCTCCTTTCGACTGGAGTTTAACTCGCCAGACACTTTTTGACAAGAAAAACCGCATCCTGATCGGTGCAAATGCAGGATTTGCCTCAACGCCCGCCTCCCGCCAACGCGGCAGGAAAGGATCGGTCCAGGCGGCTTGCGATTGACCTGGCAAACTCACGCAACGGTAAGACCGCGGAGGATCGAAGGATCTGCGCTACACACGGGCCCGATAAACCCGGCCTCGCCCAACGTCCAACGCATGTCCGCAGGCAGGGCCGGAGTGGAGGATGCAGATTCCAACACATTGTGGTGCAAAAGGATACAGCTCAATCGTCGACCAAGGCAGTCGATCCAATCGACCGGGTGTCCGATTCTGAAACAGCAGGGAACATCCAGCGCCGCGGCAACGCCCGGATCGTGCTGCTCGTCCAATAGGTTCCGCAGCTCGACCGGGCTCAACAGGAACCGCGACTGCGGCGCGACGAGGGCCAACTCGACTCCGCTTCGCTCCGCCTCCAGCCGAAGCCGCTTCAAAGCGGCGTGCGTGCCGTTAAGGGCCATCGCATACGTACAATCCGCACCGACCGTCGCGAGGGAGTCCAGCACCAGAACCCGGGCCCCCACCCAGGCGGCTCGTTCCAGGCCGGCCAGGATCTGGTCGCTGGCCGCACGGCGAGCGGCAGGCTGCGGGCTGCCGAAATGGGAATCCGGCGTGAAAGACACGAAGACAGTGCTGATTCCGTGGTCCAGGCCGGCCAGCGCCTCGCGAAGCCGCCGGCACTCCTCCATCGATAGAGCGTCGATCCGTCCTCCGTGAGACCCCAGAGCGAGTCCCACCGCAGAGGCACCACACTCGCGAGCCCGAGCGATCAACGTCTCGGGAGGCTCTGCCAGGGGTTCTGTGATCACGAGGGTTGGTATCACGCCGTCGCCTCTTCGGGAGGGTCCATCGTTGCCCGTCCTGCGCGGGCGAATTATACTCGCTCTGCGCGGCGGGTGCGACAGTGTTTTCCACGAGCCAACGGCACGGGCCCCCGATTCTCACCCGCGGGCTGGAGTCTCGGACGGTTCCCGATGGATGGGCGGGTGACATGGGTCGCATTCACGTTCTTTCGGACGAGCTGGTCAAGAAGATCGCCGCGGGCGAGGTCATCGAACGGCCCGCCAGCGTGGTCAAGGAACTCGTTGAGAACGCCCTGGACGCTCGGGCCGGTCGGATCGGCGTGCATATCGAGGACGGCGGCCGGCAGCTTGTGAGAGTGACGGACGACGGCGACGGCATGACCGAAGACGACCTTCGTCTGGCCGTCCTTCCGCACGCCACCAGCAAGATCTCGACCCAGGACGACTTGTTCGCCATCGGCACCATGGGCTTCCGAGGAGAAGCCCTGGCGAGCATCGGCGCCGTCTCGCGTTTGCGCATCCGATCTCGCACCCCGGACGCGACCGCCGGGCACGAGATTGTCGTCGTATCGGAAGAGGTCGAGCTGGCCCAGGCTGCCGGCTGCCCCGTCGGCACCTCCGTGGAGGTGCGTGATCTGTTCTTCAACGTCCCCGCCCGGCGCAAGTTCCTGAAGGGCGCCAGCACCGAAGCCGCCAACGTGAACGAGCAGTTCGCCCGGATCGCACTGGCCCACCCGGAGATCGCCTTTGACCTGCAGCACAACCAGCGCGTCACGTATCGCTGGCCGGGCAACGAGTCGTTCCGCGAGCGTGTCGGCCGCTTCTGCGGATCGGAGCTGGCCAAGGAGCTGATCGCGATCGACTGGGAAGAGCGCGGTTTGCGCGTGCATGGGTATGTAGCCCCGCCGGCCCGGTCCCGCTCGGCCAGCAACTGGCAGTACATCTTCCTCAACGGCCGGTTTATCCGTGACCGCTTCATTCAACATGCGGTTCGCGAGGCCTATCGCGGCCTGATGGAACCCAGTCGGCACCCGGTGGTTTTTCTCTTCCTCGGGATCGATCCGGCCATGGTGGACGTGAACGTCCACCCCACCAAGATCGAGGTGCGCTGGCAGGACTCCAACCTCATTCATTCCCAGGTGCTGGCCGCCCTGCGTGAGAAGTTCCTTCGCAGCGACCTGACCCCGGCCCTGAAAGCACGCGATCCCGAGGAGCCGGTTGCAGGCGGGGCCGGGCACCGCGCGACGCGGCCGGACGTGGACGACGCCTGGCCCGCCTGGACGGACGCAGCGGATCGTCGCGCGGAAGACGCGGCACGGTGTCGATCCACCACGGGCGGCGGCGGTGGGGGCGTGCCGGCACGGCGTCCGGCCGATGATCCGCGGCTTCGCGGCGGGCCGGCAGGCGGGCAGGGGCACGGGGCGGCCGAACTGTGGAGGTCGCTGCACGATGCGGCGGACCGCTGGCCGGCACGCGCGGGTGACGCGGAGCCGTCACCGCCTCCGCCGCGGACGCGTGCCCTGCAGGTTCACAACGCGTACCTGGTGGCAGAGACGGACGAGGGCATCCTGATCATCGACCAGCACGCGCTGCATGAGCGGGTGATGTACGACCGCCTGCGTCGTCGCTTGGCCGAAGGAGTGCTGGATTCTCAGCGGCTGCTGCTGCCCGAGACCGTCCGCGTGACGCCGGAGCAGATGGATGTTCTCGAGGTCCATGCGGAGCTGCTGACGCGGCTTGGCCTGGAAATCACCCCGTTCGGGCGGGACTCGATCGCGGTAAACGCCGTGCCGGCCGTTCTGCGGGACTCGGAGGTGACGGCGTTTGTGCGCGACGTGCTGGACCGGCTGACCGACCGGGGCAACCAGCCCACGCCGGAAGTCTTTCTGGAAGACATGCTTTCCATGATGGCCTGCAAGGCGGCGGTGAAGTTCGGCGATCCGCTGAGCCCGGATGAGGTGGAGGCCCTGGTCGCGCAGCGCGAGGCCGTCGAGAAATCCACGAGTTGCCCGCACGGCCGCCCGACCGCGCTGCGCTTCACGCTTGCCGACCTGGAACGGCAGTTCAAACGCGTCTGAAAACGCAGGAACCCCCCGCGGGCTGCGCCCGCAACCCAAGGGACGAAGGGACGGAGGGACAAAGGGGCGCAGGAGAAAGGGCCTCCATCAGTGCGGTCGGGAGATATTGGCGCGGGACGCAAAGAATTCGGACCGTTGCAGTGCAAAGACGAGAGGCACGAAGTTCGTCTCGAGCGCAGCCTCACACCCCCCTGCTGCCGCCATTTGCCCGCGTCGGATCACCCGTTTCCCATTCGCAATTCGCAATTGGCCATTCGCCATTTCGAGATGCGGCGCCGGCGTCCCCGCCCGCCCCCATCCCAGCCCCAACGGGGCCGCCGCCGAGCAGAAGCCGCCCAACGCCTGAACGCCTGTACGTGCACCATGGCCGTTCTGCTTGTGACGCCGGCATCCCTTGAAGGTCCGGCTTTCCTTGTAGGATCCGCTTTTTAGTCGCTCCCACAACGAAAGCCGGTCCCGCGGGAGCGGCCCATGCCCACGGACGGTGCGACGGGGCCGCCCGGCCGCCCGGAAAGGGGAGGCTTCGGATTGAGGCGAGGTGGGCAATCGGGTATCATTGGGTAGCACGCTTTGGATCCGCCGGGAGAACCATCGGGCCAGAAGCGCGGGGGTGGGACACGTTCACGAGACAAATGCCGCACCGAGCCGGGTGGCTCCGTGCGCCCGGCAGGTGAAGGAGGTCAGGTCCAAATGACGGTCCGAAAAGGGTTGGTTTGTATCGGTTGCGCAACCTGGGTAGGCATCGCAGGCGCGGCACCGGTCGAATTCACGTCGGAACAGGCCGGAACCATATACCTGGGAGCCATCGTCGACCGGGACTGGGGCCGGCCAGTGGCGGCGGGCGACCTGGACGGCGACGGGTATGACGAGGTGTTGGTGAGCGCTTCGGAGTCATGGGGCGGGCACATGAGCCACGTGTGCATCATCCGGGGCGGCCCGGGCGCGGCGGGCCGGGGCGTGGTGGACCTGTCCATCGGTGGTGTGGATCAGGTGATCATCGGGGCGGCTCTCGATGACAACCTGGGTTCGTCCATCGCGTTCGGCGACGTGAACGGGGACGGTTATACGGACCTGCTGGTTTGCGCGTCGACGGCCACCAACGGTTCGTTGTCGGGGGCCGGCGTGGCGTACCTGTTCTACGGCGGGCCGGACTTCTTCGCCTCGCCCGTGCGAGATTTGTCCGTCGCCGGGTCGTGGGACGTCAAGATCGGCGGTCCGGTCTCAAATGGCGACCTGGGCGGCGCGGGCTCATTCAACGGTTTCGACACGCACGCGGCGGCCATCGGGAACCTGAACGGTGACATCTACGGCGACATCGTGCTGGGCGTTCACTCCGCCTCGGGCGACACCGGGCGGTCACAGGCGGGTCGCGTATACGTCGTGTTCGGAGCGCCGTTCCCGTCCGGGACCTCGCGCACGCTCACCAACAGCACCCACTACAACGTGCTGATCTACGGCAAGTCGACCTATGACGAGACCGGGGATTTCGTTCTGACCGGCGACCTGACGGGCGACGGGTTGGACGAGTTGATCATCCCGAACTCCTACTACAGCCAGGCTCTTTTCGGCTGCGAAGGCGCCGTGCACATCTATCGCGGCCGCACGACCTGGACGAAGAACCACTACCTGCGCACGACGCCCGCGGACATCACGCTGCTGGGCTGGCGTCAGTATGACGAGCTGGGTAGCAGCGCCGGCGTCGGCGACTTCAACGGCGACGGGATCCTCGATCTGGCCGCCGCCGCCCCGGGCGCCGAGTTGGGGCCGTTCACGAATCAGCGAGGGGACGGCGTCATCTACGGGCTGTTCGGCTCCCCGGCGTATCAGACCGGAACGCACACCATTCATTACGGCACCGCGACGCCGGACTTCCGGTTCGTCGGTGAGTCGGAGGAGAACCTGGGCACGCTGGTCAGCGTGGGCGACTTCAACGGAGACGGGTATGACGACATTGCCGCGGCGCAGCGGTTCGGCGGCCCGGAAACCAACGGCGTCGTGGAGGTGCTGTTCGGCCGGCCGTTTACCGGGAACCCGACGTTTACGGCTAACGTGAACACGGACGTCCGGATCGTCGGGGCCCCGCAGGACCGGATCGGGTTCTCGCTGAGCGTCTCCGACGTGGACGGCGATGGTGTGCACGAGGTCCTCTTCGGAACGCCGTTCAACAACGGCACGTACCCGAACGAGGCGGGGACGGCCTACGTGTTCCGCCTGCTGGTCTGCGGCGACCTGGACGGCGACCTGGACGTGGACGCCGATGACTACGCGATTTTCCGCTCGGCGTTCGGCCGGGCCGAGGGAGATCCGGCGTACGTGGCCGGGGCGGACCTCGACGGGGACGGGCGCGTGACCCTTGCGGATTACCAGCAGTGGCTGGCGTGCTACCGCGACTTTGTGGGCAATCCGAGCGCGAAGCCGCCCGTGGCCGGACCGGCCGACCCGAAACCCATTCTGTCGCAGCCGACCCTGCTGCCGGAGAAGAGGACCCGATGATACGGAGACTGCACGTGAGAATCGTTTCCTGGATGACCGGCGTTTTCGTCTGCTGTTGCGCGGCGGGCGGCGCAACCACGGTGATCGTGGACAATTCCGACACGGCGTACACGTGGTACACGGGGGCCTGGACGACGGCCACGTCGGCCTCCGGCAAGTACGGGGCGAACTACCAGTACGCCACGGCCGGCGGTGCTCCCGCCTCCTTTGAGTGGCGGCCGAACCTCCCGTTCGCCGGCGTGTGGCAGGTGTCGGTCTGGTATCCGGCCGGATCAAACCGGTCCAACAACGCTCCGTACACGATCGGACACCTGGACGGCACGTCCACGGTGCGTGTGAATCAACAAACCAACGGCGGCCAGTGGAACATCCTCGGGCTCTACGAGTTCGACGTCGGGACCGCCGGTTCGGTCACGCTGACGGACGACGCGAATCCGACCCTGGTGATGGCGGACGCGGTGCGATTCGTCTCGGCGGACGGCCCGCCGGAGTTCCGCGGCTTCTGGGCCGACGCTTTCTCCATCGGTTTCAAGAGCACGACCCAGATTGACGACATGGTCCGTCGTGCCGCAGAAGGCGGGTACAACGCGATCATCGCGGAGGTGCTGGCGTACCAGGACAACGTCGGAGGCGGGCACGGCGCGTACTGGCATTCGAGCATCGTCCCGTGGGCGGCGGAAGTGAACTCGGCATTCGACCCGTTGGCCGTCCTGTGCCAGAAGGCCCACGACCGCGGCCTGGAGGTGCATGCCTGGCTGGTCACCTACCGCGTTTCGACAAGCTGGCCGCCGAGCGGCAATCCGATCGTCGCCGCTCACCCGGAGTGGATCATGGTTCCCCAGGCCAGCATGGGCGGCGGGGTGGCCAAGATCGACGGCAAGTACACGCTGGATCCCGGCTCGCCGGAGGTGCAGGAATACCTGGTCAGCATCGTGCGGGAGCTGGTCACGAATTACCCGATCGACGGCATCAACTGGGACTACATCCGGTACGTCCAGCAGGACGCGGGCTACCCGGCCGTTTCGAGCTACCCGCTCTCGAGCCTGGCCCGGTTCCAGAGCCTGACCGGGTACGTCGGCACGCCGCCTCCCACCGGCGAGACCTCGTGGAATGACTTCCGCCGCCGGACCATCGACGAACTGGTGCGCCGGACGCGGGCGGAAATCGCTTCGATCGCCAACCCGCGGCAGCCGCTGCGACACACGGCCGACCTGATCTGCTTCGGCAGCGCGCCTGCCAGCTTCAGCTCTTCCAGCGCGTACAACCTCCATCAGAACTGGAGGTGCTGGATGGAGATGGGATGGCTCGATGCGGGCATCCCCATGAACTACAAACGGGACCACGACAGCAGCGAGTACAACATGTACCGCAGTTGGGTGACCAAGGCGGTCAATGACTGGCGGTATGATCGCCACATGTTCTGCGGCCAGGGCAACTACCTGAACACGAAGGCCAACAGCGTCGCCCAGTTGAACTATGCCTATTCCGCCGGTGCGGACGGATCGGTCAACTATGCGTATGACGCGACCGCCGACGAGGACATGAACGGCTCACCCGAGGCGGACTGGACGTGGTACCCCTACGTCCAGACGAACGTCTTCTCGGTGCCGGCCGTCACGCCGACCATGGACTGGCGGGACCCGGATTCCGCCGTGGAAGGCACGATCTGGGGTGTGGTCACCGACTGCCTGACCGGACTGCCGCTGGAAAACGCCACCGTGACACTCAACGGCTCCGGCGGCTCCGCGTACACCGACGGCAACGGCTACTACGTCATCACTATGGCGCCGGCCGTGGCGGGCGGCACGTCGTACACCCTGACCGCGTTCAAGACCGACTACCCCAACTCCGTCGTGTCCGTCGTGGTCAGCGCTGGGCAGATCACCCGCCAGGACGTCGCCCTCGGCGCAATTCCGGGCGATTTCAATCGTGACGGCATGGTGGACCTGAACGACTACCGGCTTCTGGGCATCTGCCTGAGCGTTTCCGGACCGGACAAGCCGCTGAGTTCAGCCCACATGTGCCTGGAGGGATCCTCCGGGAACGGCTACCACACCGACCTGGATGGAGACATGGACATCGACCTCGCGGACACGGCGCTCTTCTGGGAGCTGTTCGGCAGGCCGTAGGGCCGTCGACCGTCCAACCCGACGGGACGCGCCGGTTCGGCCGCACGGACCGTCATTCCACAAGCTGCGTGCGGCAGAGCATCTGGTACAGCGGGCAGCGAGCCAGCAGTTCCTCGTGACGCCCGGTGTCCACGACGCGGCCCTCGTTCAGCACGACGATGCGGTCGGCAAACTTGATGGTGCTTAGCCGGTGGGCGATGACGAAAGTGGTCCGGCCGCTGGCGAATTCCTTCAGCGCGGTCTGGATTTTCTGCTCCGATTCGGCATCGATCTGGCTGGTGGCCTCGTCGAAGATGAGGATGGGCGCATCCCGCAGCACCGCCCGGGCAATGGAGAGCCGCTGGCGCTGGCCGCCGGAGAGGGTGCAGCCGCGCTCGCCGCTGATGGTGTCGTACCCGTCAGGCAGGGCCCGGATGAACTCATCGGCATACGCCCGACGGGCGGCGGAATGGACCGCTTCCTCCGTGGCCTCGGTCGCCCCGTACGCGATGTTTTCGAACATGGAGACGGGGAAGATCAGCGCGTCCTGGGTCACCAGGCTCATCTGGTCGCGCAGGCTGCGCAGCGTCACGTTACGGATGTCGTTTCCGTCGATGAGGACCTGCCCCTGCTGCGGATCGTAAAACCGCAGCAGCAGGTTCATCAACGTGGTCTTGCCCGACCCGTTCGGACCCACGATGGCCAGCACCTCGCCCGCCTTCACGGACAGGTCGGCCCCGCGCAGTGCGGGGGTCGCCCCTTCCGGATACGTGAATGTCACGTTTCGGAATTCGATGGACTGGCTCAGCGGCGGCAGGACGACGGCGCCCTCCATCGTCTCCTGCTCGATCGGTGCGTCCAGCACGCCGAAAATGCGCTGGGCGCCGGCCGCCGACCGCTGAATCCGGCCGTAGAGTTCGCCCAGGGTCCGCAGCGGCTCGAACATCATGCCCAGCACCGCAACCAGGGCGGCGAACTCGTCGGTCTTGATTTCGTCGTGAAGGACCTTGGATCCCAGCCAGGCGGTGACGATCAGCAGCGCCACCACCCCGAGGACCTCCAGCATGGGGCGAAGAAACGCGTCCAGCGCGGCGATCTTCACCTGCTGACGGAACATCCGCCGGTCAATCTGCCAGAGGCGCTTGCGCTCGGCGTTTTCCGAGGTGTACGCCCGGATGACGGGAATGGCTTTCAGCGTGATTTCCAGGGCGCCGATCATGCGCCCGTAGCCGCGCAGCAGGCGGCGGTTCGCCCTGCGAATCTTGCGCCCCACGTACGTGAACAGGACAACGGCAAACGGGGCCACCAGGAACATGACCAGGGTGAGTCGCCAGTTCAGGAACAGGGCCACCACCGCCACGGCGGCCGCCCGCATCGGCTCGCGCAGCATCCGCCCGAACAACGCGTTGAGCCCCTGCTGAATCTCCTGCACGTCCTGCACGAATCGGGAGACCAGGTCGGACACGTCGCGGACGAAGAAGCTCATCGGCAGCCGAAGCACCTGGCGGTACAGCCTCCGCCGCAGGTCCATCATGCCTCGGAACACGCCCACCGAGATGAAGTACTGCGCGAGAAACCGGAATACGTTGCTGATCACCACGGCCGCACCCACGGAAATCAGCACGTACCGGAGCGTGCCAGCGGTTTCACCGCGCGTCTGGGCCCGGGGAATCCACCCCGCCACGGATTGCAGGGCCTGCCAGCGGGCAGACACGGATCGCAGGGCGAGGTCCGTCACGGCGGGGGCGGCGCCGGGGTCGTGCATCGGCACGGCGCCGATCCGGATGGTGACGCTGCGAGGCGCCTCCGCCACCCGGCGGAACAGTTCGGCCGCCGAGACGCGTTCGTCGTTCGCCGTCACGATCAGATCGGTCTGTCGAACGCCGGCCGTCTCCAGGGGCGAACCGGGCCTCAGCCGCTGAACAACGGCCGGCCGCCCTTCCACCGGATACACGTTGAACTCCGCACCCAATCGTTCCTGGGCCACCGACCGGTCCACCCAGCCGTGCAACCCTTCGTCCGATACCAGCACCTTGAGGATCGGGATTAGCCCCGCCACGCCCGCCGCATTGAAGACGGCGAACCCCACGGAGGCGGCCAGCCCGATGAAGATGAACCTGCGGTGCGGCCAGACCAGCGACAGCATTCGCCGGAAATACGGAGATCGCAACGAGGCAGGCGGCGCTCGGTGGTGGTCCTGGGCAGTGATCAGATGGGCCTTCATGGACGGGCCGGTTCCTCGAGATTTGTTACGCGGTCGACCGGCTCCGCCGGTTGGGACGCCGGCTGCGCGGCCTCTTCCGTGTCATCGTCGAGCAAGGTTTCCGGCGTACCCGTCAACTGCTCGTGCAGGCCGGTCGGCGGGCGGACCAGCCGCCATTGATCCCCCTCGCGAACGATCAGAAGCACGACCTCCCGTTGGGACTCCGGAACGGAATCGTCCAACTCCACGCGGGCGTGGACGCCGTACACGATGTCGCCTTCCTCGCGGCGCCGAAACTTCTGGACGTGAACGAGGGTGACGCGTTGCACCGCCCGCCAGCCGCGTTCGAAGGCATCACGCGAGAAGGGATCCTCGCGGGCACTCCAAAGCAGCCGGAATGCGTCGTAATCGCCCGCCACACACGTATCGACGACGTGCTGGATAAAGGCGCCCACGGACGGGTCGTCGGGCTGTAGGGCCGCCGGGAACTCCACAACCGCGCCACGCGGCGGGGGTGCGGTCCGCCCCTCTTCGACGGGCTCGCGTCGGCTGCAGCCGCAGACGGCCCCGCCAGCCACCGCGCAGAAGACCAGCGAACACGCAAGTTTTCCCAGTTTGTCTTGCACCGCGCCTGTGCTCCTTTGCACGGAGGGCATGATACCCCCGCCCGGCCAGCGCGGCAAACCGGGCCCGGACCCGAGCGGCCGTGACGCTCCAGCACCCTCTTCTGTGGCCGGTAGCCCGGGCAATCCGGTCATGGGGCGGCAAAGACGGTTCGCTGGCTCTCGCTCAGGAGGACCAGGGACGATTCCGGGCGGGTGTCGCCGTCGGCGAAGCGAGCGGCGCCCAGGACGGCCCGGCCAATCGACTGGTCGTCCAGGAGGACGAGGCTGGGTGAGCCGTCGCGGTCCAGACGCAGCCAAGCGCGAGGGCGCCCGTTGGCGTCGCGCAGTTGGAGCCCGGCGGGATTCAAACGCACGCGATACGAGCCGTCATCCGCGAGCACGGCCACGTCCGACTCGCCGTCCGCGGACGTGCTCAGGCGAATCCGCTCGCGGCCCTGGGCGTCGCGCAGCGTCAGCGCCACGATGCCGTCGGGCGAGGCATTGAGCACGGCCCGAGCCGCCCCGCCGCGATCCGTGATGATGAACGCCTCCGCCTGAACGATGTCCGTCGTCATGCGCGGCTTGGCATCCTGCGCCCCGGCCCGCTCCTGGGCCACGGTCACCAGCGCCCCGCCCGCAAACGACGCCGCCACCAGGGCCACGATCAGCCATAGCGGTTGTGTCTTCATCCGAAACCACCTTTCGCAGACTGTGGGTCTTCTGCCTTCCGCGCTGCTCGCGCCGAGGCGTCCGGCAAACCCGCCCCGCGCGATCGTACCCCGGCCGGGCACCGCGTCAACGACACGCCAGAGCCGGCCCGGGCCGCCCGGCGAGGGATGGGCGAGGGATCAAGGGAGCCAGGGATCAAGGGATCTAGGGATCTAGGGATCTAGCGATCTAGGGATCAAGGGATCTAGGGATCAAGGGATCTAGGGAGCCAGGGATCAAGAGAGCTAGGGGTAGAGGGACGGGGGGAAACGCAAACACGAAGAGGAAGGCACGGAGGCACGGAGGCACGAAGGCACGAAGTGAAGAAGGCCGGCGCAGGCCGGCGCGAGGATAGCCCGGTCTTTGAAGGCCGGGGGGGGCCGTCCAACGCCCCATATCTTGTTTCCATCCCGCAGGGAAAGGATGAGTTTCCCGCTTTGTCTCCAGGCCCGTTCACGGGCCTTCCCCGCCGCAGGCGGGCTTGTAGGCCGGCCGTTTACGCCCGGTTGATCGCCCCCCAACCCCCTCCCTTACCGCCCCAGCCCGTTTCAACGGGCTTTTGTGTTCAGTGTCACCACGTGCCACTGCTTCTTGAGCAGTGGTTCGGGCACATTCACAGATGGCCTCTCAATCACCCCCGTCGAACCGATCTTGCTCGCCACCCTTTCATCCCCCACACGCCACCCCCGCCCTTCGCTCAGACTGTCCAAAACAGAGGTGTTCCGTGTTCCGTCCTGCAGATGGGCGCCTGGCGCGTGCCTGCGGAGGCCTGAGAGCCAACGTCGCGAAGACCGGGGCGCGTACCGCGCGGTGCCGGCGGAGGTCGGTGCAATCCGGCGTTCCTCCGAAGAAGGAAGAATCGCCTACGGGAGCGTTCTCGACTTGACGAGCGGGACGCCAATGGTTGACCCCTTTGTCTGTGAGAATTTGATGAGTCACGTACAATTGTCGCCGCGATCGGTTCCGTAGCAATCAATGTCGAGTGCGAGCCCCAATTCTCCCAACTCGGCTATGGTAGGGGATGACAGGGAAATTGCGGGGAATTTCCCGTGCCCGTATATCGCGACACATAACGTGATCAGCAAACCCTGCTCGCGCAGTTGTTTCAGAACGTGAGCTCTGGCTCGCAGGGCTGCGACAGCATCCTTGACGCGGGCCTCCAAATCCAAGCATACGGACAGTGGCGACCAACTCACCCACGCGTCGATACTGGCCACGCGACCAGGCTGACCCGGCCAGCTGCTCCCTTTGGAAAGAACGCGCGTGGGTTGCATGCCAAGGCCGCGCGTAATCTCGTCGGGGCGCAGACCGTCACCTCGCACATCAACGCCCACTGTGATTTCTGCGTAAGAGCCGTTCTCGGGGAGAACATCTTCAACATTCACCGCTCTACTCCAAATCCGGATGTCTGAACCCCAGGGGCACACCCACGATTTGCCATCGTTCGCTCCTTCGTACAACCATCCTGTCGTTATTCCGTTCTGCGTTATTCCGTTCTACGTTCCTTCTCCCCCTATCACCGATAGGTTGATCTCGCGAGACAATGATGCTAGGCAGGCCACTGTTTCAGCTCGGAGCGTGAACCCATTTACGGCATCATGCGATTCCACCCAAAGGTGGACACCCAGATGAACGTCTGGGTCAGCCATCAGAGCGTCTATCTCTAGCCGACACTCCGGCTGCGTCTCCCCGACCATCCTTCCCGTTCTCTTCGTCCTGGTACTCCGCCCACCCGTCCGAAGGGCGCGTCCCGGCGCGCCGGGGCCGCCCATCCCCGTCCGGCCAGGGACGAACCGCTTGCCCGAAGTGTAGCACAAGCCCCCCGCACGCCCAAAGCCCAAACCCCGGCCCGCCAAGCCAAGCCGGCCTTGAAAGGCCGGTCTATCCTCGCGCCGGCCTGCGGCGGAGAGAAGCGACATCGAGCCGGAAGCCCGTTGAGAACGGGCTGCGGCGGTGAGGGACAGAGGCGTGGTATGCGTGGAGCGCGTCAACCGGTCCTCGAAGGACCGGCCTACAAGCCCGCGGCGGCGGGGAAGGCCCGTGAACGGGCCTCGGGCGAGCGGACACCTCATCCGGTCCCTTCAGGACCGGCGGGTTGGGGTGGGGTGGCGCGAACCCGCGGTTGAAACCGCGGGCTCATCTCGGCCGGGCCTGCGGCCCTTGGGTCGCCCCGGCGACTCGCTATGGCGAGGGGGGGGTGAAGAGCAACGGCTACGTCGCGAGTCGTCATGCCCGATCCGCCTTCGGCGGAAACGGGCATGGCACCGAAGACAAGAGGCTAGAAACTGGAGACTCGAGACTGGACGGAGGGGAGACCGGCTCGAATGGCCAGACTCCAGAGACCGGCTAGAAACCCGGTCCCACAAAGACAACCCGGTCCCACAAAGACAACCCGGTTCCACAGAGACAAGCTGATCCCACACAAGAAGCCGGTTCCACAAACACTGGAGAACTGGAAGCGAGAAACTGGAGAACTGGAGACCAGAAGAAGAGCAGACCGGCTGGAGAGCCGGTCCCACAAAGACAGGCGGGTCCCACACCGAGAGCCGGTTGCACCGCAGAGGCGGGGGCGACGGCACAATGCGATGCTGTCCCGTCGGCGGCATGACTGCTACAATAGCGTGATCCGTACCGAGTGCCGTTCGGCGGCCTCGGCAGGTTCGCATAGGCCCGTGACGCGAAGGAATCGATCTTTCATGCCCGATAGCCCCCCCGCCGCACTGCGCGAGACCCTGGCCCGTACGGTCCAGGGCGACGTGCGTTTCGACAAGCTGACGCGTGCGATCTACTCGACCGACGCGAGCATCTACCAGATTACTCCCCTGGGCGCGGTTATGCCGAAATCGACAGAAGACGTTGTGGCCACGGTCCACGCGTGCCGAGAGCACGGCGTTTCCATCACGCCGCGCGGGGCGGGCACCGGGCTGACCGGCGCGGCCGTCGGGCCGGGCGTGCAGATCGACTTCTCGCGGTACATGGACCGCATTCTCAATATCGACACGAAGGCCCGCACCGTGCGCGTCCAGCCGGGCGTGGTGCTGGATGAGTTGAACGCCGAACTGGGCCGGCTGGGGTTCCAGTTCGCAGTGGACGTCGCCACCAGCAGCCGGGCGACCCTCGGCGGGATGGCGGCCAACAACTCCTGCGGGGCGCATTCCATCCTGTATGGCCGGACCGTGGACCAGATTCTGGAGATGACCACAGTCCTTTCCGACGGGTCGGTGGCCGTCTGGGGCTGGCAGGGCCTGGCCGACGGATCGGCCACGGCCGGGTCACTGGCGGTCGGGGCGATGGACGTTCTGACCCGGGTGGGCAGGGAGTATGGCAGCGAGATTGCCGCCCGATATCCGAAGGTTCTCCGGAGCAACGGCGGCTATGCGCTGGACCGCCTGATCGCCCGGGCACCGGCGATGAACCCCATCGGCCTGCTGAGTGGAAGCGAGGGTACGCTCTGCCTGATTACAGAGATGCTCCTGCATCTTACCCCCCTGCCGAAGGCCAAGGGCCTTCTGGTTCTGCACTTCCACGAACTGATGGAGGCCCTGGCGTGCGTGGCCCCGATGCTGGCCTACAAGCCGGCCGCCGTGGAGCTGGTGGACAAGCTCATCCTGGATGCGGCTCGCACGAACCCGCTCATGGCGGCTCGTGCCAATGTCTTCCTGGAGGGCGATCCGGCCGCGCTGATCATCGTGGAGCTGTTTGACGACGACCCTGCCGCGCTGGATGCCCGACTGGACCGGCTGGAGGCTGAACTGAAGGCCAAGCGCACCGGGTATGCGTGCGTCCGGCTGACCGACGCGCGGCAGAATGACGTGTGGGAAGTGCGCAAGGCGGGGTTCGGCCTGCTCATGTCGCGGCCGGGGGACGAGCAGCCGTATGAGTTCGTCGAGGACGCATCCGTCGGGGCCGACAAGCTGTTTGACTACATCCACCGCGTGCATGAGTTGTTTGCGCGGGAGGGTGTCATGGAATCGGGCCATTATGCCCACGCGAGCGTCGGCTGCCTGCACATCCGCCCGGTGCTGAACCTGAAGAAGGGCAGCGACGTGGCGCGCATGCGCCGGATCGCCGACGGCGTCAGCAGTCTCGTGCTGGAGTTCGGCGGGGCGATGACGGGCGAGCACGGCGACGGCATCATCCGGTCCGAATGGATCGCCAAGATGTACGGCCCGACGATTGTCCGGGCCTTCCGCGAGATCAAGAACGCGTTTGACCCCGGCGGCATCCTGAATCCGGGCAAGATTGTCGACCCCTGGCCGATGACGGAGAACCTGCGGTACGGCGAGGGCTACGAAACTACGCCGGTCAAGACCTACCTGGATTACGACGCGTACGGAGGCATGGCGGGGCTGGCCGGCATGTGTAGCGGAGTCGGGCAGTGCCGCCAGCGGCTGGTCGGCACGATGTGCCCGTCCTATCGGGCCACCGGCGAGGAGATGCACAGCACCCGGGCCCGGGCCAACGCTCTGCGCATCGCCCTCTCCAACCGCAGGCTGCTTGACGGCCTGGACGACCCGGTGATCGGCGAGGTGCTGGACCTGTGCCTGGCGTGCAAGGCCTGCAAAACCGAGTGCCCCACGGGGACGGACATCGCCAAGCTCAAGGCGGAGTACCTGTCCTATCGCAACCAGAAGGTCGGCGTGCCCGCGCGCAGCCGCATGGTGGCCAACTCCATTCACCTGGCCAAGTGGGGCAGCCGATTCGCCCCGATCAGCAACTGGGTTGCGCAGTCGTGGCCGGCGCGGGTGCTGTTCGAGAAGCTCTATGGATTTGACCGGCGCATCCCGATGCCCGCCTACGCCCGACGGACGTTCCGGCACTGGTGGCGGCATCACCTGAAAATCGTCACCGACCGCCCTGCTCCGCGTGGTCGGATCGTCTACTTCTGCGACACCTGGACGAACTACTACACCCCCGCGGTCGGCATCGCGGTGGTGAAGCTGCTGGAGGCGGCGGGGTTCTCCGTTGTCGTTCCGAACACCGAATGCTGCGGGCGGCCGCTGATCAGCAAGGGGCTGCTGGCCGAGGTCAAGGGCATGGCCGATCGCAATGTCGCCCGGCTGACGCCGTTTGCGGACCTGGGCATTCCCATCGTCGGGAGCGAACCGAGCTGCGTGAGCACCCTGGTGGACGAGTATCCCCAATTCGTCCGCACACAGGAAGCCCGCAACGTGGCGAAATGCACGCACATGGTCGAGAACTTCCTGGCGAACCTGCTGGAGAAGGAGCCGCACGCGATTCGCTTCCGCACGCAATCCCTTCAGGTGTTATACCACGGGCACTGCCACCAGAAGGCGCTGTTCGGCACCGCGAACGCCGTGCAACTGCTGAAATCCGTGCCAGGCCTGGATGGGAAGGAGATTCCGAGCGGCTGCTGCGGAATGGCCGGTTCGTTCGGGCACGAGGTGGACCATTACAACGTGGCCAAGGCCGTGGGCGAGGACGTGCTCTTCCCGGCGGTCCGCGGCCGGGGCGAGGCGAAGATCGCGGTGTCGGGCTTCAGTTGCCGGCACCAGATCGGGCATCACACCGGCGCTGCCGTTCGTCACCTGCTGGAGTACCTGGCGGACGCGGTGGCGGAGTGACGGCACGGTGAAGGGGCGGTTCCGCGTCGCGCTCCGAGCCGTATGCCCGCCGCGGTTCGTCAGTTGTCGGTGCCGTTGGTAGAGGCGTCCTGGGGTCGGAAGAGAATCTCGCCGTAGTTGAAATCACCCGCCTGACTGCACCAGTCCGCGGTGGACGGATGGCGCTGCACCACGACCGCCAGGTAGGTCCCGTCCCATACCTGCTCTTCTTCGGACCAGGCCAGCGATTCCATCCTTGCGATGGTCTGGTCGCACTCGGTGTTGTTTGAGCGGCCCAGCACGCACACGCTGACGGTGTTTGCGGAACCTTGAATGGCCTGCTCCAGGGACGCGTTAAAGCCGCTCCGCTGGACCATGCCCTGACTCTGGTTCGCAAACGTGATGGCGCCGGTGATCACGCCCTGGGTGTCCGTATCGTCCGGATCGAAGAGCACGCGATCCCTCATGCGGTATGCTCCCTCAATGGATCCCGGATTGTTTCCCCGATACAGCGCGAACACCAACTCGTTGTCGTCGAGCGTTTCGAGAGCGTTCCGGACGTCCGGGAGGGCAAAGATCTGCTCGCACGTGAAACCGGTGAGGCTGTCGTCGGTCACGTACCGCAGGGTGAAGCGGTCGATGGTCACATCGCCTGGCCGCGTGGCCAGCAGGTCGATGCACAGTTCAAACTCTCCGCCGGAGAGCAGTGAGAGGATCTCGTCCGGCACGTCCACTTCGGCCGGCTCCGCAGTGACCGTTCCGCCAACCGCACGACGCAAGCGGATCTGCGGTAATGCCGTGCCGTCTTCGCACACGTCCGCCTGGCCGAACTCGCCGAAACGCGCAGTCAACAGGACGGAGCTCTGGGCATCGCCGGCCGCCGGGATCATGGTGACATCCGCCGCGTCCACGAGCAGGCCGGCCCTCCGCGGGGGCAGCGCCGGTGTATCCGCCCGCACGTCCAGGGACACGGATTGCGCAAGGGTTCCCGCCTCCTCAAAGGTGAACTCGCCGGCCGATCGGGGTCGCAGTTGCACGTCTGTTTCGGTTTCCTGTGGCGTGCCCCCGCCACCGCCTGACCCGCCGCTTCCGCCGGAGCCGGCGCATCCTCCACCGAGAACGAGGAGCGCCGCCACCCCGATCCCGCCCAGCAGGCTCACGCGCTTCATGCCCATTTCTCGCATCATTTTCTCTTCTACCCGCGGCAGGCCTCACGGATGCATGTTACCGGACCTTCGCACTGTTCGCGCGGTCTTTTCCGTTTAGTTCAATCGTAACGACTATACGTCGATATCCAAGGCGAACGGAAGGTGCGAGGAGCCCACGGCGGCCAGCGGCAACGTCGGCCCGGACCGCAGACCAGCCGTCGAGATGGCAATGCTCCGGCCCGTCGGAACCCGTATTATGCCCAACCCCAAAGACGTTTTGACCACCGGCGATGTCGCCCGCATCTGCAACGTGGCCCCGCGCACGGTCTCCAAATGGTTCGACAGCGGGCAACTCCGCGGCTATCGCATCCCCGGCAGCAAGGACCGCCGCATCCCGCTGGCCCAGCTCGTCCGGTTCATGAAGGCCCACGGCATGCCCCTGAGCGGGCTGGAAACCGGTCGACCGCGTGTTCTCGTGATCGACCCGGACGAGGAGTTCGGCTCCCTGCTGGCCACCACTCTGACCCGCGACGATCGCTGCGAACTCCGGACCGCCCCTTCCATGTTCGAAGGGGGTGTTGCCGCCTGCGACATGAAGCCGCACGTGATCCTGGTGGACGTGTCCGTGCCCGGGTTCAACGCCCGGCAGATGCAGCGCGTGTTGCGATCCCACGACGACCTGGCCGACGCCAAGCTGGTGGCCACCGGGGGCGGGCTGACGCCGGGACATGCCGAGGCGTACCGGCAGGAGGGTTTCGAGGCGTCCTTCCACAAGCCGTTCGACATCCAAGAGCTGATGCAGAAGATCGACGAGCTTGCGGGTGTCGCCGTCTGAGCGGACCGCACGCCGCCCCACCGGCCCCCTACTGCTTCACCCGCTTCAGCACTTCGTCCACCATCTTCTTCGTTCCCTGGAACACCTCTGCCGGGCCTGAGGCCAGCATGTAGGCCGGCGTCGACACGATCTGGTACTGTGGATCCACCACGATGTCGGTGGCCGGGCAGTTTTGGTGCTTCGCCCCCATCTTTTCCACGGCCGCGGCGGTCTGCGCGTCGGTGCCGATGGTCAGAGTGGGGGCGATCTTCCGCCGGCCGGCGATCCGCGCCATCAGGGCGGGTGCGATGCACATGAACCCGATCGGCTTGCCCATTTCGATCATGTCATTCACGAGGCGCTCCACGTCGGCATCCACCTCACAGTCCGGGCCCGCGGCAGCGAACGTACAGAGGTTCTTGGCGGCGCCGAAGCCGCCGGGAACGATCAGGGCATCGATGTCCCGCGCTTCCATCGCTGAAAGGGGCGTGATTTTGCCGCGGGCGATGCGGGCCGACTCGGCCAGTACGCCGCGGGTCTGGCCTTCCGCGGGCTTCTGCTGCACGTGGTCGATCACGTGCATCTGTGGCTTGTCCGGGGCGCAGCAGACGGCTTGGGCGCCCGCCTGATCGAGGGCCAGCAGGGCCAGAACGGCTTCGTGGATCTCACTCCCGTCAAACACTCCGCAGCCGGAAAGACAGACAGCGACCTTTGCCATGGGAACACCTCCGATGGTACTGGGGTTCAGGGTTTCTCCGGTCTCGCCTTCTCCATTGTACCCCCGCGGAGTGGGCGCGGCCACCGGTTCTGCTCGCGTTGCATCACGGGCCTCGTCTTCGTAGAATTTCCGGTCCGGACCGGCCCGCACGGTATGCGATGGGAGGGGAATCCCGGGAATGATTGTGAGCACCCGAACCGTATATCTCGAGACGATGGGCTGCCAGATGAACGTGCTGGACAGCGAGCTCGTGCTGGGGCAGTTGCGTCGGCTCGGGTACCGACCGGTAGACGATATCGCCGGGGCGGACGTGGTGTTGATCAACACGTGCAGCGTGCGGGACCACGCGGAGCAGAAGGCCTTCTCCCGGCTAGGCGCCCTGAAAAAGCCCAAGGCCGCCCGGCCGGCGATGGTCATCGGCGTGATCGGCTGCATGGCCGAGCGCGATCCGGACGGCATTTTCCGAAAGACGCCGCACGTGGACCTGGTGTGTGGGCCGGGCGAGTTGAACAAGATTCCCGCCCTGATCGAAGAGGTGCTGGAGACACGTCAGAAGGTGGTGGCGCTGACGGAGAACAAGTCGCGCCGCAATTCGCTGCTGGCCCGGGCGGTGGACTGCGACTCGGTGGAGGCCCTGGACCTGTCGCGCGAGGCCGGCCTGCCCGAGCGGATGACCCAGGCGTACGTGCGCATCCAGCGCGGCTGCGACAAGTTCTGCACGTTCTGCATCGTTCCCTACACGCGCGGGGCGGAGCGTTGCCGGCCGCCGCAGGTCATCGTCGAAGAGGCGAGGATGCTTGCGGACCGCGGCTGCAAAGAGGTGACTCTGCTGGGCCAGACGGTCAACAGCTACGCCTTTCCGGAGAACGGGCGGCGCATCGGGCTGGCGGACCTGCTGGAACGCGTCAACGCCATTCCCGGGCTGGAACGTATCCGCTTTGTAACAAATTACCCCGGTGATTTCACCGACGACATTCTCCAGGCCATGGGCGATCTGCCCAAGGTGTGCGAGTACCTTCACATTCCCGTGCAGAGCGGATCGGACGCCGTGTTGAAGCGCATGAACCGCCGCTACACGGTCGAGCGGTACGAGGAGCTGCTGGCCCGGGCGCGCGAAACCGTGCCCGGCGTCGCGCTGGCAACCGATTTCATCGTGGGCTTCTGTGGAGAGACCGAGGCGGAGTTCCAGGCATCGTACGACCTGGTGGAGCGGGCGCGGTTCAAGAGTCTTTTCTGCTTCAAGTACTCACCGCGTCCGAACACGGTCGCGGACCGGCGGCTGCCGGATGACGTTCCGGATGCGGTCAAGCGAGCCCGCAACCTTGCCATCCTGCGGCTCCAGGAGCGGATTTCGCTGGCCGACAATCAAAGTTTCATCGGCCGGGAGGTCGAAGTACTGGTAGAGGGCTTCAGCAAGGCGGCCGTCAAGGCCCAGGAGGCGGAGCAATCCCGCGGGGCGGAAGTCGGCTGGCGCCGCGCCGATCAACTTGTCGGGCGGACGCGGGGCGACCGAATCGTGGTCTTTCCCGGTACGGAGGCGGACATCGGCCAGGTTCGCCGCGTTCGGGTGCAATCGGCCACGGCCCTGACCCTGTTCGGGGAGTTGACGCCGGTCGTGGCGGGCCATACCGTCGCATCGAGGGCGGCGGACGTCCACGGCACCACCGGGGTTTGAGAGTCACGGAACAGTCTCATCCTCCGGAAGGCTGAAAACTCATGGCAGACGAACACGATTCCGGCACCGCATTACAGGAGCAGACCCAAGAGCGGGCGAAGGCGGACCCGAAGCCGAAGATCCTGCCGCCCTACCACGTGATCCTGCTGGACGACAACGACCACACGTATGAGTACGTCATCGAGATGCTTATGCGCCTGTTCGGCCACTCCCTGGAGACGGCCTTCCAGATGGCCTGCGAAGTGGACGCGACCGGCCGGGTCATCGTGGACACCACGAGCAAGGAGCGGGCCGAGCTCAAGCAGGAGCAGATTCACGCCTACGGCCCGGACAAACTGCTCGAACGCAGCCGGGGCAGCATGTCGTCCGTGATCGAGCCGGCCATCTCCTGAGCACCCTCCGGCCCTGCGTCAGACGATGCCCATGTCGATCATGGCGTCCGCCACCTTCAGGAAGCCGGCAATGTTGGCGCCCACGACGTAGTTTCCGGGATGCCCGTACTCCTCCGCTTTTTCCAGGCAATTCCGGTGGATGTTCGTCATGATTCGCCGGAGGTAGCCGTCCACCTCCTCACGCGACCAGGACAGCCGCTGGGAGTTCTGCGACATCTCCAGGCCCGAGACGGCCACGCCGCCGGCGTTGGCAGCCTTGCCGGGTCCGTAGAGGATTCCGGCTTCCAGGAAGATGTCCACCGCCTCCGGCGTGGAGGGCATGTTGGCGCCTTCACATACGCAGCCGCAGCCGTTTTTCACCAAGTGGGCGGCATCTTCGCCGTTGATCTCATTCTGCGTTGCGCCGGGCAGGGCGACGTCACACGGAACGGCCCAGAGCGGATTGCTCGTGGCCCCGGGCTCCACCGCCCGATACTCCGCCTGCGGGTACTTGTCGGTGTATTCCCTCATCCGACCGCGGCGGCAGTTCTTCAGGTCCATCACGAAGTCTAGCTTCTCGCGGTCGATGCCACTCGGGTCGTAGACAAAGCCGCTGGAATCCGAGAGCGTCAGGATCTTGCCGCCCAGCTTGAGCACTTTCTCGGCGGCGAACTGGGCCACGTTTCCCGATCCGGAGAGTACGCAGCGTTTGCCCTCCAGGCCCAGTCCGCGTGTCTTGAGCATTTCTGAGGCGAAATAGACCTGTCCGTACCCGGTTGCCTCCGGACGAATGAGGCTGCCGCCCCAGTTCAGCCCTTTGCCGGTGAGCACGCCCTCAAACCGATTCACGATGCGCTTATACTGCCCGAAGAGGTAGCCGATTTCCCGGCCGCCCACGCCGATGTCACCGGCCGGAACGTCGGTGTCGGCGCCAATATGCCGGAAGAGCTCCGTCATGAAGCTCTGGCAGAACCGCATGACCTCCATGTCGCTCTTGCCCTTGGGGTCGAAGTCCGACCCGCCCTTCCCGCCGCCCAGGGGCAGCGTGGTCAGGGCGTTCTTGAAGATCTGCTCAAAGCCCAGGAACTTGATGATGCCCAGGTTGACCGACGGGTGAAAGCGCAGCCCGCCCTTGTACGGCCCGATCGCGGAGTTGAACTCCACCCGGAACCCCCGGTTCACCTCCACGTCGCCACGGTCGTTCACCCAGGGCACGCGGAAAAGGACCACCCGCTCCGGCTCGACCAGCCGCTCCAGGATGCTCGCCTTGCGATACTCCGGGTGCCGTTCGATCGCGGGCATGATGGATTCCACGACCTCGCGCACCGCCTGCAGAAACTCCTTCTGCTCCGGGTTCCTGGCCCGGACGTTCGTCATGAAGGCGTCCACCGCAGTTGACGACATGTGTCTCCTCCTTCTCCTGTCCGGACCGCGCCGGCACAGTACGAACACCTTTCCCGGCACCCGCCCCCCGGGGCCGCGATCTGCGCAAGCCCCCCCTGCCCGAACCTACCGGTTCGAAGCACCGACCATCACGCGGCTCGGATACCACCCGGGGTGGATGCTGCGCCCAAACGCGAGGGACATTATACCCGCGACCCCGCGTGGCGCCCCGGGGTTTCGGTCCGCCGGCCCGCGCATCGTCCTATGCAGTCTGCGTGGGCATGGTGCCCGGGCACTCTACGCACTCCGGTCTTTGGCCGGCGCAGACCGGGGTCCGGACGAAAGGCCTTCCCGCCGTCGCACCCGCTGCAGGGCAGGGCGATCGTGGGGACCCTCGACGCCGGCGCTGCCCGTTGGCGTAAATGGCGCAACCACCGCCAGTTCCCCTTCGTACCTGGCATTCCCCTTCGGGACTGGCATCGGTCCGCGGTGAAATTGCCCAGGGGGTGTGGATGCAACCGCCCGGGGTTGCTACATTACCCGCCCAGAGGTTTCTGGAAGGAGGAGCATGAACCGTGGGTACACCCTGTCTGGGCATTCTGGTGGGCGGCGGACCCGCCCCGGGCATCAACGGCGTCATCAGCGCCGCGGCGATCGAGGCGATCAACAGCGGGATGCGGGTCATCGGCCTGTACGACGGCCTGCGCTGGCTGGCCGGCAAGGAGTTCGACGTTGCGCATCACACCATCGAGTTGACGATCCCCCTGGTGGCGCGGGTGCATTTCGACGGCGGATCGATCCTGCGAACCTCTCGAACCAGCCTTCTGGACGACAAGAAGCTCAAGACGTCCACGGTGGTGGCGGCGGACCCGGAGAAGGTCAAGCGGGTCATGGCCCGCCTGGAGCTCCTCGGCATCACGCACCTGCTGACGATCGGCGGTGACGACACCGCACTCAGCGCCCGGATCACCGCGGAGGCATCGCGGGGCAAAATCCGGGTCGTCCACTGTCCCAAGACCATCGACAACGACCTTCCGTTGCCCGGCGACCTTCCCACGTTCGGATACAACACCGCCCGGCACCATGGAGCGATCCTCGTCAAGAACCTGATGCAGGATTCCAAGACGACGGACCGTTGGTACATCGTGGTGGCCATGGGCCGCAACGCCGGCTTCCTGGCCCTGGGCATCGGAAAGTCCGCGGGCGCCACCCTCACCCTGATCCCGGAGGAGTTCCGCGACAAGGTGACCGTCGCGCAGGTGTGCGACGTTATCGAGGGCGCAATTCTCAAGCGGCGCGCGATGGGGCGACACGACGGCGTGGCCGTCCTTGCGGAGGGCCTGGCGTACCGATTCGGCGACCGGGTCGAACTCGAACGCATCCTGGGCTGTGAAGTCCCGGTGGACGCCGCCGGTCACCCGCGACTCGCGGAGTTCCCTCTCCAGGACGTCATCCGCAAAGAGCTGGTCAGGCGGTTTCGCGACCGCGGCGACAAGACCACGATTGTATCCGGCACTCTCGGCTACGAACTCCGCTGCGCCGAGCCGACCCCGTTCGACATGGCGTACTGCCGCGACCTCGGCCACGGGGCGATCCGCATGTTGCTGGATACCGAGGCGAACTATCCGCTGGGCGTGATGGTTACGCTCCAGGGCGGGCACCTCAAGCCGATGTTCTTCGAGGAGATGGTGGATCCGCAGACCAACCGGACGCGCGTCCGCCAGGTGGACATCTCCTCCGACTCCTACCGCGTCGCCCGGGCGTACATGCTCCGCCTGAACAAGAGGGACTTCGAATCGCCCGAATTCGTGCAGAAGATGGCCGGGCACGCGAAGCTCAGCGAGGCGGAATTCCGCAAGCGGTTCTTCCCCGTTGTGGACGGCACGATCTGCCTGGACCCGCCGGCGGAAGGACCCCAGCCGTTTCTGAATCTGCTTCGCAATGGCCAGACGGAACCGTGATGCCGCCGGGGTGACCCGGACGCTTCGCCGTTTCTCGACCTGGGCCCCGGTGCGCCGACCGCAGGTCGGGAATCGCAGCGCCTCATTCCTCCGGGATCGGCCGCGTACCCTGCACCGGCCCGACCACGGAGTGATACTTGAACTCGACGTATCCCTGTCGCTCGAACTTCGCGGCCAGGCGCCGCAGGGTATCGATCAGGTCGGTCAGCCTCTCCAGGGACACGCGCATGGCCTCGTACAGCCGGGCGTCCCGCAGGAGCAGGCCCAGGGTCCCCTCGCCCTCGGCCATCTGAACGGCCACTCGGTTCAGGGTACTCGTTAGCTCCGCCGTGCCATCCAGCACGGGGCCCAGCCGGTTGATCTGTCCGCGTACGTCCTGCACCGCCAATTGGAGTTCGTCCGAGATCTGCCGGACATCCGTCTTGAGCGTGGCCGCGGTCTCCCGCAGGTCCGCGAAGGTCTGCTTGCCGTCCGCCGTCATGTCGCGGATGTTCTCCACGGACTGCTTCACACCCGCCTTGAATTCCGGATCGCCCATGATGTCGTTCCAGTGCCGTAGCGTCTCGTCGAACCGCTGCACCACCGTATGGAGAGTGGCGGTGATCCGCCGGGCGGAGGCCGCCGGATCGTCCACTTCCCTGATGGTGCGTTTTTCCAGCAGATCGTGCAGGTCGGCGGCCACAGGCCGGAGGTCCGCGGCGAGGTTCCCGATTTCCAGGCCGGTGCGCTCGAGCGTGGGCATGAGTGTCGGCGGGAGAATGTCCGCCAGCGGATTGCCCATCTCGCCTCGAATGCCCGCGCCTTCCCGTGGGAGCATGACCAACTCTTTGTCTGTGGTGGGCACCGCCAGCTCGATCCGGGTCCGGCCAATGCCGATGGGTGAGGTCAGGATGATGGCCCGGGTGCCCTTTGGGATTTCGTACTGGTTTCGGATCAGGGCTATGATCTTGACGCCCTCGTAGGGCTTCTTGGCATTCACGAATTCGGTGCGTCCCACCCGCCCGACCTCGACGCCGTTCATGTTGATGGGCGTGCCCTCCTGCACACCGGAAAGCTGGTTCACCCGAACGGAGAGTTCATATTCCGCCCCCCCCAGCCACGTCGGGTGCTCGCCGAACAGGACCATCAACGTGGCGGCGGTACCCAGGCCCGCCAGCATGAAGAACCCGACCAGCACATTCCGCCTGAACTCGCTCATGATCCGACTCCGTTTCGCAGGCTGCGCAGGTCCGCCGCAGACGCCCGCCCTTCCACGAACCGGCGGACCCGCTCATCCTTCGAGGCTGCCAGCGCATCCGGCGTGCCGTCGAAGATGAAGCGCCCGTCGTGCAGCATGATGATCCGGTCCCCGACCTTGCGAGCACTGGCCATGTCGTGCGTCACGACGACGCCCGTCACGCCCATCTCCCGCTTGAGCTTGAGGATCAGCTCGTTGATCACGTCGGCCCGCACCGGATCTAATCCTGTTGTGGGCTCGTCGTATAGTACGACTTCCGGGTCCAGAGCGATGGCACGGGCCAGGGCCACGCGTTTCTTCTGCCCGCCCGACAACTCCGCCGGGCGCTTGCCCTGGATTCCGTCCAACCCCACCATCCGCAGCTTCTCCGACACGATCCGCGACACGTCCGCCGGGGAGCGACGCGTATGCTCGATCACGGGAAAGGCGAGGTTCTCCGCCACGGTCAGCGAGTCAAACAGCGCCCCGAGTTGAAACAGAAAGCCGAACCGTTGTCGCAGTCGATCGAGCTGCCGGATGTTCATCCGGTCCACCCGGTCTCCCCGGAATCGCACCTCTCCGTGGTCGGGCCGCAGCAGGCCCACCATATGCTTGAGAATGACGCTCTTGCCCGCTCCGGACTCGCCGATCACGACCATGGTCTCGCCCGCCCGCAGGGAGAGGTCCACGCCTTGCAGCACGCGCTGGGCGCCGAACGCCTTATGCACGTTGGCGAATCGAATAACGGGCACGCCATCGGCGTCCCCCCCGGGACCCTGCGACACGGCAAAACTCATGGCAAACGCACGTCAGATCAACGCCTTGAAACCGAACAACCCCTTGTAGACGCCCTGCGCAAAAGTCGCCACGAAGAAGTCGATCACCAGAATCACGATGAAGTTGGCCACGAAGGAGTCGGTGCAGGCTTTCCCGACACCCTCCGCCCCGGGCCTGCAGTAGAACCCCTTGTAACAGGCGATGGTCCCGATACTGCCCCCGAAGAGCAGGCTCTTGACCAGCCCCACCCCCACGTCCCATTTCTCGATGGCCTCGGCCGTCCAGTACCAGTACGGGCCCGACGGAACGTCCTTCACCACGACCGCGATGAACCAGCCCGCCAGGCAACCCGCCAGGTCGCAGAAAAACGTCAGCAGCGGGGTCAGAAGCAGGCAGGCCAGAAACCGCGGAACCACCAGGTGCCGGACCGGGTCGGCCCCCATGACCCGGTACGCATCCAGTTGTTCCGTCACGTTCATCGTGCCCAGTTCGGCGGTCAGGGCCCCGCCCACCCGACCGGCCAGCATCACGCCCGCCAGGACCGGCCCCAGTTCCTTGACCAGGGTCAGGTTCAGGAGCATGCCCATTTGCTCCTGGAAACCGGCCGCCGCCAACTGGTCATACGCCTGGACGGCCAGCACCAGGCCCACGAAGACGCCGGTGATCAGCACCACCGGCAGCGTCCGGTTGCCGACCTCGTAAAACTGAGGCATGACCCGCTGCCAGGTGCGATAGCGGGGCAGGCCCACAAGCGTCCGTTCGAGCATGGTGCCGGTGAAGCACCAGAACTGCCCGAAGGACGCAAATGAAGCAACCGCTTTTCCGCCGCAGCGTGCGATCAGGCCCAGCATGGTCGTTACGGGGAACCCGCCTCGCGCAACACGTAAACCCTGCCGCGACCTTGTAATGGCGACGCCCCGGCGTGTCAATTACATGCCCCAGCGGCACTTGCCCCGATTTGTACCCGCGATATGATCCGCGGATGCTTCCCGAATCCCCGGACGTATCCGTTGTTGTCCCCGCCTTTCGCGAGGCCCCAAACCTGCGTCCCCTCGCGGAACGCGTCTTCGCCGCAACCCGGGGCGCCGGGCTGGACGCGGAACTCATCATCGTCGACGACAGTTCAGGGGACGGCAGTGCGGAGATCGTGGCCGATCTCGCCGCCCTGTTTCCGGTCCGCATCATCGTCCGGACAAACGAACGCGGGCTCAGTTCCGCCGTCCTTCGCGGCTTTCAGGAGGCCCGAGGCCCCTTCCTCGTGGTGATGGACGCCGACCTCTCCCACCCGCCGGAGGCCATCCCGGACCTGGTTGCCCCCGTTCGTGAGGGCCGGGCGGATTTTGCCCTGGGGTCCCGCTACGTCTCCGGGGGCCACATCGACCAGGACTGGTCGCTTTTCCGCCACCTGAACAGCCGCATCGCGACCTGGCTGGCTCGTCCCCTCACGTCCGTCCGGGATCCGATGTCCGGCTTCTTCTGCCTGGCCCGCGCCAGCCTGGAGCGGGCGGCCCCGCTGAATCCCGTCGGGTACAAAATCGCCCTGGAACTGATCGTCAAGACCCGAAGCCGCCGCTGCCTGGAGGTGCCCATTTCCTTTGCCGACCGGGCGGCCGGTACCAGCAAACTGACCGCCCGGGAGCAGCTTCGCTATCTTCGCCACCTAGCCCGCTTGTACTGGTTCCGCATTGCGGGCCCGCAGAAGAGATGACCAGCGCTTGAGGAACGTCCGGTCGTTCGGGTATGCTGCATGTTTTACCGACGTGGGCTGAGCCGACCCACCGACACAGGAGGCGTGAGCTGCCCGGTCTCCACCCGGGAGCGCTCCCAGACGACAGGCTGCGGCGGAGTGAACCGGCAATGAATGAATCCCTGCGAATCGTCGTGGCCCTCGGGGGCAACGCCCTGTCCGACCCGACCCGGCCCGGCAGCGTGGCCGAGCAGTTCGCACGCACGCGCGAGACTTCCATCCCGCTGTGCGATCTGCTGGAAGAGGGACACCGGCTGCTCATCACGCACGGAAACGGCCCGCAGGTAGGCAGTATTCTCCGGAGGGTCGAGCTGTCGCAGCACGAAGTCCATCCCATTGACCTGGGCCTCTGCGTGGCCGATTCGCAGGCGGGCATGGGTTACATGATCTGCCAGTGTATGACGAATGAACTGCTCCGCCGCCGCATCGATCGCTACGCCATCGCTCTGGTCACCACGGTGCAGGTCGATCCGAACGACCCGGCCTTCACGAACCCCACCAAGCCGATCGGCGCGTTTTGCTCGCCCGACGTCGCACGGCGACATATGGCGCAGGACGGCTGGAAGATGGTCGAAGTGCCCGGTAAGGGCTTTCGGCGCGTCGTGCCGTCACCCCGGCCCATCGCCATCAAGCCGCTTCAGCCCATTAAGGACCTTTTTGACAAGGGCGAGATTCTGGTCGCCTGCGGCGGAGGGGGGATTCCCATTATCTGGCGCGACGGCTGGGGGTATGAAGGACTCGAGGCGGTCATCGACAAGGACTTGGCGGCCGCCCTGCTGGCCGTCGGGGTGGGGGCGGATCGGCTCGTCATCGTGACCGATCAGGATTGCGTTTACGAGAATTTCGGCACACCCGACCAGCGGCCCATCCCACGGCTGACCGTGGAACAGGCGCGACAACGTCTGGAGACGGGTGAGTTTCCCCCCGGCTCCATGGGGCCGAAGGTGGAGGCGGCCATCCAGTTCCTCACCCAGTCGCCACGGCCCAATGTCAAGACCGTAATTACGTCGTATACCACGTTGGTGGACGCCATCCACGACCGCGCCGGAACGTGCTTCGTCCGCGTCTGAGAGCGGCCCTCATCCGGCCCGGGAGCAGCTCCCCTGCCGGGCCCCGCCTGCATCCGCTACTCGTCGATCCGGCCCCGCTCCACGCGATTTCCGGTGGCTCGGGCCGGGTCCAGCCGGCGCAGCACGCGACGGCGCATGGCCTGGAACGGCTGTGTCAGCCATCGATGCACGTGGACGTAGACGGGCCGGCGGTACGAGGCCGTCAGGACCTCGGGACTCAACTGGTCCCGGCGTGTCCGCCGCTGGAGCTTGGTCAGGTGATACAGGTCACCCTGCTGGAAACGCCGCAGCAGCCAGCGAGCCGGCGGGAACCGGCGTGCCCAACGCGGCAGCCGAAACGCGATCTGAAAATCGAAGAGGTACGGCCGACCATCTTCCCCGACCAGCACGTTCTCGCACTTCTCGAGGTCCACGTACGCCATGCCGCGAGCATGCATGGCACGGATGGCGTCGTGAAGCCGGGGAAAGAAGTCATCCGGCACTCGCTCTCCCTTGCGGAGGACGTGCCCGGGCACGAAGTCGTGGGCCGTCGCTCCCCTGCCCCACATACCCACGAACCGCGGCACGGCCTCCAGGTCCGCCAGCAGGCGAAACATGGCCGCCTCGCGCCGGGCCAGAAACCGACCGGTCCAAGCCATGGGTATCCCAAAAAGAGACACGCGTCGCCCAATCTTCAGGACAATCTGTCCGTCGGGGCCCCCGTAGAGTCCGGTGGCGGCGAAGAAGTCGTGCTTGAATCCGCGTACATAGGAATACGGATGCCCGTCGATTTCCACGCTTGGTGGAAAGGATTCTCTTCCCAGCGCACGCAGCCAAGCCGGCACGGTCCTGGTCAATGAAACAGCCCCCGACCGCGGCGGCTTCTTCGACCACCGGGGTCAGGGGCTGATTGTGCGGTCCAGCCCCCTGATTTTCAAATTTGAGGAAGCTGCCGCGCGTCTCGCTCTTCCCGTCCCTCCGCGCGAGGGT